>Ga0193730_1000016_pt1 | contig 68828 bp, 61 predicted proteins | sample U1a1metaG_FD_144919 | JGI IMG/M metagenome (GOLD analysis project Ga0193730, IMG submission 144919) | Soil microbial communities from a riparian zone of the East river system, Colorado, United States - U1a1 | ecosystem: Environmental > Terrestrial > Soil > Riparian zone | place: USA: East River...
GGTGTCATTCGATAGTCTTTCACCCGAAAACCAAAGGCCGGATCTATGCGACCTTCACCGAACAAGGATCGCGGAGCGGCATTTGGCGATCCACTGACGGCGGAAAGAAATGGGAGCATTTGACGAAAGGGTTGCCGGATGCCGCCCGGTTTGGACGAACGAGTCTGGCGATTAGCCCTTCAAATCCTGACGTGCTCTATGCTTTCGCAAAAAATGAGGCCAGCGGCGACAAAGATCTTCTGCTGGGCGTTTTTTGCAGCACGAACGGTGGAGACAGTTGGAAGAGCATTCAGGGAACGCACTTCAAAGATGAAGGACAAATCTCCTATGGCAATACGATCGTGGTCCACCCGACAAATCCGGATTATGTGATTTGCGGCGGTGTCGACTTACATCGCACGACCGACGGGGGCCGGACATGGAAAAAGATCACGCGCTGGGACGCAGACCTTGGGTCGACGGCCTATGCGCACGCCGATCACCACTGTCTCGTAATGCCGGAAAAAGCCGAAGGCCGAGTCTACGACCCGAACGACGGCGGATTGGATGTAAGCGAAGACGGCGGCAACTCCTGGAGCAATCGGAGCAAGGGACTCACCGTCACGATGTTTTATGACATGGATGTGGCCCAAACCGACAGCAGAGTATTCGGCGGTGGCGCACAGGACAACGGAACGGTTGCGACCAGAGATGGACTCGCCGGTAGTTTCGTCACGATAGATACTGGCGATGGCGGTTGGAACATCTTTGATCCAGACGACGCCGGCCACGTTTTCACTTCAGCCTACAACCTTTTAATTCAACGTTATCACGGGCTGGATAGGCGTCCGGCGGACGTCTCGCCACCGGCATCAACTGACGAACAGAATTCAGTCTGGATGTGTTACATCGCGATGGATCCGAACAACGCGAATATTTTGTTCACCGGGTCAACCCGCGTGTGGCGCACGACGAATGATGCCAACAGCTGGCAACACGTTTCACCGAGTCTCGATGGCAGCGCCATCTCCGCAATTGAGATTGCCACCGCCAATTCCAAACGAATTTATGTCGGAACTGAGAACGGCGGATTGTTCAGAAGCGTCGATGGCGGCGATACCTGGGGCGCGAACATCTCGAGTTCTATCTTGCCAGGTCACACGATCACCCGCATCGAGTCCCACCCGAAGGACGCAAACCTTCTTTACGTTGCCGTGGCTAACTTTGGACACCCGCATGTTTTTCGATCGAAGGACGGCGGCGACACGTGGGAAGACGTCGACAAGGGCCAGCTCCCGGACGTGCCGCATCATGTGGTCATGATTAGGCCGGACGATCTCAATAAGGTGTATACGGGCAACGATGCCGGCGTCTTTGTTCTCGATACGGCCACCGGTGGTTGGAGCAACCTCACGAAGAACCTGCCGAATGCGATGGTGATTGATTTGGTCTATCACCTCAAAGAGGCGACGCTGTTTGCCGCTACCTACGGCAGAAGCATCTGGCGGCTGAATATGAAGTAGGTGGTTCGACGCGCTGACGACGGTGTTCGGACAAAAACTATCCGCCGCCGTGTCGTTTTTGAAACCATTCTGAGCGGCGGCGAAGATTATCGGGACGTTCGCCGTGTTTATCTTCATCGCGTTCATACTCGGCTGCGCCGGAGTCGATGTCCTTCTTATCGTTCGACGCTTCTTCGTTATCAGGTTGCTTGTGTTCCGGGGCGTTCGAGTCGTCATCTCTAGCTTTCGTCATAGTGTTGATTATACGCGTCGCGTTGTGGCGTCCAAATTCGGAAAGATCACGATTACCAATCAAATCCAATGAAGAAAACCACTCGCCTATCGATCCTTGCTTTACTGATATCAGTTATTGCGATTCTCGGAGTTGTCATTACCGAAGCGCAAACACCAACCCCAACTCCGGTTCAGAACATATCGCCGGCGCCGGCAACTTTTCCAAGTCCTTCGGTGGCGACAGTGGCAACGCATCCCAAAGTCACCGCGATCCAAGGCCAACTGGAACTCGACTCCATCATTAAAGTTGAAGTGGCAAACTTTTCGGAATGGGCGGCCACGCACGATGCGACGAAGCTCGTCCCCTTCCTTAACGGTCGGGCGGTCCGTGGCGGCTATCCGAACGAACTTCATCCGGATAGCCGGCGGCTCAGTTTTCATTTGCTGATCACCCCGGAGAATAAGAAGCTCTGGATTGATCTATTGGGTGGGCCACACGGGTTAAGCCATCCCGTCACTTTTACCATTGGTCTGGAGACTGAATCGCCGTTCGATAGCGTTTTTGATCAAAGCAATCCTCTCCCGCTTACAGTGATTTCACCGCCGTACGGCGTGATCAGTTTGATCATCATCGCGTTTACCCTGGTCCTGTTTATCTGGTTGGCGCGCACGACCAATCTGATCCGCGAGGCAGGGGCGGCAGTTCCCGGAAAGCTCAGGCCGTACAACCTGGGCCGGACGCAGATGGCCTTCTGGTTCTTTCTGGTTTACGTCTCATATGTGGTGATCTGGTTGGTCACCTCCGCACTCGACACCATCACACCCTCGCTGTTGGGATTGATGGGCATCAGCGCCGGCACCGCTTTGGGAGAAGCTTTAATCGATTCGGGAAAGGACACCGCACAGGCTAATCAACTCCGGGATCTCACGGCGGAAAAGCAGTCGCTCGATCAGGGCATCCCGGAACTTCAGTCCCAGATCGGCGCACTCAACTCCAAGCCCACGTTAACCACTGATGATACGGCCAACCGGGACAGCCTGAACAGGCAACTACAGGAGAGTCGCACGCGCCTGGCCCAACTTAATCAGCAGCTTCAAGCCATCCACCCACCGTCAACAGCAGGTCACAGTCAGGGTCTGCTGCGCGACATTCTCCGGGACGGCAGCGGCTACAGCTTTCATCGTTTTCAGATTTTCGCCTGGTCGATTGTGCTGGGCATCATTTTCCTGTCCGCGGTTTACAACAGTCTGGCGATGCCGGAATTCAGCACGACGTTATTGGGATTGATGGGCATCAGCTCGGGAACTTATATCGGTTTCAAGTTTCCGGAACAGAAGTAGAAGACTTAGTTACTTGCCCCGCCTCGGATCGTCTAAGAAAGGGCGAATGAAGGAGAACAAAACTCACGCTAACTAACATTGAAAGGAACAAAATCATGAGCGCGAACACCCGACCAAGTCAGATATTAATTATTCGCCACGGAGAAAAGGTGGGCGATCCGAAAAAAGATGATGACGGCGGACGTAATCTGTCGATTCGAGGTTCAGCCCGCGCCGTCGCATTGCCTTCGCTGTTTAGCTCGGCATTGCCACAGTTGAGTTGCAAGTTTCACGCGCACGCGGAGGGGTTTGTCGGCGAGTACCGGCAGATTCCGTTGAAGGGCACGGCGCCAAGGTTTTCTACTCCTAATCACATCTTTGCGACTGAGCCGTCCAAAAATAGTACGCGCCCGCTCGAGACGATTCTGCCCTTGGCGACCGCTCTAAATCTGCCTGTCTACGACAGTATTAAGGACGACGACGCCGGCATCAAGAAAATGGTCAACGCAGTTCTCAACGAGTTTCCCGGCCAGGTAGTTTTGATCTGCTGGCATCACGGTAAGATTCCCGAAATCGCGAAAGCCCTGGGAATTGCGAAGCCGCCAAAGTGGGACGGCAAAGTTTTCGATCGCGTCTGGCAGATCACGTTTTCGAAAAATGCGGCGGTGCTAAAGGATCTACCCCAGATGTTGTTGTATGGGGATTCGACGAGCTGATGGGCGACGGGTGGGTTGGGTAGTTGAAAAAGTGGCACGGGCGTCCCGCTCGTGAAGTCACGCGCAAGATGCGCGTGAAACATCTAAACTACTGCCGCATTTTTCTGTCTTTACTAAACTCCAAATATGACGGCAAATAAAAACAAGGACGAGCCGGGGTTGCGTGAAGCTCTTGAGCGCATTGAAGAGGCGCAGAGAACCGAGCCAGTCGAATTAGATTTGGCTGGTCTTGGCCTGATATCTGTGCCAGAGTCGGCACCTTTGGCCGGGTTTCAAGCTTTGCCCAAGGCGGCAAGGCCGTGGAACTCTGGGAACACAAAGATTCCGCGTGGCGGAGTGTCTCCGAAGGTATCGGTGAATTAGAGCAGCCCGAGTTTGCCGCGCAACATCCGGATTACGTTCAACGGACGCCGCTCGAAGCAGAGCTGGTTTACAATGGACGATCGAGGCGCGCTGACGAGCAACGAAAACTTCTCAGTGAGGCGGGGATCAAGGCGATCGGCGCAAGCTCTAACGAGTTTGGTCCTTCGCGGATCAAGAAAGTCTCTTAGTAAGGTATCAAGAATCAACCGAGTACGCCAAATGAGTCGGCACCGCCAGAGTAATAGGACTGAATTGGCTGCCGTGCGGAAGCGCGCGATTGAGCGCGGTTTGTATTTCATCTACCAGACTGCCTGTGAATCGAAAAACTTCGAGGCATATGGGTTTGATTATCTCGGCTGTTTTCAGTGCATCGCTTCCACCTCACGAAACGCCAAGCTTCGCAGAACGGCGCGGGAAATGGGCCGGGAACGAGCGCGACTTTGGCGACGACAGAATTTTAGGGTAGCGCGCAACGCTGACGCCAACGACATTGTGTGTCTAGTATATGGTTGTTATGCGGCTGACCGTCTCGGCGTGCGTGACGAGTGCATTAAATCTCAAATTCGGCAGATGGCCTCAAAATTCACAGCTCGAGATTACTTTGGCTTCGATCCGGCAGAGGAGCCGCCTCCGCAGGATTTGCCTGAGGAGTGCACCTGCGAAACCATGAACGATCGCGGGCGCAAGACGTGTGTTAAATGCCGGAAACGTCTGACAATGGCCAGTCGATATACAGTCTGGCAGGACGCACTCGTCGGAAGCTTCACCGGTGACTGCTACGGCGTCAGATTAGGGACATCGTACGCCGACGTTATCAAATGGCTGCCCACTATGCGGCCCTATCCGAATTTCGTGACAAAGGATGACTGGGGGTTTTACGATGCAACCTATGCAGTCACTCACTTGGTCTACACTCTGAACCGTTATAGCTGCTATCGATTGTTGCCACGCTGGTTGTCAGCTGAGTACTGGTTTCTGAAGCAGAATCTGACTAAGGCAATAATAATGGGGGATCCGGAGATCATGGGCGAGTTCCTGGACTCTCTTAAGTCTTTTGGAATGACGGAAAATCATCCGCTCATCCGCAAAGGAACTAACTATCTACTCGCGACGCAAAATCCAGATGGTAGCTGGGGCGACATGGAAGCCGACGATATCTATGAGCGCTATCATCCGACGTGGACAGCTGTAGATGGCTTGCGGGAGTACGGTTGGCGCGGGAAGCGTTTGTCCTTTCCAAAAGTTGCGCCGCTATTGAGAAGCAAAACCCATTCGGCCGCCAAAGCCCACAAACCAGGATATGCACATATGCCGTGAGGCGGCAATCTAAGAGGAGTTTCTGCATGAAACGTTTAATGGCCTTGATGGTGGCGCCAGCCTTTCTGCTGATCATCAGCCTGACGGCTTTGGGCTTGATGTTGCTGATCGTGAATGAGATCAAGAGTGCGCGCCACGGCTTTGTGACACTGAAGGCTAAGGCGAACGGTCCCCCAGGCGATGTGCTGAGCGGAGATATCGTAAAGAGCGACAAGTATGTCACCGTCACAATCAATGGAACCGAAAAGATTTATGGCTGGGACCAGATTGAAAATATTTCCTATCAGGAAGCAGGGTCCTTTCAAAAGCTTGATCGAGTCGTCGACCTTCTCGACCTATTATCCAAACTTGGAATTGGCCTGACGGTGGTGGTTTTCATGGTGGGTCTGCACCAATACGGGCAGGGGCAAAAGTGGGAACGGGAAAAGTTTCTTGCCGGGGCAATTAAGGAGTTCGTTGAGCTTCAGACGGTACGTAATGCGATGAAAATGATGGATTCTCTTACACTTTATCGGGATGGCAGGCAGATTGAGTTTAATCCGAAAGCGGACAGGGCTGAGGACCGTAAAACGTACGTGTCAAACGGGAAAATCTTTGACTCGTTAACGACTGCGCCTCATGATGAATTGGCACGAGATGACGAACTCGCGTTTTCGATCAGAGATTGTTTCGATGCCTTTCTGAGTTATCTGGAAACGTTCGACCACTACATCAACCAGGATTTAATCACAATGGATGCATTGACGTCGCACGTGGGTTACTGGATAGAACTTCTTGGGCCCGAGGGGAAACTTGAGGCACGTTTCAAGACGCGAATCCTCAATTACGCAAACAATTACGGCATGAGTGGGGTTGAGAATCTCATCCAGAAGAATCAATCCCACTCCGGATGGGACAAGATAGTTAGCTGGTTCATGAAATAGCTTTGCTCGTTGAATTAGGAGGTCTCAATGGCTGCCGGCAATAATCGAGTTTATTCGATAGCGACTATAGTCATCTCACTTCTGCTGATAATCGCGGGACTTATCATCGCTTTCCTCGTTGTCACACTACGCTTCAAAGACAGGCCCATACTCGGCGAGGATATTTTGCTGGGAGTCACTGCTTTGTTGTTTGTAGGGGCCGGGCTTGCTCTCATCTCCCTGGCGAATGGATTGCAAGCCAGACTAACGTCTGAAGCAGCTAAAATGAGGCACGAGAACGACAAACCCTCGGAAGAGGTACAAATCCTCAAATACAAGTTGCTTGATGCCATCGGCGATCGACTTTCCAGCATCAGCATCAACAGCACCGCTGCGTTGTCAACTACCAACACAACTGTGACCCTGAATCCGACTTTTAAGGATCGGCATGATAACGAGTTCACGCCTGAGAAAGATATTCTTGGTTTGAAATGGAAATCAGACCACGAGGAGTTTGCGAAGGTCGATGACAACGGCGTAGTCACGTTCGTTGCCGCGGGCGCGGCTAAGATTACTGTGACATTTAGAAGTACTACTTCGAATCCTTGTCAGGTTACCGCTACCTGATTCGTCACAAAACGGCAGTCTCTTCAAGCGACCTGCCTTCGGCGAAGCGATTCACACTCAGTTGATTCGCATCAATCAAATCCGATCTTCCATTTAAGATCAAATCCGCCGTCACGCGGCCTGACGCCGGCGAGTGCATGACTCCATGGCCGCTAAAACCGTTCACGAAATACAGACCTTCGACATTTGGCGCCGGTCCGATGATCGCATGATGATCGGGAGTCATTTCATAGAGACCAGCCCACGCACGGCGCGGATTGACGCCGGCTTCAGCGAGCACGGGTACGCGTGATGCTGCGCGCGTCAGAATCTTTTCCACGAAGGCGGGATCAAATTCAGTTTTGAATCCGGGTGTCTCTTTCGGATCGTTCCAGGCGAGCAGGATTCCCTTCCCTTCGCGGCGAAAATGAAAACCTGTCGACATATCGATGACCATCGGAAAGCGCTGCGGCAATTGCTCGAAGGGCTCGGTAGGAACAAGCTGACGCCGCAGAGGCTCGACCGGCAACTCCGCTCCGGCCATCTCGGCAATCTCCGCCGCCCAGGCGCCGGCCGCGTTTACGACCACGCGAGTTGAGATTAGACCGCGAGTGGTGTGGACACCTGCTATGCGGCCGCCTTCTTTTGGAGTGCGCTGACTTGTCAGCGCTTTAGAAAGCGGCGATGAGTCGCCGCACTCCAAATCAATTCCCGTCACCTGGGTGTCCAGCCAAAGCCGCACGCCTTTCTCGCGCGCGTTCAGCATGAATCCCATCATCACGCTGTGCGGATCGACGAAGCCGTCCGTCGGACAGAACGTGCCACCGAGAATGTCGTCCACGCGAAGCTGCGGCACCATCTTCACGATGTCTTCGGCTGTCACCCACTCGACGTTCGTGACGCCCAGCGCGTTTTGTCTTTCTTTGTTCGCTTTCAAGTAAGCCAGATGATTTTCGTTGGTCGCGCAGAAGAGATAACCATGCGCGCGATAATCCGCTGGATGACCAACCACTTCGTCGAACCTCGAGAAGAAGTCGATCGAATATTTCGACATCTGGATGTTGACGGGAGTTGAGAACTGCGCCCGCACGCCGCCCATGCTCTTGCCGGTCGAGCCTTTGCCCTGATGAGCTTCGCGCTCGAGCACGAGCACGTTTGTGCAACCCGCTTGCGCAAGATGATAAGCGACACTCGATCCAACGATGCCGCTGCCGATGATGACGACGTCCGCGGTTTCAGTCATAATTGGGCACGTCTCAGATTCCGTGACGCTGTCTTTCGTGCTCGCCGAATGCGAGTATCATACGACATACTTAGCAAATATGACGCGCACAAGAACTTTTCGTTTGGTCGCCGGCGTCTTACTGGTACTGTCAACATCAATCGTCTGCCCAGCGCAGGAAAACAAAAAGCTGGAGTACGCGATTCTCATCGATAACACTGGATCGATGAGATCACAGTTCGACCTCGTGCTAAGGCTGGGCAAAGCCGTCAATCATCAGGTGCACGATCACGGTCCGGTTTCAATATTCAGTTTCCGAGGCGAAGGAATTGGTAGAGGTTCGCGGGCGGTACTGACTCCGCAGATCGAACGCACTCAGGATGAAGACTTGATCGATCGGACGATAGAGAGCAGTTACGTTGAAGGCGGGCAAACTACTCTGCTTGACGCTGTTGAATCGATGGCTGAACGTTTGAACCAACCACTGGCGGCAACGGACAAAGTGATCATTTTGATCACAGATGGTGAAGACCGGGTCAGTGAGAAGAATCGAAAAGAAGTCATTGCCAAGCTAAAGGAAAATAAGACCAGCGTCTATGCCATCGGTTTGGTTGAGCAGTTGGAAGCAAGCAAGCGGTCCAAGGCGACCGACCTTCTCAAGTTGCTGACGAAAGAAACTGGCGGGCGCGTCATTTTCCCTAAATCGAACCAGCTCGAAATAGATAATTTGCTGAATGAGCTTGCGGTTCCAATCAAGTAGCTGACTCATTGAACTCAATCAAAATAAAAAAGGCGAGAGCCGCGACTCTCGCCTTTTGTGTTGAGTGTTGGACCCATCCGCTGACGCAGGTGGTACTGACAAAACCTTACGCCGGCGCCGGAGTGCCTCCGGTGATTGGCGGCAGGATCGGTTTAAGCGGCTTCGCAGATGGTTCTTTCGCGGCCGGCAACTCCTGCTGAACCCCAGACTCAGTTGACGCGCCGGCGCTGTCATCAAGCGTCAGACCCGCAACAATGCGGCGAATCTGCACGCCGTCAAGCGATTCGTGTTCAAGCAGAGCTTCTGCCAGGCGGACCATTGTGTCGCGATTCTCTTCGATGATCTTGCGTGCGCGCTCGTATTGATCCGTCACGATCTTGCGCACTTCCGAATCGATACGAATCGAAGTCTCTTCGGAGTAGTCGCGATGCTGTGCAATCTCGCGGCCCAGAAAGATTTGCTCTTCTTTCTTGCCGAAGGTCAGCGGTCCGAGATCAGACATGCCATATTCGCAGACCATCGCGCGTGACAACTCGGTCGCTTTCTCGATGTCGTTCGAAGCGCCGGTGGTGATGTTGCCGAGGAATGTTTCTTCGGCGATGCGCCCACCCATCAGAATGGAAATCTGGCCGAGCAAATATTCTTTCGTGTAGTTGTGACGATCGCCTTCCGGCAATTGCTGGGTCACACCCAAAGCCATTCCGCGGGGAATGATCGTGACCTTGTGAACCGGATCGGCGTTCGGAACTTTCAGGCCAACCAGGGTGTGCCCGGCTTCGTGATAAGCGGTCACTCGTTTCTCTTCGTTCGAGATGACCATGCTCTTGCGCTCTGCGCCCATCAGGACTTTGTCTTTGGCCAACTCGAAATCAGGCATCGCTACAACCTTTTTGTTGTAGCGCGCCGCATTCAGCGCTGCTTCATTGACCAAGTTCGCGAGATCGGCACCGGTGAATCCTGGTGTGCCGCGCGCGATGATGCTGATGTCCACGTCTTCGCCGAGCGGAATCTTGCGGGTATGAACTTTCAGGATGCCTTCGCGCCCGCGCACGTCGGGTCGAGATACGACGACCCGCCGATCGAAACGACCCGGGCGAAGCAAAGCCGGATCAAGAACGTCAGGGCGGTTGGTCGAAGCGATCAGAATCACGCCATCGTTCGATTCAAATCCATCCATCTCAACCAGCAACTGATTCAATGTCTGTTCGCGCTCATCATGACCGCCGCCGAGGCCTGCGCCACGATGACGACCAACGGCGTCGATCTCGTCGATGAAGATAATGCAGGGCGCGTTCTTCTTGCCTTGCTCGAACAAATCGCGCACGCGCGAGGCGCCCACGCCGACGAACATCTCGACAAAGTCCGAACCCGAAATTGAAAAGAACGGCACGTTTGCCTCGCCGGCAATCGCGCGCGCCAGCAAAGTTTTGCCTGTTCCCGGCGGGCCCATCATCAAAACGCCTTTGGGGATCCGGCCGCCGAGCTTTTGAAACTTTTGCGGTTCTTTGAGGAACTCGATTATTTCCTGCAGCTCTTCCTTGGCTTCTTCGACACCGGCAACGTCTTTGAACGTGACGCGCTTCTGTTGATTACTCAGAAGTTTTGCCCGCGACTTCCCAAACGAAAGCGCCTTGTTGCCACCCGACTGCATTTGCCGCAGCATAAAAATCCAGAAGCCGAAGATTAGCAGGAAGGGCAACAGATAATAGAGAGCGGGCCACCAATAGCTGCTACTGCCCGACTCATCACTGACTTTCGGAACAATAGACGTCTTGCCGTCACTGCTTAATTCACGTGCGGCCTTGAGGATGTCATTCTTGGTTTGCTCGTTGGTTAGCTGCGCATGGTACTCCATTGCCGTGTCTTTATCGATAGCCACGGTCTCGTTGGCCTTAACGACTAACTCTTTCAGTTGACCCGCCTTAATCTTTTGATCAAGCTGCACAAGGTCAATATTTTGTGTGTTCTTGCTGCCCGGATTCACGAGCTTATAGATCAAGAGCGCGCCCGCGATGATCAGCAGCCAGAAGATGATTTGTCTTGCTGTGGAACTCAATGCCTTCGATTCCTCCAGGGCCGATCATACCTTAAATCGGCCATTCTTGTAAGAGCCCGCCAACTAATTGCCGTTGCCTCGCTCTCATCAGCCTCAGCCAGTCAGGCGACACTTTATGATGCATTCACCTCTGCTTCAGGTGCCCAACATCCGCCGGCAGTATTACGGCTACCGCTATGGGTTAGTTCAAGTTAAAGCGCTTTCTGACGCCCGCGATAGTGCAACAGCCCGCCTTGGCGATATGCGGTAGCACCGCCGGGTAACTCAATTACTCGTCCACTCTTGGTGCTGACCAGCAGATTCTCGAGCGCGGCGACGTGCACCTGCTCGATCCGGGTGAGATCACCGCGATGTTGAGCCAGCCACAGCCTTAAGGCCCGGCGCCTGAGTGCGACCGGGGCCACTCGCAGCAAATCGATGCGCAATGAATTCCCCCGGCGCTTCTCATCTGGTTGTTGCGACAATTCGAGGAGACGTGCCGCGGCAGCCTCCAGGGCCGCGTTGTCCTCGCGCAGAATCTCTGCACTCCGCGCTATGCCCTGGATAAATCTCGGATTGAAGCTCTCCATCAACGGCAGGAGCTGTTTTCGCACCCGCACCCGCGCAAAACTCTCGTCCGCATTCATCTCATCGCGGCGATAATCAATGGATTGTTGCCGGCAGTAAGCTTCGGTATCCGACCGCCTCGCCCATGACAACAATGGCCGCGCCAGAATAATTTCGCTGCCGCGAGTCAATCGACGCGCGGGTTCAATACCGCTCAGCCCCTCCCCACCGCTTCCTCTCATCAGATTCAACAAAACTGTTTCCGCCTGATCATTCATCGTGTGAGCGGTTAATACGAGGGTAGCTTTGTTTGACCTGGCAACTTTGGCGAGAAACTCATAACGCGCGTGCCGCGCCGCCTGTTCGAGATTGTCCCCAGTCCTTGACGCCAGTGACTTAACTTTTCGGGTGCCAACGATCGCGCGGTGGCCCAGATCTCTGGCCAACAATCTTACCCATAGCGCATCTGCATCGCTCGCTGCGCCGCGCAATTTGTGGTTGAGATGCGCGACGATGAGCTCAACTTTCAGCTTCTTTGCGCGGATCAATTCGTCCAACGCAAGTAACAGCGCCACCGAATCAGCCCCGCCGGAAACAGCCGCAACGATCGTTGCCTCCTCGAAAGGAAGCCCGAGTATTCTCCATTCCCGCGAAAGGGCGCGCGCAAATTTGCTCAGCGCGGGCTTGGGGAATGATGATTGGGACTTCGCTAAGGTCTGCTTTGCTTTGTGTGCCTTCGTCATCCGCGTGGGCAATCAAGAGGGGCTACTGCGTAGTCAAACGCTCCGATTCTAACATCGATTGTGGCACGCGCATCTTGCGCGTGCGTCCCCGGCCGAGACGCCCGTACCACCTAAACCGGACCTGAAAAAGCTGGTTTGCGATTCTCTCCCCCCAAGCCGTAAGATCACCCAACCTGCCAGCCCATGGAAATCACGATCGCAATCACCGGAGCGTCAGGCGCGATTTATGCGCACCGAACTCTAATTCATCTGGCGGCAAGTGGTGTTGTCGAGCGGATCAACCTGATCATTTCTGACTCAGCGAAGACGGTGGCGATGGTCGAGCTGGGCTTTGATTTGCGCAGCGCCGATGAAAAAAAGATCAACGAGTGGGTCGGTCTCGCTGCCGATGCAAAAACCATTCGTTTGCACCGCCTGGACAACATGGCAGCGACGCCGTCGTCGGGATCGCATCCGCAGGCGGGGATGATCATTGTGCCTTGCTCGATGGGAACCCTGGGGGCGATTGCGTCCGGGGCGGGTACAAATCTAATTCATCGCGCCGCGGACGTGACTTTGAAAGAGGGACGTAAACTGGTCCTGGTGCCGCGCGAGACCCCTTACAATGCAATTCATCTTGAGAATATGCTGAGGCTTTCACGCGCGGGCGCGCAGATCGTCGCAGCCAGCCCCGGCTTTTATCATCGGCCGCCAACAATCGAGGCCCTGGTCGATCACTTATGTTTTCGTATTCTGGATCAGTTTGGGATTCCGCATTCGACAGCGACGAGATGGAAAGGCGAATCGACAGCTTCAAACGTTTAGCGGCGGGCCTGTTGTTCGTTTAGAAGCCGGACTTGTCCGGCTAAGACAAACTGTCAAGGCGGACAAGTCCGCCGTCCAAACGCAGAAAGAGTTTTGATTGCGCATAGCGGGCATTAATTCGCCTCTAAACGAAATTGAATGATAGTTAAGAACATTCGCACCACGCTCGAGATGATCAAGATCGAGCACACGCTGTTCGCGTTGCCGTTTGCTTTTCTGGGCGCGGTGCTGGCGGCCCGCGGATTTCCCTCCCTGTGGCAAATTGTCTGGATCGTTGTCGCGATGGTGGGCGCGCGATCGACAGCGATGGCTTTCAATCGCATCGCAGATCGGGACTATGATGCGCGCAACCCGCGCACAAAGATGCGCGCGATTCCGGCCGGTGCGTTATCAGTAGCCTTCGTCCTTGCGTTCACGATCGTGAGCGCGGCGTGCTTTTTCCTGGCAGCGGCAATGCTCAATCGAATGACGCTGTTTCTTTCGCCAGTCGCGCTTGCCAGTGTCATTCTTTATTCATATACCAAGCGCTGGACGCTGCTTTCGCACCTGGTGCTTGGCTGGTGTCTTGGCATAGCTCCGACCGGCGCATGGATCGCTGTGCGCGGCGCAATCGGCAGCCCGATTCCACTTTTGCTTTCCTTGATCGTGATGCTTTGGACCGCGGGCTTTGACGTTCTTTACGCATGCCAGGATTATGATTTCGATCGGCGCGAAGGCTTGCGCTCGATTCCCGCGCGGTTCGGCATTGCGCAATCGTTATGGATTTCGCGAGCGCTACACGTCACAGCATTCGTTGCGTTGATTGCGCTATACTCTTTGACGAAGCTGGGGACGTTGGCCATCATCGGAGTAATCGCGACGGGCGCGTTGTTGATTTATCAGCACACGCTGGTAAAGGCGAATGACTTGAGCCGGCTGAACGCAGCGTTCTTTGCGACCAATGCGTTCGTGAGCGTCATCTTGTTTCTGACTTTCGGAAGTGCGGTTTTCTGGAAACTCTGAGGAAGATTAATATAATGAGCGCAACTCTCAATATTTCAGCGCCGGAATCAGTAGTCGTTCACTTCGAACCTTCGAAACTTCAAATGAACGACCAGGAATTCTATGAGTTCTGTAAGCTCAATCCGGAATTGCGCATCGAGCGCACGAGTGAAGGAGATATTGTTGTTATGGCTCCCACAGGTGGAAAGACCGGAAAGCGAAATTTTAGATTGATTGGGGCGATGGCGCCATGGGTAGAAGCTGATGGGACGGGACTGGGTTTTGACTCTTCCACAGTGTTCTCTCTACCGAATCGCGCCAAGAGATCCCCGGATGTGTCATGGGTTCGCAATGAGCGATGGGAGAAGCTTTCAACTACCGAACAGGAACAGTTTCCTCCGCTGTGTCCGGACTTTGTTATTGAACTGCGATCGCAGACAGATTCTCTGAAAGCGCTCAAGATGAAAATGGAAGAGTACACTGCGAATGGTGCTCAGCTTGGATGGCTGATCGATCCATTAGAGCGAAAGGTTCACATCTATCGTCCGGCCGCCGAACCCGAGGTTATGGACAATCCCGAAAAAGTTTCAGGCGAACCATTACTTAAGGGATTTGTTTTAGACGTTCGATCTATTTGGGATTAGCAACGCTTTATGAGTTTTTCACACGACACGAAGCTGAGCGATATCTGCGCCAAGGTCAAGACCGGCGAGCGTCTCGCTTTCGACGATGGAGTTGCTTTATTCAACACCACGGATCTCAATGCGCTGGGCAAACTCGCCGATACAGTGCGGCGCCAAAAGCATGACCGCACGACCTACTTCAACGTCAATCGTCATTTCAATCCGACGAATGTTTGCTATGTCGACTGCAAGTTCTGCGGCTTCTTTCGCACTCCGCGTCAGCCGGACGCTTACACGCACAACATCGACGATTCGCTTCGGATCGCCGGAGAAGCCGTGAACGAAGGCGCGACCGAGCTTCACATTACCGGCGGGCTCAACACGAAACTGCCGTTCAGCTACTTTACCGATCTGCTTTCATCGCTGAAAAAACAATATCCGCAGCTTCATCTGAAAGCATTCACGATGGTTGAACTCGATCACTTCGCGCGCTTTTACAAAATGGAAGATGAAGACATGCTGCGACAGTTGATCGATGCGGGTCTCGATTCGTGTCCGGGCGGTGGCGCCGAGATTTTCCGCGAGCCGACGCGCTCGATGATTTGCGCACACAAATGCGACGCGCAACGCTGGCTCGACCTCGCGGGCAAAGTTCACGCCGCAGGTTTGAAGACGAACGCGACCATGCTCTATGGCCATATCGAATCGTTCGAAGATCGCGTCGATCACATGGTTCGCTTGCGCGAACAGCAGGACAAGTCTGGCGGTTTTCAATGCTTCATTCCGCTGGCGTTTTATCCACCCGATACGCAGATGTCGCATCTGCCCGGACCATCAGGCGTCGATTCGCTAAAGACGATGGCGGTCTCGCGCTTGATGCTCGATAACTTCGCGCACATCAAAGCGTATTGGGTGATGCTCGGTAAACGGCTGGCCCAGGTCGCGCTGCACTTTGGTGCGAATGACGTTGACGGCACGATCACCGAAGGCGGCGAACTGACGGAAAGTTATTCAGTGGAAAGCAACAACGAAGTGAAGATGACGAAGTCCGAACTGATTAATCTGATCGAAGAAGCAGGATTTGAAGCAGTCGAACGCGACACCGTCTATAATCGAATTGAAAAAGCAGCAATTGCGTAATCATTATCTCCCTCTCCCCGTGGGAGAGGGCTGGGGTGAGGGCTTAAGAGGCGAACGAGACCCTCACCCTAACCCTCTCCCAGAGGGAGAGGGAATGAAGGAACATTTATGAGCACAGCAGCAACCCAACAACGAACAATCACACTCGCACATTCGCCTGATTCCGACGACGCGTTCATGTTCTACGGACTGGCGACGCATAAGATCGAGACCGGCGATCTGGAATTCCAGCACACGCTCCAGGATATTCAGACACTTAATGAAGAAGCGCGCAAAGGAACGTACGATGTGACCGCGATCAGCTTTCATGCCTATGCGTACGTCGCCGACAAGTACGCGCTGCTGCCACACGGCGCTTCGATTGGCGACAACTATGGCCCGATTCTCGTGGCTAACGAAGAACTCGATCCTGCAAATCTATCCACTGTAACGATCGCCGTGCCCGGCACTCTGACGAGCGCTTTCCTGGCGCTCAGCATTCACACGCCAAATTTCAAATACGAAGTCGTTCCTTTTGATCAAATCATCGAAGCCGTTACTGGAAGACGATGCGACGCTGGCTTGTTGATTCATGAAGGACAGCTCTTCTATCAGGACCTGGGGCTGCGCAAAGTACTTGACCTCGGCGAGTGGTGGCACGAACACACTAATGGTCTGCCTTTGCCGATGGGCGGCAACGCAATTCGTCGCGACCTCGGTGCTGAAACAATTCGCGAAGTTTCTGCTTTGCTGAAAGAAAGTATTCGCTACTCGCTCGACAACCGCGAAGACGCATTAGCATATGCGATGCAGTTCGCGCGTGATATGGATTCTGCTCTCGCCGATCAGTTCGTCGGCATGTGGGTCAATGAACTAACCCTCGATTACGGTGAGCGCGGCCGCGAAGCCGTGCGGCGGCTACTCAGCGAAGGCTACGAGCGCGGCATCATTCCTCACAAAGTTGACATTCAGTTCGTCACCTAAGTCCCTGCGACAGTCGTAATGCAAATCTCGCCTGCACGCCGCACCGCCTTTGAAATTCTGCGGCGTGTAGAAGAGAAGGATGCATACTCCTCTGCGCTTCTGGCGCGCCCTGAAAACGATCTAAATGAAAAGGATCGAGCGCTGTCGCACGAATTGGTTTTGGGGGTCCTGCGCCGCCGGCTGTGGCTCGATCGAGCACTTGAACATTTCGCTTCCCGCAAGATCGATTCGCTCGATCTACCGGTGACGCTTGCGTTACGGCTTGGCCTTTATCAACTTCGATTTCTTTCGCGCGTTCCGGCATCCGCCGCCATCAACGAATCAGTCAATTTAGTCAAGGCAGCGCGGCTCAAATCAGCGGCTACTTTTGTAAACGCGGCGCTGCGACGTGCGACCCGGGAACCGAAGTATGATCCATCCGCGGATGCGACTGAACCGATCGAGAAAATCGCGATTGAAGCATCGCACCCGCAATGGCTCGTTGGGCGATGGTCCGAACAATTCGGTTATGAAGAAGCCGCGGCGATCGCGCGTGCGAACAACGATCCAGCGCCGCCGGCGTTTCGCTTCACGGCCAGGGCGTCTGGGGAAACTGAGCGCGCAAGCCTCATTGATCAGTTAAGAGACGCCGGCGGTGAATTGGCTGAATCGCAAATTGTGCCGGGCGCCTGGCGAGCGGAACGCACGCCTGGGCTCCTCAGACGACTCGCCGGCCGTGGCCTTATCTATTTCCAGGACGAAGCGTCGCAACTGGTCGCGCATCTTTTGCGCGCGCGCACCGGTGATTTCGTGCTGGACGTTTGCGCCGCGCCCGGAAGTAAGTCGACAAGTATTGCTGCGGAAGCGCCCGGATCAACTATCGTCGCGGCGGATCTTTACGAACATCGCGTGCGCGTCATGAAAGAATTGGCCAGTCATCAGCAAAGCGACAACATTCTGTTCGTCGTTTCTGACGGCACGCAGGATCTTCCTTTTAATGACCGTTCTTTCGATCGGGTGCTGGTCGATGCGCCATGTTCCGGAACGGGAACGCTGCGCCATAATCCGGAGATCCGTTGGCGTCTACAACCCACCGATATTACGGAAATGGCCGGCAGGCAGAAGCAGATTCTTGAGAAGGCCAGCCGGATGGTCCGCGCAGACGGCTGGCTGCTCTATTCGACGTGTTCGTTGGAAAAAGATGAGAACGAAGCAGTGGTGACAGAGTTTCTTGAGCGCCATCCAGACTTTCGAACCTCGCCCTTCAAGACGCGCAGTGATTTACTAACCAAAAGTGGTGCGCTGCGCACGTGGCCACATCGTCAGGACGTGGACGGCTTCTTTGTGATGGCGTTTCAGCGAAGCGGGTGAATCTTGCTCGACATGCGCGGGTACGGAACCGCTTGCGCTAGCAAGCGGTTGACCTGCCGACGTTTACCCGCTCGCTGGCGCGAGCGGTTCTGTAACGCCGCGCTATCGCTCGCGCCGTCCTACATGCTAGACTGCGCATTGCTGCCGGCGAACTGCTTCAAGTAGCCCTGAACACATCGTGTCTGCCATCCGCCAAACGCTAACGGTAATCAAGCGAGTTGCCATCGTAGTCGGCATCGCTATCGCCTTTTCGGTTGGAGTATTGGGCGCGATCTATCTGTCACTTCGCAGTTCGGAAACGCGTGTCCCGGACATTGTCGGAAAAGATCGGACCGCGGCAGAGAACACAATCAGCGACGCCGGCCTCAACTTTCGCGTGCGCGCCACGCGTCCGACCAGCGAGGCAAAGCCGGACACGGTATTGATTCAACTTCCCCATGCCGGCGAAGTCGTAAAAGTGGGCCAGACCGTCGCGGTCGATATCAGCCGCCCCACGAAAGAGGGTGAAGTTTCCACGCCCGAGAACACCAACACGAATACCGAGGGTTCGACCAATCAAAACAACTCATCTGAGAGCAACGCGAACACGAACAAGGAAAAGAAGAAGCCAACAAACCGGAATGCGAATGACAACGTGAACGGGAATAGCAACCGGTTATCGAACCGCAATCAGAATCGCAATACAAATCGCGCCGCAAATGGCAACGCGAATTCGAACGCAACGCCGGCGCACACAAATTCCAACACAGCTCCAGCGAATCGCGCGGACAGCAACACTAATCGACGTCCACCGGTGCGCACCCCGACGCCGTAGTTTTTGAAGATGATCGAAATAGCCCCATCAATTCTTTCGGCAGACTTCTCGCGGCTCGGAGAAGAAATTTCGACGGTCGAAAAAGCGGGCGCATCCATCCTCCACGTCGATGTGATGGACGGCCGCTTTGTGCCCAACATTACTGTCGGGCTGCCCGTTGTTAAGGCCATCTCGCGGACCACCCGATTGCCCATCGACGCTCATCTGATGATTGTCGAACCAGGCCAATACGCTGAAAAGTTTGTCAAAGCGGGCGCGCGCATGGTCTCGATCCACATCGAGGCCGACCCAAACGCGCACCGCACACTTAGCGGCATAAGATCGGCTGGCGCTCTCGCCGGCATTGTGATCAATCCGGCGACGCCACTGGGCGCTTTGGACGAAGCGATTAAGTTCGCCGATTATGTTTTGGTAATGTCAGTCAACCCTGGATTTGGCGGACAAGAATTTATTCCCGAGTCCCTGGACAAAGTTCGCCGCCTGCGCAAGATGATCGACGAACGCGGCCTAAAGACCCGCATCGAGATTGACGGCGGCATTAACGCGGACAATATTGCCGAGGTAACCGGCGCCGGCGCCGAGATAATAGTTGCCGGATCGGCGATATTTGGCGCGCCCGACCCCGCGGTCGCCTTGCGTGAATTACGGGAAGCCACAGTTCTCTGGGTCTAGCCGGACAAACTTTCGGCAACCAATATCATCGGAATCATCGACAAGCCCGAGCTTATCGTCCATACTGTCAAATCGCTTTTTTGGAGGATTTTCAATGTCTTTTCAAGTATCGTGCTCCAGCCTTCGCACGTTCGCACGGCAAATTTCCCTCGCATTTGCTCTCGGCGCTGCCATTCTTTCGCTGAGCAGCGTGGCCCTGGCACAGCGCGACAACAAGAGCCAGACGCAATCTGGTCTCTCAAACGTCCAGAGAATGGACATTATGCGGTCGAAGTTAGAGGCGATGCGGCGCTCTTTGGACAGCGCAGTCGCCGGCATGCCTGCCAAAGATACCGCAGATAAAACCAAGAATGTTGATGATCCGCGCGAGCGACTTCACGGCCTCAGCAGGGAAGTTGGTTCAGTGTTAAGCGACGTTAACGATCTGCACGGCAAAGAAGACCGTTCGGAGAAATACGACTCGTCAAAACTGGATGGCTTGGAAGCGTCGGTCACTGAACTGAACACCAGAGTGGAAGCCGCGCTGACTCAAACAGCCGGTGCGCGCGCTGCGGGCGATCAGACTTCACCGAATTATCAACCGAAGCCCGAGAAGGGCAAGAAGCGGATGTTTGGTTTGTTGCCGGGCAAAAACAAGGGCGACAAGTACTCGGAGCTGACGGGCTCAGTCGCGCCGGGTCGCGATCGCACTCTCTTCCTGGAGGCTACCAAAGAAGTCCGCAAAGGAAATCACGAAACCGGACGATTGCTATTCACGACGATCATCACAACGTACCCGGATTCGCAGTATCTGCCCATGGCGAAACTCGCGATTGCCGATTCATTTTATCTCGAAGGCGGCACGAGTTCGCTGATTCAAGCGGGCCAGGCTTATCAGGATTGGCTGACTTACTTTCCTACTGATCCGCTCGCCGACGCAGCGATGATGAAGGTCGCGGAAACCGAAATGCGTCAGATGGGCCTGTCGGATCGCGACATTTCGCATGCGCGCAAAGCTGAACAGCGCCTGAAGGCGTTGCTGCAACAATATCCGCAGACCAAACTGCGGCCGGAGGTCGAATCACGGCTCCGTGAAGTGCAGGACAACCTGGCCGATCATAACTTCGGTATCGCTATTTTCTACCGCGACCGTTACAACGGCAAAAAGGGCGGTTTGAAAGGCTCGCAGGATCGCTTGAAAGAGATCGTCGAAAAGTATCCGAACTACTGTCGGATGGACGAAGTCCTTTATAACTATGCGTGGACGTTCACGGTTGAAGAAGAGCCGGACGAAGCCGCCAAGTACTATCAACAACTGGTCCGCGACTTTCCCAACAGCGAGTATATTGATAAGGCCAAAGAGCAACTGAACATTATCGGTGCGGCGATTCCCGAACCGGATCCCATTAAGAAGAGTTTGCCGCCATGTGAGAAGCCGGGCTTCGTACAGAATATGAAGCAGCAGCTCACGGGCAGCGCCAATATCACCACCAGCAACGATGGCATTCTCATTACCAGGCATGGCGAAGGCACCGATTTGATCGATAAGGCAATTCAAAACAATGGTCAGGTTCCCGAGAGTGCGACACCTGTATTTCAGACCACAAAGCCGGCGGCTCCGGCAAACGGCACAACGCCACAGACCAAATCAAATAATTCACCTGATACGGACACTGCTTCGCGTCCGCGATCGATCCAATCGCCGACGCCCAAACCTTAACCTGACTCGTTTGCATGACGCCGACCCCGGAAGGCTGGTCTAACGAACTGTCGCGCAGGCATCGCGCGGCGATGATGTTCGTTATTGGCTTTCTGGTTCTGGATATCGTGCTGCTGGCAATCGCCTACCTCGCAGCTGATCGGTTGTTTAGACCACGCGATCCATCTCTTACCATGGCGTTGTGGATAGCGATTCTGGTTTTTGGCCTCGGCGCGTTTGTCTTGCGGCGAACGAGATTTGCGGCGATGCGATTAAAAGATATCGCGGCGTTGAAAGGTGCGACTGGTTTATTGAAGACGCTGCAGGACACGACGCTTCAAATCGCGTGCATCGGAGGCGCAATCGCGCTAATGGGCTTCATGTTGGTAATTCTTAATGGTGACTGGACCTACATGCTGCGCGCTGCCGGCGTCTCCGCGATAGTCCTGATCTATTGCTACCCCTTTCGTAGTGCCTGGGAGCGCGCCGCCCGACAACTCTCATCCAACTAGATCGGAAATCCGGGAACTAATCCACGGACGAGGCCTACTGTCCTTTCATCGCTCAATCGTGCCTCATTAACAGACAAGCCGAGTTGTGTTGTTACTGTGAGAGCCAGTCGACATACGGATGCGAATGCTCAGCGCCTTATATGGGCCATGAACCTGCTTTTAACCGTAAATTCATGGGAATACGGTCAGCCACAAACACAATCCCTTCGTACGAAGAGTCGCACTGATGCTGTGAGAGTGTTGCGGTTCAGATTCAATTTTCTTAATACGGCTTGAAGTGAACCTCTGCAGCAGGCGGCGGCGTTAGAGTTGCATTTACGTAAGTCGAGTAAAAACCAAGGGGGACATTATGAAGAAGATACTTACATTGACACTACTGCTCTCCTCATTTGCTTTTGTCGGTTCAACTAAGGCAGCGAACGTGACTACGGGCGCCGTTTTCAACAATCCGCAAGTGCGAATTCAAATCGGTCAAAGACGTCATCGTCGTGACTGGGATCGGGCGTACGGTGACCGCGTTGGTTATGGCCGCACGTTTACCCGTGATGTGGGATTTGGACGACACGTCTATCGCGAAACCTATCAGGTGAGAGATGGTCGAACGATATTGATCAGTCGGGTTCGGTTGTACTAGCCGAGGACTGCTAATCTAAAATTGAAACGCCGCGATTCGATTCGTCGAACGCGGCGTTTCTCTTTCGCTTAATTGTTTGCTCAATTGATAGCGGGACTTGTGGGCAACCGCGCGGCGTGAGGCGGCGAACTAGTGATTTGTTTGCCGGCACTGCGCCGCCGCAAGAAGCTCATGCCGTCTTCTTTCGAAATCAGACCTTTCTGAATCAATTCATGAATAGCCGATTCAAACGTCATCATCCCATGTGCTCGTCCGGTCTGCATTACATTCGTGATTTGATGAGTCTTGCCTTCGCGGATCAAATTGGCTACAGCGGGGATGTTGACGAGAATCTCGACGACCGGCACCCGACCGTTATGATCAGGTCGCGGCAACAAGGCCTGGGCCACAACTCCGCGTAAGCTTTCCGAGAGCATCACGCGAATCTGAGTTTGCTGCCCCTCGGGGAAGACATCGATAACGCGATCGATTGTCTTGATAGCACTGTTTGTGTGGAGAGTACCGAAAACCAGATGACCTGTTTCGGCGGCGGTAATCGCCAGCGAGATCGTTTCCAGGTCACGCATTTCTCCCACCAGGATTATGTCTGGATCTTCACGGAGCGCGGCGCGTAACGCGGCATTGAATGACTTTGTATGGCTGGCTATCTCGCGCTGACTGATCAAACAGCGTTGGTTCTCGTGCACAAACTCGATCGGGTCTTCGACGGTAATAATGTGCGCCTGACTGTCCTTGTTGATGGTGTGTATCAGTGATGCGAGCGTGGTGCTCTTTCCGGAACCCGTAGGCCCGGTTACCAGAACCAGCCCCTCAGACACATCAATTAGGCTTGCTAATTGTTCGGGTAGGTCCAACTCCCGTATTGTTTTTATCTCTTCAGGAATCAGACGAAAAACACCCGATACACCGTGCCGCTGCATAAAGACGTTAACGCGAAAGCGACCCACACCGGCTAGTGGATAGCTGAGATCGAGATCCCATTCTTCAGTGAAAAGCTCTTTCTGTTTGTCAGTAAGAATTTCGAAGATCAGGCTTTGACAGGTTTCTGAAGATACACTCTTGTAATTCAGCTTCACCATGTCGCCATGGATACGCATGTAAGGCGCGGAGCCCGACGTCAGGTGCAGGTCTGAAGCACCCTGTTGCCTCATTTGTCTCAGTAGATCATCCAGTCGTGCCATTGTTGATTCTCTATTTACGTAAGCTGCGGTCAGCGTTCACGGTTGCCGCAAAGAGCGTCTTTAGATTGAAGAAACTAAGTGAGTTCGGAAAGGGAGGCGGCCCTTGAGAGTTGAATCGAGTCGTGGTTCGTCTCGATTTATTTAGTCTGTCAGGCCAGCCTTGCGGCTGCACCAATTTCAATATAGCAAAAACGTACACGCCTCGCCTAGCCTTATTTTTAACGCTCGCTATGCCGCAAAAGGCCGTCGACTCAAAGCGGTAACTTCTTGTGAAGCCGGCTTCCGTTTCCTGTTACTCAACGTAACAAGATCTTGAGTCCAGATTTAGGGCCAACCTCAAAAACGCCCTATTCCGGCCTAATCGACGATGGCACTGCCATTGCTCTTGTTGGAGCGCGGCTTCCCTTGGTCGCGCGAAAGCCCTAACGAGGTAGCGAGGTGGAAGTGATACTGATGAGAACTGAAACTAATGCTGAAAACAATCGCGGCTGGCGCTCACAGAGCGGTCGCACGGTAGCCGAAACGCTTACCGTGGTCGCGATTGCGTCGCTGCTAACCGCGTTGGCGGTCCCGCAGTTGATGAACGCGCGGCGGCTTATACGGTCGACTGCGTTACCAAGAGAGATCGCCACGCAAATGCGATTCACCCGCCAGCAGGCAATGTCGCAACGACAAGCGTTTACGTTTCAATATGACAACTCTACCAAGACAATCAAGATCTACGATCATAACAACAACAACAATGCGACCTCAGGCTGCAACATGACCGGGGCCCAGGTTCTTTCGGCGTCCGGTTATCCGAATACATCGTGCTCGACGATAGTGCTCACCGTCCCTTTGGCAACTGGTCCATTGGCGGCGGCGGATCTCTCTTATGGAATTCCGGCTGGAATCAATGCCAACACTACGCTTGATGATGGCAACACAATGACCGCGTTGAGCGGGACCGTTGTCAACGTCACTTTTCAACCGGACGGCACAGTGATCGATGCCGCGGGAAACTATGCTAAACCGACCCTCTTTTTCTACAACACCCAACTTCCTACGCAAACGGCAGTTGCGATCTCCGTACTCGGAACTGCCGGCAGAATCAAAGTCTGGAGGTACAGCACCAGTGCGACTAAATACGCTGAATAACCGATCGCATCGGCGAGCGAAGGCGGGCCGACCTGACTCAGAATCCGGTGTAACGATTCTGGAAATGGTGATCGCAATGCTGGTCCTGACCGTGGGATTGCTGGGCCTCGCCGCATCGATTGGCTATGCGGTTACGGTGAGCAACATGGGCCGCAATTTGACTAACACCAAACTGCTTGTCGTGTCGCTGCTCGAACAAATGGAAACCCTGCGGAACACTGAAGAGTTAACATTTGGTCAGATTGCCAACGAGGGGGCCGTCGACAACTCAGGTGCGATACGAACGTTCGCCGGGTTCCCGAGCGGCTTCCAGCCAATCTCAATTAACCCGGGCCCGGACGGAATTTGGGGAACCAGCGACGACTTGATCAACCCGGGCGCCGACAACACCTATGGGACCAGTGATGATTTTACCGATCCGACATGGGGCCTGAACGGTTTTTCGCGAGAGATAGCTATTACCAGCTTAAATCCGAATCTCAAACGAATTCAGGTAACGGTGCGGTACCCCGATGCCGGCGGCCAGATGCGCAGCCTCGTCGGCGTTAGCTATCTCAACAATGACACCCGCTCGAACTTCAGATAGTCCGGCGACCAAAACGGAGACAGCCTATGTGCCCTAAACACAAATTGCAGAATCAAGCCGGCTACTCGATTCTCGAACTGATGATAGCTCTCGGCATGACCCTGGTGATCTCGGCCGCGTCATTCGCCTTGTTTGGCAGCAGCATGAAGTTCGCCAACGCTACCTATCACATTACTGACGCGGAGCAGTCATTGCGCAACGCGCACGAAGTGATGAATCGCGATCTGACCACTGCCGGCGATGGCCTGCGCGGCATTGGCACGATCACGGCGCCATTAACGTTTGTGCAGAACTTCATGACCCGGACGCCGGTCACCTGCAACGACCCAAACTATCCCTGCATCGGCATAGTCACTTCGGATGACAACATACCTGCCGGCACTGCTGTACCTCAGTCGAGCCCGGCCGTCAATTTTCAACCCAACAGTGATCGCATCTCAATGTTGACGAGAGATACTTCCTTCAATAACGGCAATGTGGTGCCTTTGCTCGCGGGCAAGATTACTGTAAGCGGCTCCAATACACTGATCAATGTCGGCTCCGCGAATATAGGGCTGTTTCAGCCCAACGAGATCTACGCAATTGTTTCCCAGAACAGCTTGGCCTTCGGCGTAGTGACGGCCGTGAACGCGGCCACCTACATCGTCACAATGAATAATAGTGACGGCGGGTTCGGGCTGAACCAAACCACTGCAACCGCACCCGTGTCAGTGGTCTCAACCGTTACCTCAGGAGCAAGCACTCAGAACGTATCGGTCATGAGACTGCAGATCATTCAATACTACGTCGATGCCAATGGCTTATTGATTCGAAGAGTTTACGGCGTGAAAGGCGCGAGCTTTTTGGACAGCGTGGTCGCTGAACACATTACAAACCTGCAGTTTCGGTATCTGACTAATCTTGCCGATGCAAACGGATTTGTGAAACAGCCGTCACGAGTGCTGGCGTCTTCGACCGAGCAATCCGCCTTGCGCGAAGTCGAAACGTCGATTGGTGTCGAGACCGCGCGGGCAGTTAATGCCGTGACCGATGCTAACAGCAGCAGCAACGCATGTGGCTCGAGTCCCAATGGAAAGCAATCCATCTGTTCGACCACAGCGACGACAGTCCGCAACCTGCAATTCCGTCAGGCATTAAGCCCGTGAACCAGTCCTGATCGCACGCCGGAACACACATGCTGCCCAGGAACAACACAACGACTTCATAAGGAACCTGTTATGCGCACCAACATTCACCCAGCAATCAACCGCAACAACGAGCGTGGCGCCGCATTGGCCACAGCGCTGATCATCATGTCTCTGCTCGCCGCCGTTTCCATGACGGTATTGGCAGTGGTCACCCATGAGTCGCGCATCGCCGGTAGCGATCTGCAGCGCACCCAAACTTTCTACGCGGGAGCCGCGGCGATCGAGAAGATGACAAGTGACTTCAGCGCGCTTTTCGCTACCACGTCACGGCCCTCCACCAGTCAGTTGAACGCCATTGCGGCCGCCTATCCAACCGAGTTGACGGGGGAAGGTTTTTCGTTTACGAAGACGGACGGTACGCCCAACCAATCGATAGCAGTCGATCCAAATGCGCCGTCCGGAACGGTCACGATTCCAACCGGACCGTTCTCGGGTCTCGTCGCTTCCGTGACGCCTTACGTATTGGACACCACAGTCGTTCAAACAGCGACTGGCGCCCAGGTGCGGTTACAGCGAAAAATAAATAATTACCTGGTGCCGATCTTTCAATTCGGCATGTTCAGTAACGAGGACATGGAAGTTCACCCTGGCCCGGCTTTCGCTTTCAACGGACGCGTCCACGCCAACGGCAATCTTTACGTCAGTGGCACAACAACGTTTCTCTCGAAGGTTACAACCGCGAACGAGTTGGTGGTTGATCTGCTGCGCAATGGCAACACTCACGATGAGGCAATGAATGTCAAAGTTGGCGCGATCACTGTTCCACTGACGATAGGCTCAGTTACAAATGGTCCAAACCTCTCCGGCTCAACCGCTGGTAACCGCGGGTACTTTCCCGGATCTCCGAATGGAACTGTTAATAGCTCATGGGACAGCACCTCAGTTTCCGCGGCGTCTGGTGCCGCGAACAAATTCGGCGGCCAGGTGCTGACGCGCAGTACGGGCGGTGTCCCACTGCTTCTGCCGATGCAGCTCGAAGGCAACATGGTGCGCGAAATCATCAAGCGCACACTGCCCAGTGATACGACAATCCTGAGCGAGGCGCGATATCACTACAAATCGCAGATTCGAATTCTCATCGACGACGAAGGCCAATCAGCCAACGACGCGGCCGGAATTCCAACTGCACAAGGTGTCAATCTTTCGACTTTTAACCCATCTCCGCTTCCCAATTTGGCCACCAGTACCACGGTAGCTGCTAACGGCGGTGGGCGCGCATTGTGGCGCATCAACGACAACAACACGGGGTTCGCTAACAGCTATAACGAGCAAACGTCCCCTGTGAATTCGTGGAACATGCAACAGCAGAATGGAACAGCAGTACAAGCCGATACGGTTCGCGGCATTAAGGCTCCCCCTCCGGTAATCGTGATTAGCGGGGTTTCAAAAGCCAGCAGCGGCAGCCTAATCACCATAACAACCGCTACTAATCACGGATTCTCGACCGGGGACAAAGTATTCATCGCAAACCTCGTTGGCGCACCGCAGGCCCTTGGCGGTTGGACAATTACTAAAGTCAGCAATACCAGTTTCACGCTGAACGGTACGAACACCTCCACGTATAATCTTAGTCCAAGCTATGGCAGCGGAGGCACCGTTTACTCTTTCACGGCAATTCCGAAATCTCCGAATGGCGCCGCCATTCCCCCAGGTTCGGGCACTACTGGTCATATCCTGATTCAGGTAGTCGACAGCAACGGTGTCGCGCGCGACGTAACGTCCCAGATACTCAGTATGGGTATGACTGAGGGTGAGCCGAACGCTATCGTGTATCTGCAGCGTCCCTTGTGGGCCGCTTTTGTCCAGGGCAGTCGCGACGCCAGTGGGGTGGCACTCAACACCGGAGTGAACGGCGATCCCAACTACAGTAATTGTCTGACCGATATTTTGACGAAGACACATATTGGAACTGACGGCGAAATAAAAGTAACTGCCGGAGTTCCAGTCCAAGATGCTACGCATGGCTATCTGACCCAAATCGTTGATGATGCTGGAGGCGGAACTCAGCCTCAGCGCTCAGCCGGTTCTTTGCGATCTGCTCACGGATTGGGGTACAGCCAATTGGTCAACCAACAGAGATTGGAATGCCGTAGTTCCGATTAATGTCTATAACGTCCGCGAAGGCCGCATCAACACCGGCCTGGCCGCGAACGCAGTCTACGAACGCGGCATCACGAACGTCATTGAAATCAATATGCGCAATCTCGCGCGTTGGGTGGATGGCGTCTATGACAACAACCTGCTGCAAGGCACGAATGCGCTCAGCACCAACATCGGCAGTCCCGATGGTTATACGGTTTATATTTCGGATCGACGCGGTGATGAGATTCACTCAATGACGGTCGCTGGCCAGACTTTCAACGCCACGAACGGCATGGTTGATAATGAAGACATCTATGGAACCAACGGATCGTTGGATCCCGGTGAGGATGTGCAACAAACCGGAGCGCTGGTAAAAGACACCAACGAACTTCCTGATCCCGCCGTTCTCGGAGCTGTTTCCCCGGGTTATGGAGCGGATGTCAACAAACGGGCCATTACCGTGAACGACTGGATCAACCTTGATGCAGGCGGCATCAATCACAAGATGTTTCGCAACGCGGTCCGCCTGTTCAATGGTGAGAATCTTCAGATCAGCGGCGGTGCCGGAAAACTTTCGACGACCAAAGGCATCACCATCGCCACGGAGGGCATGGTTTACATTTGGGGCAACTACAATACGACGGGCATCAATGCGGCGCCGCCCGACGGCACGTCGTCGCTCAACGACAACACGACCACCTACTACTATCTTGGTAATCAGGTACCGACGTCGATCGTTTGCGATGCTTTCTTCCCCTTGTCAAAAACCTTCTTCGACAGTGAGACGGCGATGTATCCGGACGACTTGAGCAAACGGCCAGCAGATAGTTCACCGACAGTTGCGCAAGAAACTTCGGTGCGTACGGCGATTATCGCGGGCAACAACTTGTCGGCGTTGGCCGGGAGCCCTGATGCCGGTAACAGCGCTTCGGGCGAATCGCGACTTTGCGGCGGCATGCACAACTTCCCGCGCTTCCTCGAAAACTGGAGCGCGCGCTGGAATTTTGTGGGGTCGTTAATTCCGCTGTATCACTCGACGCAAGCAGTGGGTCAATACAACGCGGATAGCACGATTTACGGGGCGCCGACTCGTAATTGGGCTTTCGACATCACGTTTACCGATCCGCTTCGGCTGCCGCCGGGAACGCCACTGTTCCAACACATCGAGCCGACCGGTTTCAAACAGATATTGTAAGTCTTTAACTCGACGCTGCCTTCAGTCTTTGCAGCGATCCGGGCCGCGCTGGCTTCGTTTCCCGAGTGCGAAGCCGGCGCGGTTTTTTGTTTGCTCAACATCAACACGGGGATCAGTGGATATGATGGCACGCCTGTCATGCGTCGCTGTGGGGCTGGAAGTTATGAGCTCAAATGTCTCGATGCCGATCACCCCTCGGGCGAACCTGCAACGTGTCTGGCTCTCGCTTGACGCACTGGGGGACGCATGTTAGTTTTCGATTTACCGCAATTTTACATCGATTGTTAGTCGACCTTTGGTAAAGGCTTGAGGATTCGCGTGACTGCACCTGCGCTTGAACTAAGAAAGACATCACTCAACAATGTCCATCGCGCGATGGGTGGCCGCATGGTCGAGTTCGGCGGCTGGGACATGCCGGTGCAATATCCAGCGGGCACGATGACCGAACATCTGCGGACGCGCACGCACGCCGGATTGTTCGACGTTTCGCACATGGGCGAGATCGACGTGCGCGGCGCGGACGCAATTCCGTTCGTGAATCGCCTGGTTTCCAACGACGCGACAAAACTAATCGATGGCCAGGCGCAATACTCCGCTTTGACGACGCCTGAAGGCACGGTCATTGACGATTTGCTGGTCTATCGCCTGGCTTCAGATCATTTATTGCTGATTGTAAACGCCGGTACGACAGACAAGGATTGGGATTGGATCAATTCTCATTACCAAAACGAGAATGTCGAGCTGCGAAACGTCAGCGCTGAGTATTGCCAGATTGCCTTGCAAGGACCTGACGCGATATCGATCCTGCAGAAGTTGACTGACGTGCCGCTGGCCGAAATTAAGTACTATTATTTTCGCGACACGCAGGTTGACGGGGTTGCCTCGATCGTTTCCCGAACCGGTTACACGGGCGAAGATGGCTTCGAAGTCTACGCCGCTCCTGACAAAGCCGAGCAACTGTGGAAGAAGATTCTCGACGCGGGAAACTTCGGCAGTGATGAAGGGGTCCTACCCTGCGGCTTAGCTGCGCGCAACACTTTACGGCTTGAAGCGGGCATGTGCTTGTATGGCCATGAAATCGACGAAAACACGACGCTGCTTGAGGCGAACCTGGGCTGGATCACAAAGCTGAATAAAGGCGATTTCATTGGCCGCGATGCCCTGGCGAAACAAAAGGAAGCAGGCATTAGACGTAAGCTCATCGGATTCGAAGTTACTGATCGCGGAATCGCTCGCGATGGTCAGGATGTTTTTCTTAACGGCCAGCGCGGCGGCAGCGTTACTTCGGGAAGTCCCGCACCATTTCTGAAAAAGAACATCGGCATGGCCTACGTGCCGGTTGAATCTGCAAACGTCGGTCAACGCATTGAAATCGACGTGCGCGGAAAGTTAGTGGGAGCAGAGATCGTGCCGCTTCCGTTTTACAAGCGAGCGAAATGAGTTTTGAGTTTTCAGTGTTGAATCACTAATATCTCTGCGCGCAAACAGAACTGAAAACTTAGAACTCAAAAACGAAACCTGTCTCGAGGAGCATCAATGGCAAACGTTCCTGACAATCTTCACTACAGTAAAGATCACGAATGGGTCCGCGTTGACGGAGATACTGCAGTCATCGGCATCACGGATCACGCGCAGGAGCAGCTTGGCGATGTGGTCTATGTCGAACTGCCCAAGCCCGGTGAGGAATTCGCGGCCCATGACTCGTTTGGCTCAGTCGAGTCGGTCAAGGCCGTTTCGGAAATCTTCACGCCGATCTCGGGAAAGGTGGTTGAAGTAAATCAATCACTGGCGGATGAACCCGAAAAAGTCAACAAAGATCCTTACGGCGAAGGCTGGATGATCAAGACGAAGATGGGCAAGCCGGGCGAGGTTGATAGCCTGCTGACTGCCGCCGAGTACGAAGATTTCACGAAAGCTGAGAGCGAATAGCGTTGCGTTACATTCCCAACTCGCCGGACGAACGCGCCGACATGCTTCAACAAATCGGCGTCTCGTCAACTGAAAAACTCTTCGAATCGATTCCCGAGAATCTCCGTCTACGTGGACACTTGAACGTTCCCGCGGCGATGTCTGAACTCGAATTGCTCAGGCGGTTCGAGGACATCGGCGCGCGCAATCAGGCGGCCCAGCGCATCAGCTTCCTGGGGGGTGGCGCATATTCGCATTACACGCCGACGATCGTGGACCACTTGATCTCACGTTCGGAATTTTTTACCGCCTACACGCCTTACCAACCGGAAATATCTCAGGGGACTCTGCAAGCCATATTTGAGTTTCAAACGCTCGTCTGCCAGTTGACGGGCATGGACATCGCCAACGCGTCGATGTATGACGGCTCGACGGCGATGGCCGAAGCTGTCTTGATGGCTGAACGCGTAACCAGGAGATCGAAGGTGATCGTTTCGTCCGCGATTCATCCGCAGTATCTGGAGGTCGCGCATACATACGTGCAGCACGCAGGGATCGATTTGGAGCGCGCGGAATTCGACACGGCGTCCGGACAAACTCCCGCCAGCGCATTTGCTGCTATCGATGACCAGACCGCCGCGATTGTGGTGCAGTCTCCAAACTTTTTCGGTTGCGTCGAGGATGTTTCTGCCCTTGCCGAAAGGGCGCACAACGCCGGCGCTTTGTTGGTCGTGGTCGTAACTGAAGCCATGTCGTTCGGATCGCTGCGATCGCCTGGCGCTTGCGGCGCGGACATTGTCGTCGCTGAAGGCCAATCGTTCGGCGTGCCGCTGTCTTACGGTGGTCCATACGTCGGTCTGTTCGCGACGCGCGATAAATATGCTCGACAAATTCCCGGGCGCCTGGTCGGCGAAGCTTACGACAAACAGGGACGCCGGGGTTTTGTTTTGACATTAGCAACGCGCGAACAACACATCCGGCGCGAAAAAGCGACCTCGAACATCTGCACTAATGAAGGATTGATTGCCCTGGCGGCGACCATCTATCTCGAGACGATGGGCCGTCGTGGCGTTCAGGACGTGGCTCATCAATGCGTGCAAAAGGCGCATTACGCCGCACGAGAGATTGAAAGACTGGAGTGCTATTCGCTTCCCTTCTCTGGCCCATTCTTCAATGAGTTTGTCGTGCGTGCGCCGTCTGAAGCATCGCCGCTACTCGACAAGCTGGCGAGAGAAAAAGGCATCGATGGCGGAATAGCGCTCTCGCGCTTTGATTCGGCCCGGCCCAATGACTTTCTCGTTTGCGTGACGGAAACGAACACTCGCGAAGAGATTGATGCGCTGGTCGCGGGATTACGATCTTCATAATTGTTTAGAGGCGGGCTACTGCCCGCCAGGACTTAATCGTTTAGACACCGCACTTGTGCGGCTGAAACCGATTGTTAAGACGGACAAGTCCGCCGTCTAAACGGAGAGAGAATTTTGTTTGAGCATGGCGGGCACTAGCCCACCTCTAAGCGATCCGAAATAATAAATGGATTCAAACATAACCAAGGTAACCAGTCATCCCAGTCAGAACGAGCAATTGATCTTCGAGCGCTCGCAATCGGGCCGCGCCGGTTTCAGTCTGCCACCGCTCGATGTGGACGAGACCTCGATCGATGAAATGATCCCGCGCGACTTTCAACGCGACGACGATCTCGCCGGCATGCCGGAAGTCACCGAAGTCGATGTAGTGCGCCACTTTACACGGATCTCGACATGGAACTATTCGATCGACCTGGGACTCTATCCGCTGGGTTCGTGCACGATGAAGTACAACTCGCGCTTGAATGAAAAGGTCGCGCGCATCGGCAACTTTGCGAACCTTCATCCGCTGGCATCTGAAACAGAATCGCAGGGTGCGCTGCAAGTCATTTACGAGTTGCAGCAATACCTCGCCGAGATCACCGGCTTGCCCGGCATCTCTCTGCAGCCCGCGGCCGGCGCGCACGGCGAAATGACCGGCATCATGATCATTCGCGCTTTCATCGATGCGCGAGACGGGAAAGAAGCGTCATCGAAACGCCGCACGATGCTGATTCCTGACTCAGCACACGGGACGAATCCAGCTTCAGCGCATCTTTCCGGTTTCACCGTGAAGACAATTCGATCGACATCGGAAGGACTCACTGATCTCGATCACTTGCGTGAATTGTGCGCGCATGGAGACGTCGCCGGTCTGATGTTGACTAACCCCAACACGCTCGGCCTGTTTGAAAAGAACATTCAGGAGATTTGCCGCATTGTTCACGACGCCGGCGGCCTGGTTTACATGGATGGTGCGAACATGAACGCGCTGGTCGGTGTGGCGCGACCCGGCGACATGGGCGTCGACGTAATTCATTTGAACCTGCATAAAACTTTTTCGACGCCGCATGGTGGCGGTGGTCCAGGCTCTGGCCCTTGCTGCTGCACGAAAGAGCTCGAACCTTTCTTGCCCGTACCGCGCATCGTCAGTTCCGGGAGCGATAGCGACCGGGTGTTCAAGTTAGATTACGACTACCCTCAATCGATCGGACGCGTAAAAGCATTTGTCGGCAACTATGGAATGATGCTGCGCGCGCTGGCTTACATTCTCACGCACGGATATGACGGCTTGCGCGAAGCGACGGAGGCGGCGGTGCTGAACGCGCGCTATATCGCCCACGGCCTGGTGTCAGATTTCGAAAAGCCTTTCGATTCGCCGCCGATGCACGAAGTAGTCTTCACCGACAAACGACAGGCGCGCAAGGGCGTGCACACCCTCGACATTGCCAAGCGGTTGATCGACTACGGCTTTCATCCGCCGACGATCTATTTTCCGCTGATCGTTTCCGGCGCCATGCTGATTGAACCCACTGAATCGGTCGGCCGTCAGGAACTGGATCAATTCATCGAAGCCATGCAATCGATCGCGCGTGAAGCTGTCGAAGACCCGGAACTAGTCCTGAACGCCCCGCACACAACTCGGATTGGACGTTTGGATGAGGCGGCGGCAGCCAGAAAGCCGGTGCTGCGATGGAGACCTAAAGCAGATACCGAACCGCTTGCGGTAGCAGGCGGGTAACGAATTCCTCTAACTAAGCCACGAGAGGAAATACAAACCAATGTCCGCACAACAGCAGCCCTGGTCTGGTATTCAAGTCGAAACCAGTTTCTTTCCGCTCTCATTCTTTCTTTACGCGTGCACGCCGCGGGTCGTGATTGATGGTGAGGTGATGCTGCGGCCCTGGGGCACGCATTCATTTCAGCTCGCGCCCGGAATGCACAACGTGAAGGTTTATTTTCATTACTTATTCCTGAGCACGTGCGGCATGGCCCAGACCAACGTGGTGGTCCAGCCGAATTGCGTCCACCGGCTTAAGTATGAGATGGGCATCTTAATGTTCATGCCCGGCAGTATTCGAGAACTTCCGCCTTTTAGATTTCAATGAACCATTAGCTGATCAACGAAGGAGCGCATCATGACATCCGACATGATCAAGAGCGGCGTACTGGTAAGCATCGCGGCAGTCTTCATTTTTGGCGCTGCTGCCGGCGCTCGCGCGCAGACGGTATGGCTGGCTTGTCACTGGGACACTTCGGCCGTTTGGAAAGACAAAGATGGTCGCCAGAAGTTCGAACGCCGCTTCTATGTTTCAGGCCTGGTGTCGATGACGGTCAAAGAGTATCTGCAAACGGACAGCACCGGCGATCGCATCGAAGGCCTGTGCGGCGATTACCTCGACAGGACGGTTAACAAAGCTGCGAGTGCTCGCGGCGAACGTCTGGATCCAAGTGGTCAACTCAAGATTCTCAGAAACATTGAACTCTCAGGCGAGAATCTCGGCAGCCCGAACCCCTACAAGTTCGCGCCGAAGGAAAACGTCGCAAAGCTTCTCGCCGCCAACATTAATGAAATGAAGGATGCCGGGCGCATCATCTACACTTTCAATTGGGACGCGACCGGAAAGAACGAGCAGGCTGATGCTGACAACGAGATGAAGCGGACTTCACCTACTATCGGCCCGACGCCCAAAAAGCCTAACCAATAACCACCCGGTATAAACAAGGAGGAGTTATGTTTCGCACTCGCCGAATTTCACGAATCGTCTCTGTTTTCTTTGTTGGTATTCTCGCGCTTAGCTCGATTTTCGCCGATGGCGTGAAGCAGAAGATTCGATTTGCCAAAGGCGCATCATCGGCGACGGTCTCCGGCGCTGTGGTGCGCGGTGATAGTGATCGCTATTACGTGGGTGCAAAAAAGGGACAGACAATGTCCGTTAAGATCACCTCCGAAGAAGACAACGCCGTCTTCCAGATCTATCTGCCGGGCGAAGAGAAAGCGCTGCACGGAGCCGGCGATGGCGACGACGCCACGAATTGGTCGGGCGGGCGAGCTACCTGCCGACGCCGAATATGTAATCGTAGTCGGCGGCACGCGCGGCAATGCAACGTATAAGCTTCGAGTTTCGATTGAACAGTAGATTTATGGTCGGGTTCTTCCATAGCCCTTGTTGACATTTCGTGGTTCTACGTTAGGTCAAAAGAACAGAACCACGAACTAGCGCGAACAGGAAGGAAGAACAGCAAACGCAAACGGCGAGGCTCTTATGCCTCCCATTCGTTGTTCGCCTGCGGAGTTTGGGCTACTCCTTCAGCCGGGATCTTCAGGAGGGCCAGGCGACCAACCACATTGCCTTTCATTAAATGTTCTTCGACGATCTGCGCCACGTCACGGGCGCGTACCTGCGCATACCAGACGCCGTCGGGATAGACCATCACTGCTGGTCCAATCGAACAAAAGCCGACCGAGGCGCATTCGGTCAGGACGATGCTGCCGCGCGGATTCTTTCCCTTCGCTTCTCTACCGAACAGCAGACCGCGCTCTTTTAATTCGCTTTCGAAAGCTGCCAGCACCTCCGCGGTGTCCCTCGCCGAGCAGGATTTGCCCGTGCACACGAACACATGATGGCGGATCGGCGCGGTCACGACCGGCGCCAGAGCGCGCAATTGCTCGACATTCTCGATAAATTCGGGCGCTGCCATGATCCTTTATGCTAACACGAAGGCGTCGATTTCCGTCGTACACGACGGTGACTGCAAGCAATGTCGAAACAACGCGTTCTCTTTCTGTATCTGTCTTTGCGCGCAGTACGATTCATTGTAAGATTGATCGTGAACGGGCGACCGCCTTGATTGACCGCATCGAAATAGCAGCGCGGTCTTCGGAAGCGGGCGCCTGATTTGATATTGCATCGTGAAAAATTTCCGAAACATCACCCAACCCAAGCCACCACGAGACTCAAATGGTCTCGTGGTTCACGTGTCTTCACTAAACGACCGATCGACTGAGGTGGTGGTGGCCGACACTGTGCGGATCGGCACGGGTGATAATTGCGACGTCAAGATTAATTTGTCCCAGGCATCGACGAGCGCAAACGATGGAACGGTGATCGAGATCCGGCGCGTCGAAGGCACCTATCGCATTGTCAACGTCGATCAGGGACTGGACGTAAAGCTGAACGGCCGACCGATCAAGCCTAACAAGAGCATTAATGACGGAGATGAAATTTGGATTGGCCCCTCCGGGCCCTCGATTCATTTCTTCCCCATCGACGCTACTACGGCGATGGTGCCCGGCCGGCGGGGCAGCACTCACGTCGCGCCGTTCATTGAACAAGCCGCAATGGAAGCTTCGGCCACCGCGCGACGTGACGACGCCAAAATATTTCTCCGCGAATTCACTCGCGAACTCGTTCGCGAAATCAATCCGAGCACTAAAATCATTCTCTTCGCCATCATTATTTTTGCTGTCGTGGGCGCTCTTTACATTGGCTTCGCACAATTCAACGAGGCCCGGCGCGGCAGGAGAATCATCGCTGAACAGCAGGCTCAACTCGCCGCACAGCAGGAACAACTCAAACACGCTAACGAGATCTTGAGCAAAGTGGCTGACTCGACGGAACGACTCCAGAAGACTCTTTCGCTCGGCGAGACGCTGCGGGTTAATTACGGCCCGGGCGTTTGCTTGATCTACGGATCGTATACGTTCGTTGAAGCGGGAACGGGACGTCCACTGCGGATGGCCGAATCGCAGAGCAACGAAAGCGGCAACGCAATCCAGAATGGCGCTGACCAACCGGCATTGACTCCGGAAGGTAACGGTCAAATCGCGGAGTATCCATTCGTCGGCACCGGTTTTCATACGGGCGACGGCTACATTCTTACTAACCGGCACGTGGTCCAACCCTGGCTGGCGGATGAGCGCGCGCAGAGTCTGACCAGCACCGTAAATGGCAAGCCGCGCCTGAAAAAGTTGGTGGCGTTTTTTCCCGACAGTCCGCAACCGATCACGCTCAAATATAAACAAGCAGCCACCGGAGAGGATGTCGCTGTCTGCACGATCGATCCCAAGGACCTGCCTCCGAAAGCTCCGGTGTTACCGCTCGAGAAGGCCTCGGACACAGTCGCAATTGGGCGCATCGTGGTGACGATGGGATATCCGTCGGGACCGGATCGCCTGCTGGCTATGTTGGATGAGAACGAAGCTCGCGAAATTCAAAACCGGTATGGCTCAACCGAATCTCTGCTTTCTTATCTGGCGCAGACGAAGCACGTTCGACCACTGATGACCCAGGGCAATATCACTGATCTCGATGCGCACCGAATTGTGTATGACGCGCGCACCGGCGAAGGTGGATCAGGCGGCCCGCTATTCGGTCCCTCCGGACGAGTCATCGGAATTACTTTTGCTATTTTTACTGAGAACACTGCATCCAATTTTGCGGTGCCGATTCACTTCGCGATCAGCTTACTGGAAAAGGCCGGATGGACCGCGCCAGCAACGCCTGAACCCGAGCAGAAGGACGCCGCGAACACTGCGCAAGCAGGAGCGAGATGAAAATGGCATGTCGGTTGCTGCCGATTTCGACTGATTGCAAAAGCCCAGATTCATTTCAAGAAATGCAGGGAACCGCGCACTTTGGCAACCGTTTTATTGCAGTGTGTCGTCTCAGCGGAACGTTTTGAATAGTTAGATGACCTTTCGCCCCCCAATTATTTTGCTGCTGGCGGCACTGAGTTGCGTCGAGGTCGCGGCCCAGGCACCGCGACAATTCCTCGTCAATCCAGCTTCGACCAAACCGCCGACGTCCCTGGTTGACGCGCCTGGCGGTGACCCTTCATCAGCAAGCGCAAAGACCAGGACCGCTCAACCTGCCGAGGCGGCAAAGGAAATAGTTGACACTGAAGGCGCCGGAGTCCCAAAGACCGCGAGCCCGCAGTTTCGTCTTGAGCGTCTGCCGATCGCCAACGGTGCAGAATTGTTAACCATCTTCGGCCGGCTGGATGGGATGCGCGCCACGGACGGCGCCGCTACGCCGGAGGTTCCCCTAATTAGCGTCGTGCGAGATACGCTGGCCGACACCGATCCGGACAACGATCGACTACGTTACGTTTGGATGTTGACTTACACGCGGCCGAATCTAGTGAAACGGTTTGCTTCAGCGATTCCTTTCCTGTATCAGCACGTCGGCAATCAGCGACAGGCTTCAAACAATCTGCCGAAGCCGATAATCGATCTTGCCAACCCGAAGCAACAAACGTGGAACCGTTTCTTCTGGATGGGCATGCAAAGCATTTTCCTCGACGGCTATGGACTGCCCCTGAAGGCTTCTTCGCGCACCTATCGCCGCAACGCCGGTGACTATCGATCAGATCACATCATGCAGGCCCTGTCGATACTTGACACGTACGAGCGACTGCGCTCGCGGTCGCGTACGGAAGGCGAGATGCTCGCGCTTGGCGAAGTGGTCGCGAACGACACGCGCACGGAACGCCCGATTAATGATGCGCCGTCTTCCGTGCTTTCCGATCTGGCGCCGGCATTCCGGCCGGGAGAGATGCTCGAGATGCGCGCCCGCCTGATTCTGTCGCGCCAGACACTCGGCGGTTTGGTAGGGCCCGAGACTTTTCATAACACGGTGACTCATCGCACCGTCTCGTCGATTGATAACAGTGGGCATAACTGGGAGTTGTTGCGACAGCGCGCTGAGGCGGAAGGGCTCTACTTCGAGCCGTTGATGATGCCCGACGGACAGGCGACCCACGCCCTTCTGTGGATTGCGAAATCTGATCTCACCCAGCAGCCGCAGCGGCGATTTCATGACCGCTTCCTGAACATTGGCGACCCCTGGAACGACGAACGATTACGAAATTGGAATGGCTATTCACGAGTTACTTATCTCGATGGCAGCAACCGGCCGGTACAAGCCGGCGACACGGACGCACGCGCGGTTGAAATGATTCCCTTGGCGCTCTACGGACTCGATCATCCAAAGATTCCGGCGTTGCTGATTGACTTTCGTCACAGTCTCAATCCGAAGAAGCGCGAAATGTCTGGGCGGCTCTTGAACGACATCGCGAAGAACGTCTTTTCGCTTTCCAACTTCGGAAATCTTCCATACTTCGCTGGCCACAGTGTCTATGATTTCATTACAGGACGGCGCGGGATGGATTTGAATCAGCCGACCCGTCTGCAAAGTTACTCGGAACTAAAACTGCTGCTGTCGTTCAATTCGTCAATCGATCCAAAGCTCCGTCAGGAAATTGAACGCCGGGTACAAAACGTTTCGCTGAACCCGCTGAACAACGACAATGAAACTGAAGTAAAACTTGCGCAGCAACAGTACGCATCGTTGGTGGATTATGCGCGCCGGCCCGACGGTTTGCCGGCAAAGATCGAACGCGATCGGCGCGCGGAAATGGTCGCGCTGGAACACGGACGGCCCGCCCGCTTCTTCTACAATCTCGCGAATGTTTTGTCGTTTGGGCGTTATGTCCATCGCGAGAAAGCGACGCCGGAGCTGTTTGCGCGGCTGGAAAAATCGCGGCGCATTGAATATCACACTCAATTATTGAACCAGGTGGCAAAGTCTTCGTCCCAAACTGATGTAACCTGGGACATGCAGAAGGTCGTCGCGTCGTTGCAGTCCCTGGCCGGCGAAGGAGACGAAGCGCCCGGGGCGGCGGCGAAGGCCGCAGCAGCGATCTTCCAGAGGACGAATGATGCTGAGGCCCGGCGGCTTTGCCTCGAGGCTCTTTCAAGGATTAACAACCGGACTGCGCGCCACGAGTTAGTCAGGATATATCAGCGCGAACAACCACAGTCAGAGCTGCGCGCAGAGGTCGCGGACAGACTGCGTAAAGCCGTCGCGGCTGATGTCCGAGTCAAGCCGGCCGAAGCTCGTTCGCTGCTTAACCAGGTCGGTCAGCAGTAGATGAATCAGCCACAGATGTATACAGATCTACACAGATTATCTGAATCTGTGTTTATCAGTGTAAATCTGTGGCCGCTGGTTTTCGCTGATCGCTGGATTGTTTAGTCCGATAGCGCAATAATTCATTTCTTTAATGGAACGTTCCCTGGATGATCGTGCGTTAATGGAAAAACCCGCAGCGCACGCGCCGGCAAAAACTTCGCGCGCGAAACGCTCGGCAGCCTGGCTTCAGACGATAGCGTTTCTGCTCGGCGCGATTCTGCTCGTCTATCTAATTCGCAGCGTCGGCGTCGAACCAATCGTCGCGGCTCTCACCCGGGTCGGCTTCGGTTTCTTCATTGTCGTAGCCGCAAACGGTGCGCGGCATGTCTTACGCACGATCTCCATGCGCCTTGCGGTAGCTCCCGAATATCGCCGCTTCAGTTTTCTCCAGGCATTCGCCGCGCGATTGGGCGGAGAATCGATGGGCTTCCTTACATTCGCGGGTCCGCTGCTGGGGGAAGCGACAAAAGTAGCATTGCTGCGAAAGAGAGTGCCGCTGGTCCATGGCGTGCCCGCTCTGGTCGTGGACAACCTGCTTTACAACCTGTCAGTTGTGCTGGTGATCTTTGGCGGCGCGGTCCTGATGTTGTTCGCGTATCCGGTGCCGCCGGTCGCTCGCGAAATGCTCATCATCATTGCGGCCGTAGCCTTCCTTGGTATGATTGCTGCGGCATTGGCGACCCGCAAGAGAGTCACCCTGCTGACCAATATCATCGATCGATTGGCGCGCCGTGGCTTTCGCCCGAGGTTCTTGCGCTCCCGGCGCCACCATATCTTTCGCGTAGAGCTGACAGTTTACGGATTCTACAAGCGACGTCGCGCGGCCTTCTTTTCGATGATAGCGCTCGATCTCGCCTCGCATGTGACCAGCGTTTTCGAGGTTTACGTTACGCTCAGGATGCTCGGGTTCATCCCTCGTCTGGGCGCGGCGTACATCATCGAGTCGCTGACCAAAGTAATTAATTTTGCGTTTGCATTTGTGCCGGGAACTATCGGCGTTTATGAAACCGGCAACGGAATAATTTTGCGCACGCTCGGCTATACCACCGCGATTGGCGTCGCGTTGGCGATCGTTCGCAAAGCCGCAATCATCTTTTGGACCGTCATTGGCCTGCTCATCATCGCGTGGCGGGCGTTGCCTAACGCCTGGGTGCGCGTGCTCAATCGCAGCCCTCGTTTACAAAAACTTATGGATAGCTTAGTCCTTTCGAATCTCGCGCACCGGCCGGCGCGCACGGCCGTCAGCGTCGCCGGCATTGCCCTGGGTGTTCTACTGGTGGTCTTCACGGTGGGGTTGGCCCACGGTCTGCTGCGCGAGCGCGGCAAACGGGAAGCCAACATTGGCGCCGAAATTATGCTGCGCCCTTCAGGCACGATCGCCTTGAGCGGCACGCAGCCATTTACTATTCCCCTTGAGCATGTCGCCGAAGTCATGCGCATACCGGGAGTCCGCACCGCCGTACCAATCGGCCAGTCTCTCGATAAGATCGACTCGGGGTTTGGCTCGCGTCTGATCGAAGGAATTCCGTACGAGCGATACGCGGCGGTCAACAACCTGACGATTAAAGAGGGTCGCGGACTGGAAAAAGGCGACGAAGTGATCGTCGATTCCGGCTGGCAGCGAGAACAAAATATCGCCCTCGGCTCGACAATTGTGATTTACGAACGGCCTTTCAAGTTAGTCGGTGTTTTCGAGCCGCCGGGCGGCGGACGGCTGAAGATTCCACTGGCAACCATGCAGGATCAAGTTGGCAGCGAAAACCGTTGTAACACGATTCTGGTTGCGTGCGACGACCCGAACCAGCAGGAACAAGTCGCGGCGAGGATCAAAGAAAAGTTTCCCGAGGATCAAATCGTGCTCACCCGCGAGTTGCCGGAGCTTTACCAGTCGAGCGTTCCCGCGCTCAACATCTTTCTGAAAGTTGTTGTCGGCGTCGCCGCAACCATCAGCATGCTGGTGATTCTGCTCGCCATGTACACCACCGTGACTGAGCGCACGCGCCAGATTGGCATCCTGAAATCGCTCGGCATGTCCAAGCGATCCATAGCCTGGGTCATCGAGCAGGAAGCGATTCTCGTCAGCGTGCTGGGCGTCGCCATCGGCGTGCTGCTGATGTTGGTGGCTCGGTTCTTCGTGATGAAGTCAACGATGCTCATCGTCGATGTCGAAGCGAAATGGATAGCGATCTCACTGGTGGTTGGATTAGTCGGCGGCTCAATTGGCGCGCTCTATCCGGCGTTGCGAGCCGCGCGCCAGGATGCAGTCGATGCGCTGAGTTATGAGTAGGCGCCGCGAACTGCTGCTTTGCCTCGACACAGTTCGCAAAATACCTCGATCGGACCGGGACCTACCGCGACACGATTATCGCGTCCTCAGACTCATATGAACTACGCTCGTCAATGCATTCAGGTATTCATCCTAGTTTAGTTCTATTTCGTAGTAGGCCGGGCGCAGCAAAGCAGTCCTTTGGCTAACAATATCTTGCCAACAGAAAGCAATGTTGATTTTTCACGTGCTTGGTGAGGCCAACTCCATCGTTCAATTGAGCGAATGATATTATCCGACAAGAAGACTCTGCTCTCCCTCCTGACACTCGCCGGCGAGCGTTGCGAAGACTTGATGAAGCGGTGCGTCGAGTCTTCTGTACTGAGTTTCAGTTCGACGAGATATGGACCTAAACCATTCCTATCCTAACTACAACTTCCGGCATAACCTTAACTGTGATTCTAAACATTCCTGCGGCTGCTGCCGCGATACTCTTAGCGACTTCGCGACGGTTACGTCCGATACTCATAAAGATTGGAATGAATGCGAGAAAAACTGCTTGCCTTTTTTTTGGCCAAGCGTTACAGTGCGCGGCAATCCAAGGGTATCCGGCGGCCGATTGATGCTTCCCACTCGGAGCCTCTCACGACCGTAAACCTTCAACTTGGTTTCCTACACGAGGAGGACAAATGCTCAAATCCCTATCGTTTAAACTTGCTTCGCGGATTGCGTGTCTGGCGGTCTTGACGTCCGCCGCTCTGTGGTTAAATGCTTCCGTCCGCGCCTCGCCGCGTTTCGATTGTGTTCTTTCGGCGAATATTAAGAACGGCGGCATGACCATGCTCAGCTGCGGTACTTCCGCCGGAGATATTCTTTGGGTGTGCTCAGCCAGTTCCTGCGATTCGGACCCGAGTATGGATTCCTTGGCTTCCATGAGTTGTAATGACTATGCCGCCTCAGGCTGCCCGGAGACCGACTACTACGAAAACTAGTTGCCGCGTCGTTGCTGGCCAGAGGTGACGACTTGCGATCGCTGAACTTTAATAGCGCAACGCATCGGCACTCCGAACGAGCGTCGCCTCTGTGCTGGTTTCAAAGCGCGCGGGGGCGGGGGCGTCCCCGCAGGAGGTAATTCATGTCGAGTATGTGGTTGACGATAAGTCGTAAACCAATCATCTGGTTGTTTGCTGCAATAGCGGTATTTGCGTCGCCGATCTCCGGGCAGTCAAACACATCCGCATCTACGGACGATGCAGTGCTCAACCAGAGATTCACGCTTCTTTCAGAGCTTCAAAGTTTGGGCGCCAGAGCAAAGCTACTTGACGCGCCGCTGGCCCGCGCGCTGGCTCAGACGGAAGTGGCAGATGCGGTATGGTTTCTGGATCAGGATTTGGCAAAGAAACTATTGCGAGATTCGATCGGCTTAACGCTTCCGAGTGAATCCGACCAACCAAAATCGCGCAGTCGCGCCGTCGGCGCGCCGCCGCGGATCCCTGCGCCACTCGAGATGGCCGGAGCCGCCGTGCGATTCCGAATACTGCAAGTTGCTCACCGAGATCAGGCGCTCGCGAAAGAGCTGTCAAGCCTGGTCATCGACAAATTAGGAGGGCCAGAGGGTCATAGTACTTTTGCCGATCTCGCGCAGAGCGCCATTGCCACCGGCGATAGCGAGGCGGCTGAAAATTACCTGACCCAGGCCATTAATGCCGATCCGAGCCAGATAGACGCATCAATAGAAATCGGTCGTTTAGCAACAAAGGATCGGGATGCGGCCGACCGCTTGATTCTGGCGTATATCGACCGTCTTAGGTCAACACCTCTATCACTTGGTAACGGAAGCGAACAGCGAGTTTTTTTTGCGCTCGCCAGCCTGGTGCTTTTGCCGAAATCAAACCTGGGTGCACCGGGAGTCAATATCAGATCGACGTCACCCGCTGTCATCCGCGAATATGTTGTCTACACTATCGAGTTACTAAGTCAAAGGACTCCCGAGGAGCTGAGAGGAGCAAGAGGATACCTCATCGCGATGTGGCCGTTGGTTCAACAGTATGCACCGGAACTCAGACAGCAATTCTTCGATCTCGAGCTGCGCAGCCGAGCCGCAGGCGAGGATCTCTCGCTCCCGACCCCCAATAGTATAGAGCAAGAGTATAAAGAGAAGTTCGATAAGCAGGTGAACAAGGAACTTGAGAGCGATCAGCCTGACGCGGTTGTTATCCAAAGAGCGATCGGCCAGGGAGATTTTTCCAAAGCGCGCAAGATGATTGACAAGCTCCGTGACGGGCCGCAGAAAACCGAACTCGCTGAAACGTGCAACGTCCAACAGGCTATCAGTCTCGCAAACCAAGGTGATATTCCGGGCGCCCAAAAACTTGCCGGATCGCTGGCTAAGGCGGCTTCGATTTTGAAGGTGTTTCCAGTAATTGCGGGAAAGTGTGCCGCGAATAACGATGATGCATGTGCGCGCGAGTCCGTCAATCAGGCCGTCAGCCAACTTAAGAAGACGGACGTCACGCCGTTTACGCCTCCGCCAAGTGTTCCCGCATCCTTGTTTGGAACGAAGCGTGACCGCGATCCTATCCTGTCAAGTTTAGGGAGTCTCGCTTCCTCAGTGCTTTCAGTGAAAGGTGAATTGGCGCTGGATGTTGTCGATGAGTTGGTGATCGCCGCCAATCATAGCGAGTTAGACACAAGCCAGGCACGCACAGGTTTCGAAACATCTCTATTCAAGAAGCTGGCCGCCAAGAACGAGGAGCGGACGACCGCCGCCGCTCTTCAGTTTCAGGATCACTTGCGACAGATCGTCGCCTTGGCCGGCATTGAGCAGTGGAAGGCGGATAAATTCGCGAGGGACGAAAAACTTCGGAGTGCCAGGAATGAGCCGACTGGTAAGAAAAATTGAGGTCGTCGCGAATGTAGGCATAATCGTCGTCGCGATAGTGGTCTGTATCGCTGCGGTCAGATACTTTCGCACAAAGGGCTCAGGATCCCACACTTCCGCTCAATCCATCGCTGCTGGGACCAAGATCGATCTGCCAAACGAGAACTGGGCCACCAATCAGAAGACATTGTTGCTAGCACTATCGACGCAATGCAAGTACTGTTCAGCTAGCGCCGAATTTTACCAACGCCTCATAAAGACCGCCTCACCGAACACCAAACTTGTAGCCGTGCTTCCACAACCGCGAGAAGAATCTCAGCAATATCTAACTGCCTTGAAGCTCATGATTAATGACATTCAACAGACTTCGCCGGCATCGCTTGGTGTCCGAGCGACCCCGACCCTGATTCTCGTAAACAGCGCTGGCATGGTTACAAATTCCTGGGTCGGCCAGTTGTCGCACGACAAAGAGGAAGAAGTCTTGACAGCCGTACGCTAAATTCGGATCAACGCCGTCTTCGTCTAACGTTTGGCTTATGAACACCAACCCTAAACTTCAGTTCCCCTCTCAGGTTCAAATTTCTTGCCAGTCGATGCAAATTGGGTGAAAAATACCACTGGTCCATACCTGCGATGACTTCAAAGTTCATAAGGACCGCCTTCTTTGATCTTGGCGGCACTCTCATCGGCTCATCGGCGATCAGAGAACGTGGGATCCCGGGAGCCAAGGATACTCTCGCAAAATTCCGGGGCCAGGCATATCAGGCTGGGAATAATCTCCAATATTGCCAACTTGGATCGACCCCAGATCCTCGCCCTCTTACCCGGAGATTTTGATTTGGAGCAATTCGAATGCAACTTGATCATTTTTTCGTCTGAGGTGCATCTTGAAAAACCCAATCCCAAAATCTTCCAGCTGGCCGTAAAGAAAGCGGGAATGAAATCAGATGAATGCTTGTTCTGCACTGAGGAGCATGACCATATCCTGGCCGCGACGCACGTAGGCATGCAGACGTTCGAAGTGCAGAAACCGCCGAAGAGAGATATTGGACAACTGACAGGTAAACTGGTGAAAGGATTGCTGCCTGCCGGAAATTGAGACAACCCTCCAATTCTGATCCTTCGCGACGTAATCCTTGAATGCGTTGAAGACCATATCGGTTGCCGGAAAATCGAGCGCAGTTGGAAGCGAAATCTCACGATGCTCTACACATGCCTTAGATTTATATTGACAAACAACACCGGCCGCGATAACGTCGCAAAAACTTTGCTAGCCTTAGTACTAGCGAAAGCTCTCAATCAAAAGGAGTCACTGTAATGAAAGCAATTAGACTAACAATATCTTTAGGACTTCTGTTGGCCACGCTGGCTGTGGGCGTCTTCGTCTTGCCTCGGAACGCGCGTGCGGAGGACGGTTACGAGTGTAACTGTACCGATGGGTGGACTGGGCACCCGGGTTTGCTCTATTGGGACCAAGGATATCATTGTCGACCTGATGGTTGTTACATCATAACTGAGGTCCAATAAGGGAACCGTGCCGAGAAGTAATAGGCGCGCCTATCTTGGCGGTATTCTAGATCTGTCGCATGGAGTTCTGATCGCGACGATCGTAATTAGCCTGATTTTTATCGTCCTGCTATATAGAGACAATACCAAACAGCGCATACTACGCGTCGAATTATTATCTCGCCTAAACACTTCCATCGGGGGTATGGCTGGCCCGCCTTACGCTCAGGTAAATGATATCGTACCAGGCTTTGCAGCATCGAGTATTAGCGGGAAGAAGGTTGGTGTAGTTTACTCTGGCGAGACCAAATACCTCTTCTTTGTCTTCTCTTCCGATTGCGATGCTTGCTCCGGTCAGATTTCAACCTGGAAATCAATTGCCGCAAAGGCGCGCCGCGATAGACTAATTCTGCTCGGTTTGCTCACGAATCCCGTTGTGGACGCGCCGCCCTCATTCGATTTTGACGTGTTATTGCTACAGGACATTTCTATCAAACGAGCGTATCGGCTGGTTGCAGTTCCTGCCATTATGCTCGTTTCGGAACAAGGTAGGGTTGAGTGGATTCATTACGGAAGCGTGACCTCGGAACAGATAGAGGACTTGCTATCAAAAACTCGCACTGATTCAAGAAAGAACTAGGGTCGGGATGTTTTTGTCACGACCCTATGCATGCTATTCCTAAGGCTTCCCTCTGCAGGATCAGGCTGTTTCCAAGGTAAAAGACAAGCGGTCGGAAGAGGAGAGCCCGGAATGGCGCCGCTCAACGAGAAGCAGCGCGAACTTGAAGTTGCTTGATAAGCAAATCGAGAAAGTGTGAGCTGAATTACGAAGATTCAGTCATAAAAAAAAGAGGGCCTTTGCGGCCCTTTTTTCTCCCACGAAGCGGCAATTTCCCGAGACTAAGGAGATGAACGGGCCCGCGTTGCTGCCGCCAAGTCACGCGCGCGTGGCATCACATCGACGGCCTTCGCTATTTGGGGATCTTCTTTCGTAGTTACTTGTAGGGCGGCGACGCTGCCGTAGGCTGCCGTAGCAAGCTGGAAGCGCAGCTCGCTTTCAATGAAGCTATGTTTTCGTTCGAGTTGCGGTATTAGTTGCTTCCAGCTTGCGTCCTTGGCAATATAGTCGCTAAATGCTTTGAACAGCGCCCCCGTAACGGGCAATTCGTTCGCCGTGATGTCATGGTCGAAAACGATCGCACGGTCGTTTTTGTATTGCTCGAAACCGTTGACGCGACCGTTGACTAGTTCCCGAGCGAAAAAGAAGATTGGCTGTCGCAAGCGAAGCTCCACGCCATCATAATAGCGCGGAGGAGTAGTAAAAGTTCCCTCTTTTACTGTTTCGTCCGGCGTGATCCCGCCACCGCCGTAAACTGGCCGGCCCGTATCGGTCTTGGAAGCAGGACCTGCGGGTTTATCTGAATACGCTTCGTGTAGCGTGCCGCCGCGAGAGATGTAGTCGTACCATCCACCATTGGAATAATCGCGCTGAATCAGACGCCCGGACGGCGTGAAATATTTTGCCGACGTTAAGGTGAGCCCCGCGCCTTCAGGAAGATTGATGATGCTCTGCACCAATCCTTTGCCAAAACTTGTCTGGCCCACGATCAGCGCGCGGTCGTGATCCTGCATCGCACCGGAGACAATTTCCGACGCGGAGGCTGTGTACTCATTGACGAGGATCACGAGCGGCGTCCGATCCGGATCAGGATTGTTCGATCGATAGATTCGATCGTTCAATCCGTTACGTCCTTTTTGTGTCAGGATCAATTGGCCTTGCGGCAGGAATATACTGGCAACGGCGATCGCCGAGTCCAGAAATCCGCCAGGGTTGTTACGCAGATCCAGCACCAGCGAATTCAGTCCCCGCTTATGCAAATTATCTAACGCGTCCTGCATAAGTTCAGCCGTGTCGTAGTTGAACCCACGCGTCATATCGACATAGCCGACGCCCGGTCGAATCATATAGTAATCAGGCACGGAAGGTTGCCCCACGGCCGCGCGAACGATGTCGACAGTTTCAACCTGGCCAGTGCCGGCGCGGGTAACGGTTACTTTGACGTGACTGTCGCGCGGTCCGCGAATCTTGTCGCGCACGTCCGCCGAAGGCTTGCCGTGCATTGAAACCCCGTCAACGGCATCGATGCGATCACCATAACGAAGTCCACCGCGATACGCCGGTGAATGATCGAAGGTCGCCGTGATATAGGTTTCGACTGCATCACCGACCAGGTAATTCTGAATCGTCGCGCCGATGCCGAAGTATTCGCTGCGCTGATCCGTCTTCAGCTCTTCGAACTCATCGCGATCGAAATAGCTCGAATGCGGATCGAGCGTCCGCAGCATGCCGGTCATCGACGACTTATAGGCATTGTTGTAATCGATTTTGTTGCCGTCGATGTAGTTCTCGCGAATGATGTTCAGCGCGTCCTTGAAGTCCTGATCGATCGAGAGGATCGTGGTCGCCGACGACCGGGCGCCCGTCCGACGGCTGGACGCGGGCGGCAGATCGCTCTTCCCCGAAGTTCTGCCGGCGGCCTGGTTCGGCCGCTGCTGAGCAAAAACAAAAATCGGAAGCGAAAGAGAAACGGTGATTAGCGCAATTAGCGCAAAAGAGAATTTGTTCTTCACTTAGAACCTCACTGAAAGCGCGAACTAAAAACCCGGGGACCCTATGGCTCGATACGGCGACGAACACGTCGTTTTTCAATCTTAACGGATGCCTGAAATGTGGGCAAGGTTGCGCGAGACTACCGCTCGCAATTGAAAAGAAACGGGCTTCGCACAAAACCTCAGGCAGGGAGAATAATTCCGGCTCACATAGAGTGCGCTAATGCCGTTCGCATCGCGGCCGCTGTCTGCCACCGATCCGCCGGATCTTTTGCCAACGCGCGTTCAATTACCTCGGCGAGCCTTTCGGGAATGTCTGGTACGCGGGCGCGAAGCGGGATTATCTGACCTTCAAAAATCGCGCGCACCGTTCCCGCAATATCGCCGCCGGGACCGAGATCGAGGGCGATGTCGCCGGCCAGCAGACTGTAAGCGGTCATCCCAATTGCATAGATGTCCGCCGTCGGCTTCAGGTTACGAAAATCTCGAATCTGCTCAGGCGGCATATACGCGAACGTGCCGGCCATGTCGCCGGCCATCGTGATGCCGCTCATTCCGGTCTGGGTAAAGCTCTTGGCCAAACCAAAGTCGGTCAGCTTTGCCGTCAAATTCGGTGACTCTCCCGCGATGAGAATATTTGATTCCTTGATGTCACGATGGATGTAGCCTCGGGAGTGCGCGTAGGCCAGGGCATCAAGTGATTGCGAGATTATTTGAATCGCATCACGAAACGGGAGGCGGCCTCCCTGGGAATCCGCGAGTTTTGCCGCATCCGATCCTTCAACGTATTCAGTGACTAAATAGATGGCGCCATTATGAGTGCCGCTTTTGATGAAGCGAACAATGTTCTGATGGTCAAGCGATGCGGCAACTTCGATCTCGCGCATGAAGCGACGGAGCGATTGGTCCGCCACCGCGACTTCCGGCAGCAGGGTCTTGATCGCGACGTTGCGGCCATCCGCCTCGTCACGCGCAAGCATTACGCAGCCCATTCCGCCGCGTCCCAGCATCTTTATCGTCTCGTAACCGGGGACCGGCTGCGGACAGCGTTTGAGTTCTTCGCGGCAGTCCTCACAAATGAAGCTTAGTGATTCGCCGGGCGCTGCCTCGGCCCGATCGCGTCGTCCGCAGTTCGTGCATTCAACCGTGACCATCACCGGTCCGGCGAGCGTCGGGGCCTCTGAAATATTTGCGGCTACGGAATCTGAAGCGACCTGGACTTCGAGGACAGTTTGGCCACCCTGAATGCGGTCGCCGCTGCGCAGGAAAACCTCCGACACTTTTTGACCGTTCACAAAAGTGCCGTTGGTCGACCCCAGATCGCGAAGGAAACACTGCGGGGGCGCAATTTCCAGCAGGCAATGATGACGTGAGAAAAACCTGTCGTCGGGCAGGTAGAGATGCGCGTCGTTGCTGCGACCGATTAGAAAGGTGTCGTGGTGATCGAAGATGAACTCGCGGCCACTGTAGGGGCCTTCCAAAATTCGTAAGGTAACGCGCATAATGGGAGCATCACTTGTTGATTTCTAAATCGTCGAAAGCCACTTCGCCTTTGTCACTAGTATAGAACCCAACGCGCCCGCGGCTGTAACCCGCCTCATCCACAACCGAGGTCACGAATTGGCCATTGATGTAGAAATCCATTTTCTTGTCGCGGATCCGAACCTCCAGCTGATTTGGCGTAGTGCCGGTCCGAATCGTGCTGCTGGGCGTCCAATCAACCATCTTTGATTCGCTGCCAGCCTTGTGCAGCACGATCTTGTACTTCGGATTGTCGCCGTTGTAGATGAGAAAACTGTAATCTTCGAGATTGTTGTTCTTCTTTTCTCCGTGCACAGCCAAACCGTATCCGGTCACCGGCGGATCGCCATCGATGCTTCGCATCGCGACCCGCACTGTCGCATTTTCGTCATGGTATTCCGGCTTGTCCGGCGAGTACATAACAATGTAGCCGCCCTTGGTGGCGTGCATATGGTACTCCTCGCTGTCATACCAGATGTTGCCATACTGCGATGGGCCAACACCCCAACTTGGAGTCGAGAAGTCATCAGTGAATGACGTCAGCGACGAACGCGTATTGGAGTTCTCGTTGGCATTCGTGTTGTCGTTCGTGTTCCGGTTCGTGTTCGTATTCCGATTCGCTGCGCGATTTGTGTTCGTGTTCGCGACGCGATTGTTGTTGTTGTCATTAGTAATCTTCGCAATCGCGAAAATCAGGATGACTAAACCGATACCGATAAAGACGAGTACCGCACCGATCCCCAATAACCAGGGCCATACGCTGCGCTTTTGAGGCGCGGGCGGGGGCATCGGCGACCAGGCCGGCGGCGGCGCCGGACTTTGCGGTGGCGGTGGCGCCGATTGTCCCGGATAAGCAATCGTTGGCGGCGGTGATGTATCGCGCGACTGTGGATACTGGACTGTCGCACTTGGATCGAATGACGACGGCGCGGTGGCGCTCACCAGCGGCGAACCATCATCCAGACAAAAACTCAACGCGTCATCAGCGTAGGTACGATTGCATTGGGGACAGCGCTTCATGTTGGCCTCATTTCGTAATCGATACTGAAACCGCGAACAGTGGTGAGCGCACAACTCGCAGCTAAATCGCGCGCAAGTCTATACGAGAAGCGGTGCCCGCTCAAGCGCGATCAGTTTACGCGTACTGGTTCAGTTTGGAGAGTGGCACGGGCGTCTCGCCCGTGGACCACGGGCAAGATGCGCAGCATCAATCACAACGTGCGTCCGCAGCGGCCACAGAATTTGGTGCCGGACGCATAAGTCGTAGAGCAAGTTGCGCAAACTACCTCGACAGGACGCGGCGCGTTCCAGGCGATCGCTGAACTGCCAAACGACGCTCCGCAACGGCCACAGAATTTGGTGCCGGCGGGCTGGTCCGTCCCGCAACGTGTACAGCGGAGCGAACTCGCGGAACCGCCGAGACTCGGTTGATTAAGACTTGGGTAGGAAGGAGCTGGGGCGACCGGCGCGCGCGGACGGACAGACGCTTCGGCAGTCACCATATCAAAATTCGTATTACCGCAACGACCACAAAATTTTGTGCCCGCGGCGAAGCGCGATCCGCATTTTGAGCACGCCACCACAGCGGGAGCATTGATTGCCAGGCCGGACACGCTTCCCAGGCTGCCGCCTTGTGAGGGCGACAAACCGCTCGATGGTGCCGACTTAAACTGCGCCTGGATAATTTGCTCGTCGGCATCGGGGCGAATCTCAATGATGCGCTCGTCGTCTTGATCGCCGGCATGAGCGACGCGCAGCACGTGCTTGCCTGGTGGAATTGATTTCAGAATAACGCGGCCAGAGCGGCCGATGCTGCCATGACGTTCATCGTCAACGTAAACCTCCGCGCCCGTCGGCGCCATGATGATGACACGCGATTCGCCTTTCTCTTCCGTGAGCGATGCGCCATTGTAAGCATCGTTGAATTCATTGAACCATTCGCCGACATCCGCCGGCCGCCCCTCCGGCTCTCGTTTCAAAGCCCGCATCACCGAGCTTTCGACGACGGGAGGCACGTCAGAACGCAGCGTGCTCAAGGCCGGCGCGTCCTGCGTTAACTTCGCGGCAAAGATCTGCATGATGTCGCCAGTGAATGGCGGCTTGCCGCCCAGCATGTGATAAGCCATCGCACCGAGCGCATAGACATCCGCGCGCGCGTCGAGCGTGGCGCCGGCCTGCATCTGTTCGGGCGCCATGTATTCGGGTGTCCCGAGAATGCCACGCGAAGCAGGGCCGGCGCCGGAAGTAACCCCGGCGAGACTCTGGCTGATGATTTTTGCAAGGCCGAAATCGCCTACCTTTACAATGTCGTCACCGGCGATCGCGCTGTCCTTCTTCTTCCGCTGCACGATGAAGACGTTGGCCGGCTTGAGATCGCGATGCAGAATTCCTTCATCGTGCGCGGCTTCGACACCGGCGCTGATCTGCCTGAGTAAACCATGGGCTCGCTGCACAGAGATGGTCCCTTCCCGGCGCAGCAGTTGATAGAGCGATTCGCCTTCGACATATTCCATGACCAGAAAGAAGACGCCTTCATCGCTCTTGCCGAAATCAGTTACGTCGACGACGTTCGGATGTTGGATTGAGGCGGCGGTGCGCGCCTCGCGCTCGAATCGCGCGATGGCCTCGCCTTCCTGCAAGTCTTCGTCAGAAAGCACGTCGGGGCGGATCGTCTTGACCGCAACGCGGCGAGTCACGAGGTTTTCATCGCGCGCCAGATAGACCTGGCCCATCGCGCCACGCCCGAGTCGCTTTGTCAGACGGTATCGCGCGTTCAGCAGAGTTGTGCCCGGCAGCGTCGTCTTGGTCTTTGCCTCATCGTCCGGACAGACGAGCACGTCATCTTCAAAACATTTTTCACAGCGGGGACATTCGCGCATGGTTCGTCTTCAGTCGACCCGAAAGAATATGATGTAGTCAATAACGCGTCAATCAGATGGCGCAGGCAACCCCGCCCCAATTCGCGATTAACGATAATGGGCCTCCGTGCGGCTACCCGTGATTACGATTTCAGAATCAATACAATCAACTCTCTCGTTCTTAGGTCCCGTTAGGGACCGAATGTTTATAGCACTGCACAGCCAAAAAGGCGCACAGCTCCGAAGGAGCCTAATATTCGCCAACACATCGCGCTCCGCTGGAGCGCTGGGATTCATTCTCAACCAGCAAGCTATAAACATTTGGCTGCACTGCGGCCACTGACAATTGCTCCCTTATGATTTCGACATTGTTCAGCCAAAACCAAACATTCACCTCGTCTAAACCCTCACAGTCGGGCCTCCTACTTGCAGAAAAGGCCCGGAAAATAAACCCCTTTACTTGGTGGGCCAACTATCCGATAATTCCCTCCCCCGGTCTGGTCCAGGGGTCGAGCCAATCAGGCTCGATAAAATGCGGGCACGATGCCCGCGTTTGTGTCTTTACCGAACCGCTCGCCGTAGCGAGCGGGTAAGAGCCGACAGGATGTCGGCGAACCGCAGGCAGGATGTCTGCGCTCCCGGAGGATCCCCGATGCGATCGATTTGGAAAGGCCATATACGATTTCTGCTGGTTGCGATTCCGATTCGCGTCTATAACGCGATCGAAGCTTCCGAAAAAATTCAGTTCAATCAACTGCACCGTGACGACTTTGGTCCAATCGGTTACGACAAGCGCTGCAAGAAATGCGGGCAGATCGTAACCAACGATCAGATCACCAAAGGCTATCAATACGAGCCGGATCGTTTCGCGCTCATCGAACCGGAAGAGATCGCCAAGGTCAAGATTAAGACGACCAAAGCCATCGACATTATCGGCTTTGTCGATTCGTCCGAGATTCCGACGACGTTCTTCGATTCTCCCTATTACCTTGGACCAGATGGAGCAGTCGCTGAAAAACCTTACGCGCTCTTGCGGCAAGTCTTGAAAGATACCGGCAAGATTGGCCTCGCGAAAGTGGTCCTGCGCGATCGCGAAGATTTGGTGGCGGTCTTTCCGCTCGAGAATGGCATCGTGTTGCAGAAGCTGCGGTACCCGGCAGAAATTCGCAAGGTCAAAGAAGTTCCCGATCTCGAGAAAGAGCCAAAGCTGGATAAGAAGGAATTGATGCTGGCGACGAGTCTCGTCGAACAGATGGTGACGAGCTTTGCGGATGTCGACACCGTCGATCACTATCACGAAGCGTTGCGCAAGCTGATCGATCAGAAGATCAAAGGCAAGAAGGTTACTGAGTTTGAAAAAGAAGAAGAGCTCCCGCGCCTCGATATCATGACGGCGCTGAAAAAGAGCCTGCAGGCATCATCGCGCAAGCCCATGGTCAAGGCTGCGCCCACTGCGAAGAAGAAGGCCGCCCTCACCCTGGTCAAAGCCAAACCGGCGGCGGCGCGAAAACGTAAGGTTGGGTGACTGCTTCGTGAGTGGTTTTTCTGTAGCCCAGGCGTTTACGCCTGGACGACAATTCAATAGAACCTGATTAGCTGGCTAAAGCTTTGGAAAGCCTCCTGAAGGAGGCTGATTTGAACCAATCAATTGCGATCCAGGCGTAAACGCCTGGGCTACAGAAAAATGACTTCCGCTACGTTGAAGAGAAGCCCCCGACGGGCTTCCTAGCTTCCGAAGGCCGAAGATCACGCCTGACTAACTCTTGCTAAAAATCTTGCCTTGATCTGCCTGCTAATCTGGTTCTATGAACCAGCAACACGCTAACAGAACGCTACCAAAATATCGGTTCTGAACTGCTGACGGAATTCGGTTTTTCGTAGCCCAGGCGTTTACGCCTGGGATCGGCGCCCCAAATCCATCCCAGCCTCCTTCAGGAGGCTTATCTAAAAACGAGGAACCTCATGTCCCACGTGTTTCACCAACTCTATTACCATTTCACCTGGGCTACTCATTCACGCGAACCATTGGTTGATCGAGCCTGGCGACCAGCGTTGCTGGAAATCCTAAACGACGAAGTGAAGACTCGCGGCGGATTTCCGATTCGTCACAACACCATGCCTGATCACACACACCTACTTTGTCGCTTACCGCCGACGATTGTGATAGCGGAATTTATTGGTCAAGTTAAAGGTGCAACGTCTTTCCGCGTCAATAAAGAAATTCGTCCGCGGTTTAAGTTACATTGGCAGGAAGGCTATGGTGTTGTCACTCTGCGCAAAGATGAGATTCAAAAGGTGTCGCAATACATCGATCGACAGGAGGAGCACCATCGACGGGGAAGTGTTTCAGAGTTACTTGAAAGGTGCGAAATTGAAGAAGATGATTGGCTAAAGCTTTGGAAAGCCTCCTGAAGGAGGCTGATTTGAACCAATCAATTGCGATCCAGGCGTAAACGCCTGGGCTACAGAAAAATCAAATCACACCGGCCTGACTGCTTTCTGAAACGCTTTCACTCCCAGCGCATTCAAAACTTCGGTCCGTCTAATCCCAGCCCGCCTCGCCGTTCCGACTCCAAACTTCACGTTGTTCAATGCGCCCATCGAGTGGGCATCGACTGAAATAACGAACTTGATCTTGCGTTTGCGAGCTTCGCGCAGCCAGCGCGGCTCCATGTCCAAACGATAAGGATCGCCGTTGATTTCCACCGCGGCTCGCGAGTCAGCGATGACGTCCAGGATTTCTTCGACGCGGCAGTCAAACGGCGGCCGTTTCTGAATCAAGCGCCCCAGGGCGTGGCCCCAAATTTTGAAAACCGGCTGGCGCATGGCGGTAACAATGCGGCGCGTCATCTTGTCTTCATCCATTTTGTAACGCGAGTGAATGCTGGCCACGATCACGTCGAACTGTTCGAGAATCCAGTCCGGATAATCGAGCGATCCATCGGCCACGATATCGGACTCAGTCCCCTTCAGAATCTTTATCTTCGTCTTCTCCTGCACTTCGTCGATTTCTTCCCACTGCCGCTGTAGCCGATCGACTTTCACACCGCCGGCATAGAACGCCGTCGGCGAATGATCGGTGATCGTAATGTATTTCATTCCCATCGCTTCAGCCGCGGCGACCATCTGCTCGACGCTGTGTTTGCCGTCTGAATAGGTAGTATGGCAATGGACCATCCCACTAATGTCGTCGGCCGTGATCAAGTCTTCCGGCAACCTCCCGCGTTGCGCGGCTTCGACTTCGCCCTGATCTTCGCGCAGCTCCGGTGGCACATATTGCAGTCCCAGTTTTCGATAGATCTCCAGTTCATTCTTCACGCGTGTGCCCGATTTCGCCCGGCTGCTGCCCTGCTTCTCAATTCCCTTCGGCGTGATCTTAAACTTCTTCTTTGCTGCGACCTCTTCCAGTTTTTCCAGGTGTGCGTCGGATCCGGTGGCTTTCAAAAGCGCGAACGGAAATTCTTCCGGCTTGACGGCAATCAACGTCGCTGTGAATCCTTCACTCAAACTAACCACCGCGCGGTCCCGCGACTGCTCCTCGGCTCGGAGGATCATTGGAAACCGAAGAAAATGATCGACGATTGATTTCGGATTCTTCGCGCTCGCGACAATTACTATCTGCGAGACTGTCTCGTGCCAACGGCGCAGCTCGCCGGCTAATTCCGCCTGGATCAATGCGCGTGACGTTTGCAGATACTCAAGAATGCGCTCGCCGGCGCGCAGCGCATGATGAATGTGAATTCGTCGCTCGGGTTGATTGCCGGCGCCGGCTATCGCTTCGAGAATACGGCTCTCCGTCTTCGCGGTGAAGCCTTTGATTTCGCGCAGTTTCCCTGCTTCCGCGGCCGCCTTCAATTCATCAACCGTCGTAATGCCCAGGGCATCATGCAGTTGCTCTACCTTCTTTCTGTTCAGCCCACGCACGTTTGATAATTCGACGATGCCCGGCGGCATCTCTGCGCGCAACTGATTGAGAAATGACGACTCGCCAATGGTGTAGAGTTCTTCGATCTGTTTGGCCAGGGCGTAACCGATTCCCTTCACCAACGTCAGGCGGTTTTGCTTGATCAATTTGCCGAGATCCTCAGTCACTTCAGCAAGTGATCGCGCGCCGAGTTTATACGCACGTGCTTTGAAGTATTCACCGCCCTTCAATTCAAGCAGGGACCCGATCTCCTGCAACGCAGCCGCGATGGCGAATTTGTCATTAATTGGTTTTGTCATCTTTCGAAGCAACGCAGTGTATGGCATACAGAGTGCCTATATCCAACCGTAATCAGTTAATCGACTTTCCAGACAACAAATCCAGATTGTCGTGAGGATTCTGTAAGAATGGCGAACGAACTGCGCACCGAAGTCGAACAGGTCAAGAAGCAGGAAGACGTAAAGCGCGCGCTTAAGCAAACCAGCATCGTCAAGCCTAAGGACGAGCCCAAAGCGAAAACGACGGACAAATTGTGGTTGGGGACCCACGCTATCGTGGTGCTGTCCCTCGTAATTGTCTATTACGTCTTACAATTCAAAGTCTTCGGCTTCGCGGCTCAATTCATTCCTTTCATTCAGAAGCTCGATAAGAGCGCCATCGCCATTGTCCTGTTGTTGGCAATCGGCAAGACCGTTGACGTCTACCTCATCCGTCGCATTGATAGTCCGGTTGCTCGCTATAACCTGCGACGCGTTGCGAAACTCTTGTTCGCATTGTTCCTTGTCCTCGCCGTCATCTTTCTTCAGAACTGGTATACAACCGTAGTCTCGATCGGAGTCCTGTCTTTGATCCTGGGATTGGCAGTGCAAACGCCGATGACCAGCTTCCTTGGCTGGATTTACATTCTCATCCGCGCGCCTTATCGCGTCGGCGATCGAATCAAGATTGATGATGCGACCGGCGACGTTATTGATGTGAGTTATCTCGATACAACGCTGTGGGAATTTGGCGGAGACTTTCTGTCAACGGACCATCCTTCGGGGCGTGTCATCAAATTTCCGAACTCGAAGGTCCTGAATACAACCGTCTACAACTACACCTGGCCGCTCTTCCCCTATGTTTGGAACGAGGTAAAGTTCAGCATTGCGTATCAGAGCGATCTGAATTTTGTGGCCGAAACAATGGAACGTATCGCGGCCGAGGAAGTTGGCGAGCACATGATGAAACAAGTGCGCGTGTTTCGCGAGATTCTCGCCCAAACGCCGGTCGATCAACTGGAGGTGCGTGAGCATCCCGCCGTGCTGTTCCGCGTCAATGCAAACACGTGGATCGACGCGATCGTTCGTTACCTGGTCCATCCAAAGGAAGCGGGCCGCGTGAAGACGCGGCTGATCAAGAAGTTGCTGGCTGAACTTAACAAAGCTCCCGAGCGCGTGATGTTCCCCAAGGGAGACGCGCGCTAATCCAAAACCTCTTCAGAAACTGGAGTATTTAATGAGAGAACTCTTTCGCAAATTCGCGCAAAAGACATCACAAGCGTGCGGCTCGTCCTGGGCCTTTATTGCGGCCGTCTTGATTATTGTGGTGTGGGCCGTCACTGGTCCAATGTTTCATTTCTCGGACACCTGGCAACTGGTCATCAACACCGGCACGACCATCATTACGTTCCTGATGGTTTTCCTGATCCAGAACACGCAGAACCGCGATGCGACAGCCATCCATTTGAAACTGGACGAACTCCTCAAGGGCGTGAAAGGTGCGCGCACCGGCCTGGTGAATTTGGAGCAACTGTCCGATGTCGAATTAGAAAAGTTGCAGAAGGAGTTCGAGCGGCTGCATCAAGAGGTCAGCCATGAACACCAGCCCGGGGACGAGCAACAAGTCGTGCTGGAGCAGGCCGCCAAATCCAGGTGACTTTATCACCGAAGCATCCATCGCCGGTTAAGCCATCGTAAGCCTTTTGGCGAGACAAACGAGGCCATAAAATCGATTGATTTTACGCTGCAACGATGTTAGGTTTATTCACTTTCCCCGACTGACCTAACTCAGAAAGGATTCTAACTAATGAAGCGTTTTGCATTGAAAATAAAAATCGCTTTGGCGCTGGCGGTTATCGCGACATTTGTAACGGCGTCAGCATTCGCGCGCGCCGGCAAGCAGGATTTCACTCTGCACAATCAAACTGGCGTCGAGATTCACTCGCTGTACGTCTCACCTCACAGCGCCGATGACTGGGAAGACGATGTGCTCGGCAAAGACACGTTAGCAAGTGGCGACAGCGTCAAGATCACCTTCGATGATCGCGACAAGCACGTACACTGGGACTTGAAGGTGACCGACAAAGACGGTAACGCGCTCGAGTGGTACGATCTCAATCTGGTCGAGATTGAAGAAGTCACTCTTCACTGGGACGCGGCGAAAGGCAAAGGCTGGGCCGACATCAAGTAGTAAGCGACTTTCCTTTCAATCATTGACGTACTTATGACTGCCTGCGACTAATCGTCGCAGGCAGTTTTGTGTTCGCTGATAGAGGGATCGGCGGTTATCGCGGTTTAGCCATCAGGCCCTGCAACTGAAAAATATTGACTGAATCCACCCATCGTATTAGTGTTGCGTCACCTCGCAATCAACCAAGCTCATCAAGAGTCGCCGACAGCATCGATCAAGCGCAGCTATCCCGTCTGCTTAACCGGCGATGAATCGAAGGAGGGTTCATTACTATGGCCAACGAGAGCGAAGAGACCGCCACCAGGTCGCGCGAAGTCCTGCAACCTAATCTCACCTTGGGGGTATGGTTATTGTTTCTGGGGCTGGGTGGGGGAATACTTGCACTTTACTACGCCCGGATTGGCTACCTTCCCGATATTGAATGGAACGCATCCATTGTCTATTTGGCTGCAGCTTCCATCATTGGTGGCGGAGTCGGTCTGCTTCTTGCGCTTTCCTTATTTTTGCCTGGATACATTTGGGCAGAGGTACTTATCTGCGAACCGCACCTGGCTGGGGTCTTCTGCTTCGATGAAATTGGTTTGGAACCTTGCCTGCGATCAGTCCTTTTTCGATTAGGCTTGCCGTTCGGTGCGGCTCTTTTCGTATCGCATATTGCGCTTAAGGCCGGCGTGCTGGGATACACCCTTATCGCGCTCGCGGTTTTGGCAGTCACTTTCTTCACAATGCGTGAGCGCTTTCGGAAATTACTAAATTCTGAGAAAGAGCCGACGCCCAACACAGAAACTTCGACGTCCAACATAGAAACTTCAAGGAGGGCGTTCAAATACGCAGGCTGGTTCACGCTTTCCGTGTTGTTGAATCAAATATCTATGTTCCTGATGTATCGGCTATCAGGTCAGCCGTCAGGAACAAACTTCGTAATCCTCACTGCTACCTGCACAACCGGGGTGTTGATTTCCAACCTTGTAGTCGCAACTCGTCATCATCGCTTTCCAAGACAGGCTTTGGTGGCCTCAATCGTCGCTGCTGCGCTGCTTCTCTTTACTGCGGACCGTTTCTCACCCTTGTCTCTCAGGGTGATGGGGTTTTTTGGTTTTGGCGATAATAATGAGTGCAACCTCGTGCTAACTGAAGCGGGTGCCGACATCATTCAGAAACTGGCTTTACCGGAGAAGTGTCCCGCAGCCGCGCCTAACCGTGTATGCGGCGTAGAGATCCTTTCAAAAGTCGGAACGGAATATTTCCTGAGCATGTGTACCGATCCCGGTCCTGCCGGCCAAAAATGCCGGCTTCGCCGAACCTTCACTTTACCCAAGACAGACGTTATTTCACGGGACTCACTAGACCGCCGAAAATAACGTTGCTTTCACTGTCTCTTTGCGAAGCTACTTCCACAATTAGTACCAGTGGTAAACTCCCGCCATCATCGGAGGCTCCGTAATGAATCAATTCGCGCGTTTTCTCCTCGTCATCATCTCGATAATTGTTTCTGCCCAGTTCGCATTTCCTCAATACAACCCTCAATCATTCTCAGCGATGAAATGGAGACTCGTTGGGCCACATCGTGCGGGGCGCGTCACGACCGTCGCGGGAATTCCCGGTAATTCGGCCGTCTATTATTTCGGCACACCCGGCGGAGGTGTTTGGAAGACCATCAACGGTGGGCGCGTGTGGACGCCAATCTTTGACGCTGCGCACGTGGCTTCGATTGGCGCGCTGGCGCTCGCCCCGTCGAATTCGGACATCATTTACGTTGGGACTGGTGAGGAAACGGTCGGCAACGGCGTTTACAAATCTACTGATGCAGGCAAGACCTGGAGCCACATCGGGCTTAGCGACGCCCGTTACATCTCGGGTATCATCGTCGATCCAAAGGATCCGAACATCGTCTTGGTTTCAGCCCGCGATTATTTCATCTCCGGACCCGGACGCGGCATCTTCAAGACCACGGACGGCGGCAGGACCTGGAAAAAGGTCTTCTTCAAAGACGACAAGACCAGCGTAGTCGATCTCGAAGTCGCGCCTGACGATTCGCGAACACTTTTCGCGGCAACTTATGACCTGCAGATTGATCCCGCGAATCGGCGCGCGCTCGGCGCGGAGTCACTCATCTTCAAATCGACTGATGAAGGAGAAACCTGGCAGCAACTAAGCGGAGCGGGCTTGCCTGATACAGCTCGCGGCACAATCGGATTAGCCGTTGCGCCCAAAACAAACGCGCGGCGCGTGTATGCGATCCTGAACAACGGGTTCTTTCGTTCTGACGACGGCGGAGCGACCTGGCAGCGCAGCACAAACGACCCGCGCATCACCGGCAGTACTTATTTCGGCAAAACTTATGTCGATCCGGTCAATCCGGATCTGGTCTATGTGATGCAGACATCGACCTATCGTTCGCTGGACGGCGGCAAGAACTGGGAATCATATAAGGGCGCGCCCAGCGGCGAAGATCAGCATGTGCTTTGGATCGATCCGCAGAACACGCAGCGAATTTTTCTCGGCTCAGATCAGGGCGCGATCATCAGTCTCGACGGGGGTCACACGTGGAGCGACTGGTTCACCCAACCAACCGGCCAGTTCTATCACGTAACCAGCGACAATCAATTTCCCTATCGCTTGTACGCGGCCCAGCAAGATAGCGGCTCAGTCGCCGTACTTTCGCGCAGCGACTTTGGAATAATTACTTATCGTGATTGGTTCTCAACCGGCGCGTTCGAGAGCGGTTACATCTCTCCGGATCCGCAGAATCCGAACATAGTCTTCTCGGTTGGCTGGTATGGATCGGTGTTTCGTCTCGATCGCACCACGGGACAAATCGCAACCGTCTTCGCTCCGGGTGCAAAGTACCGGTACACCTGGGAGACGCCTCTGGTCCGTTCGCCGCATGATGCGAAAACCATGTATCTGGGGACACAGTTCCTGATGCGCACGACCGACGACGGCGAAACATGGGCAGAGACAAGCCCTGACTTGACTGCGCGAAGCGCTTCGGACAAAGGCAACGGTGTGATCGTAACTATTACGCCGTCAGTGGCGCAGGCTGGTGAGATTTGGGTCGGCTCGAGCACCGGCATAGTGCAAATGACCCGCGACAATGGCGCTACCTGGACCAATGTTACGCCTGCTGAATTGCCCGCGCGCGCTGACGTGACGCTGATCGAAGCCTCAGCGACCGATGCGAACACGGCGTACCTGATCGCGTCTGTGCCGGCCGATCTGCACCCATACATTTTTCGCACCCGAGATGCCGGTAAGTCCTGGCAAAAAATAGTGGACGGTCTGCCGGACAACGCGATAGCGCGCGTCGTACGCGAAGATGGTCAGCGCAGAGGGTTGGTTTACGCCGGCACTGAAGGCGGCGTCTATATCTCGTTCGATGGCGGAGATCATTGGCAGACTCTCCAGCTTAATCTACCGACGACTTCGGTTCGCGATCTCCATGTGCACGGGAGTGATTTGGTGGCCGCGACGTACGGCCGCGGGCTGTGGATTCTGGATGATGTTTCGCCGCTGAGGCAGGTTGATGAGACGCGCGCGACCGCATTGCTCAAGCCGGCCGAAGCCACGCGCGTTCGTTTCGACAATCATCCTGACACGCCGCTCTCGATCGACTTGCCGCACAGCGAAAACCCTCCTGAAGGCGCAATCATTTATTACTACCTGAAGTCTCCGGCGAAACAGGTTTCATTACAGATCCTCGACGCCAAAAAAAATCTCGTGCGCAGTTTTACCAGCGCGCTTCAGCTGGCAGACACGCGACCGGCGAACGTTCCTGAGTACTGGTTTGCGCCGCCCGATATCCTGACGACGCATGCCGGCTTAAATCGTTTCGCGTGGAACCTTGAATGGCCGCACCCGGATGCGTTGACCTACAACTTCCGCGGCCGTCACATCGATTACATCGAATACACTCTGCCCGACCATGCCGTTCCCGGCCGCACGCCACGCTATCAACCGCCCGGACCACTGGCGGTGCCGGGCGATTACCTGTTGGTTTTGACGGTCGATGGAAAAACCTTTCGCCAGTCCCTCAGAGTCACGCTCGATCCGCGCGTGCAAGTTAACCCCGGCGATTTGGAGGCGCAGTTGGACGCGGCGCGCATGATCGACGAGTGGATGAACATCAGTTACGCCGCGTACAACTGGATTTCAAGTATGCGCCCGAGTTACGCCGCATCGACAAAGAAGACTACAGACAAGGCAATGCTCGATTGGATTCAGAATGCAGAGAAGGAATTAGCTGAACTTCAGGAAGGCACCCCCGAAGCTCCCGGTTTCGGCGCGATCAATCGCGACGTAACGCGCTTTGTCTCAATGATACAAAGCGCTGATCGACGGCCCGCTAAGTCGATCATCGAAAACGCGACGCCATCATGCATTGCCTTGAAGAACAATCTGGAACGATTGCTTAAGGCCTCGAACCCACCTGGAGATTACCACCTGGCATGGCCTCCTGAGTTGCGAAACGAACCACGGTGTCCGGCTCTATAGTTTGCGGAGAGATCATGAGCAGACACGTCACACATCGACCAATTCCCGAGTCGCACCGCGCCTCAGAGCACCTCGACAACGAGCGTACCTTCCTGGCGTGGGTACGCACTAACATCGCTCTGATCAGCCTCGGCTTCGTCGTCGCGCGGCTCAGCCCCGCGCTCAACGCGGCCGGGGCAACGAACGCCAGTCGCGTCTTTGCCAGGACGACCCCAGTCGGAATCGTGCTCGTTGTGTTTGGGGCATTGGTTACTGTGCTCGCAGCCTTGCGGTACGATCAGGTGAACCGTCAGATCGAGGCGGGAGTGGTAAAGCCCGATCGCTGGTTGGTTTGGGTCGTGACGCTGGTGGTCTTTCTGTTGTCGGCAGGAGCCGTCGCTTACCTGACAGTGGAAGGTTGATCCGTCACTGCGCATCACGCGACGTAGTGATATATTGGCGAACTCCAGACCCAGAGCATTCGAAACAAATTATGAAATTAACAAGATTCGTTCTAATTGCGATCCTCTTTTCACTATTCACCCTTGGTGTTACCGCAGTTTTTCGCCCGACCGCCCACGCCGGTCAACAACAGACAGAAATCAAAATCGATCCGAAGACCTTCGACGAATTCGTGGGGCAGTACTCTTTCACTGACAATCCAGATCTGGTGCTTTCATTCCTTCGCGAAGGAGAGAAGTTCTTCCTTCAGCCTACCAACCAGGGACGAGTTGAAATCTTTCCGGCCAGCGAAACCAAATTCTTTTTGAAAGTGATCGACGCGGATGCCACGTTTGTGCGCGATCCTCAGGGGAAAGTGACCGGCCTGCTCTGGCGCCAAAATGGACAACATGTAACGGCCAAAAGAACGAGCAACCAGCCCGCAGTCGAAGCGAATGTCGAATTCGAACGGCGCGAAGAAATGATTCGCATGCGCGATGGGATTCGATTACACACGATGATTTTCATTCCTAAAGGTCAGACTGATGCCCTGCCGATCTTGATAGACCGAACGCCCTACGGTGTTGGCCAGTCAAATTCTGACGGAGTTAATCGACGTTACCGCGACCTGGTAAAGGACGGATACATCTTCGTGTATCAGGACATTCGCGGCCGCTACGGCTCTGAAGGCACTTTTCTGATGAACCGGCCGATGCATGACAAGAAAGATCCGAAAGGTATCGACGAAAGCACCGACACCTACGACACGATCGACTGGCTCATAAAGAATGTGCCGAGGAACAACGGCCGCGTCGGCATTCATGGTGTCTCTTACGATGGCTGGCTGGCGGCCGTCGCGACGATCGACGCGCATCCCGCATTAAAAGCCTCGTCGCCACAAGCTCCGATGACTGACACGTGGCTGGGCGACGACTTCTTTCACAACGGCGCGTTTCGTCAAAGCTATGGCTACGAATACGTGAAAGAGATGGAAACCTCGAAAGAAGGCACCGACGTTTCTTTCGATAAGGACGCGTATGACTGGTATTTGGAAAAAGGGGCCCTCGGCAAAATCACTGAACTCAATGACGGAAAGTTTCCCACCTGGAACGCGTTCGTGGCGCATCCCGCTTACGACGATTACTGGAAAGCCCGTGGATCGGAAAATTATCTCAAGCCCACGCATGTCGCGACCCTGGTCGTTGGCGGCTTTTGGGATCAGGAAGATTACTACGGCGCGCTCGCGACCTATGCGGCATTGGAAAGATTCGACAAGAGCAATCACAACTTCATCGTGCTTGGGCCATGGAACCACGGCGGATGGAATGGCTTCGGCCGCGTGCTGGGCGACGTGAGCTTCGGCAGCTCCACCGGCGGTTATTTTCGCGCGCAGGTCCAGGCGCCATGGTTCGCCTACTATCTAAAAGACAAAGGCAAGCTTGATCAGCCAGAGGCGCTGACTTTTCAAAGCGGCACGAATCAGTGGACGCACTCAGATATCTGGCCGCCGAAAGAAGCAGTGGCCCGCGATCTTTATCTGCACAACGGAAAGACGCTTTCATTTGAAAAGCCCGCAGCCAACAATGCACAAGAATCTGAATCCTACGTTTCTGATCCGGCGAATCCGGTTCCTTACCGCAAACGACCGGTCCAGCCAACGTATGGACGCGGCTCGACCTGGAACACATGGCTGGTCCAGGACCAGAGATTCCTCGAAGGCAGGAACGATGTGCTGGCGTGGCAGACATCGGTGCTCGACAACGACCTGGTAATGGATGGCGATGTCGTCGCTCATCTTTTCGCCTCCACTTCGGGAACGGACAGCGATTGGGTCGTAAAGTTGATCGATGTCTATCCCGACAAAACCCCCGAAGAGCCGGCGATGGCCGGATATCAGTTGATGATCGTCGATGAAATTTTTCGCGGCCGCTATCGACAAAGCTTTGAAAAGCCCGCGGCGATCGTTGCGGACCAGGTGAATGAATACACGATCGATCTGCACGCGAACAATCACACCTTCAAGAAGGGCCATCGCGTGATGGTGCAGGTGCAAAGCACCTGGTATCCGCTTTACGATCGCAATCCACAAACATTTGTCGCGAACATTTTTCTCGCGCAGCCGCAGGACTATCAGTCGGCTACGCAGAAAATCTATGAATCGGCGCGTTACCCTTCGCACGTGACTTTGCCGGTAATGCAAAAGTAGTTTTCGCTCAATCAAAATCCGGGATGCCTAAATCATGAAGAAAACAGCGCTGGTGATTGCGATAGTTGTAACGACGTGCGCACTGTTCGCCGTGCCTGCATCGGCACAGCCTTCAGGTGGCAAGACTTCTGACACGCCCTCCGGCCATCCGAGTGGGAAACCGGCAACGAAACCGCCGGCCACAACTACTCCGCGGGGCTCGAGTACCGCCGCGCGCGGCGCTATCGCTTCGCTCGACGGCAAGTGGTGGACGAGTGGCAACGATTTTGGCGCTTCCGAAGTTGTGTTGACGCAAAACGGGTCGGCCGTCTCCGGAGAAATCCATTACGCCGACGGCCGCACCGGAACTATCACCGGCACAATGGTAGGCAAGCGTTTGCAACACACCTGGACCAACTCTGCCGGCGAAAGCGGTAGCGGCTGGCTGGAGCTAAGCTGGAACAATTTTCTCGGTGGTCCATGGCACAACCAGAGAGTCCGCGACGGCTCGTGGACCTTGATGCGAGTCGAAGGTAAATGGTGTTTCGGTGGCAGCCGCGACCGCGTTAGAACCGTGACGCACAACGCGCGCGGCGACGTGTTGAGCATCACGGAAGACGGCACGCGCGACACGGGTCGCCTCGACGGTCCCTGGATCTATCTTGATTCTGACGGAATG
>Ga0193730_1000017_pt1 | contig 67307 bp, 48 predicted proteins | sample U1a1metaG_FD_144919 | JGI IMG/M metagenome (GOLD analysis project Ga0193730, IMG submission 144919) | Soil microbial communities from a riparian zone of the East river system, Colorado, United States - U1a1 | ecosystem: Environmental > Terrestrial > Soil > Riparian zone | place: USA: East River...
CATGCGACATTCATTGAGGGTGCACAGTTCGGAGGCGCAACGTTGCAGCGGTTGCTGATTTTAAGTCAGTTACATTTCGAAAGGGAGCCGATTTCAACCAAGCGAGGTTTGAAGCGTACGCGGATTTCTGGCGTTGCACATTCATAGGAGACGCCGAATTTCGCGATACTGTGTTTCTTCAGACCGCAAGCTTCTGGCCTTCGAAATTCCATTCGACGGCTTCGTTCTCCAATGCAAAGTTTGCCAGGGCCAATTTTGGAGCATCAGAGTTCATCGGCAAAGTTGTATTTATGTGGTGTGCGTTTGGGTTTACGGAGTTCATAGGCACGTCGTTCCGTGATGAGGCAGACTTTTCGTTCTCAAAATTCGAGGGAATGGCCAACTTTATTAGCGCCACATTCGATTCGGCGCTTAGGCTTAAGATGAGCGCATTCGATAGTGAGGCGCGTTTTAGAATGGCTACCTTCAACGGAAAGGCAGACTTTAGTCATACGGCTTTCAAAGGCATCGTTAGTTTTTCAGCGGAGCACGGAATTGGCGGCTTCGGCACTGACGCGGCGTTTGATTTCAGGCACGTTCGATTCGAGAATCCGCGTCAAGTTTCTTTTCACGGTTTGACGCTTCGGCCTCACTGGTTCTTAATCCTGGATCTGCGGGAATTTGAGTTTATCGACGTGAAGTGGATCGGACAACTGAGGTGACGCTTCATAGACGCAGAAATTGAGGACCTGAGAAAGAGGGACGAGCTTGAAAGGAAAGAAGCATCAGCTAGTAGAGCCAAGCGCCTGAGAGAGCTCGAGTTGTTTGGCGATCAGGTTGCTGTCGAGGAGTTGAAGGAAGAAGAAGTTGAGGCAGCCCGTATTGAAGCTAGCGAACTCAATCAAAAGGACCCACGCTTTTACCGTCTGTTGTCGATTGCCTGTAGGCAACTTGCGGTCAACGCTGAGGAGAACCACCGCTATGATCAAGCGAGCGACTTGCGTTTCTGGTCAATGGAACTTCAACGCAAAGAAGGATGGAGGGCTCGCGGTCGATTGACGATCGGAATTCTCCACAGTCTTTATCGATATTTGAGCGGTTACGGTGAAGAGATTTTACGCGCCTTTTTGATGCTTGTTGCGATCCTTCTGCTTTTCGCTTTCCTCTACACTCGCGTCGGTTTTGTCCACCCACTGTCCACGGCACCCGCAGCTACTCTGTCGAATGAATTGGGTCAACCGCAGAAACCGACTAAAGCCCTTGCTTACAGCCTAGCGGTCATTACTCTCCAACGACCTGATCCGCGACCTCTCACAACTGCCGCTTGGTTCGCTGTGTTGGCAGAAACAATCCTTGGTCCGATCCAAGCGGCGCTTCTTATTCTCGCGGTGCGTCGCCGATTCATGCGCTAAGCGAAAGTGATTCAATCATTTCAGGTTTGTCGTTCTCACAACCGCTCAGTTAAGATACTCGGTTCTGCACCGCGTCAGATTCTTATCTGTGCAGCGTAGCGTTGGTTCTAAGGGTTTCAAGGTTTCACGCATTATGGCAATCGATCGCATTAGCGTCCGCGGGGCTCGCCAGCACAACCTCAAAAACATCGACGTTGATATCCCTCGCGATAAATTGACTGTTATTACCGGCCTTTCGGGGTCAGGCAAGTCATCACTTGCTTTTGACACCATCTATGCCGAGGGCCAGCGGCGTTATGTCGAATCGCTGTCTGCTTACGCGCGGCAGTTCCTCGATCAGTTGGAAAAACCTGATGTCGATTCCGTCGAAGGCCTGTCTCCGGCGATTTCGATCGAGCAAAAAACTGTCGCCCGCAGCCCGCGATCAACTGTCGGAACTGTAACTGAGGTTTACGATTATTTGCGTTTGCTGTTTTCTTCAATAGGACTTCCGCATTGCCCTCAGTGCGGCGAGCCAATTACTCGTCAGAGTGTCGATCAGATTTTGCAAAGCGTGCTGTCGCTTCCTGAAGGCGAGCGCGTGATGATTCTCGCGCCTATCGTGCGCGGGCGAAAAGGCGAATTCAAAAAAGAGATCGCCAAGCTGGCTCGCGATGGCTTCATCCGTGCTCGTGTCGATGGCGAGTTGCGTTCGCTTGATGAAGAGATCCGTCTCGACAAGCGGCGTAATCATTCGATCGAGGCTGTGGTCGATCGCCTCTTGATCAAATCGGGTATCAACGAGCGGCTCGGCGAATCAATTCGGACCGCGTTGAAGTTGACCAATGGCGCAGTGCTCGTTTCGGTCATCGATGGTGAAGAGAAGCTGTATTCGGAAAAGATGGCGTGCGTGAATTGCGGCATCAATGTGCCGCCGCTTGAGCCGCGTTCCTTTTCATTCAACTCGGCATATGGTGCGTGCCGTCATTGTCACGGCCTCGGAAACGTCCTCGAAATTGATGCGGCAAAACTGATCGTTGATCCCGAAAAGACCGTGGAACAGTTGCCCTTCATGGGCGATGATGACAAGGCCGGCTCGGCCTATTTGCGGAGTGCGCTGCTGGCGGTCATTGCTCATTTCAAATCTGATCCTAAGGTCGGGTTCAAGGGTTTGCCGAACGAAGTACGTGAAGGTTTCTTTCACGGACTTGGAGCGCAATTGAAGTTTCGTCAGGGCCTTTATTCATACAAGAGTCCCTGGCGTGGCGCGCTGCCGTGGTTGCGTGAACGGCTGGATGACGCGCCGTCTGAGAAAGTGCGGGCGGCGATCGAAGAGATGGTTTCGCCAGTGGTATGCGCCGAGTGTGGCGGCCGTCGCTTGCGGTCTGATTCGTTGGCAGTGCGCGTCGGCGGCCACGGAATTGCCGACTACACGTCGATGACGATCGACGATGCGATTAAGGCGTTCGACCAGGTGAGACTCGAGAAGCGCGAAGAGAAAGTCGCCGGGTTAGTATTGCGGGAGATTAAATCGCGACTGCGGTTTCTGGAGACCGTCGGTCTGGGATACCTCACTTTGGATCGGCCGTCGGGAACGTTGTCAGGTGGAGAGGGTCAACGCATACGCCTCGCTACCCAAATTGGATCACAACTTCGAGGCGTACTCTATGTTCTCGATGAACCTTCGATCGGCTTGCATCCGCGCGACAACCGGCGCCTGCTGGATACTCTGTCCGCGCTGCGCGATCTTGGAAACACGGTCCTCGTGGTCGAGCATGACGAAGAAACGATTCGCCGAGCAGATTACGTGGTCGATCTTGGTCCGGGCGCGGGCACACATGGTGGATCGCTCGTCGCAATTGGCCCGCCTGAGGCGATCGCGAACAATCCGAAATCGATCACCGGGCTTTACATTAGCGGCGCGCGGAAAATTCCGGTGCCCAGCGACCGCCGTCATCCGAACGGCAAAGCGATCACGGTGCGCGGCGCGAATCACCACAATCTGAAGTCGATCGATGTTGCTTTCCCTTTGGGATTGCTGACCGTTGTTACGGGAGTTTCAGGCTCAGGCAAATCAACTCTGGTCGCGGACATTCTTTATCGGGCGTTGGCGCGAAATCTCTATGGCTCGCTCGAAGAGCCCGGCGCCTTTGCCTCGATCGAAGGTCTCGAATACATCGACAAAGTGATCGAGATCGATCAGTCGCCCATCGGCCGGACGCCGAGATCCAATCCAGCCACATACACCGGGCTCTTCACACCGATCCGTGAGTTGTACGCGATGCTGCCTGAATCGCGCGAGCGCGGATACAAGCCGGGCCGCTTTTCATTCAACGTGAAAGGTGGCCGCTGCGAAGCTTGTGAAGGCGAAGGAATGAAGCGGATCGAAATGAATTTTCTGCCGGACGTCTACGTCTTATGCGACGTCTGCCGCGGCGCCCGTTACAATCGCGAGACGCTCGCCGTGACCTACAAAGGAAAATCGATCGCCAACCTGTTGGACACTACCGTTGAAGAGGCCTTGCCGGTACTCGAGAACATTCCGCAGATCAAGCCGAAGTTGCAGACATTGCTCGATGTCGGTCTTGGTTATATCAAGCTGGGCCAATCGGCAACGACGCTGTCAGGAGGCGAGGCGCAGCGAATCAAATTAGCGAAGGAGCTTTCCAAGCGCGCAACCGGACGAACGATATACATTCTTGATGAGCCGACCACCGGGCTTCACTTCGCTGATGTGCATAAGCTGCTGGACGTGCTTCAGCGCCTGGTTAGCGTGGGCAATACGGTGATCGTGATCGAGCACAACCTTGATGTGATTAAGAGCGCGGACTTCATCATCGATCTTGGACCAGAGGGCGGCGCGCACGGCGGACGCGTCGTTGCCAGCGGCACGCCCGAAGAAGTCGCGGCCGTCAAGCGATCGCATACAGGGAAGGTTCTAAGGCCGTTGTTGAATGGGAATCTGACAAAGAAGTAGCAGTCAACCAGAAGCGAGCGCGTGATATAATTCCATTTATCATGCAAGCTGAAGTAGAACAGCCTGACGATCAGGAACATCGAATCGATCGTTCAACTATTACTGTTTTCAACTCTTTTGCCGAAGCAGACGCTGCCGGCAGAGCCTATTGGCACTCGCGAACACCGGATGAACGCGTCCGCCACGCCGAATACTTGAGACGACTCAACTATGGATCTCGCGCTACCGAGCCATTTCAAAGAGTTCTTGAGATTGTTACGCGCCCAGGGCGTTGAGTATCTGCTGGTCGGGGGATGGGCGGTTATCTACCACGGGTATTCTCGCGCAACAGATGACTTTGACATCTGGATTGCTCTGAATCCCGAGAATGCCGACCGAATCGTGAGGACGCTTCGTAAATTCGGCTTCGATGTGGCCCCACCCGCGGAGGTTTTTCTGCAAGAAGACAAAGTGTTGAGACTTGGAAGTGAGCCTAATCTCATAGAGATAATGACATCTGCGTCCGGTGTTCGATTCGAAGATTGTTATCGCGACCGGCTTGAAACGACGTTGGACAATGAACCTGTTAGCCTAATCAGCTTGAAAGATCTGCGGATCAACAAGCGCGCGTCTGGCCGTCTGAAAGATCTTGCTGATCTTGAGGAGCTTCCCATAGCGGAATAACATCGCCTCGAAAAATGTCCATCTACGAAGATCTCAAACCGATCAGCCTCGATGAAGTTCATACCTATCCGCTCTCATCACGTCCAAGTAAAGTAACCGTCAAAGACTTTGCCAGAACAATTAACGAAGAGTCCTCGCTTAGCGATTACCTTGCCTCGCTTCCTAATATCCTGGCCGTGCGAAATCTGCGCGAGATCGCATCGCGCATTCATCGCGCGCGAAGATTGGGTAAGCCGATCATTTGGGGCATTGGCGGCCACGTGATCAAAACCGGACTGGCGCCCGTCATTATCGATCTACTGAATCGTGGGTTTGTCTCAGCGATCGCAGCCAATGGATCGGTCCTGGTCCACGATGCCGAAATAGCCATGGTTGGTTCGACTTCCGAAGACGTCGATGCGACGTTGGGCGAAGGCGTCTTCGGCGGCGCAGAGGAAACCGGAAAACTTCTGAACGAAGCCGCACGCGCCGGCGCGAAAGATAGCATTGGACTTGGCGAAGCCATGGGCCGGGCTGTGCTGGCAGTGAAACCACAACATGAGAGCGCGTCTCTTTTGTGCGCTACATACAAAGCGCGCGTGCCATTCACCACACACCTGACGATTGGCGGGGACATCGCGCACTTTCATCCACAAGCGGACGGCGCGGCGCTGGGCGCGACCTCGCATACGGACTTTTGCCTGTTGACGGAATTGGTGCGGAGAATGAACGGCGGTGGAGTTTATCTCAACATCGGATCGGCAGTGACGCTGCCTGAAGTCTTTCTAAAGTGTGTGACGCTGGTCCGGAATCTTGGACATGAACTACGCGATATCACGACCGCTAACTTCGATTTCATTCAATCGTATCGCCCGCTAACTAATGTAGTTCGTCGTCCGACTGCCGATGGCGCCGGAAGAGGCTTCGCGATCACCGGACATCACGAACTGACGATACCTCTGCTGGCAGCTGAACTTATCTGTGGAGCCAGAGAACCGTAGCTTCCCATAACAATTTTGCTCCGGCCAAAACCAGCACGGCGGAGAGCCATCGTCGAATTCCTGCAACCGGCAGAACTCTCGTTCCCAAAATTGTTCCGATCCAACCGCCGATGAGCGCCGCCGGCGCCCAATAAATAATCTCGTGCGGCACCAGCGCCAGCGACGAGACGTGGCCCAGCAGTCCCGCAATCGAGTTGACCAGAATGAAAGCTACGGCGACGCCGGAGGTCTCTTTTGTCCTGGCCCAGTGCATGATGAGCAGTACCGGACTCAGGAAGATGCCGCCGCCAACACCGGTCAATCCGGACAGCAAACCGATGGCAGCGCCAATGGCGAGAGCGGCAACGATAGGAGCGCGTGACACTTCTTTTTGATCGGCGCGGCTGGCGCTGAAAAATAGTCGCACGGCGCTGTAAAGCAAAACGACTCCGACGATCGATTTATAGATTGGCACCGGCAGGGTGAGCGCGCCGCCGATGAACGATGCGGGAATGGACGTGATGACAAACGGCCAGAAAGTTCGCCAGGAAAAAAATCCGGCGCGATAGAAACGAACCGTTCCGATAATTGCTACCAGAATATTCAGCACGAGCGCCGTCGGCTTCATCACCAATGGCGAGATGCTGAACAGGGCCATCGCGGCCAGATAACCGGACGCGCCGGCGTGTCCCACCGTCGAATACAACAAAGCTACAACGAAGATGAGCGCCGCGAGTGTTATTGTAGCAATCAGAACTGGATTCATTAGTTATGAATGTTCAATCGTGACGATAAAAACACAGGGTGTTTGCCGCGTGCAACTACCATCAGCTTGATTGTGACACGCGCATCTTGCGCGTGGTTCACGGGCGGGACGCCCGTGCCACTCTCAAGCTAAACAGTACCCGGCTTTCTGATGAGAGTCCCTGCGCGTTATAATCCGAGTCCCGGCGCGATCGATCACCAGGGAATTCAAAAGCCTATCAGCGTATGAACTCTAATAAGCGCCAGCATTTCAAAAAACTCTTAATGGCCGAACTGCGGCGTCACGCGCAACAGATCGACGATGAGCAGGCGAGCGCACTCGAAATCACAAACGATGACGTGAAAGACTCTGATCATGCTCTACATGATGTGATTCAGGGACTGGCTTTAAAGCTAAGCGACAATGAATCACAGATGGTGGCTGATATCGATCAGGCACTTATGCGGATGGAAGAAGGTTCGTACGGAATGTGCTTGCGCTGCGGTCGTGAGATCGATGAGCGAAGATTGGAAGTTGTTCCTACCGCTCGGTATGACGCCGAGTGTCAGGCGCTCGTGGAAGCAGCAAAAGGACAAACGGCCGGGCCATCTCTCTAAGATGCTTGTTCGGAGTTCGAGCTTTAGCCTGACGCAAAACGCAATCTAAAGATTGAACTCCAAGCATCGATGACGAATTATCTTGCACTGCCCTCCGGCGACGGCGCCCCTGCTGAAGTCAACGCGGTCATCGAGATTCCGCGTGGCGACACAAACAAATACGAATATGACAAAGCGCTTCACGTCTTCCGGCTTGATCGAAATCTGTACTCGCCCGTGCATTATCCGGGTGACTACGGCTTCATCCCGAGCACGTTGAGCGATGATGGCGATCCGCTGGACGTGCTGGTCTTGGTTGATGCTCCCAGCTTCACCGCTTGTGTAATGACGGTGCGGCCCATCGGCGCGCTGATGATGATCGATCAGCAAAGCGAAGACGAAAAGATCCTGGCCGTCGGCGTCAACAATCCGATTTACAAGAACGTCAACGATTACACGGAGCTATACCCGCATCTCCTGCTGGAGATCGAGCACTTCTTCTCAGTCTATAAAGAGTTGGAAGCGAAACGAACGCGCATTAAAGGCTGGGAAGATGCTGAGCGCGCGCGGAAAATTGTAAGTGAATCCCAGGCTCGTTATCGGGAGCAGAGCAACACCTAATGATTTCGTGCAACACAACGATTTCGTTTAGAGGCGGGCTACTGCCCGCCTTTTCGATCCGTAGTAGGCGGGCAGTAGCCCGCCTCTAAACGTTCTGCGCGACCGATCGCTTGCGATAGTCCTCGCCTTCGATTTCCACAGTCCTGCACATCTCATAAAGGCGGGACCGTAGCGCTACTCCGATCCGATCTTCCAACGACTCGATCGTGTCTGCGTCGTTCTTACGTTTGTCTGAATAGTTGGTGGTGAAGATCGTTAAACGCTTGTCGTTATAGCGGGTGTTGATGATTTGCATCATCGTATCGCGGACCCAGTCGGTCGGTTTCGACGCGCCCAGCTCATCGAGCACCAGCACATCGGCATCGAATACCGGTTGCAGGACGGTCAGTTCGGAGGTTTGCGAAATCGGGTTATAAGAATCCTGTATGCGCCGCAGCAACGCGCCGAATTGAGAGAACAGGCCAGTAATCTGGTAGCGGTCGATCAGTTCGCGCAGGATTGCGACTGCCAAGTGCGTCTTGCCTACACCGACTGGCCCAATGAGGAGCAAGCCGCGTCCGTCGATAACGAGAAAATCATCAAGCACAACTTGCGCTTCGCGCTTGGCAATCCACATTGACTCAGAATTGCCGGCGTCGTAATTCGACAGCGTGCAGTGTTGATATCGCGGTGGGATGCGCGCGCTTTGAAAGAGTCGCTCGCGATGATCCGACATCTGACAATCACAACGGCGCGCGCCTTCGCCGGGCACCATTTCCAGGCCCGTGCCGAAACAACGCGGACAGGCTGTGTCATTGCCCCCACGCGGAGTTTGAGCAGGCGAGGCTACGTCAACTTTGCCCTCATCTGCTGCACTCTTAACCATTCGCAGTCGCTTACTCTTTGATTCTTCCGGAGGAGTCATAGTGATTGTCAGTGCGGAGTATATCATCGCGCGATTCGCACGATTGCATGGAAGAGCATTAGGCGATGTTATTTATTCAGAAAGTTGAACGCGGATAATATGAGTTGGATCGCAAAGATTGCATTTTGCCGATTTACACAACCAGACAGCCTCATTAGCAACCTCAGGTCACAGGGAGCCATCTTAGTGATTGAGGTTATTCTGAAAGTGTCGCACGTCGCAGCCCTGACGAATAGCGACACTCGGTAACACTCGATACCTCCTGTGATTCGCCGCTCGGCGATGGGTTCGCCGAGCGGTATTTTTGTCTTAACCCTTCGAAGTGAAATAGTGGCACGGGCGTCCCGCCCGTGAAGTCACGCGCAAGATGCGCGTGCCACATTTATTTCTTGTTAACGCTTCATTCCGCTGCTAAAGCTTGTCCAGGGTTGCGATGGCATGTCACGCAGGATGTCCTTTGTCCAGGCGTATTCGGGATGCTCTTTTAAGAAGGTCGCAGCGACAAATCCATAGCCGCACGGATGGCCCATCGCCGCCCAAATTTGCATCTTTGAAGCCATCTGGCCATCAACGGCTTTCGCCTGCACGGTGCCGCCGGGAAAGAATTTGCCCCAATCCCATTCAGGAATGCCGCGCGCGGATCGTTCGACACAGCCGCAGAGACTGCGTTCATTCGGGCCTTGCTTGTTTTCAAACGCATCGTAGGTGTCGCCTTCCATCTGCTTGACGGTTTCGACAGTAATATCATTTTTTGATTTCTCAACCAATGTTTCCCAACGCGCTTTTCGGGCCAAAGGCGAGCCGCCGCGATTACTGAAATCGAAGTTGGTTTCGATGGTCGCGAGCTTCTGATCGACGGGGAAGTTCGAGCCGACATAATAACCGTCGTTTGTCCTACGAACGCTGTGTTCTTTCAGGCCAAGTTCGAACAGGGCGATTTCGCCGGTCTTGTTGTCTCCCAGCAACCAATCATTCGCATAGCCGCCGTTGTTGCCGTCGAGCATGATGCGGACGTAGTCGTCGATTGAGTTGCTGTACTGCATCGCTTTGCGGGCGCGATAAAACTCGGGCTTGCCGGTCGGATCGAACAGCGTGAAGCCGGTGATCGTCGTTTCGGTGATCATGATGCCGGCGGAGTTGATTCCAAAGTCATCGTTGCTGGCAATCACTCCGGGCAGACCATCCATTAGAATTCGATTGCCGGATCGTGGCCTAATATCAAAGATGATGTTCCAACGCTCGCCGATGATGTAATTGGTCCAGGTGTTATGGCCCATCACGATGCGATGGTCTTTGGTGTAACTGCCCGTCGCGACGACCGCGCTGCAATTGCCGGGCGCGTGCGTAGTTGGAATGCGGCCCTGCTGTTTGTCGAGCCAGGGCAGATAATAATAAGGAAGCTCCTCGAGCGCGTTCAGACCGACGATGTCCCAACGGTCAACTTTCACGCCCGCGTCGTTCGCGCCTTTGACAATGCCGTCGAGTTCGCGCTGATATTCAGAATCGATCTTCGGCCACAGGACGTCCTCAGAAGCCTTGCGATAAAAGTTCCAGTCGCGTTTAGTCTCGTGTTGCAGAAATGGCTTGGTGACGCGCAGCAAATCCTCAATCTCTTTTGCCAGCAGCTTGCCGTGTTGATAGCCGATCTGTTCCGGCGAGCCTTCCAGGTGAACGTAAATCCAGCCGTTTTGCTCGAAGCGATAGCTTCCTTTCAAGCGATCGTCTTCGGAAACGGTAGGTTTCCATTGGGCGAAGCCAATTGCGGTGATGGAAAGAGCGGCGGCAGTTAGGCCCAACATCAAAAGCAGTCTTTGCTTCATGTTTGACGGTCCTTTCGAGTGTTGAATCTCAAACCAAACGAGCGTTTCAGGGTACGCTAAGAACCGTTTGCGGGTGCACTTGGGATTCGGTTTCATTCACACCTCGCTTTAGCGAGGTGACAAGAGCGAAAATTAATGTCTCTCAGCCGTTTTAACGGCTTCAGTCAAAAAACCGTTGAAACGGTTCACTACTTTGCTGGACTCTCTTGCACCTCGCTAAAGCGAGGTGTGAATGAGAGTCCCCGAGACTCAACTCAGTTTCGAGTTTCTCATTTTATGGATTCTGATGTTAAAGTACAGGGTTTGTTTCGGACGTAGATTTGTTAACCGTACAGCCATGAAAGAGATTATCTCTACTGAGCGCGCGCCACAGGCAATTGGACCATATTCGCAGGCTGTGCGCGCGGGCAATTTAGTCTTTGCTTCGGGCCAAATCCCCACTGACCCGGAGACGAAAGAATTTGTCCCGGGTGGTGTCGCCGAGCAAACTGAACAGGTTCTGAAGAATCTAAAGGCCGTATTTGAAGCCGCGGGCCTCGGTCTGGATCAGATCGTGAAGACGACAGTATTTCTGGCTGATATGAACGACTTTACTGCGATGAATGAAGTTTACGGTAAGTACTTTGCCGAGAATCCGCCGGCGCGCGCAACCGTTCAAGCCGCACGGCTGCCGCGCGACGCAAAAGTTGAAATAGATGCGATTGCCGTAGCAGGCTGAGCCACGTCAAGCTGCTTTCGCCACTTTTCCGGCCTTGATGCAGCTGGTGCAAACTTTCATGCGGATCGCGTTGCCCTGGGGCGTTTTCACGCGAATGGACTGCAGATTAGGATTGAAAACTCTTGGTGTTCGATTGTTGGCGTGCGAAACATTATTGCCAAACTGTGGGCCTTTGCCGCAAACTTCACAACGTTTTGCCATGATGACTGATCTCCTGTTGGCGTACGACGCCACAGTGTGGATCGCCGCGATCAATTGAAACGAAATTTATAACAAACGAGTTGATGGCCGGTCAAGGCGGCTTTTAGCGAATACGAAATGATTGGGTTGAGTTAACTGAAGGAGTAGAAACTAACGTGAAGAGAAGACAAACGAGTTTGGCGATGCTGGCAGCGTTGATGTTTGCCGCACTAATAGTGGCGGGCTGCGGCTCCAGCACCGAGTCCCCCGACAACACCGTGGCCGCCACGGTCAACGGCAAAAAGATCATGTTGTCTGAAGTGGAACGCGTTATTCACCAGCAGGCGCAGGGCAATGAGTCCAAGATGTCCGCGCACGATCTGGCCCAGGCGCGCCTGACGGTGCTCGACAAGCTGATCCAACGCGAAGTTCTGTTTCAACGCGCGGAACAGGAGAAGCTTTTGCCGACCGAAGAGCAGATTACCAGCGCTATTAATCAGCAGAAGCAGCAGGCCGGATTGACTGACGAAGATTTTGCCCGGCAATTGAAAGATCAGAACATGGGCATGGAAGCGGTCCGAGAAGAGGCCAAGAAGGACCTGGCGATCAACTCTCTGCAAGACAAGTATGCCGGCAAGATTACGATCAGTGATCGCGAAGTCGAGGATTACTACAACGCCAACAAACCGCAGTTCGTCAATGCTCGTGGCGTCGGGCTGGCGATGATCGTCGCTGACCCGGCCGACAATAGCCAGCAGGGCATCACAAACGATGATGCCAAGAACGATGCTGACGCTAAAATAAAGATCGATAACATTAATCAGCAATTAAAGAGTGGGGCTGACTTCGCGACCGTTGCCCGGGCCAGAAGCGAGGACGCCAATTCAGTTCCACGTGGAGGTGATATCGGATTTGCGAGCGAGGATGATCTCAAGCAGAACGGGTTCCCGTCGGATCTGGTTGGTCGCTTCATGGGTTCAATGCAGGTTGGTGATCGCACCGATCCCGTCCGTTTCCCGAGCGGCAAGTGGTACATCTTCAAACTTCAGGAGAAACGTTTGCAAACAGAGAATCTGACGCTGGAGAGCCAGGGTGTGAGACAACAAATTACCGTGGCGCTCACGAACCAGCGGAAAGAGATTCTTAACGCGGCGCTGGTGGAAGTGTCCATCTCAGAAGCCAAGATCGTTAACACTTTTGCGTCGAACATACTGTCCAATCCAGCGAATCTTGGAGGAATGCGGCCAGCAGCTGCTGATGCAGCCAAGCCTGCCGGCACTCCAGCCGCAGCGAGCAGTCCGAGTTCGTCGCCGGTTGCCGCCAAGGGAGCTTCATCGCCGGCAACATCACCAGCGAAGAAGTAGCAACTGATTTTAGCGGCGCATTGATGCGCTGAGTCCAGCGGGCGCGGTGCCTGAGGCGTTTGGCGACCGCGCCCGTTTTGTGTGTTTTGGAGTGCGGCGGCTTGACGCCGCTTTCCGAAACGAAATTGAAGCAAAGCTGCGTCAAGCCGCAGCACTCCAAAATGCTGTTTCGTCTTTCAGAAGTTCATAAATCCTACGGCGCGCAGGACGTGCTGCGCGGCGTGTCGCTGCAAATAAATCCCGGCGAGCACGTCGGGTTAGTTGGCCGCAACGGCGCCGGCAAGACCACGATCTTCCGGCTGGTCACGAACGATGAAACACCTGATAGCGGTGAAGTAGTCCGCGCCCGTGGAGTGAAACTTGGTCTGCTGGCCCAGCACATTCACTTCGAAAAAGGATCGACTGTCCACGAATCTGCGCTCGCAGCCTTTGGCAGGCTGCAGAAGATCGAACACGATATGCATGAGCTCGAGCATCGGATGGCCGACGCCGGGAATGATCTCGAAAAAATCCTCGAGCGCTACAGCGATCTGCAACACGAATATGAGCGCGAGGGAGGCTTTGAATATTCAGCGAAAGCCGAAGCTATTCTGCAGGGTCTGGGTTTCGATCGCGACAGTTGGCAGATGGAAACAGAGAAACTTTCCGGAGGCCAGCAAAATCGTTTGGGCTTGGCGCGTTTGCTCTTGTCTGAACCCGATGTGTTGTTGCTCGATGAACCAACCAACCATCTCGATGTCGGCGCAGTTGAGTGGCTGGAAGAATTTCTGCAGAGCTACTCTTCCGGCTTCGTCATAATTTCGCATGATCGTTATTTTCTCGATCGCGCTTGCCGGCGCATCATCGAAATTGAAAACGGCCAGGCGACCAGTTACGCCGGCAACTATTCCGCTTATCTCATCGAGCGGGAAGAGCGGCGCGAGATTCAGCAACGCGCGTTTGAGAATCAGCAGCGGCTGATTGCCAAGACCGAAGAATTCATTCGCAGGAACCTCGCCGGTCAAAAAACAAAACAAGCGAAGTCGCGGCGAACCATGCTGCAACGCCTCGAACGTATTGAAGGCGTTCGCGCCGACCAGGGTGCCGGAGATTTTCGGCTTAAGGACATCGAGCGCGCTGGAACGCACGTCCTGACGATGACCGAAACGTCGATCGGCTATAGCGATCTGGTTTTGGCGCGGAACATTTCTTTGATTTTGCGTCGCAGCGAATGTCTGGGCGTAATTGGGCCGAACGGCTCCGGCAAAACAACTTTCCTGAAAACGATCCTCGCAAAGATTCCGTCGCTCTCGGGCGAAATTCGCTGGGGTAGTAAAGTCGAAATCGGTTATTACGCGCAGCAGCTGGAAGACCTCGATGATCGAAACGAAATCATCATGGAGTTGCGTCGCGTCGCTCCCTCGACGGCGACCGCGGGCGAACTACGATCGTTTTTGGCAAAGTTTCTTTTCTCGGGCGATGACGTTTACAAGCACGTACAAGATTTGTCCGGAGGAGAGAAGGGAAGACTCGCGCTCGCCAAACTCATTTATTCGGGCGTCAATGTCCTGGTGCTCGACGAGCCGACGAATCATCTCGATATTCCTTCCCGAGAATCGCTTGAAGAAGCGCTTGAAGCCTACGAAGGTACGATCATAACAATTAGTCACGATCGCTTCTTCCTTGATCGAGTTGCGACGCAGATTCTTGCGCTCGACGGCGAAGGGAACAGCGAACACTACAACGGCGATTACACGGAATATCACGATTGGAAAGCTGGGAGATTAGCGCCGGCTATCGCGGCCGGCGGTTTATCGCTCGAGACGGAACAACGTCCATCGCAACGCACGGGTCGCAAAACGAAGTCAGTACCATCTGCGCTTGCCGATGGGTCAGAATCCATTGATGCTAAATCTCGCGAATCTAAGCGCGTCAAAATCATCAAGAAGCCCCGCGATCCCAAGTTAGTAGAAACTGAGATTACTGAACTCGAGAAGCAGCTCGCCGAACTTTCAGCCGAGATGGCCAAGCCGGAAGTTGCGCGCGACATCACCCGGCTGGTTAAGGTCAACGATCAGTACCAAAACGCTGAGAGTCGGTTGGCTGAGTTGATGGCTGAATGGGAGCGCGCAGAAAGCGCGATGCCTTCATCAAAGCGATAGTTGACACGCGAATCAACCGTTTGTTAACGTCACTTCTCGTTCGTTGAACTGCTCACCTGGCAGATTGAAATTCACTTTAGGCGCGTAGCTCAGTTGGTAGAGCGCTGCCTCGACACGGCAGAGGTCTGGGGTTCAAGTCCCCACGCGCCTACCATTTAATGTCAAATCACGTCAATGGTTTACGCACCTCAGGTAGAACCTGAACGTTTCCTCGTTTTTGGTCATTTGGCAGACTTTTGGCAGACCGCGAGAAACGAGGGTGAGTGGGAGAATTCGCCCCGGTAATCAGCTGATCTTTATGAACCGTTGTGTCTGCGGTTCTGTTGATTATCAGCAGTTTCGATCGGTGCAATCCGTAGCCGACAGCCGCCGGCTGTTTAGCATGTCGTCGTCTAGTGCCAGACCGCGGTCGGCAGGATTAATCAGAAGCGTGGTGGCGAATGCGTGTGGAGGCTACCCGATGCCTCGCTCGTTTACGATTCTTCAAACTCTAAATAATCTCCGATTTGCCATCGGTCAGAGTTTCCGTCAATCGGGGGTGACTTCACTTACTGGAGCCGTGCCACTATCCCGCTTCACTCCAACTTTTCAAAGAAGGCCTATTTCCTATTCAGAAAATCTCAAAAAGCTGTAAGCGAAGACCGTCAATTATTAGTTTCATCTGTTTCGAAATCAAAAAGGCCCACCCCCGCCAACCGTTTGATCTTCGTGCAATTTACAAACGCCACTCGCGAATCAAGTGGCGTTTTCAGCACATCTCCCGTCACATCGGTGAAAGAGAAGAGAATCACTGTAATTCAGAGGAACTTGGCGGCATGGATAGCACTCTACCGCAGTCAGAAGGACACACGGGAAGATCATTGGACGTCTAATGGGCGCGCGAACTCGTGCAGGTTAGGCGACCACTCCCCTGCCTCTTTGCTGCTCCGCCAGGGTTGATCCTGCGTCCTCGGTGTAAGATGATGCCACCTTCAAACTACTGGCTCGTGCCGCGAAAGGAATCGTAATGATGAATCTCAGACGAGTTTTGTTCAGCAGTTCAGTGCTGTTATCGATTGTTTGTTGCTTGCCGGCATTTGTAGTCGCGCAAAATTCCGCGACCATACTCGCGGGCGCGGAACTCACCCAGGTTGTGCCACCGGGGTTTTATTTTCAGGGACTGAGTGCGCCCACCCAGATGCGTAACTCGGCTGCCGCCCGTTTTGGAACCAAGCGTTTTGTCATCACCGGCCTCGTCGATACATCCGGATATGCGGCCGACGTGCGCGCAAAGTATGAAGGTTTTTTCATCACCGATTCGCCAGTCTCGATTAATGGCTCCGATCTTGGCACGGGAGCGTACGGATTTGGTTTTAGCAATGACGGGAAGATGCAGATTCTCGATCTGGCAGGGAATCAAATTCTCTCAATATCAACCACGAAGGACAGCGCGCTTCAAAGACCACGGCCATTGATGATGACCAAGAGCGGCGATGGAGTCCGATTGTACAGTGGTAAAGACTACGTGACTGTGGTTGCGAAGTGATCGGGTCAGAGGCCCGACCGTCAGGGAGGGCAAGTCACGAATGCGCACCTTTCACGGTCCACCACGCGAGATGCTGGCGCGGGGAGAACCCCGCCACGCGAGCTTCTGACACCCCGCAAAACGTTGCGTCGCTATCCGCCTCCGTTAGATAGTCTTTGTTGGTTCGTGTCATCCTAGCGCGAATATGAAATCGCCGGCCGCCTTCGTGATTCTCTTTGCCCTGTTTTTTTCGTGCGTAATCGCCGGCGCCGAACTTCTTAATTCATCGACTGCTACTTCCTTAACGGCGGCCGGTACCTCATCCGCTCAATCCGCATTTGAAAAAAGCGAGGCCGCTTATCGCGCTAATAATATTGGTGTGGCTCTGCTCGAACAGTACAAGGCCAGGGAGGCGGCCGACGCTTTCACTCGCGCGCTGGAAATAAAACCGGAGCTGACAATCGCGCGGATCAACCTCGGCATTGCACTTTATTATCTACCGGATGCTGAAGGTGCCAAACGTGAAGCAGAGAAAGCGCTGAGTCGGGATCCGAATAGACCACAGCCGCATTACATTCTGGGACTGATCGCCCGCGCGCAAAATCGGTTTGATGAAGCAATCTCCGAATTTCAAAGTGTGCTAAAAATCGATCCCGACGACGTTGGTTCGAACATCAATCTCGGACAGATATTCAGTCAGGAGAAAAAGTACGTCGAGGCGATTGGCGTGTTTCGCCGTGCCATCGCTGCCGAGCCGTACAATCAGACAGCGCTCTACAACCTTGGCCTGCTGCTTACGCGCACTGGAAAAAGAGAAGAGGGCCAACAGCTCATCAAGAAATTCCAGCAGTTCCAGGCGTCCGGCGCCGGCACGGCAATCGGAACTAATTATCTGGAAGGTGGACATTACGCGGAGGCGGTGGTTTCGACCGGCATCGAGCCGGATTTGGTCGACCGGCGCACGCCTGAAGTTGTCTTCACTGATGTGACCGCGTCGTCGCTGCCGCCATTTCGCGACCTGAAGATTCCTAAGAGTCAGATCCTAGGACAATCGGGAGGCGACGCAGCTCTGTTTGATTTCGATGCGGACGGTGATCTCGATCTTATCGAAGTTGCGACCGGATCGCAGCGTCTTTTGCGCAATGACGGTGGAAAGTTTACCGATGTGACTCAGCAGTCCGGCGATCTGGCAAAGGACGTCGACGGAGTGGCGATGGCGGTGGTGGCCGGCGATTTCGATAATGACGGTCGGCCGGATCTCTTCGTCCTGCGATATGGCAAAAGTAGTCTTTATCACAATGATGGTGGCGGACACTTTTCAGACGTGACTGCTGCCGCAAGAATTCCTGATTACAAATATCTATCAACATCGGTGGCATTCGTTGATTATGATCACGATGGAGACCTCGACATCATCATCGGCGGCGGCGAAGATATTTCGGGCGCATTGAATAGTGAGAAGTCGCTGGCAGAACATCCGCCGAAGGCTTTTTACACTTTAGGTATGAGCTCACCTCCCGCGCCGGGCATGCTCTTGCGCAACAATGGTGACGGCACCTTCACCGATCAGACAAGTGCTGCGCATTTAGCCTTGACCAACGGCATGTCGCGGGTCGTGCCGACCGACTTTGACAATCGGCGTGACGTTGACCTGCTCAGTACCGGCGCAAACAAAGTTTCCCTTTGGCGCAATATGCGAGACGGCACTTTCAAGGACGTCGCCGCCGATGCCGGCTTGGGGGCCAAAGAAGTGACCGGAATTAGCAGCGTTGCGATCGGAGATCTAAACAAGGACGGTTATCCAGATTTCTATTTTGGTGAGAACGCGTGGGCTGGTTACTTTGCGATGAGCGACGGTAAAGGAGCGTTTCATCTGAAACGAGGGCCGGGGGAACTTACAGTTGAAACTAACTCACCAACCGCGCGGTACAACAACGCCTCTCAACTAATCGACTATGACAACGATGGACTACTCGATCTGGTGACAGCGGTGACCACTCATGATGATGGTGTGGTAATGAAACTGCGCGTGTGGCGCAATACGGGTGATGGCTGGACGGATGTAAGTGACAAAGTTGCTCCCCACATCAAGGTTAAGGTGCCGGCTATCACGGAAGGACCGGGGAGGCGCTTGTTGATCGCAGGCGACATTGACGGAGACGGCGATACCGATTTGATCTTTGGCACGATCGCAGGAGGTCTGAGGGTTGCGCGCAATGATGGCGGCAACCGAAATCATTCGGTCAAGATCGATCTGCACGGCCGCATCAGCAACAAGAGCGCGGTCGAGGCAACAGTCGAAATGCGTGCAGGTAGTCTTTATCAAAAGCTCGAAACCTATTCAGCGTCACCAGCTCCAGCTCCGGCAGATTTGATTTTTGGCCTGGGTAAGCGGGAAAAACCGGACGCCGTGCGCGTGCTTTGGCCGGCGGGAATTGTTCAGGCTGAAACGGATTTTCCTGCCGCGGCGCCGAGCCATCCCGGATTCTTGTCACTCAACCTAACCGAACTGGATCGCAAGCCCTCATCGTGTCCTTATTTATATACATGGAACGGTGAGCGCTTTGAATTCATCACTGATTTTATGGGCGGAGGTGAGATGGGTTATCTCGAAGAACCCGGCCGCTATAACCAGCCCGACCCCGATGAGTATGTGCGTATCCGTAGCGATCAATTGAAAGAAAAAGACGGCCGCTATGAATTGCGAGTTACCAACGAGCTCGAGGAGTCGATGTTTGTCGATCGTCTGCAGTTGATTGCCGTGGCCCATCCCGCGGGTACGGAAGTGTATCCGAATGAAGGCATGAGCGATCCGCCGAAACCATTCAAACTTTTCGTCACACGCGACGCGCGGCCGCCTTTGAGTGCCATTGATGATCATGGAAATGATGTACTCGATCTAATCTCGAAAATGGATCGCCGGTGGCCTGGTGATTTCAAGCTCGATCGGATTCGAGGTTATGCGGATGAGCATACGTTAACAATGAAGCTCGCTGAATCCGCTCCAGTGAGGCATAGCCTCGCGGAGATTAAAGAAGCTGCGCCGGAAAGGCGAAGCGTTTCCGCACATCAGCGCGGCAGAGCCGCAAACACAAGTACCCGTCACGATGTAAGGGCAAAGGGCACGAATGAACGAGCCGTCCTGCTGCTAACCGGTTGGACGGATTACGCATGGTCCAGCGACAACGTTGCCGCATCGCAGGCGAAGAAAGAGATGACCCCTCCTTCACTTCAGGTTAAGGATGCAAACGGAAAGTGGCGCACTGTAATCGAAGACATTGGAATCCCAGTCGGCCGGCCACAGACTGTGACTGTCGATCTAACGGGAAAATTTCTCTCGGCTGATCGCGAGGTTCGCCTTGTCACAAACATGCGCATCTATTGGGATCAGATTCTGGTCGACACGTCCGATGGAAAAGCGCCGGTACAAATCAATCGGCTCGACCCGGCTCGCGCCGATTTACGTTGGCGAGGTTTCTCGGCAGAGGTGACGCCCGACGGCCGCGAACCATTTGGCTACGATTACCGGCAGGTCTCGTTTACTTCTCCCTGGAAAGTAATGACCGGGCGTTACACTCGCGAGGGCGATGTGCGGGAACTACTCCTGAAGAGCGATGACATGTTTGTAGTTAGCCGGCCGGGAGATGAGATTAGTCTTTCGTTCTATGCGAAAGCGTTGCCGCCTTTGCCGGCGGGTTGGACGCGCACGTTTCTGCTCTATGCTGACGGTTTCAGCAAAGAGATGGACATCAACTCCGCCAGTCCGGATCAGCTTGCGCCGCTGCCGTTTCACGGGATGAGCCGCTATCCTTATCCAGCGACTGAACATTATCCGTTGACGGACGAGCGGCGAAGATATATTGAGAAATACAATACGCGAATAGTAACTTCGCCGGTGCCCTCGATTGGTGCGTTCATGAATCAATAATCTGTCCGCAGATTACACGGATTATGCAGAAGCCGAGAGATAAGCTTGTCGTTGATCCGAGCATTCGATTTTCTAATCGAGACAGACCTGCAACTTCTTGTTTCCGTGGCGAGGTTTTCGGCTTCGTGATGTTTAGTGTGATTTCGTGGATCGCATTATTGTCTTGGCGAAAGCGATGATCCACGAATCCACACGAAGCGACACGAAGGCACATCCCCACACGCTTTGGTTGCGACCGAAGGTTGCGCTGTGAAATCTGTAGATAAATCTAAAATGAAGATGGAACACATTAGATACTCGGTCGCGTGTTGCCAAACAGACATGCCGAATCCAATCGAGCGAAAAGCGATGCGTGCGAATACTGATCGCATGCTTTCAATGATCGATTCGGCAGTCGCAGGCGCGGCGCCGTTTCTGCCAGTGCGCCTGGTAGTCTTTCCGGAGTTCGCGCATTCGGCGCCAGTTTTCGAAACGGCTAAGGAGCTGCTTGAGAAACTCGCAGTCGAGATCCCAAACGAGCACACCGAACGCTTGCAGCAAAAAGCACGCGAGCATGACATCTACATTCAAAGCGGCTCGATGCTCGAAACAGATCCTCAATGGCCGGGACATGTTTTCAATGCGACTTGCTTGATTGGTCCAGAGGGTCTTCTTTACAAGTATCGAAAAGTAAACACATGGATTCCGTACGAAGTACATACCAGTCCGCACGATCTGGAAGGTTACGAGGAGCCGCTATTTCCGGTGGCAGATACACCAATCGGCCGCATCGGTTGTGCCATCTGTTACGACTGGTTGTTTCCGGAAGCGATGCGCCAATTAACCGCGAACGGCGCGGAAGTCATGCTGCGCGTTTCCGCATACATGGATCCGTGGGGCGCGACTGAGCCGATGGCCTGGTGGACGGTGATTAATCGCGCGCGCGCAATCGAGAACATCGCTTATGTCGCGGCGGCGAATCAGGGAGCGAGTCTGAAACACTATCCGCCTTATTCATGGCCGGGCGGCAGTCAGGTGGTGGATTATGACGGGCGGTTGCTGGCGGAAGCTTCACCAGGACCCGGCGAGCGAATTGTTTTGGCACCGATCGACATCTCTGCGCTGCGGCACGAACGCGCGTCGCGTCATGGCCACCACATGCTCGCGCACTTGCGCACTGAAGCCTATCCGGTCTATCAGCAGCATCAGTACCCACGAAAGATCGCCGATGAGAACGCGCAGCTTTCTTATGAAAAGAACAATCGGTTGATTGATGAAGCGAAGGCACTGCTAAAAGAGTAGGGTCCTAATCTCAGTCTACTCTGCGTTCCTCTGCGAAGACCTCGGTCCGTGCTCTGCGGTTTTATTTTTCAGGCGTGAGGATTAACCGCAGAGGACACAGAGTACTCGCAGAGAAATCGAAGTTATTACATCCCACCAAAGAAATTCGATTGACACACCCGGACCGGATGCGTATTTTCGGCATGTATCTGCGCCAGGAAATGCAGCCAAATCCCGTCGCGAGATTTTGTCTCTCCATTCATATCAAGAACACTGTTGATTAAACAAATAGCATGAAGCCTTATCATTTCTTAAGAGCCGTTGGGCCAATCGTAATTGTCTGTCTGCTAAGTTGTCTGACTCTCTTTGGTCAAACGAAATCCGAACAACAAGGCGCGGGCGGAGTCGTGACCGGAACGGCGATTAACTACACTTCGAGACGAACAGCCGGTATTACCGATCCGAAAGCGCCCGTGGTTTTCGAAGACGCTACGGACAAGACAGCCATGGCGAACTTCAAGCATCACTCGGGGACGCCGGCGAAAGACTACATTTTCGAAGTGCCGTCAGGTGGCGTCGCCATCTTTGATTACGACGGGGATGGCTTACCGGATATTTATCTGCTGAACGGATCGACTCTGCCGGCTTTGCAGGGGAAAGAAAAACCGCCGCGCGCCGCTCTCTATCACAATTTGGGAAATTGGAAGTTCGAAGATGTAACCGACAAAGCCGGTGTCGCCAACGAGCGTTGGGGGATGGGCGTGGCCGTCGGTGATTATGATAATGACGGCCGGCCGGATCTCTATGTCACGAACTTTGGTGTCTCTCGTCTCTATCACAACAACGGCGACGGCACGTTTACCGATGTAGCCGAAAAGCTCGGCGTGGCGCGCAAGGGTTGGAGCACCGGCGCCACCTGGGGCGATTATGACGGTGACGGCAGATTGGATCTTTTCGTTCCCGGCTACGTCGAAATAGATCTCGACAATCTGCCGCGCAGTCCCGCCGAGGCGAGCAAGCCCGCGGGTGTGGGACAAAACTTCTGTCAATTTCGCGGGGCTCCGGTCATGTGCGGACCGCGCGGCCTCACCGGCGAGAGCGACACGCTCTATCATCAAAAGGCCGACGGTACTTTCGAAGACGTCAGTGTGAAAGCCGGCGTCAACGATCCGCAAAAGTACTACGGATTCTCTTCTGCCTTTGTGCAGGCGAATGAGGACAACAAGCTGGATCTGATCGTAGTGAACGACTCGACGCCAAAGCAGTTATACATCAATAAAGGCGACGGGACTTTTGAAGAGGTTGGTTACCCTTCGGGCATAGCCCTGAACGAAAACGGACGCGAGCAGGCGGGGATGGGAATTGCGATCGGTGATTACGACAACTCTGGGCGGATCAGTTTCCAGATCACGAATTTTTCGGACGATTCGAATGTGCTGTATCACAATGACGGCGATTCGAATTTCACTGACGTGACGTATTTCGCCGGACTCGGCGAAATCACACTTCCATTTCTTGGTTGGGGCACCAGCTTCCTTGATTATGACAACGACGGTTGGTTGGATCTGATCGTGGCGAATGGTCATGTTTACCCCGTCGTCGATAATAATCAATGGGGCACCAGCTATGCTCAGCAACCCCTGCTGTTTCGCAATCTGAAGAACGGCAAGTTCGAACGCGTGGGCGCCGCGCCCGGCAGCGCTCTGGCTTACGCCTGGTGTGGACGTGGTCTCGCAGTTGGCGATCTGGATGGTGATGGCCGTGTGGACGTTGTTATCAACAATGCTGACGCGAAGCCGAGTGTACTGAAGAATGTCACCGCATCGAGCGGGCATTGGCTGGCACTTCATTTAGTCGGCGACGTTTCCAAAAAGTCTCCGCGCGACGCCATTGGCGCTACGGCCTACGTCACCACAGGCAAGATTCGCCAGCGGCGTGATGTGATCAGCGGTGGAAGTTATGCTTCGCAGAACGATATGACGCTTCATTTTGGTCTGGGCACGGCGACCAGTGTCGACAAGCTCGAAATCAGGTGGCCCGATGGCGCGATCGAAACAATAAACGTTCCCGGCATAGATCGTAAGCTGACTGTGACTGAGGGAAAGGGCGTTGCTAAGTAGGCTCCTCTTTGAATTCTTCTGCGCCATCTTTACGTTCTCTGCATCCCCCTGATTGACTACACTGAAAGTATTTATCACCGCAGAGGCGCCGAGACCGCGCAGAGAAAAACCGGGATAGTCCAGCTTACAAGACTTCAGCTGCCTCCTGCTCTCAACCTAAAGGTTGAGACTTGAATCCACCTAAGGGTATTGACTGGCGAGGTACTCTCTGGTATTTGAGTTGTCCGTTAATCTGCGTGATCTGATTCTCCGGAAGTCCCCGGCCGCCGAAAGGAATCAAAATGTTGTTGGCCAATAAGAACGGCGCGCGATCCTTCGGACCCAAACACAAGCAATCAATAGCAAGATTGTTGTGCCTGGTCGTGCTTGTCTCGGCCGCGCTGATATTCATAAAAGGTAGGCAGGTTGCGGCTAACCCCGACAATGACGACAACAAAAATGGCTACGCCGCTGAGATAGCAAAAACATACGATTTCAAATTCGGTCCCAATCCTTTCTCACCCGGCAACGCCACGACTACGACCGGCACCTTCATACCAGGAGAGATGTTTGTCTCTGCCAAGCGTTGTGGCGCTTGTCATACCGACGCTCATGCTCAGTGGCGGCAGTCCGCACATGGGAACGCGTTTCGCGAACCCTTCTATCAAAAGAACGTCAAGGATTTACAAACTCAGAAGGGAATTGAATTCACTCGCCATTGCGAGTCTTGTCATAACCCGGCAGCGCTGTTCACTGGTGCGCTGACGAAGAATTCGCATGTCAAACGGCCGTTCGACGACGAGGGCGTTTCGTGTATCGCCTGTCATTCGATTCAATCGGCGAACGGCCGGGGCATCGGTGGATATGTGATGGGCGAACCGGCCTTGTTGGTAAAAGAAGATGGCACGCGTTTGCTCGCTGGTGTTTCGGATCAGCAGATTCTCGATGATATTCCCTCGCACCGTCGTGCGATGATGAGGCCGCTTTTGAAGCAGCCCGAGTTCTGCGGCGCGTGCCACAAGTCGCAGGTTCCGCGCGAACTGAACGACTACAAATTCCTGCGCGCGTTCATGGTCGCCGACGAGCTGCAGCAGTCGTCATTTTCAAAAGAGTCGCCGCATCCTTTTTACGTGCGCGACAAAGAGACCTGTAATTCCTGCCACATGAAACGCGAGCCGGCGCCGCTCTTCGACGTTTCCGCAAAGAAGGGCACGCTGGTCTCGCATCGCTGGGCCACAGCCAACACGGCGATCCCTACCTACTACAAATGGCCGGACCAACTAAGCGCCGTCACGAAGTTTCTCGAGAATGATGCTCTGGGTGTCGACATTTTTGCGCTCAGGCGACAAGCTTCGGGCGCGACGGCCGAAGAATTTATCGCCCCGGTCAATCGGAGTAACTTTAAGATTACCGGCGGCGATCGCATTACCGCCGACGTTGTCATCACCAACAAGAACATCGGCCATTCGTTCCCGCCGGAACTGCGCGACTTTTACGAGGCCTATGTTGAGTTCATCGTCAGCAACGATTCGGGCAAGGCGGTTTACTGGTCCGGGTTCATAAAGCCGGATGGGTATCTCGATGAAGCTGCACACAACTATAAAACATACCTGGTCAAAGCTGACGGCACTTATAACGACAAACATCACATCTGGCGGACGCGGATATTTGCCCAGAATAATCAGATCAATTCCGGACGCTCCGACGTTGCGCGCTACCAGTTTCAAGTTCCGAAAGACGCTGCCGGCACCCTGCGCTTAACGGCGCGCGTGCGCTATCGCCGCTTCACGCGCGTGTTCAGTGATTATGCGCTGGGCAAGTCGGTTGACTACCCGATCGTGACGATGGCTTCGACTGAATATGTGTTGCGAGTTGGCGACGACCAGGCGCTGGCGCCGAATTCCAATGACAAGACTGCCCCGCCGGATTGGCGGCGGTGGAACAACTATGGCATCGCGCTCTTCGACCAAAGACAATACGCGATGGCGATCGATGCCTTCACCCACGCTTCCGAACTGGACGAGAAATATCGTTCCATGGCGCAGGTTAATCGCGCGCTGGCGAATATCGAGCTGGAACAATATGACGAGGCGGCAAAGATTCTTGACGTGGTCGTGAAGACCGATCCGACAAACATGAGGGCTTTGTTTCAGCAGGCGCGGATCTTCATGAAGCGAGGACAGTTGGACCAGGCCGAGAGTAATATCAGACAAGTGCTCGCGGCTTTCCCTCGGGATCGCATATCGCTTCAGCAACTGGGCGAGCTCTGTAAAATCAAGCGTGATTATCAGGGCGCGCTTGAATGCTTTGGAAGGATCCTGGCGATCGATCCAGAGGATCTCGGCGCCCACTACAATCTGATGCTGGTCTATCGGAAGCTCGGCCAGACCGAAGACGCAAAACGTGAGGCAAAGATTTTTGCTGACCTCAAAGACGATCCCGGCGCCTTGTCGTTGGCGAATCAGTTTCTGCGCAAGCACCCCGAGATGAGCAATGAAAGCGTCTACTGGCATGTTCACGAACTAAGCCGGACCGGAGGAGAATGATAAAGGAGCAATGAGCGCGCGGAATGAAACAATTCGTGATACGGTTGGTTGTCTTTAGTCTGATTCTATTTACCCCTGCACTATTTCTATTTGATTTAACAGTTACCAGAGCTACGCCTCCGCAAAAACGATCCGTAGCCAAATCCTCCGGAACTCAGGTCGGCGATCTGTTCAGGAATAATTGTGCGCGTTGTCACGGCGCAGACGGCGCGGGTGACACGCCACTTGGGCACACATACAACGCCCCTGATTTCACCGATCCGGATTGGTGGCGAAAGCATTCCGACATCACGAGCACTCGCAGTCTGGTTTCGATCGTGAGTCATGGCAAAGGTGGCATGCCGGCCTTTAGCAAGAAACTGACTCGTAGCGAGATTCGTCGCTTGGTCGATTATGTACGGAGGTTCAGGAATCAAAAATCCTGAGGTCAGTTCCGATTCACGCGCTGGGCGAACGAGCAGTGAAGTGGTATTTGCTGCCGATCTCGGCGGGACGCATCTGCGTGCTGCCATCGTTGACGAAAACGGAACGATCCGTTTTCGTCTTAAGCAGAAAACGCCTCACACCGCAGATCCGGATGAGATCGTCCGGGCGCTGGTGCAAGCCGTGCGTCAGTGTGAAACGCAAAGTAAGACCAATGGCGATGGCATTCGCGCAGTGTCGGTTGTCGTTCCGGGTTCAGTGAATGTCGAGCAGGGCCTGGTGGTGAAGGCGCCCAACGTGGCATGTCTGGATGGATTTCGTCTGACTGCTGCGTTGACAAGCGAGCTGAAGTTGCCCGCCATCCTCGAAAACGACGCGAACGCTGCGGCAGTGGGGGAGATGTGGCAGGGCGCGGGCCACGGCCGCCGCACCATCGTCTGTGTAACGCTGGGAACGGGCGTCGGCGGGGGAATAATTTTGGACGGGAAATTATGGCGGGGAGTCAACGACTCAGCCGCAGAGATCGGACACATGTGCGTCGATCCATTTGGCGGAGTGGCGTGCCTGTGCGGTAGCCGCGGGTGCCTGGAAGTCTATGCCTCGGCAACTGCGATTGTTCGCATGGCCCGCGAAGCGAGACCGCGTTATTCGGACTCGTTGCTTCATAGTGGCGAAGACCTTACTGCGGAAGACATTTACCAGGCCGGGATCAAAAGGGATGAACTTGCGCTGGAAGTTTTTCGGCGAATGGGTGTCTATCTTGGCATTGGCCTGGCAAATCTAATCAATATTCTCAATCCCGAAATGATTGTGATTGGCGGCGGAGTTGTGAATGCGTGGGAACTGTTTGAGAAGCACATGCACCGCGAGATCGGCGAACGTGCTTTCCCCGTGCCGGCTGCAGAAGTTAAGGTGGTGGCGGCTGAACGTGGTGACGACGCAGGCTTGCTCGGCGCCGCCTATCTCGCACTCAATCCGAATCTTCAATCAATTTAAATATCACTGCGACTGTCTCTTTGTATTGAACCTCATTATTCTTACCGGCCGCCATTGAAAACAGATCACGATTTCAAACGACAGGTAGGCCTTGGCACGGCCGCGGCCCTGGTAGTGGGCGAGGTAGTGGCGGTTGGCATCTTTCTTACTCCGGCGGGCATGGCAAAGTCGCTCGGTTCACCTTTTTGGCTGCTGATTGTTTGGCTGGTAATGGGCGCGATGGCGATTTGCGGCGCACTTTGTTATGGCGAGCTGGCGGCGAGATACCCGGAAGCCGGCGGCGGCTATGTTTACTTGCGCGAAGCGTTTGGCAGACCTGTAGCTTTCCTTTATGGGTGGATGGCCCTGCTGGTGATGGATCCGGGACTGACGGCGGCGCTCGCCGTGGGCATGGCTACATACGTGGGTTATGTCTCGAATCTCTCACCAATAGCGATTAAGACAATTGCAGCTGGCACGATTGTCTTGCTTGCGATCATCAATATGGCGGGCCTGCGACCCGGTGCCCGCTTGCTGCGATGGCTTACAGTTCTCAAACTCGGTTTGCTCGCCTTCATCTTGATTTGGGGCATTGGTTTTCGACTTGGCAGCTGGTCGAATCTTACGCCCTTCGTCACTCAACGCGCGGGATCCGCATCGCTACTGCCCGCTCTGGCGGGCGCAATCGTGGCCGCGTTCTTTTCTTTTGGCGGCTGGTGGGACGTCGCGAAAATGGCCGGCGAAATCCGCGAGCCTGCGCGAACCGTGCCGCGGGCTCTGATCCTTGGCGTGGCGATCGTCACGCTCGTTTACATTCTGACGAGCGCCGTATTTCTCTATCTGGTGCCCTTGGAGTCGGTGACTTCGGGCGAAACATTTGCGGCGCAGGCCGGCGAAGTCCTGTTTGGCAGGGCTGGCGGAAAGATTCTGTCGGCGATTGTCATAGTCACTGTCATTGGCAGTCTGGCTGCGATTGTCATGTCGGCGCCGCGGGTCTATTTTGCGATGGCTCGCGACGGGTTATTTGTATCGGCCGTGGCTGAGATTAATCCACGATTCGGAACGCCCACCCGCGCGATCGCGTTGCAGGCGCTATTGGCTTCAGCGCTGGTTGGGCTGGGCAGCTTCAATCAGATTATTTCCTATTTCATTTTTGTGGTTGTTATTTTTGTTGCGCTCACGATCGCGGCTCTGTTTGTGTTACGGCGAAAGGATGCGGATCGACCAAAATATCTGACGCCCGGTTATCCCTTCACTCCGATCCTATTCCTGCTACTGGTAACGCTGGTACTTTTCCTCCTGGGAAGCAATAATCCACGCCAGGCTTTTCTGGGCGTCGGGGTAGTAGCGCTGGGAATTCCGGTTTTCTACCTCTTCTTTCACCGCAGACATTCAGCACCTGCTGATTGAGGAAACATTACGCGATGACTTGGATCAAAACTATCCCCATTTCCGAAGCGGACGAGAAACTGCGTCACGCTATGGAAGAGCAGCGCAATCTTTATCCCGTCGAGTATGTCCAACCAATTCATCCGACACCCGACGGGCAGACTTCGAGCATCGTCGCGTCGCACAGCCTGATTCCCGATGCTCTCTATCATGCATTTGCCACGTTCGGATCCTTGATGTCGCCGGAGTTGCCGTTGAGCAGGCGGCAGCACGAGATGATTACGACTGTAGTCTCAGTAACTAATCGCTGCCATTATTGAATCGAATCTCACGCAGAGTTTCTGCGTCGCGTCACTCTGGATGAAGAATTGGTAAAGGCGCTGCAGGATGACTATCGGAGTGCGCCGATCTCAGAGCAGGATCGAATCATGCTTGACTACGTATCGCAGTTGACTCGCGACGCGACGCGCATCTCTCAGCAGGATCACGAGCGCCTGCGTGGCGCTGGTTTTAATGACCAGGCCATTTTGCAGATTACTTTGATCGCCTCCTGGTTTAACTATATCAATCGCGTGGCGGATGCATTAGGCGTGGGCCGGGATTAGAAAGGCTTGTTTTGCTTCTTACTCCCTCTCCCTTTGGGAGAGGGCCGGGGTGAGGGCTTTAGGGCAGACCCCATCATGAACCGCAGGGCGTCGTTGGCATACACGACTGATCAAACATACTTTGCGCTAAGCTTCGCACCCTCACCCCCTCCCTCTCCCAGAGGGAGAGGGAACGAGGCGTAATGCTCATCTATCGCCGAGCAGATAAACGCTCGTCTGTGGATTGTAGGTCTTCCAATCAAACCAATAATCTTTGAGTACCGGAATTCTCGTCAGCTGTTTACCCGCAAGATTTCCGTTCAGGGCCGTGCCGGTAAAGTCCCACTCCGTGCCCTGCTCATCAATCAGTCGCAGCGGCGACGAGCTTGGCTTGAGAAAGAACTCGCGATCCATACCTTCAACTTTTCTTTCAAAGGCCCGGACCGATTGACCGTCTTCACTCATAACGACTATTAGCGTAGTGCCTCCCAATGTGTCGATTATCGGGTTCTGCTTTTTCAACGCAGCGATTGGATACGCAGCGGCCGCGCCATTGAGATTTATTCCCGCCACGAGTTCGCGCTTGTCCAGCACCGGTGCGCTTATCTGCGTGGCCACCGGCACGCGCAACATTCGTTCTTCCCAATCCGCGGGAGCATATTTCCCGCTGGCGGCGATCTGTTCGTCCGGACGAAGCACGCGACCCTGCGGCTGTTCACGCTTCCAAGTGTCGAAAGTAAGCTCGTCCAAAAAAACCGGCATGAGACGTTTGCCCTTAAGCGGGCCGAAGATCGCTTCGCCGGTTACCTGTTGCCACCACGAACCAGTCTCTTCATCTCTCATGATGAAATTCTGATTGTTGATGCCGGCGAGATGAAAGTGCAATACACGTCCGTCAACTCTTGTCTCCCACACCAGACCGGTGTGACAGAGCGTTCAATAAGTTGCACAAATTGGCGTGCCCCCTACTATGTCGGACACGACGTGATGATAGGCCATTAGCCTCACCGGATAAGCAACGGCCTCGTTGTTGATCTTGACCGCGAGTACCATGTCCGGGTCGCGAACAAAACCAGCGTCGGCAACTCTGGCATAAGAGCTGTTGCGAAGAGGATTGAACATCCACTCGAAATGATTCTGACGCGCGAACCATGCTGGGACAATCGATAGAAGGAGAACGGTTACGAGCAGAGCTTTGCGCCACCAGCGACGAGCGTCCTTCCATTTCCAGATGGTCAACGCAAGCGCAGCGAGAAGGACAGTGATTGTAACGAGCGGCGACCAGGTGCGCAGCAAATAAGAAATCTCTAGCGCTCTTTGTGTTTGTGGACGAAACGGCTGAATGAGAAAGACCGGGACTGCAACGAAGGCGATTGATAGGAGGAGCAAAAGTAAGAGAGCCGGCCAAATCAATCGACTACCAATTCGCGACTCAGTCTTAGTGTTGGTCGGATTTAAGGCTTTTTCCATTCGTTAAGCTCCTTCAAATTTCGCCGGCGCTAAATTTCTGTGAATCTTCGCATTCGAATGCGCGCCGAATTATTGTCTAGATTGATCGGCGACGCAATTCAATTCTGTGTGGCCAACGATGGTCGCGGAGTAATAGGCTCCGATGCCAATACCCACGATCCCGTCGTGACTTTCGCGCGGCGGCGTTCGACCATAGACACTTTTGTGTGGCAAATGAGAATATGTGCAGCCCTGGCGATTTACTCTAGTTCATAAACATAATTGGGATCACAACGATGCGAGTTGGCGTACTGACAGGAGGCGGGGATGCGCCCGGTTTGAACCCGGCGATCAAAGGTCTGGTTTATCGTGGCTCGGAAATTGGCCTGGAAATCTTCGGCTTATTCGACGGCTGGAGGAGCCTGATGAATCCTTTGCCTGATGTTCTGCCATTGGATCGCGCAGCAGTGCGCCGCTGGGATCGCGATGGGGGCACGAATCTCGGTTCTTCACGGACCAATCCATTCCGGCACGCGACCGAAGATGGCAGCTTCGAAGATCGCTCCCGCGAAGTAATCGAAAATATTGAGAGGCTCGGCCTGGATGCAGTTGTGGCATGCGGCGGCGAAGACACTCTCGGAGTGGCAGCGAAACTCACTCAATTGGGAGTGCGCGTGGTCGGAATTCCGAAAACAATCGACAAAGACATTGCGGGTACGGACTACACTCTGGGATTTGACACGGCCCTGCGGAACATCTCCGAAGTAATCGAACGATCTCGAACGCCTGCCGGCTCACATGGCTGGGTGCAGATTGTCGAAGTTATGGGACGCCACGCGGGACATCTGGCATTGTGGGCCGGCGTTGCCGGCCAGGCGCACATTATTCTGATACCGGAACATCCGTTTCGATACGAGCGCGTTTTTCAAATCCTGAAAGAACGACTTGGAAAGCCGGGACTTAGCAGAGAGCCATCACAACGTCCACGCTATGCGGTGGTCGTAGTAGCCGAAGGTGCGCGCGCTGAGGACGGCGAGATGATTACGATCGATGACCGCCATGACAACTTCGGCCATGTGCGGCTCGGAGGAGTAGGCGATGTGCTGGCACGCAGAATCGCCAGCGAGACACCCTACGAATCACGCGCGGTGATACTGGGCCACCCCCAGCGCGGTGGTCCACCGAGCGCTATTGATCGAATCATGGGCTGATGTTTTGGAGCGCGTGCCGCTGAAGCAGTCGCCGGGAATGACTTTGGCAAGATGGTCTCGGTCCGGGGAATTGCCCCGGCGTGCGAAATCTCTTTGGTGGATATTTCGATTGTCCAGGGAAAGATTAGTCTGGTAGATATCGATCGCGATTACGATATCAATCGTTATCATCTGAAGAATATTGGAATGTAGATGCGGGATCGAGTGCTAGTCTTTTTGGCTCGGATTGCTGAGTTGCTTTGTCGTTCCCTCTGTTACTCCGAATCGGGGTGTGATGAATTCGCTGGTATCGGCAGACCGGAGCAGCGGCGTCTCTCCATCAGTCTTCAACGGGTAATCTCCGACGGTCGATGCGCGTCGCGCAATTTCAACCTGTTTCTTGCTTACGAGCAAACCGTTAACAATTAAAGCGAGGCCCACGAAAAAGGGAATAATTCCGGCCAGCCAAATACGGCTAAGAATTGCCGCATCTTCCGGCGGGTTGTGTCCGCTCGAAATGACTCCCAGCATTAGGGCATGAAGAAAGATCATGACACCTATGCCAACCGAACTAGCGATGACCCCGGCCTTGATTTCAGTGTAGCGCTTCGTCTCGGGTGTAAAGCGGCGCTCGCGCTCAATCTCTTCTTTGCGCCTCTTACGCTCGAACATCTCGGCGACCCAGGTGCGGTTCCAATCTAACTTCTCATCCGGGTTTCGCATAGAGGCGACCTGTCGCACCGCCTCCAGATTTGCGCCGCACGATTTACAGAATCTCAGAGCGTCGTTTTGAGAGCCGCATTGTGGACAGAACATTGAGTCACCCCTTTGAATGAGTCTCCTCGTGGTACGACGCCTACTGCGTCTGGGTTCGATTTGATCACGAATGAAAACAACAACCCTGCTCCCGCGGTCAACAGATAGCGGCCATTCTGGGTTGCTCGAGAAGTGAAGGCCGAGAGCCGGCTTTGCACAAAGATCCAGTCAGTGAGGTGGAGTCCAGCGTCGCTGCGCCTAAGGTGGAATACATCATCTGACCAAACGTATCTGTTTGTCTGCCTGCTTCTTTATAACATCACTGAGTTCCACGATCCGCTGAAGATCGTTACGCGCCTTCTCCAATGCTTGAGCATCGACGGTGCCAGGCTTTTCGATGATTGGGTTTTTCACAAAGCTCTCGATCTTCTTACAGAGCAGGATCACCTCATCTTGCGTTTCCATCCCAATTAGAGCCGATTCAGTTTTTCTATTCTCGGTTGTCTTCTCGGGCTTCTGTAACTCCAAAGAAGATTGCAGTCGCGTCGTTCGTTTCTTGATCTCACTCACCGCATCGAAAATGAATTGATAATTAAGGGGTTGATTTGCCGCGATGGTGCGAACTAATTCGTTGTGGCGAGTGAGGATTCGCTGAAAATCTTCGCTTACCTGGTCCATAATGGCTTGAGCGCGTTTCGGATCGGCGGGTCGGCTTTTTTCGCCGAGGCTGTTCAGTTGGATCTCAACCCGATCCATCTCTTGCATTCGAGCCTTCGCCGGGTCGCCCACCGTCTGAGCTGCGGTTGGCGCTGCAAAAGCGATCAAGCAACCGACTGAGATCATCAACACGCACCAAAGGCGAAGAATAATTTTGATTTCTTGCGGCTCCATTCGCGCATTCCAAAATCGTTAGCTGGTGGCAGTATAGGCCTCGACCCTACGCCGCACAATTCTTTTAAGTTCAAAATAAACAAAGGTTGACTGCGAAAACCCGATATACTACTTTGTATGACTTGTGTACAAAAGTGGTCGTGGATATAAGTAGGCATAGACCCGACCGTTCTCAGGGTTCGTAGATAGGGAAGCCTCGTGCGACGAATAGATCTAAAGAAAGCTAATGCTGCGCGCTCGAACACCATACGGGATATAAACCGTCAGATTGTGTTGAACTATGTCCGTGAAATGGGACCGATCTCTCGCGCGGAGATTGCGCGCGAGACTGCCTTACAGCGCTCAACTATTTCGCTGATCGTTGACGAGCTTTCTATAGATGGCTTGATAGAGGAAGTGAGCGGCGAGTCTACGGGCGGGCGCCCGCCCAGTCTACTCTCATTGCGTACTGTCGATGCGGTGGCGATCGGCGTGGATCTGGGAACAGTTAAAACAGTGATGGCCAGCAGCGATCTGGCCGGTAGAGTGCTGGAGCAGGAAGAATTTCCTACAGACCCGGACGTCAAAAAAACTCTGGCGAAGATTGTTGACTGCTCGCAACGCCTGATTGGAAAAACGCGAGGTGCGATTGAAGGTATAGGCATCAGTTTGCCTGGAGTAGTTGATCCGGAAAACGGCAATCTATACGTGCCGCATTTTAATTGGCGCAACGCACCGATAGCGGAAACTTTGACTCGGGCCACCTCGCTCCCCGTTAGCATTGATAACGATGCCAACGCTGCCGCGCTTGCGGAGTTGTGGTTTGGGCGCCCCGAAATCCGTGAGGTTCGTGATTTTATTCTGGTGCTGGTGGAAGAAGGAGTCGGCACCGGTATCGTTTTTGACGGACAAGTCTATCGAGGCGAAGGCGGCACGGCAGGAGAGTTCGGTCACATGACAATAGGGACGGGGGCCCCGGTGGAATGCGCGGTAGGCAGCAGGGAATGCTGGGAAGCATTTGCCTCGGAGCGAGCAGCTGTTGCGCGTTATCAAAAGCTGGTGCGGTCTAATGGTAACAACGATATCAATTTCTCGGCCCTAATGGATTTGGCACTAAAGGGCGAACGAAATGCGAGGGCAGCCTTAAAAGAGACCGCGCGTTACCTTGGGATTGGCATTGCGAATCTCATCCAGGGTCTGGCGCCCGAAGCGGTTATAGTTGGTGGTCCAATCGCTCGAGCGTGGCCGGTGATTGTCGACGATCTCAAAGCCTCAGTCGACTCGAGCATCTGTCGAGGTTTTCCTTCGACGCCGATTCTGGATTCAACGCTGGGATCCGAACCTACTTTGATGGGAGCCCTAAGTTTGGTACTCGCCAGTAAGTTTGCCTCCGCTCCAGTTGCTTAGCTGATCAGCTTGCCGGGACCAGGAGAGAAAAAGCCTTTGGTTTCAGCAGACCCGCCTCGAATATTTCTTCCAATCCGATCAAAAAATCCTTGACAACATTTCGCTTTAAGAGTAAATCTTTTGCGCGGTAGTGCAACAAAGTCCTAAACGAAGCAATTTGGTAATATTAAGGCGAACAGCTAAGCGGGTAATTAGAACGGCCGAGTCGCCTTAGCAGCTTAATCAATCAAGGTTACATTTCGCATCACGCAGCGATCAAGGGGCGTAGTTTGAGATAGGTGGATAACCCCAGAGTCCGCCTACGCTTTTTTTGGTTCATTAGCGCTTTGACTTTCCGAAAAGTCGCTCGCACTGATCATCCCGACCGGAATCGTGCGAGCGCTAATGCTCAGGAGGCTCGTATGTTGAAGAAGCTTGGCTTGCAAGTCGTAGTGGTCCTTATCGGTGTGGGGGCCTTTGCCGCGGTAAACGCTCAGGTGACTACCGTGGGCTCGATCAGCGGCACTGTCCGCGATCCCCAAGGGGCTGCAGTCCCCAAGGCCGAGGTACTAATTCAAGACGAGAAGTCCGGACTATCACGTACTGCAATCTCCGACGACAATGGTTTCTATCTGGCTTCCAGTGTGCCCGTGGGGACTTACACCATAAGCACAACGCCTCAGGGCTTTAAGAAAACCGTAGCCAACCGCGTCGACCTGCACGTGGGAGAAAACAAAGTCGTCAATCTGGATCTACAGGTCGGTCAAGTCACGGAAACCGTCGTAGTCGCCAGCGATGCTACGCCCGTTGAAACAAGAAGTGGCGACGTCAGTAGTCTCATTACAGAAAAACAGATCACCGAATTGCCGCTCAATGGGCGAAATTATTCGCAGCTGGCTTTGCTGGTGCCCGGTGTTTCACCAGTTACGCAGGCTGGCGCCGGTGGCGCCTTCGCGGCCAATGGCACGGGATTGAACGGTGGCGTTGATATGTCTGTCAACGGTAATGGTTCTAATGAGAACCTGTGGACCGTAGACGGCGTCAATAATATGGACGTCGGATCAAACCGCACGCTACTGGTGTTCCCCTCTATCGACACGATCCAAGAGTTTCGCGTGGTCCGGAATAGTTTTAGTGCTGAATACGGACAGGCCCAGGGTGCGGTCATTAACTTAGTCACCAAGGGCGGTGGCAATCAATTCCATGGAACCGGCTTTGAGTTCTTGCGGAGCGACAAGCTAAACGCTAACGACTTCTTCCTTAATAGAGCTGGTGCTCCTAAGGGGCCGTTAAAATACAACAACTTCGGCGGCAACCTTGGTGGTCCGATAAAGAAGAACAAGATCTTTTTTCTTTGGTCCGAGGAATGGCGCTACGAGAACCGCGGCATTGCGCTTACCGGACACGTGCCCACAGCCGGGGAGAAGGTTGGCGATTTTAGCGGGAACCTGGCCGGCGATCCGATCCCGATCAATCCCTTCACAGGTCTACCTTATCCCGGCAACAAGATTCCCGCTTCGCAACTCAGTCCTGCCGGGCTCGCACTGCTAAAGATTTATCCTGACCCGAATGCGGGCGGTCACCTTTGGGTCGGTGCTCCAATACAACCGATTAGAACTCGCCAGGATTCTATCCGGGGCGACGTTAGCATCACAAAAAAGATGAACCTAATGGTCCGCTATATTAATGAGAAGTGGACACACGGTCAGAACACCACGAATTGGGGTGACGTTCCTTTCCCAACCCTGGCGGATGACTGGAGTCAGCCGAGCAAGAGTCTGGCGGTGAAGTTAACCAATACGTTGAGTTCGACGGCGGTCAACGAGTTTCAGTTTTCACGAGCGGGCAATGACATCTTCATCGACACCAGTAGCCAATCTACGGCGCTCGTCTCTGATATTTCCTCCAAGTTCCCCACCGTGTTTGCACAAAAAACAGATGTCCCGGCGCTGATGTGGGGTCCGGGTGGCTACGATAATATCTGGCACCAGGCACCGTGGCAGAATCACGAGGACCTGTTTATCTGGAAAGATGATTTCTCGAAGGTGATTGGTAATCACGAAATCAAAGTCGGCGGTCTCTTTAGTCACAATATCAAGAATGAGCAGGGCAATGGCGCCGATGGCGGCAACACGCCGGCATTTATCACCGGTTGTAACGCCAAAACTCAGAACTGCGCGGCCGATTTGCTGGATAAGAACCTGACGCTCACCAACTATGCAGAAACCGATCATACGCCGGTGTCTATGGGCCGTTGGCGCGACACGGAGGTTTATGGGAACGACACGTGGAAGTTTAAAAAAGGATTGACGCTTACACTTGGCCTGCGTTATTCCCAATTCCCGGAAGCCCACGTTGCAAATGGGCAGATGTCAAACTTCATTCCTCAATTTTATGATGGCAAGAGCTACCTCAGCGCTCTGATAACTCCGGCCACAGCCGCCGCTCACGGCTTACCCAGTTCCTTGGTGAAACCCTGGAACGCCGGCTACCAGCCGCGCGTGGGTGTGGCTTGGGACGTTTTTGGCAATGGCAAGACAGCATTGCGAATGGGCTTTGGGCGCTACATCAGCCGTTCGAATGTAATTGAGGACGTCAATCGGATGGTTGGCAATCCTCCCTGGACTAAATCGGTAGACTCAGGCTGGTCCGGAGCCACCGACACCCTTGCCAGTTGTCCTACCTGCCGTACCATGGATGCGATCGGGCCTAATCTTATTACTCAGGTCGTTGGGGTGAGCCAGACCGGCACGTTCCAGGCAGTTGATATCAACTTCCGGCCGCCCGAGAGCTACCAGTGGAATCTGACGGTGTCTCGTGAGATTACCAGGAATACCGTTCTCGAAGCGTCCTACATTGGGAACCATGGACTGCACATCTGGCGGCGCAACGTTAACGCGAATGACATCCCTCCAAATCAACCCTGCAAGGGTGGAGCTGCCGTGGGTTGCAGTACGGCTCTGCCAAACGACGCCAGATATCAGATTGCCTACAACATGCAGCGGGGAATTGACACCACTGCTATGGTGGCTGCTAATCGCTTAATAAATACGCTGGGAGCAATCCAAATGTCTCAGTCCACTGGTAATTCGTCTTACCATGGAATGCAACTCTGGTTGAATCGGCGCTTCGATAAACGGCTTGCCTTCCAGGCCTCTTACACGTGGTCGCATACTATTTCTGATATTCCGCTCACATCGTTTACCAATTCCACCACCGACCCCTTCAATTTCGGTCTCGATAGGGGTGATGCTGACCTCGATCGAAGGCACAGCTTCGTCGGCAATGCCGTATATGTCTTGCCTTCATTCAAGAATCGGGGTTCTGCGTTCAGTCACATCCTTGGCGATTGGCAACTCAATGCGATCTATTCTTTCTTTGGCTCTACGCCGGTCGATGTTTTGTCCGGAGTGAATACCTACGGGACGGCCGGCAATGTCAATCCGCGTCCTAACCTAGTTGGCGGCGTGCCAATCTACGTTCAGGCAGCCGACCATACGCTATGGCTTAACCCGGCCGCATTTTCGTTACCAGGCGTGGGACAACTCGGGAGCCTGGGAAAAGGCACCATTCGAGGTAAGCCGATCAACAACCTGGATTTCTCTCTGAACAAGAATTGGAGGCTGAAGGAAAGGTATGGCATTCAGTTCCGCGCAGAGATGTTCAATGCTTTCAACCACCCAAACTTTAACGGGTTCCAAAACGCCCTAAACTTCCAGGGGAACATCACGCAACCGAACTTTGGCACTGTCACCAATGGGAGCTTCGGTACGCTGAGTAATGTTCAAAGTCACCGGGAGATCCAGCTCGGAATCAAGTTTAGCTTCTGATATACTGGGGCTTCGACCGAAACCTGAACGGAGGGCTGAATGCTGTACGATTCATCCCTCCGTTTCAGCGTTTGCTAAATCTGTCCCGTATGTAATAAACAGATTATGTCTTCCGGCATCGCTTTCTTTCTGTTCCTTTTTTTACTGCCGCCGGTACAGACTCCTCGCGATTCAATCCAACTTCATTATGAAAAGGCGGAAACGCTGCGGCGCAGCGGGAATCTCAACGCCGCCGAAGCGGAGTACACCGCAATTCTTGGCGAGGCATACTACAAGCTCGGTAGCGCACGCCTGGCCCAATCAAACTACTCAGGTTCGGTCGAGGCGCTGCAAGCGGCCGCGAATTACAACCCCCAGTCCGACGAAGTCCTCATTGAGCTCGGCATTGCGTACTTTCAGACCGAACAATACGACAAGGCCCTGGAGCCTTTGAACAGGGTCGTTTCTCGCACTCCCAATAGCCCCGGCGCGCATCAGATGCTGGGTAAGACATACTTCATGCTCGGTGATTTTGAGAAGGCCAGTGCCGAACTCCAGAAGGCCCGCAACCTAGCGCCAAATGATTATGACGTCTCCTATACGCTGGGCCTGGCCTATCTGAAGGCAGGAGAAATCAAAGCAGCAAGCCATATCTATGATCAGATGATTGAAAAGCTGGGCGATCGGCCGCAGCTTCGGGTTCTTATCGGCCGGGCCTATCGAGAGACAGGTTTTTTGGCCGAAGCGATAGCGGAGTTTAAGCAGGCTGTGGCGATGGATCGGCGGTTTCCGCGGGTTCATTACTACCTGGGACTGACCTACTTGCTCAAGGACGGCGTCAGTCGGCTCGGCGAGGCAGACGAGGAATTCAAGATTGAGTTGGCTATGCATCCGAATGAGTTCTTCGCCAACTATTATCTCGGAATATCCGCCACGGTCGAAAGGAATTGGCAAGTTGCGATTGAATACCTGCAGAAGGCTTCGCAGATTCAGCCTGACAATCCGGATCCCTATTTTTTTATCGGCCAGGCGTTTCAGGGTCTGGACAAACACCAACAAGCTATTGAGGCGTTCAAGAAAAGTATCGCGCTGAACCCCAACTTGAAACATAACGACTATCAGGTCGCCAACGCTCATTACCGGCTGGGACAGTCGTTGTTGAAAATGGGTTCGACTACGGAGGGCGGGCAGGAGCTGAAGATCGCCGCGGACTTAAAATCTGTGGCCTTTAAGAGAGATGAGGCTAAGATCCAGGCCTTCACTGCACCTGAAGGAAGCAAGCTCTCCGAATTAGTAGCGCCTGAAGGTCTCACAGCCGAGGCGCCGGCCCGGGACGCGACTACCCTCACATTAATGCAGAAGGAGACCGACTTTTATACCAAAGTGGTGGCCGCCGCCCATAATAATATTGGCTCACTGCGGGCGGAACGGCAGGATTTTCGCGCCGCGGCGGAGCAGTTTAAGCTGGCGAGCAAGTGGGATCCGCAGCTTGAGGGTCTTAACTTTAACTGGGGCTTGGCTTGCTATAAAGCAGAACTATATCGCGAGGCGCTGTTGCCCTTGGAAAACGATTTGAAAGCTCACCCGGAAAACATGGCAACGAAACAGTTGTTGGGTCTGAGCTATTTCATGACCGACAACTACCCGCGCGCCTCAGCCCTGCTGAGTGAAGTTGTGGCGGCGAAGCCGGGCGACGCAGCCCTCTACTATCCTCTCGCTCTATCGCTGATCAACGAGCAAAAGACGGACGAGGCCAATCACTTCATTCAGCAGATGGTAGCCTTGGGCGATAACAGCCCCCAAGTGCACATTCTGCTGGGCCGGGCATCTTACGATCAGGGAGACTCGGCCAGGGCGCTCGAGGAATTGCAGTCCGCAACCTCGTTGGACAATAAAGTTTTGCTGGCCCATTTCTATTCCGGCGTTATTTACCTGAAGCTGGGAAAGTTTGCCGAGGCCCAGAAAGAATTTGAAGCTGAGTTAGTTTTGAATCCTAACGACTGGCAGGCGAAATACGATCTCGGCTACGTGCTGCTGGCCGGCCAGCAGACTGAACGTGGCATGGCTTTGATGCGCGAAGTTAGTCTAGCCAAACCCGAGTTTGCCGACGCGCAATATGAATTGGGCAAAGCGCTACTGCAAAGAGGTGACATCGACAAGGCGATAGTAAGTCTTGAAAAAGCGGCGAAACTCGATCCCGCCAAGGCCCATATTCATTATCAACTCGGCCGGGCTTATCTCGCTGCTGGTCGCAAGTCCGAAGGTGACGGCCAGATCGAGATCTCCAGGCAGCTCAAAGAAAAAGAGCGAAGTCCAACAAGTCCCTAAACCTGCTGAGGAGCCCCGCCGTTGTCTTATCGAAAAATGTGCTTCGCCTGGACTCTGTTCGCGCTTGTATTTGGCACGCCCCTCCCAAAGACAAGTAGTGAATCGCTCAAGGTTCAATTTACAGACATCACTGACAAGGCCGGCATTGCGTTCACGCACGTGTCGTCGCCTGAGAAGAAGTACATCGTGGAGTCGATGAGTGGCGGGGTGGCGCTCATTGATTATGACAACGATGGGTATCTGGATATTTACCTGGTGAACTCGCTCACCGTGGACCTGGTGAAGTCAAAGCAAAAGACCAGAAGCGCTCTCTATCACAACAATGGTGACGGCACCTTTACCGATGTCACGGACAAGGCCGGCGTTGGTGATATTGGTTGGGGAATGGGAGTGGCGATTGGCGATTATAACAATGACGGCTGGGACGATATCTACGTGACCTGTCTGGGGCCAAACCATCTGCTGAGAAACAACGGCAATGGCACCTTCACCGATGTGACGCAAAAAGCTGGTGTCGGTGATCCGCGCTGGTCCACCGGCGCCGCATTCGTTGATTATGATAATGATGGCAAGCTGGATCTTTTCGTGTCCAACTATGTGGATTTCGACGTGAATAACCTGCCGGAGTTTGGCAAAGGTCGCACCTGTCAATTCAAGGGGATACCCGTGCAGTGCGGACCCAGAGGCCTGAAGGGCGCGGGCGACACGCTCTATCATAACAACGGGGATGGTACGTTCACTGACGTTTCAAAGAAGGCGGGCGTTTCTGATCCCGATGGCTATTATGGGCTTGGCGTGATCTGTAGTGATTTTGACGACGATGGCCTGGTAGATATCTATGTCGCAAATGACTCGACGCCGAACTTCCTCTATCACAACAATGGCGACGGCACCTTTAAAGATATTGGATTTCCCTCAGGTACTGCGGTCAATGAAAACGGCAGCGAGCAGGGAAGCATGGGGGTGACCCTGGGAGACTATGATCACGACGGCAGACTCGATTTATTCATTACTAACTTCGATGATGACTACAACACTCTTTACCACAACGACGGCAAGGGTTCTTTTACCGACGTGTCTTACGCAGCAAAAGTAGCGGCGGTCAGTCTTCCGTACGTTGGTTGGGGAACAAAATTCTTCGATTACGATAACGATGGCTGGGTTGATCTCCTGGTCGTTAACGGCCACGTTTACCCTCAGCTACCGACCTACCGGCAGCGCAATCTCGTGCACCACAACAACCGTGACGGAACGTTCACCGAAGTAGGCGCTGAACTCGGGGTCCCGTTTACCGAAAAGCATACGGGCCGGGGAGCGGCGTTTGGCGATATCGATAATGATGGCGACGTTGACGTCATCATCAACAATCTCGACGGGCGTCCCCAATTGCTGCGCAATGACGGTGGTAACGCGAACAATTCCGTGCTGATCAAAACCGTCGGTGTAAAGAGCAATCGCGACGGCATCGGCGCGCGGGTGACCATCGTCTCAGGTGATTTAAAACAGGTGGACGAAGTTCAGAGTGGCGGCAGTTATCTTTCGCAGAACGATTTGCGCTTGCACTTCGGCCTCGAGAAACGAACGAAAATAGATTCGATAGAAGTCCGCTGGCCCAGTGGTGTGGTGGACAAGGTTGCTAATCTGAGCGCTAACAAAATCCTGACGATAAAAGAGGGTCAGGGTGTGATTGATCAAAAACCTTTTAATACCTCGCCGCGGCGGTAAGTTGTCATGATCTTTACCTGCGGCTATTAAGATTCACGCGATGCGTTTAGTTGCCACAGTCATTCCCTCTCTACTGTTCCTGTTCGTCTTTCAAACGCCTCAAGAGACGATCCGTAAGCACTACGAAAACGCAGAAGCGCAGCGAGCCGCGGGCAATCTGGCCGCTGCCGAAGCGGAATACCGAGGGATCCTGGGCGAAGGTTACCAGCGGCTCGGAGAAATCTATCTGACCCTCGAAGACCATCGGCGAGCGATCACGGCGCTCGAAGCGGCCGCCGCTTATCAGCCAAACTCTCCAGCGGTGCTGATCGATTTGGCTATCGCGTATTACGATGCCCAGGAGTATCCCAAGGCCCTGGCACCGGCGAACAAGGCTTTGGTCATCGATCGTGAAAACCCGGGTGCGCACCAAATGCTGGGCAAGACCTTCTTCATGCTTGGCGACCTGGAAAAGTCCATTGCTGAACTGGAAGCCGCGGCCAAACTAACACCGAATGATATCGACGTTGCCTATACGCTCGGAATTGCTTATCTGAGAAATCGCCAGCCTGCTGCCGCAAAGCAACTCTATGAATCCATGATCAAAGACTTTGGAGAACGGCCACAACTTCACGTCTTGATTGGCCGTGCTTACAGACAGTCCGGTTTGCTGCCGGAAGCGGCGGCGGAATTCAAGAAAGCGATTGCGCTTAATCCACGCTTCCCCCGGGCCCATTACTATTTAGGCATCACGTATCTTCTGGATGAGGGACAAAGCAAAATGGATGATGCGGTGGCAGAATTCCAGGTTGAAGTAGCCGCGAATCCGGATGAGTTTTTTGCCAACTACTATCTCGGTGTCGTCTACATCTTTCAGCGGAAGTGGGAACTGGCGGTACCTTTCTTGCAGAAAGCTACGGTAATCCAGCCGGATAATCCCGATCCTTACTTTCAACTCGGGCAGGCCTATCAGGAATTGCAACTGCACGAACAGGCAATTGAGGTGCTTAAGAAAACGATCGCGCTTAATCCAGATCTGGGCCACAACAAGGGTCAGGTAACTACCGCGCATCACCGGCTGGCCCAGTCTCTGCTCAAAACAGGCCAGACCGAAGCGGGCCAACGGGAACTGCAGATTGCCTCAGATCTGAAGGCCCAGGCTTTCAAGTTGGAGCAACAGGTGCAGACGGGCGCGCCAGACATGAGTGCCCCCAAGCTGTCCGACCAGGGAAAAGACTCGCTGGACTTTGGTTCCGGGGCACGCGGTATATCTCAACCGGATGGACTCGACGACAGCAGCAAACAAAAGCTGCAAAGCAGCGAAGCCTATTACAAAAAAGTTGTTGCCACAGCTCACAACAATATCGGACTGCTCCGTGGAGAGCGACAGGAGTTTCGGGTGGCCGCGGAACAGTTTGCGCTGGCCGCGAGATGGGATCCGCAGCAAGATGGAGTCGATTACAATCTGGGGCTGGCTTACTATAAGTCCGGTTCATACAAACGCGCCACGGCGCCTCTCGAAACCGAGGTCAAAGCGCACCCAGCGAACCGTCCGGCCACCCTGATATTAGGCATGAGCTGGTTCATGTTGGAGAATTATGCTCGGGCTGCTGAAGTGCTGGGCGGAATGTCTGCGGCTCAGCCTCTGGATCTAAACATCTCCTACGCGCTCGCTTCTTCCTTAATCCACCAGGGCAAGACGGATGAAGCTGACCGCGTAATTGAGCAAATGAAGACGATCAACGGCGATAGTGCCCACCTTCATCTGCTTCTCGGAGAGGAGTATTACTCGAAAGGAAATATTGCCAGGGCCCTGGCAGAGTTAGCTGAGGTCGGAACTTTAAGTAGCGGCACGCTCCTGGTTCACCGATATGCCGGCTTACTCTATATGAAGTTGAACAAGCGTGGAGAAGCCATGCTGGAGTTCGACAAAGAGTTGGCCTTAAATCGTACCGACGTACAAACAAAGTACTATCTCGCTGATGTCCTGTTAGCAGGCAAGGATGTTGAGCGCGGCCTCCAGCTGATTCGAGAAGTCATTCAGGATTGGCCGGAGTTCGCCGAGGCGCGATGTGCTTTGGGTAAAGCTTTGCTTCAACGAGGCGAGAGGGCCGGAGGATTAGACAATCTGGAGACTGCGGTAAAGCTCGATCCCGAAAAGCCCGAGTTCCATTTCCAACTGGGCCAGGCGTACATTTCCGCCGGGCGGCAAGCCGAGGGTAAGAACCAGATTGAGATCGCGAAGCAACTGAATAAGACTCGAGATCAAACACCCCGCAATGACCACTAGGTTGACTTTGGGAAAAGTGAGGCTGATTGCGCCACTAGTTATTTTGTCCCTGACCGGGTCATTCTCTGCAACGATTACTCACCTTAATGACATACGGTTTACCGATATCACAGAGCAGGCGGGCATTTCCTTCAAACATGTCTACTCACCGGAAAAGAAGTATATCGTGGAATCCATGAGCGGCGGGGTGGCGCTATTTGATTACGATAACGATGGTTACCTGGACATTTACTTTGTCAACTCACTGACGGTAGACCTTGCGAAAGCGCACCAAAAAACCAGAAGCGCTCTCTATCATAATAACGGCGACGGCACCTTTACGGATGTCACAGACAAAGCCGGTGCGGGTGATATCGGCTTTGGCATGGGTGTCGCCGTCGGTGATTATAACAATGACGGATTTGACGATCTGTATGTGACCTGTCTCGGGCCAAACCACCTGTTCAGGAACAACGGCAATGGCACATTCACGGACGTAACGGCAAAGGCTGGGGTGGGCGATCCGCGCTGGTCCACGGGAGCGGCTTTTGTGGACTACGATAACGATGGCAAGCTCGATCTCTTCGTCTCAAACTATGTAGATTTCGATCTCAATCATTTGCCCGAGTTCGGCCAGGGACGCACCTGTCAATTCAAAGGGGTGCCAGTGCAGTGTGGGCCTAGGGGCTTGCCGGGTTCCGGCGATTCGCTTTATCACAATAACGGCGATGGTACTTTCACAGACGTCTCAAAAAAGGCAGGAGTGTCGGATCCAAATGGCTATTACGGCTTGGGAGTCATCTGCAGCGACTTTGACGAAGACGGTTTCGTCGATATCTTTGTGGCCAACGACTCGACCCCCAACTTCCTTTATCATAACAACGGTGACGGGACGTTTAAGGAGATCGGGTTTGCCTCAGGCACCGCAGTAAACGAGAGCGGTAGTGAGCAAGGTTCCATGGGCGTGACCCTGGGCGATTATGATCATGACGGAAAGCTCGATCTCTTCCTCACCAACTTCGATGACGAGTACAATACGCTCTATCACAACGATGGCCGCAATTCATTCACCGATGTTTCTTATGCCGCGAAGGTCGCGGAAGTAAGTCTTCCTTATGTAGGCTGGGGAACGAAGTTCTTTGACTATGACAATGACGGATGGGTTGATCTATTTGTAGCCAACGGCCATGCCTATCCCCAAAGAGGTCACTACCGTCAGCGAGAGTTCCTCTTTCATAACAATCGCGACGGAACTTTCTCTGAAGTGGCCAATCAGGTGGGCAACGCGCTCATGGCAGAGCGCGCCGGGCGGGGCGTGGCCTTCGGAGATATCGACAATGACGGCGATGTTGACATCGTCGTCAATGACCTGGATGGTAGTCCGCAACTGCTGCGCAACGACGGCGGTAACGCCAACAATTCAGTGTTGATCAAGACTGTTGGGGTGAAGAGCAATCGTGACGGCATTGGCGCGCGGGTGAAACTAGTTTCTGGCGACCTGGCGCAAATAGACGAGGTCCGCAGCGGCGGGAGCTATATATCGCAGAACGATCTGCGGTTGCATTTTGGTCTCGAGAAGCGAACCAGGATCGATCTCCTTGAAGTTCGCTGGCCGAGCGGAGTGATTGACAGAATTACTAACCTCAGCGGGAACAAGATCTTCACCGTCAAAGAAGGAAAAGGAATTGTCGAGCAAAAGGATCTTGTCAGCAGTCCGAGGAAATAGCTCTCTGTCGATGTCAATGGTTAGAACATTAGAGTATCCCATTGGGCGACTCGCAATCTTCGTTGCGCTCCTCTCCGTTTTTGTAGGTAGCACAGCAGGAGTTGCTCAGGTTAATAACCTGGTCCCACGGCTGGAACACGCGGCAGGCTTGATCTCTGATAATCGCACCGATGAAGCCGAAAGAGAACTAGCCGCGATCTTGAAGTCGGCGCCAAATGAGCCCGCAGCCCTCAATCTGCTGGGCACAGTTCGCGCCAAACAGGGAAGGCTAAATGAGGCCGAGATACTCTTTTCCCGCGCTGTTCGCGCCGACAATCGGTTCGTCGGACCACACATGAATCTGGCCTACCTCTACACCCTCACGGGCCAGCCTAAGAAGACAATCTCAGAATTACGAGAGGTGCTGCTGCTGGATCCGGGGAATAATGAAGCACTCGATCGCCTGGCCAGACAGCTGTTGGCCCAGGGACAGATCGACGACGGAATTAGGGTTCTCGAACAAGCTGGACAATCGCACCCCCTTTCAACATCGTTGCTGGTACTGCTTGGCGATGCTTACTTGAAGAAGGGAGATGCGGCCAGGGCGGAAGAGAGTTATCAACGCGCGCTTTCGGCACAGAGTGAACAGACTGATGCGGTTCTTGGTTTGGCTCAGGTGGCTCAATTCAAGGGAGATGCCAATACAGCCCTGGTCCATTTGGGTCGGGCCAGAAAGATGGTGGCCAACTCGCCCGACACGCTTTACCGCTTTGCTCTCGTCGCTCTTCGCGCCGGCCTTTTTGAGGAAGCAAATGGGACCTTGCTGGCGGCGATAAAACTCAAGTCTGACGATCCGGCCTACTTCCTTGCGCTGGGGACCACCTGGATTAAGAAGCCCGATCTAGCAGAAGCCGAGCAGGCCTTTCGCCGCGCGCTGCAGTTGCAGCCTGATAACTCGCAAGCGCAGATGTATCTTGGCTTCACATTATTAGAGCAAAAGAAATACCCGGAAGCGCGCGAGTATCTGGAGAAGAGTCTCCAAAAGGATAAGAGTGTTCCGGAGACATACTATTACCTGGGCCAGCTCGCCCAGGAGGAGAATGAGGATGAACGCGCCATCCAATTGTTTAGGAAGGCCGTTGAGCTGGTACCTTCATACTCGTTTGCTCACGCCGCTCTCGGCGCCAGTTATCTGAGGCTGAAGAATTATTCGCTGGCTCAGCAGGAATTGGAGCTAAGCGTGAAACTCAACCCGACCGACGCGAAAGCGCATTACAATCTGGCGGTGCTGTTTGCCCGGCTCAAGAACCAGCAGCGGGCCCAGGAAGAGATGCAGATCGTTGAAAAGCTAAAGACTAAGAGCAGCGGGCAGTCTAAAGAGACCGACGTTTCTACTTCACCAGAACCCAAGCGCCCGGAATAGTTCAGTTTCATAGCTGCGCAGGATCATCGTCTGTCACTTTAATAAGTGAACTCTTTCAAACATGTGCCTGGTAGTTTACGTCGAGGCTGCAATAGATCGACTAGTAAGTAAATGACAACCCTGATTGAACATCTTGCTGTCTGCCTTCGATTAGCGCTAGCGTTTAGTTTGGCCTTAACTCTCATTTTCGATTTGGGTTTCAATACCCGTGCTCAGCAGACTTCGCCACCGACAAAGTCTGTGGTTACCTTTGAAGAAGTACCCGCTAAAGCGAGCGGCATCACCTGGGTTCATAACAATGCTCACTCACCTGATCGTCATTTGCCTGAGACAGTCGGCGCGGGTTGTGCTTTCTTCGATTATGACAACGACGGCTGGATGGATATCTATTTGGTCAACAGTGGACGCTCTGATTTCTTTACGCCTGCTGCTGCTTTGAAAAACGCTCTGTATCATAATAATCATGATGGCACTTTCACCGACGTAACTGACAAAGCCGGTGTGGCCGGCGGAACTTTTGGGATGGGAGTCGCGGCTGGTGATTACGACGGCGATGGTTGGGTTGACCTTTACATCACAAGTTACGGTCGAAATATTCTCTACCACAACAACGGGAACGGAACTTTTACGGATGTCACCGACAAAGCCGGAGTTGCCGCACCCGGCTGGTCCACTAGCGCAGTTTGGTTCGACTATGACAATGACGGCAAGTTAGACCTCTTCGTCTCCAGCTTTGTCTATTATGATAAGACGCTGAACGTCCTGTGCACAGACGATATCAACCGGCGTTATTATTGTATTCCCCGTTATTACAAACCGAGACCGAGTCATCTCTTTCACAACAACGGTGACGGCACCTTTACCGATGCAAGTAAGGAGTCAGGCATTGCCGACTTCCCGGGTAAATCGTTCGGCGCCGTAGCGACTGATGTGAATAATGACGGCCGAATGGATCTCTTCGTGGCCAACGACACAATGCCCAACTTTCTCTTCATAAACCAAGGCGGGGGAAAATTCGAAGAGACTGGATTGGCTGCGGGCGTGGCCTTCAGTGAATCGGGAAAAGCGCGTTCCGGGATGGGAGTCGATGCTGCGGACTATGACGGAGACGGCTGGCAAGACCTGTTTGTCGCCAACATCGAGCAGGAGTTTTTCAGTCTTTATCACAATCAGAAGGATCTAACTTTTACGGACGAACCGGGCGAAATCGGTCCGGCGACTCAGTTTCTCAGCGGTTGGGGGTTGCGATTCTTTGATTACGATAACGACGGTAAGCCCGACCTGTTCCTCGTCGATGGGCACCCGGATGATTTTATCGAGATGCGTAACGCGCGCGTGCAATACCGCGAGCCGCTACTCCTGTTTCATAACACCGGCAAAGGTTTTCAAAATGTCAGCGCGCAGTCGGGCGCGGCATTCGGCAAAAGGTTTTCCGGCCGGGGCATGGCTACCGGCGATTTCGATAACGATGGCGACCTCGATGTGCTGATCTCAAACAACGGGGAGCCTCCGCTTCTGCTTCGTAATGAGGGGGGCAACCGAAATAACTGGCTCGGTCTTCAACTTACTGCCACCAAGAGCAATCCAGCAGCCGTCGGGGCGGTTATTTCCTGGCAAGCAGGAGGACTCAAGCGCAGCCGGCTGAAGACTGCGGGAGGCAGTTATCTTTCTTCCCATGATCCGCGCGAAATACTCGGGATTGGATCGGCAGCGAAGATCGACTACGTCGAGATTCGCTGGCCCAGCGGCAAGATTGACAAGCTCACCAACCCGCCGATAAATCGCTACATAAAGGTTGTTGAAGGAGCAGGCATCAGCGCCGCGAAATGAAAAACCTGGAGTACGCCCAACTCACCGGGGCAACGGGACTTTAGAATTCACGGCACCTTCCGTGATCGTGAGGTATTGATTAGCACTGACATTCTTAAGAGTGTTTATCCGGCCACTCGGCCATTTGACTTCTACTTCATCGATCCTGGCACTGGCTCCCAATCCGAATAGCAGACGCGGGTCCGAAGCCGAAAGATAGCTTGTGCCACCCAAACGTTGTTTGGTTCGTCGCCTGCCCGCAACGGTCACAGCAACCTTCGCCCCGACGCCATCACGATTACTTTTTGTCCCGACCAATCTGACACCGAGCCAATGATTTTTGTTGCCGCCGTCGTTGCGCAATAGCACCGGTGGTTCTCCGACATTCATCAGCAGGAGATCCGAATCGCCATCATTGTCAAAATCGCCCACCGCCAGACCTCGTCCGGCATAGAATCTCTTCAGCGGCGCACCATGCTGAGCGGCGACGTCGCGAAATCCATCCCCAGTGTTCTCGAACAGAAAGGGAGGTTCAGCGTAGGTAGTTTCGGGAAACATCTTGTTGATGGGCTCAAACGGATGACCGTTAAGGACGAAGAGATCGACCAGGCCATCATTATTGTAATCAAAGAAGCGAGACCCGAAACCGCTCATCGGAATACTAATCATGCCCAAACCAAGTTTGTTGGTTGTTTCGACAAACAGGCCGTCCTTTTCATTGTGAAACAAAGCATTTGTTTGGCCGGAGAAGTTAGCCACAAAAATCTCCGGGTAGCCATCGCCGTCTAGGTCCTCGGCATCCACGCCCATGCCGCCGCGCGCGTTGCCATTCGGATCGAAAGCCACACCCGCAGCCAGGGCCACTTCGGAGAACGTGCCGTCGCCATTGTTGTGGAAGAGAAAATTCGCCGTGGCATCGTTAGCCTGGAAAATATCCATCCGTCCGTCGTCATCATAGTCCAGGGCTACCACGCCCAAACCTTTTCCTTTCGGGTTGGCGATCTTTGCCTTGTCGCTTACGTCAGTAAAAGTGCCGTCCCGATTGTTATGAAAAAGCCTGCTTGAGGACCCCTTGAAATTCTGTATTAAGCAGTAGGGCTTGCCATCGTAGAAAGTGCACGGAAGGTTCTTTTCGTCATAAGTAAGATAGTTGCAGACATAAAGATCGAGATAGCCGTCGTTGTCATAATCGAAGAAAGCGGCGCTGGTACCCCAGAGTCTATTGTTGACGCCGGCGCGCTCAGTGACGTCTGTAAACGTGCCATTGCCATTGTTGCGATAGAGTTTGCTGGCGCCATAGCCGGTGATGTAAATGTCAGGCCAGCCGTCGTTGTTATAATCTCCTACCGCCAGCCCCATGCCTTGCATGCTATTTGCGATGCCAGCGCTCTCAGTGACGTCCGTGAATGTGCCGTCGCCGTTATTGCGGTAGAGGACGTCCTTCAGTTTACTCGCTCCATCGGGTTGTGGCGTCTGTGAATAACAGACGAGATAGATGTCCAGGAGGCCATCGCCGTTATAGTCAATGAAACCGCCGCCCCCACCCATAGTCTCGATCAGATATTTTGCGCCGGGAGCGAGTGCTTTAAGGTTCCACTTGATCCCCGCGCCAGCAGTGACATCAACGAATTGAATTGGAGCTTGAGCCTTCTGACGCGTCGCCGCGACGTGCGTTGATCGTGAGGCAGAGGCTACCACTATGAGTGCCAAGAAAAACAGGAGTGTGAATTTCATGTGGGAAACGGTCTTCCTGCTCATAGCTGAATGCTGAAGAGTGATGATCTCCACCTTTGCAAAAAAGTAGGTATGTGTGTCTTCCGCGGAGCGGACGACGTGAAAGTAGCCCCGCGATTTATCGCCGGGATTCAGTGTTTTTGGCGAGCTGGCTCCGCCACACTCCCTGCTAATCAAAAGAGGCGATTACTCTTTCGCAGGCCCCGCCAGGGCCTTTATTCGCTTCCGCCATTCGGCCGGAGTGGTGGATTTCAGTTCTGGCAATTCGGCGGCGGCGATTACCAGTTCCCGAACGCTTGTTATCACGACGAACTCAACTGCGGCTTTTGGCTTGGCTGCCTCATCGAGCCTGGCCAACTGTGTTTGACGCCACTCTGTTGTCGGCACGTCTCCTGAACTTAGGTACGACATCGCTTCCAATCCTGCGTCCGCGACAGCCGCCAAATCATTTGCCAGCGGCCTGGCCTCTTGCAAAGCGGGTGATTGATCAATCATGGGTCCGAGTGCACGGCTTGCGGTTTGCCATTCGGCCAGTGTGCGTTCGAGATCCAATCGATAGATGGCAAAGCGCGGCGCGTCAGAAAGGAAAGCGTCGACGTTCGACGTGAAGTGACGGGCCGTTTCACTGTCAGGCCGCGAAGCGTCAACCAAACCGGTGAGCGGACTCAGCATCGTCTGCGGACGCATTTGATAGCGGCTATATTGTTTTACTGGTTCGACTATAGATGCCAACGTCCGTAGTGGCTCGCTGTTCTCGCTCGCCGCCAGGCGGCGCAGCAACATGCCGTAGTTCTTTTCGTGAGTTAGCCCCAACTCTTCCAGTTCTCGGCTGACTACTGCCAGACGGCGATACATGTCATCGACGTCGGTCACGTTTCGCGGCGACCAAAGCCGCTCAGCGATGGTCGCCGTGCGCGGCCAGATGCGCGAGTCGATCGTCTCGGGGCTGACCCACTCTCCCCACATGGTAGCTTCGCCGCCGAGAATATGTCTCGCCTCTTCGGCGGTAAGCGACGTGTCCGCTGGAATCGGATCGGCCAGATAGTGTTGTGAGGCAGGAAGAATCAGATCGATGTAATAACCCGCGGAAAGAATTCCGTTGTAGCCTTTCTTTGCGGCTTCGGCGAGCGATGACGGTCCGCGCCAGGACTGAATGACTGCGTCTTTAGGAAGATCCGGGTGGAGTATTTCGTCCCACCCAATCATTTTCTTGTGGTGCTTTTGTAAGATTTTCAAGATGCGTTGATTGAAGTAAGCCTGCAACGCGTGATTGTCTTTGATGCCTTTCTCTTTCATGAAGCCCTGGATCTGCGGATTACGATCCCACTGCTTGCCTTCGTTTTCATCGCCGCCGATGTGCATGTAGGCGTCCGGAAACAGCCCGGCCATCTCACCCAGGAATCCATCGAGGAATTTGTATGTCTGTTCACGCGTCGGATCCAGCGCGGGCTCAAAGATTCCCGCGCCGCGCTCAATTTTGTAAGGGCCGGGCGCGCTGCCTAGCTCGGGATAAGCAACCAGCCAGCTTGTGCTATGGCCGGGAATATCAAACTCCGGCATTACTCTGATTCCGCGGTCGCGAGCATAGGCAATGATCTCGCGCACCTGCTCTTGTGTGTAGAAGAGACCGTCTGAACCAAGCATGTGGAGTTTGGGAAACTTTTTGCTCTCGACGCGAAAGCCCTGGTCCTCGGTCAAGTGCCAGTGAAAGACATTAAGCTTCACCGCTGCCATCGCATCGAGATTCCGTTTGAGAACTTCTATTGGCTCATAGTGACGAGCGACGTCGATTAGCAAACCTCGCCAGGGAAAGCGCGGTTGATCGTGGATCCTGATGGCCGGCAGAAAATACCCCTCGCGGTCGCCCTTCAGCAGTTGCAGAAAAGTCTCGAGGCCGCGCAGCGCGCCCACGACTGTCGGCGCCCTCAACCGCGCCTGCCTGTCGTTAATTTCCAGACTGTAACTTTCGTTTTCGCTCAGAGAAGGAATAGTCTCGCCGGCCCGTTCGCATTCGACCACCAGCGTGGCAGCCCCTTCATCGGTCGCAAGGTCAGCCGAGAGAGTTAATACTGTGCGTCCCGCAAGTCGCGTGAGCATGCGAGCGATGCCGGCGCGCAAACGATCGTCGGCGTAGTTCCTGACTGCGACATTGAAACTGCTGGTGATTGGCAGGCGGCCTGTCTGAATTTGTGCCGACGCAGGCACAGGCATGAGATTCAGTTCCGCCGGCGCGATTGTGTTGACTGTTGGGTTCTGTCCGTAAGTAGAGGAAGCGAGAATGAGAGTACAGATTGCGATGACTGATTGTTCGCGGTATTTGGCAGTCTTCATGAGTAGCAAATTTTCACTTTCGTTTCCGGGAGTATAGGTTGTCGATATGCTCCCTGATCCCAGATTTCTATCTGTGCGTCTTGGGGAAGAAAAGACTTCTTGTTTTGGAGCAATAAAGTAGTTTGCTTCTCGGCCCGATTCATCTCCCTTGCCCGAAGGGTTGTTGGCCCGGCCGTTTGACGCCTTACGTGTTCCGACCTTTCGACAATCTAAGCAGCCGCAGAGCCCAAAGACCAAAGGCTGCCGCGGCAACAGTGATGAGAAGGAAAACCGGATCCTTAACAAGATGCGGCCATTCCATGATGATTCGCAAGAAATGCGCGAGGATCACCAGTCCAAAGACTACGCCGGTAGTTATGGTGTATGCTTTCATGGAATCCTCCTCCGAGAAGATGGTCGCTCAAGGCCTTGGATTTATCTCACTGCCGCCGGATTTTGGAGCCCTATTCGAACCGGATTCGTGACATAATCCCTCCGCATTTATCGGGGCGCATTGTAGCTGATTCACGGTGGATATGAGCTATCGAAAGTGGCTAATAAGAAGATTTATCAACCGAACATAAAGAGCATCCGCAGTTCTCTTTCCGGGAGAAGACGGTTTGCCGCGCATGGTGCGCTGATAATCTTTCTGTTCACGATCCTTTGGGGATTCTTCCTGACCGCGCGGCCAACAGTCTATGCCAGCAATCCGGCAGTGTGGAGTCTGGTGTGGAGCGATGAGTTCAATGGTCCCAGCGGTTCCGTAGTTGATTCAACCAAATGGTCTTATGATGTCGGCGGCAATGGTTGGGGTAATAACGAACTCGAAACTTACACGAGCCGTACTGCCAACGCGCATCTGGAGGGTGGTTCGCTGGTCATCAAAGCGGTACAGGAAACGCTCACCGGCCCTGACAACATAACGCGCAACTATACTTCGGCGAGACTGCTCAGCAAAAACAGGTTCAGTCAGGCCTACGGACGGTTTGAGGCGCGAATTAAGATTCCATATGGGCAGGGTCTCTGGCCGGCATTTTGGATGTTGGGCGACAACATTGATACTACAGGCTGGCCCAATTGCGGTGAGATCGACGTCATGGAAAACATCGGCAAAGAGCCTTCGATTGTTCACGGCACTTTCCATGGACCAGGATATTCTGGCGCAAAGGGCGTGACCGCAGCTTTCACTTTGCCTAATGGCCAAAAGTTCTCGGACGATTTCCATACCTTTGCTGTTGAGTGGGAGCCAAATGTCATGCGTTTTTATGTCGACGGACTCCTTTACAAAACACGCACGCCTGCCGACCTTCCGCCCGGCACTACATGGGTCTTTAACCATCCGTTTTTTATCATTCTCAATGTGGCCGTCGGAGGTGGGTTCCCAGGTAATCCCGATGCTACTACAGTTTTCCCCCAGACAATGCAGGTCGATTACGTTCGCGTCTATCAACGCACGACGCCGTCAAATGTGCCGGTGCTGTTTACCGATGAGGGATCGAACCGGGCGTTGGCACTCGATTCAGTGACTTTCAAACGTGATCCTTTTTCGCTTGATGATCCCAACAACTTCAGCCTGGACCATCACGCAAGACTCTTGTTGCTGGCCGCTAACCTGGACCTGCAACCCGGAGATAGTCCGGCAATTGTGGCGGTCCAGGCTGATGATGGAAAAGGTAATACTTACCCGCTCACTGTTGAGTGGGTCGGCAGGCTACCAGACTTCGATTGGATAACGGCCATCGTCGCTAGACTTCCTGAGGCGTTGCCAAATACTAATCAGGCGCTAATAAGCATCATGGCGCATGACCAAACCAGTAACCAGGTGTTAGTGTCAATTTCGCCTTGATGTAGCGACAGTCGGATCAGAATTAAAGGAGCTTCACATGAAATCCCGCACTATTAGTGTTAACCATCTTGGTTGTTGTCTGGCTGCCGCAATCTTCGCCATCAGCGTGGCCATCCCAACATTGGCTCAGGCGAGAACGCCGGCAGGGCCACCCGCGGGAGCTGGACCGCCAGCCAACAACAATCCGAATCTAGCCGATCGTGAACGACAGGCCAGCGAAGGCCAGCTGCGCAGCACCGAGATGGACGCCGCCGTGGCGTCGGAGAAGGAGAAACGGGTTCAAGCTGCGATCGGACACATGAAGGAGGACTTTTCGCGCATTCAAGTGCTACGCAATGATATCGCGCGCAATCTCGTCGCCCGTAAGCCACTCGACTTCACCCTCATCGCAGAACAGACTCGCGAAATAAATAGGCGTGGTAACGAATTAAATGTTTATATGATGGCCCGTTCTCCTGAGGATAACGCGCAGGATAAGCCGTCTGATCTCAAGAGCGACGAGATGGTCAGCGCCCTGGTAAAGCTGTGCAAGCTAATCGACAGTTTTACGGAGAATCCCGCGCTCAAGAACGCCGCGACGCTTGAGGTGAAAGAAGTCGAAAAAGCAAAAGAAGAGAAAGACAGGGCCGACAAGGACCTCCTGGCGATAATAAAACTGAGCGGGAACATCCAAAAAGCGTCCGATAGCTTGAGACCTTCGCAGTAGTGTGCAACCGGATCCCCATCCCCTCGCGGATCGAGTAGAACTCGTGGCGCGCTCGTCACGAACCTTCACTGCGCAATGACGAACCAGGCTTCTTGCGTTACCAGCTTTTTTTGCACTATGTCTCTGGTTTCGATCACCGCGGAGTACCTGCCAGCGGGAAGACCTGTAAGCTTAAAATACTTCGCGAATGTCAGATGAGGCACCGGTTCAGCCGTGGGTTCGGTGAGTTCGTAATCCGCTGGCCTGGTGACCGGCTTTCCATCTTTCATTAGAGTGACCGTAACTCTGACTAATGGCTTGCCTGTCTCTACGACTGGGGCCGCGTTATAAAGTACGAAGAAGATGATCAGGTTATCCGTGGAGTGAAATTCGCGGCTTGGCGAAGGGCGAATCTGCACCTTTCCGTCGCTGAGCACATCGCCGGTTGAAGCCGGCAATAGTTCGGCATGACGACTCAAGACCGCCTCGGTGGCAAAGAACTCGGATTCAGAGACCGGTAACACAAGGCTCTGTCTCTGGGCGGCTACTTTGCCTGAGAGCCGATCTTTCACGACCAAATCAATGGAATAGCTACCAGCCTCCAACTCCATGTCCTGGCGGAAAAAGATTTTGTCATTCAAAATTGATTCGTATTGCTGCGCAGTCAATCCGACGTCGAAGTCTCCGCCCAGCCGAGAAAGGATCTTGTCATCACCCTGGCGTCGGACTACTCCCAAAACATCGAGAGCCATCTGCTGCTTGTCCGCCTTGTGGTCGAACTCTATCGCCGCGGGTGGTATCTCGAATGACAGAGGAACTATGTAGTAGCCCGGTTGAGATCTGATTGGGTTCATCTGCAATGAGAGGGGTAGCGATGGATGGGCTGCCATCGCAGAAAAGTTCGCCAGCAGTTTTCGATCATCCGGTGAAAGGGGCACGACCTGGCTTGGCGGAATCGCGTAGTAGCCCGGACGCGCGACTACGACGGTGTCGGATCTGCGCACTTCGACTTTTACTTTTCGAAAGCTGCCGTCAAAGTTAGGATCCGAACTGCGGTAAGCCAGAGTGTAGCGCGAACGGATTTCTGCATCTATCCGGCCCAGGCCGGAGGCAATGTCATTGGTATTCTTGATCAATTGTCCGCCGGTATCGCCGGAAATCCTGTACAGAAGGTCCTGTTGGCGATTCGATCCTTCTTGTCGAGTGATATCAAAGACGCTTTCTCCGGCCCCCGCTCTGATCCGATTTTCCTGACTCGTGGCCGCTGAGATGGCCGACAGCGCGGAAGAAGGTACCAGCGCTCCTGACTGAGGCGTGCCGCCTATCAAGCCGCTCGAGTCAATAATATAAATTGCGACATTCGCCCGATTGGCAATGTCGATCGTGCTTTGCACCTTCCAGTCGAGGACTTGAGGCGCCACGAATCCCTGCGAAAAGACGACGAGTGTCTTCTTGCCGGGTATTGGTCGCAGACCCTCGCAGATGGCCGCGAGCCCGGCCAGGATCGGACGCGCTTGTTGAACGCTCAGGGCCGTGCGCAGCTGCACGTATTCTTCAAGGACCCGCTGCCAAATCATGACCTGGGCCGCCGCCGATCCACCGGCTGCCGAGAGTACCGGACCAGTAGGAGCGCTTGCCAATTGATCGCGAAGTGTGGCGATACTTTCCGAAATGCCGGCCCGCTCAGAAGTTTTTGAAACCGTGGAGCTGCCATAGGCATTCTCAACTGCCGAGACAAGCTTTGCCTTATCCTGGGTGAATGGCTGCAGCAACTGCAAGTCGCCGGAGATGGCAAATAACGCGACCGAGTCATCGTCTGATATGCGCTCGCGAATATATTTTGTGATGCCGTCGCGCACGCGTTTCAAGTTGCCGAGCTCGGTACTCTGCCCGTCCAACACCAGGGCAATGATGTTTCGCGGAAGACCGTTTGAGCTGCGTGGTTTTGGTTGATTGGAACCGGTTGTGTTTGTGGGTTGACCGGCTTCACTGTCGCTGGTAAGAGTCGCGTCGAAAAATTCAATCTTCTGCGGCACGCCGTTTTCAGAAACCTTGAAGTCTTCCGCTCTTAGATCAGTAATAGGCTCGCCCTTCTTGTCTTTGACGATCACGTCCAGACTTACGAGGTTTGAAGTAACTTTGATTACGTCGTCGTCAGCGCCTGCTGTTTGCTTTTTGTCTTGTGATTGAATCGGAATGGCGGCGAGAAAGACGGCACACGTCACAAGCAAGCCTAAACACATGCCCGTCGAACGATTCTTCAGAAGAGTATTTTGGTGATGCATGAGTTATTCAGTTCTAATCGGCCGATGTCATTGTTACTTGAATTCAAATCTCTCCTTCAATCCGGCAATCGTTACCTCGAACTCGCCCGGCTCGACGACAGGTTTGTTGTTGGAGGCAATGAACGAAAGATCGTCAGGCCGCAAACGAAACGTTAAGGTGCGACTCTGGCCCGGTTCCAAATAGACCTTGGCGAAACGCTTAAGTCTCTTTCCGGCGGGCGATAGAGAGGCGACCAGATCACTGACATAGAGTTGAACGATTTCTTTGCCCGCTCGCGAGCCGCTATTGGTTACGGTAATGCCGACTGACAGTTGATCGTTCGCTCTAATTTGTTTTCGATCAAGGCGCAGATCTTTATAGCTGAACGTGGTGTAGCTGAGGCCTTCGCCGAATTCAAACTGAGGTCTGATGCCGGCATTGTCGAAGCCTTCGGTCTCGAACGCTTTATGATCGTAAGTTAGCAAGCCGTTCGGAAAGCGCGGGTAAGTGAATGGCAGTTTGCCGCAGGGGTTGAAGTCGCCAAACAGAACGTCGGCCACTGCTTGCCCGCCTTCGTTGCCGGGATTGTAAGCCATCAACACCGCGTTCGCATGATCGGCAATGCCATTGATAACTCGTGGCCGACCTTCAACCAGCACCAACACGACCGGTTTGCCCGTGGCTTCGATCGCTTCGGCGAGTTTGCGCTGTGGCTCGCCAATCGTCAGATCGGGAATGTCGCCGGGCGTCTCGGTATACGACCCTTCGCCGAGGCATAACACCACGACGTCCGCTGCGGCGGCCGCACGCACAGCCGCGGGAATGTCGACTTCCGCTTCCAGGTTAGTCGGGTTGTTATTCGATGTAGATCCTTCGCGTCGGGTGATCTTCGTACCCGGAACATAAGTGACGTTTGCTGCTCCGGCCCTGGCTTCGATGGCCCGTCGAATGGTCGGACGATCCTTCGGATAGAGTGACTCTTCCGAACCTTGCCAAACGTAGGTCCAACCGTTGTTAAGAGAGAGGAGCGAGTCAGCGGTAGGGCCAGTGACGAGTATTTTTCGATTCTTGGTAAGCGGCAAGAGATCGCTGGTGTTCTTCAACAGCGTCATCGATTCACGGGCGGCCTGCAGGGCGGCCTGTCGCGACTCGGATAGTCCGATCTTTGACTTGAGCGCGGGATTTGGCATCGCGTTCTCGAACAGGCCCAGTTCAAACTTCACCTTTAAGATTCGCCGCACGGCTTCGTCGATTCGCGATTGGGGTACTGCGCCTTCCTTCACCAGCGCAATCAGATAATCGGCAAAGCTGTAATCGAGCGGGACCATGCTCATGTCGACTCCAGCCATTACGGACATTCGCGTTGCTTCCTTCTCGTTAGCGGCGACATGCCACTGGGTTACCAGTTTCTTGATGTCTTCCCAATCCGAAACTACAAATCCCTTGAAGCCCAGTTCATCGCGCAGAATGTCAGTCAGGATGTGATGATTGACGTGGCCGGGAATGCCGTTGATCTCTGCAGAGTTGACCATCACGGTATGGGCTCCCGCTTTGACTGCGGCGTCGAATGTCGGCAGGAAATATTCGCGCAAATAATTTTCTGGAATCCATGCCGGCGTTCTATCTCTGCCGTTAAAAGAAGCACTGTAGCCCATGTAATGTTTCAGGCTGGTAGCCACATGGTCCGCCGATCCGACATCCGATCCTTCCATGCCCCGCACGAAAGCCACACCCATCACTTTTGCAAGATATGGGTCTTCGCCGAAAGTTTCATAGAAACGCGGCCACACGGGCTGGCGGCCGATATCAAGCACAGGCGAGAAGCTCCACGGAATGCCCGCCGCCCGCGTTTCCATGGCGGCGATTTCCGAACCTCGTTTCATCAGCTCAGGATTCCAGGTGGCGGCCATGCCGATCTCCTGCGGAAACAGAGTAGAGCCCCGCAGGTAGGTTGCCCCGTGAATAGAATCGATCCCGTAAATTACCGGAATCCCGAGACGCGTTTTGTTTGCGGCAGTCTGGATTTGCCCAATGATCTCCTGCCACTTGTCGACAGTCAGCGCTTGCTCGTGAACGTTAAGAATTGAACCGACGCCATACTGCCCGATGGCTTTATCAAGCTTGGCGGGATCGATCTGGATGGTTTGATCCTGGCCGCTCGCGACCATGCCAATGGCAAGTTGAGTCATCTGCCCAACCTTTTCTTCGAGCGTCATACGCTTGAGCAAGGCTTCAATTCTGGCGGAGTAGTCACGTTGTGGCCCAGTCGCGCGAATAGTCTTTTGAAAGAACAGATCGCTATCGTCGACGTCCACAATCACCGCTCCTCTTTCGGATGATTGCGCCGGCACCACATCCAGGTCCTTCGCCTCCTGTACGGGCAGATTAACCAAAGGTAAAACGGTAGCAACCGCGAGCACGAGAGCCGCTATTCTCATCTGATTATGGTTTCCTTTTTTAAGGAAGGACTCGAAAGAAACTTCGTCGGTATTCTCGTCTATTGGCGAGGGATATTCAAGCAAATGCCGGGCGCGAAAATCGCCAAAAGTGCTCAGGGTTTTGGACGATTTTCTTCTCTTCAAAGGCGCAAAGAAAATATCCGAAGTAAGACCCGGCGCGCAGTCGTTTTCATGACCCTTCAGCACCCGGTGCGGGGTACAATGTCGTCCGATCATGAAACCTCTAAAAATTGGCATCACCGGCGTGCGTGGCATTGTCGGCGAGACGTTTACGCCCGAAGTGTCGGTCGGTTTCGCGCAGGCGTTTGCTACTTATCTCGACAGCGGTCGCATTCTGATCTGTCGTGATACCAGACCGTCCGGCCCAATGGTTCGGTCAGCAGTTGTGGCCGGGTTGCTTGCAGCGGGTTGTGAGGTTATTGATCTTGGAATTTGTCCTACGCCCAGTCTCCAATTGGCCGTGACCTGGCTCAAAGCGGATGGAGGAATCGCCGTTACCGCCGGTCACAACCCTTCCCCATGGAATGCATTGAAGTTTGTTCGCGGCGACGGCCTCTATTTGGACCCCCAGCAAGCTGAAGAACTCCTGGATATTTACCATCAGGGCGAGTTCGCCAAGGCCACATGGAGTAAGATACAACCCGCGATCCAATATGAAGAACCGATCGAATACCACATCGAATCGCTCAAGCGAGCTTTTGATGTTGAGGTGATAAAGCGCCGTCACCTGAAAGTTGCCGTCGATTGTTGTAACGGAGCCTGTTCGTTACTTATTCCACGATGGCTTGCCGAATTGGGTTGCGAAGTGCTCACAATCAATGATGATCCGAACGGCGTCTTTCCGCATCGGCCGGAACCAACACCAGCGACCATGGCCCAGCTAAGTGCGCTGGTTAAAGCGGCCCATGCCGATATTGGGTTCGCTCATGACGCCGACGGAGAGCGACTTGGGATCGTGATCGAACTCGGCGAGCCACTGTCAGAAGAATTGACACTAGCCTTGGCCACCCGTATACGTCTCGACCAAAGTCCGGGCGCAATCGTCACGAATGTCTGTACCACCGGCGCCATCGAACAAATCGCTGCGCGCTATGGAAGTTCCGTAGTGCGAACGCCGGTCGGACAAACTTATATCTCTGGAGCCATGTTCGAACACGGAGCAGTGCTCGGAGGCGAAGGCAGCGGAGGTGTAACGGTTCCGCAAGTACACTTAACGCATGACAGCGCCGCGGCCGTCGGACTTATTCTCGAAGGCCTGGCGCGCTCGGGCGAACCGGTATCGGAAATAGCTGGGCAACTCCCCAGCTTGTTTATGTTGAAGCACAACCTGACGGTGGAACCGAATCGTCTCTACTCGGTGCTGCAAGACTTTCGCATTGCGATCGAAGGTGAAGAACTCGCCTGTGATTTGACGGACGGCATCAAGATACAGTTATCCGAGGGTTGGGTACATGTCAGAGCTTCCAATACGGAGTCTATGATTCGCGTTATTGTCGAAGCTGAAAATGAGTCGAACGCTCGTGGCCTGCTTGATTGGGCGCGTGACCGATTGAATAAGTGAGCCTTTGGAGTGCGGCGACTGGTCGCCGCTTTTAAGAACAACTTGGGAGTTGAAAAGCGGCGACGAGTCGCCGCACTCCATATTTTATGCGACCGATACCAACTCTTAAGATCAGCATTTCCGGCGTGCGCGGCGTCATTGGCGAATCGCTGACTCCTACTTTGCTGACGCGTTTCGCGCAAGCCTTCGGCACTTATATGGGCGCCCGCTCGATTGTTGTCGGACGCGATCCGCGTACCTCCGGTGAAATGGTAAACCAAGCGGTCACCGCGGGTCTGCTTTCAAGCGGTTGTCGCATTGTTGATATCGGCATGTGTCCCGTTCCGACTGTTCAACTAATCGTCCGTCATCACCGCGCCCATGGTGGCATTGCGATCACCGCAAGCCACAATCCAGCGGAATGGAACGCATTGAAGTTCATTGGTCGCGACGGATTTTTTCTAAACACAGGGCAGGCCCGCGAGCTGCTGGACATTTATCACCAGGGAGAATACACGCGCGTCGGCGGCGCGGAGATGAGAGAGGTCGTCGAGCTTTCCGGTGCTACTGATCTGCATATTCAAACGATCATTGATGGATTAGGAGAGCTGCCGGCGACGAGGAAAAAGCTGCGTGTAGTTCTGGATGCCTGCAATGGCGCCGGCTCGTTGGCAGGTCCAAAGCTGCTGGAAGCGCTGGGCGCGGAAGTCTTCACGATTAATGTGACACCTGACGGATCGTTTCCGCGGCCGGCAGAACCACTGGCCGAGAACCTCGGTGATCTTTGCGCCGCAGTCAAAACACATGGGGCCGACGTTGGTTTTGCTCAGGACATGGACGCAGATCGCCTGGCGGTAGTTTCACAAGAAGGTGTCGCGATTGGTGAGGAATACACGCTGCTGCTCGCGACTCTTAGCGTTCTCGGCAAGACACCTGGCCCGGTCGCTGCAAATCTATCAACCTCGTCTGCGCTCCGAGAGGTCGTCAGCCGGTTTGGTTGCTCACTCTTCCAATCAAAGATTGGCGAAGTTAATGTTACTGAAGAGATGCAGAAACAAAACGCCGTAATTGGCGGCGAGGGAAACGGCGGCGTGATTTATCCGCGGCTAAACTTTGCGCGCGATAGTTTGGTTGGCATGGCCCTTATACTGCATCTGCTGGCGCGGACCGGTCAAACTGTTGCCGAGCTCGTAAGTAGCTTGCCGCGGTTCGCCATGATCAAAGAAAAAATGAAATGTCCTTCCGACAAGATTTCCAGGATCCTTCGAATGGTTCGCCATGAGTATGCAACCTATCCAATGGATCTGCGCGATGGTGTGAAAGTTAGTCTGCCCAACGGATGGTTCCTGGTGAGAGGTTCGAACACAGAGCCGATCATCCGGGTAATTGCTGAAGCAGAGCGCGAGGCAGATGCGCGAACGATCATCGACCGAGTGTATTCACGGGTTCAAGAGTGCCTTGGTCCGTGAGTGATTGAACTCAGTGACCCCGACGAAACTTTGGGTAGTGCTCCAATTTGAATGAGCCTTTCTCTAGCCCAGGCGTTTAGGCCTGGGGACGAAGGTTGTTAAGGAATTGAAAGCCCCATTAATGGGGCTTTCGGGAATGGCACCGTCACATTACCCAGGCGTAAACGCCTGGGCTAGGGAAAAGTAAATCCGCAAATTAGGGCACTACCTGACGTTGAAGAATCTTACTCATTAGGCGCAAGCAGCAGCACCAGAGGTGAGGAATCCAGCGATGTTATTTCAGACCGCAATCTATCTGAGCCTTCTATTAGCATGGGGAGCCGGGCGTCTTGATTCAACAATCACGCCCACGGCCGCTGGCTCGCCTGAACCGAGGTTGACCGTCAGGCAACGAGCAGTTTCACAAGCGAGGCGCCGCACGAAGGTGATCTCTCAAACACTCTTTGACGACTTTAATTACTCGAGTTCTAAGCAACTCGCCAGGCACGGCTGGATCATTCGTACAGCGGCCGGGTGGCCGGGAATGCCCGGCGCGATGTGGGGAAACAGCGGCGTGTCGTTTCCCGCTGATCCGGATCAGCGAGGTAATCGTCTGTTGCGCATGACGTCTTCCACGGACGGGACCAGACCCAATACTCATCAAACTCAGATTTGCCATCAACGCAAGTACCTTGAGGGCACATATGCTGCTCGCGTTCGCTTTGTCGACGTACCCACGGATGGGCCGATTGGGGACCAACTGGTAGAGAGTTTCTACACCATCAGTCCTCTGAAGGCGCCCATGGATCCCGACTACAGCGAACTCGATTTCGAGTATTTACCAAATGGCGGCTGGGGCAGCGTTGGGCCTACTTTGTTTACGACTTCGTGGAGGACCTTTAGTCCCGAGCCTAATTGGAAAAAAGACAACATCTTTAACACCAGCAATGGAAGCATTGCCGGCTGGCACACGCTCGTAACGCAGGTGTCTGATGGAAAAGTGAAATATTTCATCGACGGCAAGTCTCTGGCGGAGCATAGTGCTCAATATTATCCCCGGTCGATGATGTCGATTAATTTCAATCTTTGGTTTGTTAAGGATCAGACGGTGAAGTCCGCTCTCGTGCGTCACTATCAGGAGGATATAGATTGGGTGTTCCACGAGGCAAAGAAAATAGTCGCACCTGAAGACGTAGAAGCGAAGGTGGCGTTGCTGCGGCGAAAGGCGATTAGATTTCAGGATACCGTTCCGACACCGGTGCCTGCATTAATATCACCCTGCGATTACTGATACCTGAAAAGTTTGGAGGAACGCATGAACAGAATATTCTTTTCGCACTCCGGGTTATTGATCATGTTGATACTTTCGGCCGTCGGATTCTCTGTTGGCCAGAATACTTCGAAACCTGCCGAGTCGGGCGGTAACAAGCTTCTCTATGCGGACTTCCAAAACGCACAGAGCGGCCGGCCGGTCAGTAAGAATGGTGGCGCGGTGCGGTTGAATGTGTATTCTCAGAACTCAGCCAACCCTCCGCAGTATCGCGGTCTTGCAAACGCAAGTCCGCCGGCCCCGGCTTTTGCGCGGGTTACAGCCGATGACGTTGCTGCCGCCTTCGACTATGAGTTTCGCATCCCGAACGAGTGGGCGGGAGTCAACATGGAAGTGTTCGGAGAGCCCGAAAAGGACGGGAAACTCGTACCTGACGATGTGAGCGGCTATAAATTCATTACGTTCCGCGCTTTTGCGAAAGGGGCGCAGTACCTAAAGCTGGAGCTGGTCACTCGAGGTCAGGGCGCGAATCTCGAGTCCGGTTATCCTGCGGCGACCGTTCGCCTGGCTCCAGGCTTCAATACTTACAAACTGAAGCTCGATACTTTCAGCCAGCCAGATTGGGCGATGCCCTTGGATCTCCAACGGGATGTTCTCAAGAAGTTAACGTCAATTACGGTCGGAGTGCATTGCGACAAGTGCATCATGGAGAAAGGGACAGTAGTGGTCGACAACATCGCTTTCGAAAAATAGAATCTGCGTCCTGACCACGCCAGAAAAAACAAAATCTACGTCGCGCGACATTCTAATCAACTCCATGGTGAAGAAACCCAAATACGTGTCCCACAAAACTGATAACGCCTCTTCCCGTCGCGACTTCCTAAGATTTGCCAGTCTGGGTGCGCTGGGGCTTACGCTGACCGAGCTTCCGTTTCCTCATGTGCTGGGCGCGGAGAGCGCAAACGACCTTCTTGTCTACATCGGAACCTACACCACCGGTAAGAGCGAGGGAATTTATGTTTATCGATTGAACCTTTCTTCCGGAGAGTTAAGGCAGGCCGCCATCACCAAAGGTGTCGTTAACCCGTCGTTTCTCACTCTCGCCCCTGACCGCCGCTATCTGTATGCGGTCAATGAAGTCGACGACTTTGCCGGTAAAAAGAGCGGAGCCGTCAGCGCATTTGCTGTCGATCAAAGAACAGGCGAACTGCGGTTGCTGAATCAACAAGCATCGTTGGGCGCCAATCCGTGTTATGTGGACGTGGATGCCGGCGGCAGGTTTGTTT
>Ga0193730_1000018_pt1 | contig 67304 bp, 50 predicted proteins | sample U1a1metaG_FD_144919 | JGI IMG/M metagenome (GOLD analysis project Ga0193730, IMG submission 144919) | Soil microbial communities from a riparian zone of the East river system, Colorado, United States - U1a1 | ecosystem: Environmental > Terrestrial > Soil > Riparian zone | place: USA: East River...
AATAGTCCGCGGAAAATATGACGGCTTATTTAGTGTCCGGGGTTTTCGTGTGGGCGCTGGATCGTATGAGCAAACATTTTGTATACAAAACACTCAGATCGCGTTGCCCCATTCATCTCGGTATATTTTCTATCCGGCCCACGTTCAACCAGCAAAGTCATCACCGTCTTGGTTCGCGCTCATTACTGCTTCTGTGGATCCTGGCACTAGGAGCCGCAATGATGCTGATCAAAGGAATCGGCGGCGCCTACAACACAACGCTGGCACAAATTGCTTTGGGCGCCGCGATCGGTGGCGGCGCGGGAAATTTGTATGATCGCTGGCGCTTCGGCGCAACCCAGGACTTCATGGATTTGAAGTTTACGGTTTTTAATATCGCTGATGTAGCTATCATTTTTGGCGTCTCAATGACGATTCTCAGATCGCTGGTCCAATAAACGTCATGAGAAGAATTCTCTACGTTTGGAGGGGCTTCGAATTTTACAGTTACACTGTGATGTTGTATTTCGGACTACTTGCCGGCACAGTAGTAGGTAATCAAGCAGCTCATCATCTAGGAATAGAGCCTTTCAGAGTATTTATCGCTCAACTTGCACTCATTCCCATAGGTATTATCGGTGCTCGAGCGCTGCATGCAGCATCTTATTGGTCAACATATTCTAAAGCACCTCGTCGTCTCCTCTACTTTCACCTTGGCGGCGCAGACCAATTTGGCGCCTACGCGTTAACAATAGCCGGTTCAGTGGTCGTACTTAAGTTGCTAAAACTTCCGTTGTTGGCTTTTTGGGATATAAATATTCTTTCTTTATTAACTCTCATGTTCATCACACGGTTTGGATGTCTGTTGAACGGTTGTTGCTCAGGCCGCGTAACGCATGGTGTTTGGGGAATGAAACTCAGTAACTACAAGGGTCTTAGTTGTTACCGGATACCAATACAACTTTTAGAAGCGAGCTGGACTGCTATTGTTATTGTTTCCTCTGTATTGATATGGCCATACCTCGGCTCTGAAGGTGCGCTTTTTTGTTTTGCTTCGGCGAGTTATTGCATTGGTCGAATTGTGCTTGATGGATTTCGGGAAGAGTGTGTTCGCTGGTTAGGACCTATCACCGTACATCAGGGTATCTACAGTTTAGTCTTGATGTTCTGTTGCGTGTTGCTGATCGTAATATGGACCAAAGACACGTTGTAGAACCGGGGGTTCGAATCCCCCCATCCGCGCTAATCTCTCATTCGTGCTCCTGCTCCTGCTCCTACTCTTGCTCGTCTTTTAACGTTTCCGTTCCAGCACTTGCAGCTCCTGTCGCAGTTTCACCATGCTACCGTCCGGCAGAACTCCACGAAAGTTCACCGTCGGATAAATCATGCAGTTGCGTCCAATCACCGAACCTGGATTGATCACAGCATTGCAGCCGATTTCGGTCCTGTCACCGACGATCGCCCCGAATTTTCTGAGACCGCTTGGAATCTCGCCGTCTGACGTGATCACCGCGATTTCGCTGTGATCGAGCTTTACGTTGGAGAGAATCACGCCCGCGCCTAAATGAGCGTGATGACCAAGAATGGAATCGCCGACGTAATTGAAATGTGGCACCTGAACTTCGTCGAAAAGGATGCAATTTTTGAATTCGCAGGAGTTCCCCATCACGACGCCGTTCCCGGCGATCACGTTCTCGCGGACGTAACACCCGCTGCGGACCCGGCAATTTTCACCGATCCACGCTGGGCCTTTTAGCACCGCGCCCTGCTCAACAACCGTTCCCCTGCCAATGAACACACTGTTGCTGATGAACGGTTTTCCCATCAGCTCGCCCAAAATTCCGGGCTTCAAACGAAATTGCAGGTAGCTGGCAATCTGTTTGAGTGCGTCCCACACGTAATTCTGGTTTTCGAACAACTTCGGGTGGGCCGTGTGTTCGAGATCGAGAAAGTCGGCCGGCGCAAACATTTTCAGCGTCCAAGATGACGAATCCCTTCCCGAGTTGCGAGCGCAAATTCTGGGAATCACTTCGCAGCGTTTCGCGCGAGTTTTTGACCCTCCTTGGTGTCGCGCACTTCCCAGCCGAGCGCGGAAATTCGCTCGCGCAGTTCGTCACTTCGTTTCCAATTTCTTTCCCGCCTTGCGTTTTCACGCTCGTTTGCGAGTTGCGTTACTTCCTGTGGAATTACGATTTCGCCCTCAGCTTCGAGATCGAGAACAGTGTTGATTCGTTTCCACCAATCCAGCATTGCGCGTGCTGAGGCCGGATCCAGTTTGTTTTCATCCATCGCGCGATTTGTTTCTCGAATTGATTCGAACAAGAAGCCTAGCGCTGCGGAAATGTTCAGGTCATCATCAAGCGCATCTTCAAATTTCTGCGTTGGATGTTGAGCGTTGGACGTTGAGCGTTGGGCGTTTGCTTTTTGTCCTGTTTCCCGTAATCGCGCCAGCCATTCATCAATGCGCCCGAGCGACTCGCGAGCCTCATTCATCCCTTCCCACGTGAAATTAAGTGGCACGCGGTAGTGCACACGCAGCAGCGCGTAACGGAGCTCGCGTCCGGTGTAATCTTTCGCCAGAACATCCGGCACCGTGTAAAAATTACCCAGCGACTTCGCCATTTTTTGTCCATCGACCAGCAGATGCGCGCAGTGCAGCCAGTAGCGGACGAATTTCTTTCCCGTAACGCCTTCGCTCTGCGCGATCTCTGCTTCGTGGTGCGGAAAAATGTTATCGACGCCGCCGCAATGGATATCGATCTGGTCGCCGAGTAATGCCGTCGCCATCGCGCTGCATTCGATATGCCAGCCTGGACGACCCGGGCCCCATGGCGAATCCCATTTCACATCGCCATCTTCTTCGTCCCACGCTTTCCAGAGCGCGAAGTCGCCGATGTGTTCCTTATCGTATTCGTCGTGCTTCACACGCCCCGTCGATTGCAGCTGTGTGAGATCGAAGTGTGCGAGCTTTCCGTAGTCTGGAAATTTGTTGATGCGAAAATAAACTGACTTGTCGTCCGCTTGATACGCGAGTCGTTTCGAAATGAGCGCGCCGATCATCGCGATCATCCTGTCGATGTAACGCTGGTAGGTCGCGCACGGAAATTCGTCGGCACGTTTAATCCGCAATGTTTTGGCGTCTTCGAAGAACGCCTGTTTGAATTCCTCGGTGAATTTTACGAGCGGGACGCCAGCCTCGCGCGCGCCCCGAATCGTTTTGTCGTCCACATCGGTGATGTTCATCACCCGATGCACCTTGTAACCGCGCAGCTCAAGATGCCGCTGAAGCAAATCTTCAAAGATATAGGCGCGAAAATTTCCAATGTGCGCACGGCTGTAAACAGTCGGCCCACAAGTGTAGATCTTGATGGAACGCGCAGCCGGATCGAGCGGCTCGAATTCTTCGAGTTTGCGCGAGTAAGTGTTAAAAAACCGCATCTCTCATGTCGAGCGAAGTCGAGACATCCCTCGATTAACGGCAAGAGATTCCTCGACTCCGCGGAGTTTACCCTGAGCGAGCGTAGCGTCTCGACTGGGCTCCGCTCGGAATGACAAGGGATTCATTCTACAGCCACCGTTGCAATCGCGATTGCGGCGATGCCTTCGCCGCGTCCGATCGCGCCGAGTTTTTCGTTGGTCGTTGCCTTTACACTCACATTCGAATCCGGAGTGCCAATCGCGTCGGCAATTGTTTTTCGCATCGCCGCAATGTGCGGCGCAAGCTTCGGTTCTTCAGCCAGAATCGTTGCGTCGATATTCACGAGCCGCGCGTTTTTTCCGGCGAGCACTTTGATTACGCGCTTTAGAATCTCGATGCTGCTGATGCCGCGAATTGACTCGTCAGTATTTGGAAAATGTTGACCGATGTCGCCTTCACCGACAGCTCCCAGCAAGGCATCGGCGATAGCATGCAACAGAACATCGGCGTCGGAATGTCCTTCCAGCCCGTGCGAATGCGCAATCTCGAGGCCGCCCAAAATCAGTTTACGTCCCTCGGCAAACCGATGCACATCATAGCCGATTCCACATCGAATCATGGGGAAAATGCCGAATGACGAATGCCGAATGACGAAGGAAATCCGAATGACCAATGCCGAAGTCCGCTGAGGACAGCGGACGCTACAGCGCGCAAAAATTCGGTTACCCTTTTTTCCGGGGGTTCGCGCTTTGTCATTAATTCGTCATTCGTCATTCGAGCTTCGTTATTCATCATAGTTTCAAATCAATAACGCCATTGGACGCCACGATGCTGTATTTATCTTTCATGTGTTCGAGCGGGCGAAGATCGACAGTTCCGCCGGCGTTTTCAACCAGAAGCCAGCCCGCCGCGATGTCCCACAAGCTGATCCCGGTTTCAATGTACGCATCGAATCGTCCGCACGCGACATAAGCCATGTCGAGCGCTGCGCTGCCTAGCACGCGGCACTTGCGCACGCGATGAATCATCGACTGGAGCAGTGGGAAATTTGCGTCGATCGTCTCTCCGGTTTTGGCGAGGCCGATTGACACAACGGATTCAGCCAAGTCCGCGCGATCACTTACATGAAAAGGACAGCCATTTAGTTTCGGGGCCTCGCCTTTTTGCCCAGCCCACATCTCTTCGCGAATTGGATCGTAGATAACGCCAACCATGATCTCGCTGCGCAGGCGCAGCGCAATCGAGACGCAAAAATGCGGGATGCCGTAGAAATAGTTCACGGTGCCATCAAGTGGATCAACCACCCACTGATGCTCGCTTGATTGATCGCCGCCGATTCCTTCTTCGCCATAAATGGCGTGGCCTGGAAATTCTTTCAGAAGCAAGTTCGTAATTAATTCCTGTGCCTGAACATCGATCTCCAGTTTCAGATCGTGCGCTGCGGCGGCGTTGACCCGCTGCTGTCGCCGGAAATTTTCCCGAAGCAACTTTCCCGCCTGCCGCGCAGCCTGTTCGGCTGTATCGAGATAATGCTTCATGGCGAAATATTACGTCGCACAAAGAACGCAAAGTGCACAAGCGAGAAATGCAGCTGAACCGGAACCGCAAACGACGCGTGTCATCCTGAGCGCAGCCAAGCATCTCAAAACCGAATTGCTGCGACAAGCTCTGTAGAGTCCGCTGTCCTCAGCGGAATTCCGTCGAAGTTACAACCCCGATGCGCTGAGAAGACCGCACGCTGCAAAGCATGGTGGAACAAAAAAACCGGGAGGAAAATAAATTCTCCTCCCGGGTTGAAGTTAGGGGTTGTGGACCCGAAGAAATTCGGGGCCGTTAACGAAGCTTCGGGCTTAATGCCTTTTTTTCTTCGCTGCTTTTTTCTTTGCTGCCTTTTTTTTCTTTGCCATCGACTAATTCCCCCCTTTCAATCCGCAACGTGCGGAACCTGGTGAAGAGTTGGGAATAATTTTCACTTCACTTAACTGCGTTCAGTAATCATCACATTTTTTTTGTCAAACATTTTTGTTGCAGAATTTTGAAAAATTTTTATGAGCTCGCGCGCGATAAATTCTTTTGGCGCGCGGGAAATTTTCTGTCGCTCGCCGTTTTGAAAGAGGATCGTCACTTCATTTTTGTCGCTTTCCATTCCCGATTTTGCGCTGCTCACATCGTTCGCAATCATGATGTCACAATTTTTCTCGCGCAGTTTCCGCGCAGCATTTTTTTCTACGTCATTCGTTTCTGCAGCGAACCCGACGACAAGGAATCGGCGATCGTGCCAATGGCCTAGCGAATCGAGAATGTCGCGCGTGGGAATTAATTCGAGCGAAACATTTTCGCTGCGCTTTTTGATTTTTGTCGGTGACACGCTTGCAGGTTTGTAATCGGCCACGGCGGCGCACAGCACGCATATGTCGCATTTGCTCGCATCGCGATGCACCGCGTCGAACATTTCATCACTCGTTGAAACGGAAACCAATTTCGCCGCGCGCGGCGGCTGGAGGCTGACCTGGCCGGAAATTAAGATGACATCGTGCCCGGCATCGAGCGCAGCTTCTGCGATCGCATAACCCATTTTTCCCGATGAGCGATTCGAGATGTAACGAACCGGATCGATCGGCTCGCGCGTGGGCCCGGCCGTGACGAGAAACTTCACGCGATCAAATTATCCTGCCGCGCAAGCAAGAACTCCGCGCGGAAGGCGATGTCATCAACTTTCCAGAGTCGGCCAACTCCTTCGTAACCGCATGCCAGCATTCCTTCTTCTGGACCGATAAATTCCACGCCGCGCATCTGTAATTTTTCTACATTCTCCACTGTCGCGGGATGCTGCCACATTTTTCCGTTCATGGCCGGCGCAAGCAGAATCGGCGCGCGCGTGCCGAGCGCGATCGCCGCAAGCGGGTGACCGGCGAAGCCGTGCGCCAGTTCGGCGATAATGTGCGCGGTGGCGGGCGCGATCAGGAGCAGGTTCGCGCGATCCGCAAGATCGATGTGACCGGGTCGCCAGCTTTCCTTTTCGTCGTAGAAGCTCGTCGTCACCGGATTTTTGGAAAGCGTCTGCAACGTCAGTGGTGAAATGAATTCAGTCGCATCCTGTGTCATGACAACAAATACTTCATGACCCTGTTTAACGAGCAGACTGGCCACTTCGGCTGATTTGTAGGCGGCGATTGAGCCTGTGACACCAAGCACGATGGATTTTCTTCCAGCCGCAATACGTACCACTTTTCGCAGGCTCGTCTTCTCGCGTTTGCCTCGTGAGTCTTTCTCCATTGAACATTGCGAACTTAGTCGCGAATCTCCGGTAGGGGAAGCTGATAGCTTCCTGTTATTGATTGGAGCCAATAGCCCCCGCAAAGATCAAACGCCGGCTCAAATAACTTTCTGCAGCCATGATCTGGAGAAACTTCTGCAGGTCTTCTTCAACTGAACCGCTAATAATCGTGTAACGATAATCCCGCCATAATTCCATCTCTCGCGCCGCTGTCTCCAGCCGCCGTTTGATCTGCTCTTCAGTCTCTGTGCCACGTTTGCGCAAACGTCGCCGCAATTCGTCGAGATCGGGCGGCATAATAAAAACATCGGTCAGGGCCTGGCGGATTATTGAATCGTCGCAATTGCGGATGGTGGCGGCGCCCTGCGTATCAATATCGATCAAAACATCGACTCCGTCGTTCAGATTGGTCAGCACTGGCTCGCGCAATGTGCCATAAAAATCTCCGTGCACCTCCGCGTGTTCGAGAAAATCGCCGGCCTCGAGTTTCGCGTGAAAATCCGCATGCGAGAGGAATTGATAATGTTCGCCGTTAATTTCACCGCTGCGTGGCGCTCGGGTAGTGCAGGAGACGGAGTAGAAAAGATTGGGATTTTGTCGCAGCGCCTCAACCAGCGTGGTTTTGCCTGCGCCCGATGGCGCGGAGATGACGAAAAGAATTCCGCGGCGGCTAAACTGTTTACTCAAGGTTTTGAACTTGCTCCCGGATCTTTTCCAGTTCGGCTTTGCAGGCGATAACGCGTTGTGAGATCACAGCGTCATTGGCTTTCGCTCCAAGCGTGTTGAGCTCGCGGAAAATTTCCTGCGTGATGAATTCCAATGTGCGCCCGACCGGGTCTTTGCTACGCAAGTGATGAGCGAATTGGGCGAGATGACTCTCGAGCCGCGTCAACTCCTCCGACACATCAGCACGATCTGCAAAGAAAGAAATTTCTTTGAGCACACGTTCGTCTTCGCTGGCGATCGGCAGCCCCGCTTTTTGGATTCGGTCGAGAAGCGCGGCGCGATATCTTTTCACCACGTCGGGGTGGAGCGCGCGAACTTCCTTCAGTTTTTTTCGGATCGCCTTGAGACGATGAATCAAATCCTTGGCCAGATGTTTGCCTTCGCGCTCCCGCATTTTGATTAAATCTGCGAGGGCGGCGCGCAGCGCGCGCTCAACGGCCGGCCAGACCGCTTCCGGGTTCAAGGCTTCTTCCGGGAACCGCATGACTCCCGGCGCCTGCAGGATTGTGCTGATCGTAATCTCGCCCGGCGCGTTCAGTTCCTTCTGCAGCGTGCGCATCGCTTCATGGTAGGAGCGGGCGAGTTCCGTATTGAGTGCCAGGTTTCGCACGCCGTTCGCGCCGCTGTGAAGGGTGATGGTGGCACTGGTGCGGCCGCGCGAAATATTTTCGTTGATTGTCTGTCGAACGCGCGGCTCGAGCTCCGACAGATCGCGCGGCAAATTGATCACGATGTCGCTCTGCTTTCGGTTCACAGAGTTAAGCTCAACACTAAACCTCGTTCCGTCATGATCGGTCTCGGCGCGACCGTATCCAGTCATGCTCCGCATATCTCGATGAAAACGTTATCGCAGAGAAACCTTCAACGTTCAACGGCCAACCTTGATCGAAAGCAGCGAAGGCGAAGTCAACATTGCTCCGTTGAAAAGCGGCCCGGCGTCCGTTATCCACGCGTGTGAACCACTGGCAGCGGGAGCTTGTCGCAAGCGCGATCTTCGTGATCACCTACGTGCTCATCAGCGGCCGGCAACTCAAAATTCTGCCGTTGAATCGCCCGGCCGCCGCGTTGTTAGGCGCGGTACTTATGATTGCGACCGGCGTGATGACGCCGGAGCGCGCGTATCGCGCAATCAACTACGACACGCTGGTGCTACTGCTCGGCATGATGCTTGTCTCCGCCTATCTTTATCTCGCGCATTTTTTCGAATGGGCGGCAGAACTCGTTCTGAATTTCTCGCGGACTCCGGCGCGGCTGTTGCTTTACGTCACACTGACTTCGGGAATTCTTTCCGCCCTGCTGGTGAACGACACGATTTGCCTGATGCTGACGCCACTTGTGGTGGCCGTTATTCGGCGTGGAAAATTACCGTTGTTGCCGTATCTCATCGCTCTCGCGACCAGCGCAAACATTGGGAGCGTGGCCACGCTCGTGGGCAATCCGCAAAACATGATCATCGGACATTTTTCGCGCATCTCGTTTCCGGAATTTTCGCGCGCGCTCCTGCCTGCAGCGATCGTCGGGCTGGCGATTAACTTTTGCATTTTACGGTTGGGATTTCGAAAAATGTTGCGGGGAGCAACGATTGATCGTGCCGCCCATCCGGGTACAAAACTGGATCGCGGTTTGTTCGCTCTCGTCTGTGTTGTGTTCGTGTCGATCTTTGTTGGCTTCCTCTCCGGCTTGAACCTGGCGTGGACGGCGATGACCGGGTCGGCGCTGCTGATGGTGCTCGCCCGGCGCGACACGCATGACGTGCTCAAGCTAGTCGATTGGCATCTCCTCGTTTTTTTCGCTGCGCTGTTTATCGTGGTCGATGGATTGACCGATACCGGATTGCCCGATGCGATTTACGGCCACTTACAACCGATCTTTGGGTCAACCGCGCCGACGCAGGCCTGGAATCTCGCGTGGTTTTCTGTGGCCGGTTCGAACGTTTTCTCGAACGTCCCGTTCGTGCTCGTTGCAGGAAACTGGATTGTGCGCTTCACAGAGCCGGACCTGATGTGGAAGGTGCTTGCGCTCGCAACCACATTTGCCGGGAATCTCACGATCATCGGCTCGGTCGCGAACATGATCGTTGTCGAATCGGCGCGCGATCACATTCAGGTCGGTTTTTGGGATTACGCCCGCTTTGGTGTTCCGATCACAATAGTGACCACGGCTGCCGGCGTAATCCTGCTCCTGTTATTTCGCTGAGGAGATGCCGCACCGCTCTCCGGTGTGGCAAAGGCATCGGTATCGAATCAAGCGTGTCAATTCTGATCCAACGTTGCGCGCTTTTGTTCATGATATCGAATTCGTCCTTCGACGGATGGATCCTCTGTCGCCGCTGGGAGTAAACCTTCAACACGACACGGTGATTCGTGAACGGAAAAACGGACCTATAGATCGTGCGTCTGTGAAAACTCGACCGCTTAAAACAGTCAAGTTTAAACGGCGGCAAAATCCACATGCCGCGCCACCGTGTAGATGATTGTTCAAGCAGAATCTTGCCCTGACGCACCACAAACGCGTGCTGTTCGATGAGTCGCTTTGTGCGCGGACGAGATTTCCTGACCGGCAGAATTTGTGGATTTTTCGCACGGCAGAATGTCTTCACGGGACAGATGCCGCATTTGGGTTGGCGCGCAACGCAAACAAGCGCGCCGAGGTCGATGAGTGCAGAGTTGTAAATCGAGGCGTTGGATTTTGGAACAAGGCTGGCTGCATGTTGCCAAAGGGTTTGCCGGCCGCGATGAGAATCGATCGATTCGCGGAAATCGAATAGTCGTGTCAAAACGCGAGCCGTGTTAGTTTCGACGATGGGGACTGGTTGATCGAACGCGAAACTGGCGACGGCGTGCGCAGTGTATTTTCCGATTCCTGGAAGCTGCTGCATTTGCTCGAGTGATCGCGGAAACAGTCCCCAAAATCGATCCACGACAGTCCTCGCGGTAGCCTGAAGATTTCGCGCGCGAGCATAGTAGCCGAGGCCTTGCCACGCGCGGAGCACGTCGTTTTCAGAAGCCCGAGCCAGTGAGACAAAATCGGGGAAACGGCGGAGCCACTCGTTGTAATAAGCGATCACAGTGGAGACCTGAGTTTGCTGGAGCATTAACTCGGAGACGAGGATCGCGTAAGGATCGCGCGTGCAGCGCCATGGCAGGTCGCGGCCGTGACGGCGAAACCACTGCAGAAGAGAGCGGTGGAACGCGCGAGCGTCTTTCGGCGATGTCACGATTTGAAAGCAAACTTTGAACGCTTAACGACCAACGTCCAACTCTCAATTCAGAAGATGATTGAACATTGAGTGCTGAGCGTTGAGCGTTGGCCGTTGAATTCTTACACCCACCCGTTGACGAAGGAACAGACGACGAAGCTTCGTGCGCTACTTGAAGAGCTTGGTTTTGAATTTTCGCCGAAGGAATACACGATTTTCTTTGCGCAAAAAAACAAGTTGAGCGTGGCGGTTTACGAGAAGGGACCGAAGGTGCTCGTGCAAGGCCGTGACGTGGAGGAGTTCGTGCAGTTCGAGCTGGAGCCGAAAATTCTTGGCGAAGCGAAGCTCGGCTACGAGGAAGTGCATTCCCCAGAAATGTTCGAGCCTCATTTCGGTGTCGATGAGAGCGGGAAGGGCGATTTCTTCGGGCCGCTGGTGATTTCCGGAGCGTACGTCGACCGTGGGATTGCTCGCAAACTGGTCGATGCCGGCGTGGTGGACAGCAAGCGAATCACTTCCGACGCACGGATTCGCGCGCTTGCGGACACGATTCGGAAAACTTCGTTGGGTCTGGTGGAAACCGTTCTGATCGGACCTGCGAAGTACAACGAGCTTTACGAGAAGTTTAGTAATCTTAACCGGCTGCTCGGCTGGGGCCACGCGCGCGTGATTGAAAATTTGCTGGAGAGAAAGCCGGGATGTCCGCGCTCGTTGTCGGACCAGTTTGCGGATTCGCGGGTGATTAATGCGTCCTTGCTCAAGCACGGTCGCAAGCTCACCATCGAACAGCGCCCAAAAGCGGAATCTGACATTGCGGTAGCGGCGGCGTCGATCCTCGCCCGCGAGGCGTTCATCAACTGGCTGGAGCGCAAAAGCAAAGAGCTCGGTGTGCGGTTGGGCCGGGGAGTTTCGCCGAGCGTAAAAGAGGCCGCCAGAAAACTGGTGGAAATGAACGGGCCAGGCGCGTTGCGGGATGTGGCAAAGGTGCATTTTCGCACAGCGCACGAGACCGCGCCGGACTATTATTCCGCTCCGCCTCCACGTGAGGAATGGACAGGCCCCCGTGATTCATTGAAGCGTTGATTCGTCCATTCGCCATTTGGCATTAGGCGGTATACCTTTGGCCTTCTGGTCGAAGGCGTTACCCAACCTTAAAAATCAACTTTTTGTGTTTTACTGGCCACCGGGAGCGCCACATGGCACGATTAATAAATTAGATATGCCAAAGCTAACAAAGCGCGACATCGTCGTCTCCATCAGCAATCAAACCGGCATGGTTCAGCACCAGGTCTTCGATGTAGTCCAGCGGACGCTTGATAAAATCACCGACAGCCTGGCTAACAATATCCCGGTTGAACTGCGCAATTTTGGCGTCTTTCAGCCGCGCCTGACGAAGCCGCGAGTTGGCCGAAACCCGAATCAGCCCGGTAGCAGTTTTGTGATTCCGCCGCGCGCGACAGTGAAATTTAAGGCTGGCAAGATCATGCGTCAGCGCGTTGAGAAGCTGTCACGCCAATTAAAAGAGGCCGCAGAACCCAACACTAAAACAGCAGCCGGCGTCCCAAACGGACAGTAAGAGAGCGCGGCGTCACTTTTCGCTGAACCCTCCAAACTGCTCACGAGAGCACATTCTGGATCGTTTTTTCCAGGCGCTCAAAATTAATTGGCTTGGTGAGGTGTTCAGAGAAGCCTGCCTCTCTGGCTTGGCTTATATCTTGTTCGCTACCAAAGCCGCTGAGCGCTATTCCAGGCAAATCTTTCTTCAGACGCACTTCACGCATTAATTCGTAGCCGCTGCGGTCCGGCAATCCGATGTCGCTGATGAGCAGATCGAAATCCTGAGTGCGGACCTTTTCGACTGCCTGTTCAGCGGAGTGGGCCAGCGTAATTTCGTAGCCGTGGCGCTCCAGCATCCTTTTCATTCCAATACAAGTGTCATGATGATCGTCTACCAGCAGTACCCGCCGGTGCTTTGGAACCGCCGGTTTTGGCTCCCGATCCATTTGTTGATCTTGCCCGTCGCCATCGCGCCCAATCGGAGTAAGCACGGTATTTAGTTCCACTGAAAAAGTGGCTCCCTTGTCTTTGCCGTCACTTTGCACATGGATTTTTCCACCATGCGCGTCGATCAACGCCTTCGAAATAGCGAGCCCAAGCCCAAGACCCCCAAAACGGCGGGTGATGTCGGCTTGTCCCTGTTCGAACACGTTGAAGATTTTATCGATTGTTTCCTGTTCAATGCCAATGCCGGTATCGATAACGCGAGCTTCGATCTTATCCGGTGCCGGGTTGAGCGTTTCGATAGTGATTCGGCCTTTTTCGGGAGTAAATTTTACGCTGTTCTTGATTAGGTTCCAAAAGACCTGTTGCAAGCGCGCGGGATCGCCCTCCACGTACGTATGATCCGCGCGAAACTGAAATTCCACTTCGAGATCTTTTGCTTCGATTTCTTTTCGGCATATCTCGTAGGCGCGCTGAAGGATTTGGTGTATGCAAATCGTCTCAAAGCTTAGTTGCAATTTGCCTTTTGATATCCGAGTTACGTCGAGCAAATCGTCAATTAGCCTCGCCTCCAGCTCGACGTTTCGGCGGACCACTTCCAGTGCTTCTCTGACAGGCTGGGAATCTGGCACCTCGGCTTCAAGCTCTCCAACCATCGCGATTACGGGCGAGAGAGGACTACGCAGCTCGTGCGACAAGAGTGCCAGGAATTGGTCCTTTGCAGCGTTTGCGGCAATCAACTCCTGACGCAACGTGACGTCGCGCGTCTTATCTTCCACGAGATAAAGCACGCCTTGCACGGTTTCTTGCGCGCCTTGTAGCCGGAGCAGATTAATGTCCAAAAAGTGCGTGACTCCTGTTTTATCCTTCAATGGGTGCTCATGCAGTTGAAACGGCGTTCCAAAAGTAAGCACTCTCTCAATGGCTCCTGGGGGGGCAATATTCACTTCATCGCAGGGGATTTCCGTAATGTCGCGGCCGGCCGGGAGGTCTCCAAAACGTTCCGCCATGCGCGTAAAGGCATCGTTGGCGTGAAGAAAGCGGCGAGAAGCGGGTTCGACAAAGGCGATTCCGCTGGGCATGTTCGCCAGCATTTTTTCGTTAAAGATGACTTCGCGCTCCAGCCGCTGCGTCCATTCCATCTGGCGCTGATAGAACCTGTTACCCAGCCATGCGAAGACTGCCGTGAGCACGATCAACCACGCAGCCAGGATCGTCATTCGTCCCAGAAGATCATGGACCGGTTTGTATGCGAGGCTCTTCGGCTGCTCCACTATCGCCACCCAACCGGCCTGCTCGATCGGACTGAAAGAATAGAGGTTCCCGTGTTCCTCGAAATGTCCGGCTTTGTTTTGGCGGATTTCATTGATTAACAAGCCACCCTGGGGCGACGTAACACTGGGATTCGGTTTAAAATCATTCGCGAAAAGCGACGCGCCGTTTTGATCGAGCACCTTGAAAACGAAGCGATCCGAAAATTCGATCGCGGACAATCGCTTACCAATTCTTTCCACCAGAACCGAGTCCCCAACATAACCGAGAATTGTCCGGTCGGGCGCACGCACTGCGGCCACGATATCGGTGACAAGGCGATTATCCGACAGCCGCGGATGAACCGGCGAGACAACCGGTTCGTCGGATGCAGCGGCTTGCTCGCGCCAGTGACTGGATCCAAAATCTTTCCCGACCATCTCTGGTGCGGTCGGGATTGATGCAAGCAACGCGCCATCCGATCCAGCCAGGAACATTCCGTCAATATTTGGATGCGAATAGTAAGCGGAGTTCAGCCATTGTTGTGCGGCAGGGACGGGATTTGGCCCGCCAAGAATTTTCGCGACTTCGGGAAGCGTCTGGTAGTAGTTGATGATGGCACTGCTGCGGCTGAGATCATGACCTACCACATAGCCAAGCAGTTGGATCAAGGTTTGTCGGTCGCGCAGAATTCTTGATTCCAGGGTGTCGCGCAGAATTGTATAGGAAACAATAAGCGTCAGGATCGACGGGATCCATCCCGCCAGAAGAATAGGAAAGATGATCTTGAAACGATCGAAACGGTCGCCCCTTCGTTTCGTTGTTGTGTTTCCCAACTGCATGCCTGTCTTTTGCGAAAAAATTGGAATATCACGGTTAACCTGCTGACCCTCTCAGGCAAGGGCGAATGTCTGCGCGTATAAATGTTGACGAACCCCTCGTGCTCTTGTTCGGTGTGCAGTTTCTTTTGACCGATTGGGAGATTGGCAAACCGTTTGGGAGCGCAATTACGAAAATCGATAGAAGATTGTTGTGTATCAACACAATGCGGCGCCGGTTTACAAAGGCAAACATACTATTTTTGAATTGACGCACATGCTGGAAGCGGCATCATGTCGGCCTTACTGCCTCAACGATTGGCAGGTGTAGCAACTCCCATGCAAGGAAGCCTCGGACACATTATTTGGACGGTCTGCTACCTGAGCGTGCTTATCGGGCTTTCAGCTTATGGGGTCCATCGCTATTTCATCATTTATCTGTACTTGAAAAACCGGAAGCGCGCGCCGGTGCCAGCCCGTTATTTTGAACAATTCCCGAAGGTGACGGTGCAGTTGCCGATCTTTAACGAGGTGTATGTGGCCGAGCGGTTACTCCGTTCCGTCAGCGAACTGGATTATCCGCGGGAGCTGCTGGAAATCCAGGTACTCGACGATTCAACCGACGAGACTCGCCAGATCACCGCTTCGTGCGCGGAGGAACTGCGCGAGCGGGGTTTCAACGTTCAGCTCATTCATCGGGTTGATCGCAGCGGATTCAAAGCCGGCGCGTTGTCCGCAGGACTTACTGCTGCGGAAGGCGAATTCCTTTGTATCCTCGACGCTGATTTCGTTCCGGAGAGGGATCTGCTAAAACGCACGATCCATTTTTTCACCGATCCAAAGGTCGGAATGATCCAGACCCGCTGGGGCCATTTAAATCGTGGGTACTCATTGCTTACCCGGATGCAGGCGATTTTTTTGGATGGGCATCTTTTGCTCGAGCAAACGGCGCGTAGCCGCAGTGGACGATTCTTCAATTTCAACGGGACTGCCGGTCTCTGGCGGCGTTCCTGTATTGAACAGAGTGGAGGCTGGCAGGCTGACACGTTGTGTGAGGACCTTGACCTTAGCTATCGTGCTCAGCTCGTGGGCTGGAGATTTATCTATCTTGCAGATGTTGTCACTCCGGCCGAGTTGCCCGTGGACATGAATGGCTTCAAGTCTCAACAGCATCGCTGGACCAAGGGCTCGGTCCAAACGTGCAAGAAGTTGTTACCCACAATCTGGCGCAGCCAACTTCCATTTCGCATCAAGCTCGAGGCCACCGGCCATTTGATGTCGAACTTTGCCTACCTGCTGCTTGCTTTTCTGTGCGTTCTTTTGCATCCATCCTCCGGGGCGCCTGAGGGCGGCTGGCTTCGCACAGTTCTTGTGGACATTCCGATTTTCCTTGCGGCATCGGTTTCTGTGGCCCTTTTCTATGTTTGCGCCCAGCGCGAGCTGCATCCACGGACTTGGATGCGTGAGATTCTTTTTTTACCCTTTCTGCTAGCCTTGGGAATTGGTCTCTCACTAAATAACGCGCGAGCGGTGCTGGAAGCGCTCATTAATCACAAGTCCGATTTCACGCGAACGCCGAAGTATGGGATCGAACGTAAATCGCAAAAGTGGCGCAGCTGCAAGTACCGGCCGCTGAAGTCAGCACTTCCGTTGGCGGAGTTGGCTTTCGCGATCTATTTCACTTATTTCGTGGTGTTCGCCATTGCGCACGGGCAGCTCCTCTCCGTGCCGTTCCTTGTGATGTTCCAAGGCGGCTTCCTTTACGTTTGCCTCTCTTCATTCGGCAGTTGCTGGTCGAAAAATAATTTTGGCACTTCGCGAGCGGGCGCTGCAATTCCTGCGTGACAAACTCGAAATAGTCGAGTAAAAGAGTGCGGATGTTTCGTTCCGTAGCAGTAATTTTCAGTCTGATTTCGGCTGGCTCCGCCTTTGCTATCACGCCGCTTGATACTTCCAGCCAACTTGTCATCAGCGTACGAGACCAGAAGCTGATGCTTGTACAAAACGGCGCGAAAGTGGCCACATATCCGGTGTCCACGTCGATGTTTGGTTTGGGCGACTCTTGGGGACGAATGACAACTCCTATTGGCTATCTCGCAGTCGAAAAGAAAATCGGCGACAACGCCCCGTCCGGCGCTGTCTTCCACAATCGGCGGCTAACCGGTGAAATTCTGCAGCCAAATGCTCCTGGTCGCGACCCAGTGATCACACGCATCATCTGGTTGCGTGGATTGGAAGCGCAAAACGCGCATGCATTTCAGCGTGGCATCTATATCCACGGCACACCGCAGGAGAAAACAATTGGTCGCCCTGCCAGTTGTGGCTGCATTCGGATGAAATCGAGCGATGTAGCGGAGCTGTACAATCGCGTTCCCGTGGGAGCAGTCGTGCAGATTGTTCCCGACCGACTTCCGAAAACGGTACAAGCACTGCCGGTTCAATTGACTCCGACTCTCGTGGCTGCGACCGCAGCACCTCAGACTCAAACGGATAATCGAAGTCGGCACCCGAAAGTAGCGAAAGTGCCACGGGTACAGGCCACGAACAGCGGTATCGATGTGAGCGCACTGGCCGCACCACCTCAACACTTAACGCAGAACCAGCCACAAGCGCAGCCCGCAACCCGGAATCAAGATCAGCTTGGAACTAAAGAGAGTACGGGGACTCTGACAGCCGAAGAAATGCGGATGGGCGGAGCGCTTGCGGCCGAGCGACAAAAAGCGAAGGTCGCATTGAATAAACGGCTGTAGCGCTCGCACGCGCGGCATGCTCACGAGTGGCCGCTACCTGGTTTTACCCGCAATGGCCAACACGAAATCAGCCGCCAAACGCGCCCGCCAAAGCGCGAAACGTACGCTTCGCAATCGCAGCGTTATAACGGGTTTACGGACAATGCAGAAGGGAGTGCATTCGACGCAAGCGCACAGCGCTGATCAAATTCGTTTGCTCACCTCGGCGATCGATAAAGCTGCCAAGCGCGGGATCATTCATAGAAATGCAGCCCGCCGTCGCAAAGAACGGCTCAACAAAGCGCTAGCAGGCACTAAACGGGTGGGTTGAGCGCGCTGCGCCCGACCGGACGCCCGCAGCCAAAGACGCTGCGTGTCAGGCCAAGGGATAAAGCGACGGCTGCGCGTCCCGGCCGTGTTTGAGCATCTTCCACGTAAACGTTGATCAGTTTCCGGCGAGTAGTCAGTAAGTGAAGCGCACTTAAGAGCGGCGAAAAGGGCGAAAAGGTTAGCTACAATATTGCCGAAAGCATCGCCCGCATCATGATCATATCCTTCAAGAAATCTGCTAAAGAGAATTTATTCCAAACCGTTGATGCTCTGCCCTTGGGAATCTTTCGTTTTCTTTTTGGATTCTTGTTATGTATTGAGTTTCTTTTCTTGAGCCGTGAAACTTTTCCTCATTATTATATTGAACCCGGGGTCCATTTTACTTATCCACTTTTCGACGTTTTGGGATTCAAGCCCCTGTCTAAGCCTTTCCTATGGTTGATTTTCTACGTCCTGCAAATCTCGACTGTTGGTATCATGCTGGGTCTACTTACGCGAATATGCTTTATCGTTTTTACTTCGGCATTCGGATATTTCTTTTTCATGGAGAGCGCTCCTTACACCAATCATTACTATCTCATTTTTCTGCTCTCATTTTTAATGTGCTTTGGCCATTCAGGCTCCATATTTTCTCTCGATAGTCTAATCAATAGAAATGCCCGAAGGGAACAAGTTGATTATTGGGAGTTATTTTTGTTACGTTTCCAAATTTGTGTTGTGTTCTTTTTTGCTGGCCTAGCAAAATTGAATGCAGATTGGCTAATCCATGCCGCGCCCGTTTATTTAAATCTAATCAAACATTTTTCTTTTCTGGGCTATCCTCTTCAAGAAAAATGGATGGCTGTTGTCCTTAGTTGGGGAGGGATGTTATCGGATCTTGGGTTAGGGATATTGTTATTTATCAATCGCTGGCACAAGTTAACCTTCATTTGGCTTTGTCTATTCAACGGCATCAATATCTTTTTGTTCGGTCTAGGAATCCAAACTTTTCCCTATTTGATGCTCTCGACTTATGTTTTGTTTCTACCAGGCCCTATTGTAAGAGAATCCATTGCGCGTTTTTTAAACGGGAAATTTTTGAAATACGTACCGATTATTGGATAAGACATGACAAAAAGGAAGGTTAGTAATCAAGGCACGCCCATCAAAGGATCGCCTTGGATTCTCGGATTTGTCATTATCTATACATCTCTACAAATTCTGATCCCATTAAGGCATTTGCTCTATAAGAGAGATCTGCAATGGACACACGAAGGAAGCAACTTTTCTTGGCGTATGATGGCGGACCACCACGAAACAAATGTGAGCATCACCATTGAAGATCCCCGTACAAAGGGCGTTTACATCGTTGATCCCCAGAAATTATTGAACGACAAGCAACTAATCATGGCGATCAATCCCTATATGCTGTTTCAATATGTCCAATTCTTGAAACAACTAACGAAAGACCACATGGATATCAAAAATCCCATTATCAGGGCCGACATTCAGGTGTCTGTAAATGGCAAGCCCTTTGAATATATGTTTGACCCAACTTGCAATTTATCAGAGGTGAACTATTCGCCATTTAAAGACTTAAAATGGGTTTTACCTTTAAAGAAAACTTAAAGCTACGTCATAGGATTACAAAGCACGGTTGTTGAAGCGACGGCAGAGTATCGAGAGGAAGAGGACGAAATCGGAGATTTATTTCTGGGATATGCTTCGACTACGGTCGATGCGGCAGAAAACTGCTTTACGCCGCCTTCAAAGATTGAACCGGAATGGGTGGCACGAAATTTCCATTGAAGCACAAAGCATTTGCCAGGCGGCTTCGCTCACGCGATGTCGGCGATGGCGGGAAAGTAGGTAGGGTCGGCGCGCTGCGCCGACCGGACGCCGCAGCCCGGCGTCCTTACCATCTTCTCCTTTGCATATCGTGTTGGACGGATAAATTCTTCCCAATGATCCCGGCTCTGCTTCTTGTTCTCTCAGTCGCCGCTTATCGCATCGCGAGCGGTCTCTTGATTCATTCCGGCGCAACCTGGCTTTCGAATTTCACGCCGCTCGCCGCAATCGCGCTTTGCAGCGCAGCATACTTTCCAAAGAAATATAAGTTCTCAGTGCCGCTCCTGACGCTGTTTATTTCCGACGTGGTAATTAATCTTCGATATGGTGCTCCATTGTTGGATCCGCAAATTGTCGTTCGCTATGCGGCGCTCGCGCTGGTTGGATGCATCGGAGTTCTTTTGCAGAATCGCGCATCGCTAAAGATACTTTTGCCGTCTTCCATTGTTGCATCGACAATCTTCTACGCAGTCACCAACGCGTTTTCCTGGTTAACCGATCCGGGTTATGCGAAAAACTTCGCCGGACTCGTCCAATCGCTCACGGTAGGATTGCCCCAGTACAGCGCGACGCCAACATGGATGTTCTTCCGCAATTCGCTCATTAGCGATCTTCTGTTCACGTTGCTTTTTGTTTTGTGCATGAACGTGGGGCATAGCAGAGAGAGATCGGGAGCCCGCGCCGCGCGGTTCCGTCCAGCCGCTGCGGGATGACCTCCATGCAGCCGGTGGAGCAGCGCGACGAAGTCGAGATGCTCTCGCTGATGCTGTTGATCCGGCGTTTTGAGGAGCGCGCCAGCCAGCAGTATCAAGCGCAGAAGATTGGCGGTTTTTGCCACCTCTATATCGGCCAGGAAGCAGTTGTGACTGGCGCGGTCGCCGCCGTCCGGGATGATGATTACATCATAACCGCTTACCGCGATCACGCCCATGCGCTTGCCCGAGGTACGAGTGCGAATGCCTGCATGGCCGAATTGTTTGGGAAAGAAACAGGCTGCTCGCGCGGGTTGGGGGGCTCGATGCATTTTTTCGACAAGAAACATCACATGTACGGTGGCCACGCAATTGTCGCCGCGCACGTTCCGCTGGCGGTCGGGATGGCTTTTGCCATCAAGTATAGAAGCGAAGATCGCGTCACCCTTTGCTTCTTTGGTGACGGCGCAATCAATCAAGGCGCGTTCCACGAAGCGTTGAATCTTGCCGCTTTGTACAAATTGCCGGTCGTTTTCATTTGCGAGAACAACCTTTTTGCCATGGGTACTTCGGTGAAAAGATCGACATCACTCAAGCAAATTGTCGATCGCGCTGAAGGATATGACATCCCCGGAGAAATCGTCGATGGCATGAACTTTCGCGAAGTGCGCGACAAGATTGCCGAAGCCGTCGATTCGATCCGCAAGGAGCCGCATCCGGCATTTCTGGAAGCGCGAACCTATCGTTATCGGGGCCACTCGATGTCAGATCCGGCAAGCTACCGGACCAAGCAAGAATTGGAAAAATATCGCTTGGACGACCCAATTACGCGCCTCCGCGCACAGCTCACGCGCGAGGGAAAATTAACCAATGAACAATTCGACGGGCTCGATAAGCAGGCGAAGGAAGCAGTGATGGCCGCGGTGAAGTTCGCTGAGGAAAGCCCCCAGCCGCCGCTCGAAAAGCTCTATGATTATACTTACGCCGATGGCGCCGTGGAGCCGGGCCGCCCCCGGCCCGCAGAACCAGCGCATGAGCGGCGCGAGGGCGCGCCGTCTCCAAATGCGAATCAGCCGTGAGAGAAATCACGTATCGTCAGGCCCTTAATGAAGCGCTCGCAGAGGAACTCGAGCGTGATCCAAATGTTTTTCTGATGGGCGAAGAGGTCGCCGAATACCAAGGCGCCTACAAAGTCAGCCAGGGGCTGCTTGAGCGCTTTGGGCCAAGGCGAATCATAGATACTCCTATCAGCGAGAACGGGTTTGCAGGTCTTGGCGTCGGTGCAGCGATGGTGGGCTTGCGGCCAATAATTGAATTTATGACGTTCAGCTTTTCGCTGGTGGCGTTCGATCAGGTCGTCAATAACGCGCCGAACATGTACACGATGTCGGGCGGGCAATTTAATATCCCGATAGTATTTCGTGGTCCGAACGGACCCGCGCACCAACTCGGCGCCACGCATTCTCATGCAACGGAGAATTTTTACGCGAGCGTGCCGGGCCTGAAGGTCTGCGCGCCGGCGACGCCACGCGATGCAAAAGGTTTGCTTAAAACCGCGGTGCGCGACAATAACCCGGTGCTCGTTCTTGAAGCTGAATTGCTCTACAGCTCCAAAGGAATGGTTGAGCCACCGGATGAAGAGCTGCTGATTCCCTTGGGCAAAGCGGAAGTGAAGCGCGAAGGCAGCGACGTCTCGGTCATATGTTATTCGCAGACAGTGCCGCTGGCCCTCAAAGTCGCGGAGCAACTGGAAGAGGAAGACATCTCCGCAGAAATTCTAGATCTGCGTTCGATTAAACCGCTCGATGAGAAGGCAATTTACGATTCGGTGACAAAAACGCACCGCGTCGTGATCGTCGAACAGGGTCATCCATTCTGTGGAGTCGGTGCGGAAGTTTGCTATCGGATCCAGAAAGGCATTTTTGATGAGCTCGACGCGCCGATCGTGCGCGTATCACAGGAAGATGTTCCAATGCCCTACAATGAGCGGCTCGAGCACGCCGTACTGCCGAACGCGGAAAAACTCATCGCAGCCGTGAAACAGGTCTGCTACGCGTGAATCCAGTTAAAAGAGTTACAAATGTTACAAGGTTAAAAGAGGAGCATTGTAACGTTGTAACTCTTGTAACGTTGTAACTTTTTTATGCCTGAAATCCAGATGCCGAAACTGAGCGACACGATGACCGAAGGTACTCTGGTGTCATGGAAGAAAAAGAAGGGAGACCAGGTTTCTACGGGCGAAGTGCTAGCAGAGATCGAGACAGATAAGGCGACCATGGAATGGGAATCGCCTGAAGACGGGACGCTCACGGAAATTTATGTTCAGGAAGGCGGCAAGGTAAACGTCGGCGACAAGATCGCCTTTGTCAGTGGTGAAGGCGAGGAAGCTCCAAAAGAGGAAGCGCCGGAACAAGAAGAAAAGCAGCCGAAACCCGCAGACCAAAAAAAAGAGAAATCGCAAGCTGAGACGGAGAAACCCGCGCCGGCTCAAAAGAAAGAGAAGGAAACCGCACCGCCGCAGCAAAAAGATGTAGGGGCGGCTGTGTCAGCCGTCCGGTCTGAAGGGAAGCACCAGGACGCTCGACCCAAAGAAAAAAAGCGCGAAGAAGCGCGCGTAAAAGCGTCGCCCGTTGCGCGTCGCGTCGCAGCCGAACTTGGCGTCGATCTCGCCAGCGTAAAAGGCACAGGCCCGGACGGCCGTGTGACTGAAACCGATGTCCGCGGGGCTGCAAAATCAAAGACTGTAGAGGCGGGCGTGTCGCCCGCAGGAAAGCAGCCGACACGGCTGCCACTACAGGCCGGTGAAAGTGCGCGTATTCAACTTTCCGGCATGCGCAAAATCATTGCGCAACGACTCGTCGAAAGCCTCGGTCCGGTTCCGCATTTTTATCTCACGATCGATGTCAACGCGGGGCCGCTTATGGCAGCGCGCGAGGAATTGAAGTCGGCTGGTGAAGGTGCGGACGCCGCCAAAATTACCGTGAACGATTTTGTCCTGAAAGCAGCGGTGCAAGCCGCAGTCAAAGTGCCGCGAGTGAACGCCTCGTTCGATGGCGATGCCATCGTACAATATGCGGATGTCGACCTCGGGATTGCCGTTGCCATCGAAGAGGGGTTGTTGACCCCAATTATTCGCGCAGCGCAAACCAAATCGCTCCGTGAGATAAGCGAGCTGGCCAGGGATTTGGCGCATCGCGCCCGCAACAAGCGGATGAAACCGGAAGAATTCCAGGGGGGCACATTCACCGTTTCAAATCTCGGCGGCATGGGCATCGACAGTTTCTCCGCTGTAATAAATCCGCCACAAGGTTTCATTCTCGCTGTTGGCAGGATTACAAAAGTTCCGGTGATCGACGATTGCGACCAAATTGTCGTCGGTCACCGGATGTCACTCACAATGAGCTGTGATCATCGCGTCATCGACGGCGCGCTCGGCGCAGAATATCTCAAGGAACTGCGGCACCTCTTGGAAAACCCAGCGCTGCTGTTGGTCTGAAAACGAGAGTCTGGGGAGCGCAGGCTGCTAGCCTGCAGTCGTCGGCAGCCTGCCGACGACGCGCGCGAGATCGCGATCAGCTTAGGCTTCGAACGTTCTTTGAGGCTTTTCGGCAAGCTGCCGAAAAGGACAGGCTGGCAGCCTGTGCTCCCCAGAAATCAGCGGACTCCGCTTGTTTCCCACGTCATGAAATCGTCGAGCGTTTGCCGGGTTCTATCGGCGACGAATTCGACGACGGTGGCGTCGTCGACGAAGCCGAGAAAAGGTGTCTTGTCCGGGATTAGATCGAATGGGTCGATCAGGTAATTAAGAGCCGCAACGACCCACAGGAGCGCGTTATCCGGAACCTGATCGTATTCGCCGCGGTGATGCGCGCGGACCAAACGCAGCATCGTCTGAAGATAAGGCCAGCATTCCTTAAACGGCTCCCTGGGCACTGCTGCTGCTTTTTTGGCTGCCTCGTTGAAAAGCTCTTCCAGAGTTTCAGAATTGTTGAGACAGGTTTTCGCATCGACCAACGCTCTGGCGAACGCGTCACTGCGAAGAGCAGGTTTGCTGTATGCGACGTTCGCCTCTCTCTTTTTGCGGCTCGGTCCAGCCTTGATCTTGCTGCTCGCCTTGGCTTTTACCTCTTTCATGTAGCGCCATCAAAGCATCTCAATGCGTGGATGAGAAGCCTTTTCGTGACGCAGGCAATCCTGCCGGCGAGTACTAAACGGCACACAGAATTGTCTGCATCATTTATGGTTTTGTCGCGAGGATAAGTGGTGATGGACCGGGTGCTTCGAGTCTGCGCACCTTCTTGAATCCAGTATCTTCCAGCCAGCTCTTGATTTCGTTGAAGCTGAAAGTGTCCCCCTTTTCCGTGTTCACAAGCATTTGCACCGCGAACATGAGCGCATGCAGCGGCTCGGTGCGCTGATCGTTCACCAGCCACTCGGCGATCGCGATGACGCCGCCGGATTTGAGCGCGCGAAATGTTTTCTTGAGCAATTGACGGCTGCGTTCCTCGCCTTCGCTGTGCAAAATGTGTCCGAGTATCGCGACATCGTAACCCGTGCCGAAGTTTGCTTGCGACAAATCGCCTTCCACGAAATTGAAGCGATCGTGCACGCCGAATTTTTCTGTAATCCGTTTCGTTGTTGGGATCATTCCTCCCCAATCGACCGCGCTCACGCGGACGCGCGGAGATTTCTGGGCGAGCGCAATTCCCCAAATGCCAGAGCCAGCGGCGAGATCGAGCACGCGAATTTCGTTTTTCGTTTTAGCGATCTTCAAATGATCTCCGAGCTTTTGTGCAGCGGGATAGCTCATTGGGATGATGTTTTCAACGAGTTGACTAAAAAATTCGGTGCCTTCGGTTTCTTGATTAACCGCCACCGCCGGACGGCCTTCGCGAACGATGTCAGTCAGGCGTAGCCATCTGGAAATGAGCTGTGGCGCAATCGTGCCAAAAAACCCCGCGTGGGTTCCCGGCCTCTCGCTGATAAGAAACGCCGCGCTTTCTGGTGTGAGCGAATATCTTCCCCGTCGATCTTTCTTCAGAAGATCGAGACCGACGAGCGCGTTCATCAAAATTCTCAGAGCGCGCGGCGAAGCACCGGTCTCTTTCGCTACTTCCTCCGCGGTTTTGGAGCCATTTTCCAGCGCATCGAAAACTTTGTTGCCCGCTGCGGCGCTGATGATGAGCGGCGGCGCGTAAGCAAAACTGAGCTCCATTAACCGTTCCGGAGTGACCTTTTTTTTCCTGACCGTCTTCTTTGCCATATGTTGTCTTTGGATTTTCTTGGATTGTAAGGTCGACAACTAGCAAGCGCGCGAGCGCTGGCAAATTCCATTGTCGTGTCGAACAATCCGCCTGCGGGAAAGCGACAGCAGTCTACAGTTCAAATGATGGATGAGAGATGGAAGACGCGTGCGCAAATCGAGGCAACAGAGAGTGACGTGCTGGCGCCGTTTGCTCAAAAATCCGGCGACTCGCGTGGGCGGCAATACTCCGAGCCGAGCCACGCCTATCGCACTGAATTTCAGCGCGATCGCGCACGGATCATTCACTCGCGCGCGTTTCGCCGGTTGGAGTATAAGACGCAGGTTTTCCTCAATGGGACCGGTGACCATTTACGCACACGCCTGACGCATTCCATCGAGGTTGCGTCGATTAGCCGGACGATTGCTCGCGCGTTAGGCCTGAACGAAGATTTGGCGGAAGCCATCGCGCTTGCGCACGACCTGGGCCACGCGCCTTTTGGCCACTCCGGCGAGGAGATGCTGGCCGAATGCATGAGCGATCATGGCGGGTTCGATCACAACCGTCAGAGTCTGCGAGTGGTGGAGCTGCTGGAGACTGCATATCCGAATTTCCCGGGTCTGAATTTGACGTTCGAAGTCCGCGAGGGTTTGCAGAAACATCAAGCTGTTTACGAGTTCCCAGCCTCGAGAGAAGAAGAATATCATTGCCCCTCATTAGAGGCGCAGGTTGCAGACCTCGCGGACGAGATCACGTATTACAGCCATGACCTCGATGACGCAGTCGACTTTGAGATTTTGAGCCCGACGCAACTGAGCGAAAATGAGGTCTGGCGACGAAGCCATCGCGCAGTGCTCGCGCGTTATGCTGGCGGTCGAGAACCCGAGCTGCACAAGTTAATCATTCGAGACATCATCGATAAGGAAGTGCACGACGTGGTTGCGACGAGCGCACAATCGATCGCTGATGCCGGCGTGCAAAGTGCAGACCAGGTGCGCCGACAACCTGTTTCGCTGATTCGCTACAGCGACCAACTGGCCGAAGCGAATCGCGCCCTCCGGAAATTCTTGTATCAACATGTTTATTATCACCCGCGTGTGTCCGAGGTGAACCGGCGTGCGTGCGAAATGCTGCGAGGCGTTTTCGAAGCGTACCTTATTGATCCCGACAGGCTCGGCGAAGGCGCGATGAGACGCATTGAAAGGGAAGGATTGCATCGCACGGTATGCGATTACGTCGCTGGAATGACGGATCGATATTTGATGGAAGAATATCAGCGCATTAACGGCGTGTAGCAGCTTCGCTGTGCGAAGCGCGAGCTTGACGTGGTGACTGAGGCAACGCCTCACGTCTCACCCGACTTCGCCAAGGCTGCGGCGAGGCAAGCAGAGACGCGGCTACAGCTATGTGGCGGCGTTACCGATTTCGTCGTGCAAATATCTAATGAGAAAACGAAGCCGCTGATTGAGAGAATGTTCTTCGAGGACGCGCTGTCGCCGCAACGGATCGTTCACGAATGTTGAAGCGATGAGGTCGGCGAGCATTTCCAGGTCGCGCAATTCCGCAAGATATCGGTCGATCTTCGCGGGGAGCTGACGACCGTTGCTTTTCAGGTTCGAATAAAGCTCGAGTACTTTCGCCCCAAGCGCTTCGGTCTCGACCGTGGTTGCATCGCGCGACTCGACAACGTCGATCTTCGCGATCGGAAACGGTGTTTCCTGTTTGAAACTGGCGAAGCGCACACGCTGGAGCCCTTGCAGGATCAAATTCGACGTGCCGTCACCGCGGCCAACGCACGCGCGAATCAATCCAACGGTGGCGAGTTGAAAAAAATCCTCCGGCGCGTGCCAATCCGGACAACTTGGCTTGATAAGCGTCACGCAAAACATACGATGATGCTGAAGCGCGTGTTGCAGCATCTGGCGATAACGCGGCTCGAAAATATACAGCGGAAGCAGTGCGTGGGGAAAGAGCACCGCGCCGGGCAGCGGCATTACCGGCAGTTGTTTTGGCAAAATTACGGATGACCCCATGATCGTTATGCCCCCTTTACGATATGTGCGCTGCATAAAGAGCAAGCGAATCGAACGCTGATTTGTGAAAGCGTTGGAGCGTTAAAGCGGAACGATCTACCGCTTCCACGATTTAACGCCGCGACCGATTCCCAGCTCTCGAAGCTGTTTCAGCGAGAGTTGCCCTTCGATGTCGCTCGTCTCGCCGACCGACGCATAAACAAGCGCCGAGCCGGCGCGCGCGAGCAATACCCGCGAAATTGCGCCAAGGCCACCGATGCCCATCGCGGCAATGGGAACCTCCGCGTGCTTGTTTGTTACAAACTCAAGCAGACGCGCGAGCTCGATCGGCGTATCGGTGCGCGTCGCTACCTTGAAAATGTTTGCGCCATTTGCTTTGGCCGCGTGCAATTTCCTCGCAAGCATCCGCGGATACGGCGTCGATTTGAAGTTGTGGAACGAAATGATGCGCCGCACTTTTTTTCGCTTAGCCAATGTGAACAACCCGCGCATCGCGGATGCTGAGCGTAATTCGACGTCGAGATACTTCGCGTGATTCAAAAACCTGGCAAGCAGGTCGCGTCGTTGTGGGAGTGATAATTTGTTCGCGCCGCCTTCCTCCGGATGTCGCGCTGTGATAATGAGCGGCGCGCGTAGCTTGGGCAGTTTGTCTTCCAATTGATCCACAATGCCTGCGAGACGATCCAGACGCAGCTCGAAGAAATTCGGCGGCCTGCGGATCCGCATGGCACGATCCATATCCGCAGCAGATGCGATCACGCCAACAACGCGCGGCCCGGGCGGCGCTGACCTACGCGCAGTCATTTTCTAACGATCAATGGCGAAACCATTCTCTCAACATACTTGGCGATGATATCGAACTCGAGATTTACCAGGTCGCCGGCTCGGGCACGATCGAGATTCGTATGGCGTTTTGTATAAGGTATGATCCATACGTCGAAGCTTTTTGGAAGAACTTCAGAAACCGTGAGGCTGATTCCATTGATAGCGATCGAACCTTTTGAAGCGACATACTGCGCGAACTCGCGCGGCAATTCGATTTCCAATCGAAAATCTTCGCCGCTCTTGCCGAAGGCGACAATGGGCGACACGCAATCGATGTGGCCTTGTATAAAATGCCCGCCGAGGCGCCCGTCCGCGCGCACAGCCGCCTCGAGATTGACCTGGCTGTTCTGCCGCAATCTGTTCAGGTTTGTGCGAGCGATTGTTTCCTCGAGCAGATCAAAGGTCAGGCGGTCCCCACGGCGCGAAGTTAGTGTAAGGCAACAGCCATTCACGGCTATGCTCTCGCCGGTTCTTGCCTGTTTCGCGGTACGCGGCGCGGCAATTTGCAATCGAGCGCCACCATCACTCGCGCGCATCGCGACAACCGTGCCGACTTCTTCAATCAGACCGGTGAACATCAAGTTAGGCTAATAGCCAATGGTCAATAGCCAATAGCGAATTGCTGATTGCCGATGAATACCGAGTCATTAACACTGCGGGGTATGTTCAAGTTCGAAAAATTGGACGTGTGGCAAAAGGCGATTGACCTTGCGGATCTTGTTTACTCGAAAACCAAATCATTTCCGGCCGATGAGCGATTCGGGCTAACGAATCAGATGTGACGTGCAGCCGTTTCTATTTCCTCGAACATCGCCGAAGGCAGTGCGCGAGTTTCCGACGCGGATCTTGCGCGATTTGTCAAAATCGCTACCGGTTCACTGTTCGTAGTCTCGGAGTCAACAGTGGGAAAGCGCCAGGGCTATTTAAGCGAGGATGGTTTTGCCGCGATTTACAAGACAGCCCAGCAGCAAGGCCGAATGTTGAGCGGATTGCGCCGTACGCTGGCCGGCAATTAGCAATCAGCTATCAGTTATTGGCTGTTGCATGACGCCGCCCCATCCCGCCATTTTCGGTATTCCGATCGATTTCATTCTATTTGGCCTGACTTTGGTTTGTGTGGCGGTGTTCCATCAGCACACGCTCCGCGTGGCGCTAGCGGGACTGTTTACGGTTGCGTTGTACAAAATCCTGTTCACCGGCTTTAAGATGGGAACTGGCCTGGTCGGGTTTGTTTCCCATGTGAAGCAGGAGTGGGTCATCCTCACTAACCTCCTGTGCTTGCTGCTGGGCTTCGCGGTGCTCTCGCGCCATTTCGAGAAAAGCCATCTGACTTTGGTTCTGCCAAAGTATTTGCCTCACGATTGGAAAGGCGGCTTGGTATTGCTGGGCGTAGTGTGGGTTCTTTCGAGCTTCCTGGACAATATCGCCGGAGCGCTGATAGGTGGCGCACTGGCACATGAACTCTTCCGGTCGAAAGTGCACATCGGCTATGTGGCAGCGATCGTTGCGGCATCGAATGCTGGTGGCGCATGGAGTGTCTTGGGCGATACAACTACGACCATGTTGTGGATTGCTGGTGTTTCGCCAGGGCAAGTGTTCGAGGCGGTGATTGGCGCGGCTGTATCGTTATTTGTTTTTGGGATTCCCGCCGCTATCAAACAACAGAGATACTCGCCGATGCTAAGACACGCTCGTGCTCGTATGCGAATCGATTGGGTTCGTATTGCAGTTATTGGACTGATTCTCGCGTTCGCTCTCGTCGCGAATGTCGCCACGAATATCAAGTTCCCGGGGTACGCAGATCGCTTTCCGTTTATTGGACTGGCTGTTTGGACAGCAATTCTGGTATCAATCGTGTTTCGTGCGCCGGAGTGGAACGTAATTCCACCAGCGTTCCGCAGTTCCATTTTTCTACTATCTCTCGTGTTGACCGCCTCTATGATGCCGGTCGAAGAGTTGCCGGTGGCATCTTGGAAGACAGCTCTCGGCCTTGGATTTGTGTCGGCTGTTTTCGATAACATTCCGCTCACAGCATTGGCGATCAAGCAGGGTGGTTACGACTGGGGTTTTCTCGCGTATGTTGTCGGTTTTGGTGGCTCAATTATCTGGTTTGGATCATCATCCGGCGTGGCGCTCTCTAGTATGTATCCAGAGGCTAAATCAGTAGTGCAATGGCTGCGTCACGGCTGGTACATTATCGTCGCATATCTCGTCGGCTTTTACTTGATGCTGGGCGTGTTGGGCTGGCGTCCAGATACGCCGCACAGGCGTGGACCCTCTCCCGGTGTTACGAGCGCGGCCATGAAGGAGTCATTCTTCCTGCGCACTTTACCAGGAGGGGCGCAACTGGCTGAGGCAGCCCACGCGAATCCGCAGTAGATCGAAAAAGACGTTGCACGCGAAGGCACATCCCAGGTCGCCAAAAGCCCCGCGTACAGCGCTGCGCGTCGCAATCCTTTGTGCTGTCCTGTTCCTTTCAGGCATTGGCGCGCTGATTTTCGAAACTCTCTGGTTGCGATTGAGCGGGCTGGCATTTGGCAACTCCGTTTGGGCTGCGGCGTTGATTCTCTCCAGTTTCATGGCGGGCTTGGCGCTAGGAAATGCGCTCGCCGCATCGTCGAGAATTCGGCGATGGCGTCCGCTTCATTTATACGCGGTGCTGGAGGTCCTCGTCGCGTTGTTTGGATGCACGATTGTTTTTGCTCTTCCTGTGCTTGGCGAATTGATGCGGCCTGTGTGGCAAACGCTCTGGAATTATCAGCCGACGCTGCTCGGACTGCGATTCATCGCGTCTTTCCTGGTCCTGCTGGTGCCGACGACAGCAATGGGCTTGACGTTGCCGGTTTTAATCGAAGACCCAGTTTTGCGCCGAGCGAATTTTGGGCGGGCAATCGGTCTTCTTTATGGCTCGAACACATTAGGCGCAGTAGCCGGCGCCGCGCTCGGCGAAGGTTATCTGATTGCAGCGTTTGGGCTTCATGGCACCGGCCTTGCGGCGGGCTTGGTGGTTTGCCTCGCTGCAGCGATCGCTTTGTTGATCGCAAAAATTGATGCGGACACCGACGCGCTCATTTCAGAGCGAACATTTCCGTTGCGCTTCGACGCAGGCTATCGGTTACCGTGGCGTTTGCTTTTCGTCAGCTTTGGGGCGGGCTGCATTTTTCTTGCGCTGGAAGTGGTTTGGTTTCGGTTTCTACGTTTGTATGTCGCATCCTCGCCGACTGCATTCGCGATTATGCTGGCTGTAGTGCTGGCAGGAATTGGCTTCGGCGCCATTGTCGCTGGCGCGATGCATCGCCGCTCGACATCACTAAATCACCTGCTTCCGGTCCTCTTGCTGTTGGCCGCCATTTTGACGCTTCTCTCGTATCTGTTTTTTCCGGGCGAGTTGATTCAGGCGCGTACGGGCGTGTTTGATCTCAAATGGTGGCAGATTGCGTTCTTGTGCGTTGCCCTGATGTTCCCCGTCGCTTTGCTCGCAGGAATTCTGTTTCCGTCCATCGTGGCAGATGTTCAGGTGAGGGTGGAAGACCGGATGAACAGCACAGGGATCACAACGTTGTTCAATACTGCGGGAGCCGCGCTCGGCCCGCTTGTTGCAAGCTTCGTCCTGCTGCCGGCCGTCGGCTACCAATGGAGCCTCATATTTTGCGCCACGGGATACGCTTTGCTTGGCATCCTCGTGACCGACCGTGCGGATTGGTCAATTCAGCGGCCAATCGGTCTGGTCACAATCGCGTTTTGCGCAACCGTCATTCTGCTGCTCGCATTTTTTCCTTACCAACGCGCTGAATCACATTTCGCGCACGCAAGTCGGCCTTACGAAACGGATGAACACGGCCATGTGCTTGCACATCTAGTGAAAAGGATCGAGGGCACTTCGGACACGTGGCAGTTGCTGCGGCGCGATCTTTTCGGCGAACCGTATTACTACCGGTTGCTGACCAACGCATTTTCGATGTCGGCCACAAATCCGTACAGCCAGCGCTACATGAGATTGTTTGCTTATCTTCCGTTGGCTTTTCGTCCGGAATCAGAAGACGTGTTGCTTATTTCTTATGGCTGCGGCGTCACAGCGGATGCGTTTCTTCATGGGTCGCACGTTAAACGGATGGATGTGGTGGACATTTCCAAGGAGGTGTTCGCACTGGCTGATTTCTATTCTAGCATCGATTACTCCAATCCACTGCGGGACCCGCGCGTGCACCGAGTTGTGCAAGATGGTCGCTTCTTCCTACAGGCCAGCCCGCGACAGTACGACATCATTTCGGGAGAACCGCCCCCGCCCAAAGTAGCGGGCTCGGTTAATCTCTATACGCGGCAATTTTTCTCGCTCATGAACAGTCGGCTGAAGGAAGGCGGAATCGCTACCTTTTGGCTGCCCATCAATCAGTTGAAAGTCGAGGAAACGAAAGCAATTCTTCGTGCATTCCATGATGCTTTCTCAAACTCGTCGGTTTGGGCCGGGGCCCATCAGGACTGGATCGTGATGGGCATCAAAGGGCCGGGACGCAAGGTGCCCGAAGAGGAAATTCGGCAATTGTGGAGCCACCCAGATTCGGGCGGCGATTTGAGGCGAATCGGTATTGAGGTCCCGCAACAATTGGGCGCTCTTTTTCTCATGGACGGCCAAGAGATCGACCGGATCACGCGTGATGTCTCGCCGCTTACGGATAATTATCCGAAGCGGCTAAGCGATGCCGGGTGGGACGACGAAGCAAGTCAGCGCTTTGCTTTGACGTACATGGAAACGCTTCCGGCGCTCCAACGTTTCCTTCATTCTCCGTTGGTCGCCGCGGTTTGGCCCGAGACGCTGAACTCGTCGATGGAATCGTTCTTTGTCATTCGCGAGTCGCGCTATCTCTCCGAGACGGTGGGAAGCAACAAGCTGGCCGAACTGGACGTTTATCTACGCCATTCTGGATTGCGAATACCTGTTTTAGAAGTGCTCGGCAGTGATGGATTCAGGGTGGCAATTGCAGAGCGGGTGGCGAAGAAAGCGCAACCGTCTCCGCTAGAGGTAATGCCGGATCTAATTGCGGGAGCGCTGGCGCGGCGGGACTTCAACGCAGCAATTCGCCTGCTCGAGGGGGAGAAAGATCGCGGCGCATTGAGTCCGAACGACACATTCTTGCTTACATACCTCTACTGCTTGAATGGCAGTGTGGACAAAGCGGAAGGGCTTGCCGCCACCAACGCCAATTCGATCAAGAAAGATTGGTTCGTTGATTGGCTGTGGGGAAAATTGGAGGCCGATTTCGGATTCCATCCCCCGCCTTAGATGCGATGCTCAAGCGCGTAAGCGGCGGTTCCAAACCGGTAAAAAAAGTTTCAAAAATCGAGAAAAAAAGCTTGCCAGCCGTTGGCCTCTTCCGCTAGACCGGGAATTCGAGCGACAAACAGCACTGTTTGTCCGTTCAAAAAAAAGTTTAAAAAAGTGAAAAAAAAGCTTGTCAGGCCTTTAGAAATTTAATAACCCTGCCGAAACCTAACCAAACCAATGGAGAAACTAATGACTAAAAACGCACTAAAAACGTTTAGATTCGTTCGGCTCGCACTCATGGCGGGCGTCGGATTTCCGCTCATCCTCGCATCCAACGCCTTCGCGCAGTTGCCGGCTCCCGCCGCCTCCCCGCCGCCAGGTATAGGTGCGCCGGCACCAGCAGGAGCGGCTGAAGTCGAACGCGTCGTCGTAACGGGTTCGAACATTCCCACAGCGGAAGAGACTGGCCCGAATCCCGTGGACACGTACCGTCCGCAGGACATCGAGAAGTTGGGCATCCGCAATGCGACGGACCTTCAGGAATTCATCCCGCAAGAGGCCGGTGGCACCGTTAACCTGAACATCGGCAATGCCGGTGATGGCACAGTCCAGTTCAACCTGCGCGGCTTGTTGCCCAAGGAGACTTTGATCCTAATCGATGGCAAACGTGTCGCCTACGGTTCGTTGGGTTCCGCCGGAACCAGCGCAGGCCCGGACATCAACCTGATCCCCTTTTCCATGGTCGATCACGTTGACATCCTCAAGGATGGCGCCTCGGCCGTGTACGGCTCCGACGCGATCGCTGGCGTGGTCAATTTCTTTTTGATCCACAAATTCCGCGGTCTGGAGATCGGAGGGACGTACGGGAACACAAACTTGGGCGCCTCCAACGAGATGGGCGAGTGGGAGGCATGGATCAAAGCGGGCACCGGAGATGACAAGACCGATATCGTGGTCATTGCCGATTTCTGGCAACGCCTCAATGGAGTTTTCAGTCGTGACCGCGATATTTCGTCCAATGGGAATTTCATCCCGTTTGGAGGAAACGATGTGCGCAGCAGCAATGAACCTGGTCGGGTCGGCGGATTCCGCTTGCGCCCGGGCATGTTCTTCGGCCCGGGGGGTCTCCCGCAGCCCGGCATAAACACCCCGCTGCCAAAATCGTCCACGGGGCCTGCGACTTCTCCCTTCTATAAGACGCCCGGGCAGTTCGGACTCGGTTTTCTTGGTGACCCGGCCGCGCTGGATGGGAATTACGTTAGCTTTAACTTTGCTGCTTTCACGCCTGCGCTGCCTCCGGGGGATCGCCAGGTGTACTATGGCTCGTTCACGCGTGATATTTGCGACAAATACCTGACAGTGTTTGCCGATTTCAAGCTCGCACGGACATTCTACGATGCGTCCCTGGCGGCTGTGCCGTTTACGCCTGATCCATTCAAGATACCGGGTACCAACGTGGGTTTCAGTCCGAACAGCATCAGTGTGCCACTCGTAAATGCGTGGAATCCATTCACAGTCGCAAATGCGACTATTCCAAATTTCTTTCCTGACGGAAGCGGTCTCCCTGTGACTACAGGTGTTAAGTTTCGCGGCCTTAACGACACCGGGCCCAGACATGAGCATTTCACTTACTGGGATTCCATCTTCGATGTCGGGCTCCGCGGTGAGATGGGAGAAATTGGCGATTACTTCAAGACTTGGAACTGGGAACTGGGTTTCCGTTATAATCGGAACGAAGGAAAAGACATATCCATAGGTGAAGCCAGCCAGCCCGGGTTACGGGCTGCGCTGTTGGATACGGACCCAGCCACAGCGTTTGATCCGTTCCTGAATTTCACCGCCCATAATACAAGGGCGGCCAGATCCGCCGTGTATGTGAACCTGCAAAATACCGGCGAATATGAGCTGCCAATTTACTATGCGACCATTAACGGCGACCTGTTCAGTCTTCCAGCCGGTCCGATCTCTTTCGCGATTGGCGGCGAGTACGATGCGCCGAGGTTCAATCGCACTCGTGACGCGCTGAACAACACGTTTCAATCGATTGGCTCGACGGATGGGCAAGGCTTCCGTGTGAATCGCGATGTTTGGGGAGTCTACGAGGAAGTCCGGGTGCCTTTCACCAGCCCCACGTGGAACTTCCCCGGTTTCTACAGTTTTGAAGTGGACTTTGCTGAGCGGGAAGAATGGTATAGCAATAATACTAATACAGTTTTAACTCCGTTTGTCCCCGCGTCACACTCCAGGTATAACGCCCAGCGGCCGAAGGTGTCTGTCCGCTGGCAGCCGCTTGATCCAAAGTACATCGGCGCGATTACTTTGCGCGGCAGCTACACCGAAGCGTTCCATGCGCCAACACTATCGGAGCTTGCCCCTGCAGGCTCACAAAACTTCCCATTGGTCACCGATGTGTTTACCCGCACCAATCCCCCGGCATTCCGGACTGATCCTCAAGTTGAGGAACGCATTTCTGGAAACCCGCTGCTACATCCGGAAGTTGCCTATGAATGGACCTACGGAGCGGTTTACAGCCCGAAATGGGTGAAGGGCCTGACACTGAGCGCCGACTGGTGGCATATTGATATGCGCGATATCGTAACCACTCCCGGCGCGCAGTTCCTTATCGAGCAAAATAATCCTGCTTTGGTGCAACGTGGTCCGCCACCGCCCGGGGGTGTATTCGGTCCAGTCATTCTGGTCCTCGATCTTAACCAAAACCTTTCGGGCGCAGTTTTCGAAGGCCTCGACTACGAAGGTATCTATATTATGGATTCTACGATCTTTGGCGGCAGCGATTGGGGCAGAATAACGACCACGGTCAATGGCACCTGGCTGTCCCGGGCTGAGTTTCAGGCCCAACCCGGTACGAAACGGATCGGTATCAATGGGGAATTCCTGCCGCCGGGATTCTCTCTGACCAGTTCGTTGCCGTGGCATCGGGCCAATTTCAGTATCTTTTACGATGGCCCGGCCGATACCTGGGCTGGTGGTCTCGATGTCGGCGCGGTAGTCCACTGGATCGGCCAATACGAGGACGACAATGCCAGTCTGACAGGGTCCCCGAAGTTGAATATGCCAAGAACAGGCGGTAATAATAATCCCGCTCCTTTTCCTGACCGCGCGCGGAAAGTGGCCGCGTGGACGACGCTCGATATCATCCTCAACTACACGTTTAACCTGCCTCCGCCCGCACCAGCAGAGGTGCCCGGTTATGCCAAAGACGGCGGGAAAAACGTGAAGAGCGGCAAGGATGGCAAGGAGAAGAATGTCATTCCAGTCTCCACGGCTGAGTACGGCTGCAACAACTGGAAATGGTGGCTCAACAATACCACGGTCACGCTTGGTCTGCAGAACGTGACCGACGAAGATCCACCGTTTGTAGCTGGTTCCTTCGAGAACGGCTACGACGAGTCGATTGGCACAATCAAAGGCCGGTACTGGTATGTTGGATTGAAGAAGCGCTTCTAAAGCGCAAGCCGAGACAATTCACAGCGGCCGGGCTCTTAGCGGGGCCCGGCCGTTTTGCTTCTGCTTCCTTTGGCCTGTCGAGCCCTTCGACTTCACTCAGGACAGGCTCTGTCGAGACAGCTCTAACTCTTGAATTCCAAACGATGCCGCGTGATTACAATTTCTGGAGCTATCCGAGGAATTTTGCGGAACATTACAAAGTTGCTTGCCCGAGTACTGTGCCGTCTCAATCGTTGCATCAAAATAATCACGCGAGGCCAAGCTTTTATTCGCTCGAGTCGCGCAGCGGAAGGCTCTTTCGGTAAAGATCGATGTTCGACTCAAGTGCATTTGCGGCCGGGTAGTTTCCCTGCTTCGTGGCCAACTCTGAGCCGCGCTGCGCGGTTTCAATCGCCTTATCAAATTGACGATTCTCCGCATACGCAGCAGCAAGGAGCCGGTAGATCCGAGGGTCTCTCTCGCCGGAGAGCTTTAGCGCATGCTCGCCCAAAGCAACTGCTTTTGCCCCGCTCCGAATCGCGTCGTCAGGAAATGTGGCAAACACCCACACGAGATTGCAGTAGGCGTTTAGGTTGCCTGGGTTTAGCTCCAGCGTCTTTTGCCATTCGCTGATTGCCTGATCGATTCGGCCCTCTTGCGACCACGCGATACCGAGGTCGTTGTGTGCCTCCGCGCTGGCGGGATTCACTTGCAGCTCTTTCTGTAAATGAGCGACTGCCTGATCGAGCTGACCCTGCCGCAACAGGATCATGGCGATGTTGTGATGAACCTTGGGTAGGTGCGTATCCAGCTCCAAGGCTTTCTGGAAATGAGCGAGAGCCCCATCAAGTTCTCCTTTTGATGTAAGCGCAATGCCGAGGTTATTGTGCGCTTCCACGAACCCCGGCTGGATTTGCAATTCCTTCTTAAATTCCGCGATTGCCTCATCGAGATGTCCACTATTCAGAAGTAGCGTGGCGATGTTGTAGTGCACCCGGGGGCGAATTTGATGCGTCTCGAGAGCCTTTTGAAAGTGGACGCTTGCCTCTTCGTTCTGTCCACTTGCTGAAAGCGCAACACCGAGACGGCTATGAGCATCGGCGCTGTCGGGTCGGATCTCCAATGCCGTGCGTGCGTGAAAGACTGCGTCGTCCAGGCGATTTTCGCGGAGGTCAAGATCGCAAAGACTAATGTGAGCCGTGTCGTTCTGTGGATCGACCGCGAGGGCGTGCGTCCAAAGAGTGCGGCCATCACGCCAGTAACTGGTTTGTTTCCAGGCGGGAAACATCAACAGGGCGATTGAGGAAGCCATTGCCGTGCCGAGAAGAATGCGTCGATGGCGCCACGAGGAGACAGTGTCGGCAACGAACCAGGTCACAAGAATATACAGACCGATTTGGGGCAGGTACATGTAGCGATCCGCGTGAGCCTGCTCGCCGACCTGTATGATACCGCTCACCGGCACCACCATTCCCAAAAACCAAAACCAGCCCGTCAAAAAATAAGGATGTCTCCGTCTGCACATGAAAGCACCTGCGGTGACCGCGATGAGGAACAGCGCCGCCGCCAAGACTTGTAAGACAGAAAGGCTGTGCCTCGGATGAGGGTAAAAGACGGACAATCCAAATGGCCACACGAGTTGTCGCAGATAAATGACAGTTGCTACAGCGGCATTGGAAAATCGGTTCATCAGTGACAGATGTCCGATCGGGTCGATAAAATGGCGCTGAGCAAAAAGAGTTGCCGCGCAAGAGCCAAATGAAAAAAGTAGCAGCGGAATTTTTTCGAGGAGAATTCGTCGAATACTCTCGCGGTCTTCAACTCTACGCTGCTGGCCAAGCTTGATTGGAGCTTCTGGCGCGAATCGCTTTAATGGCCAGTAATCCAGCAATAGGAGAACGAACGGAACGGTCACGAGCATCGGTTTCGACATAAGGCCGAACGCGAACACAAGCAGGACAAGGATGTAGGATGTGAACGAGAGCTTGTGAACATATCGGATGTAAGCACCGAGCGTGAGCATGAAAAAGACGGCGCTTAATAGGTCTTTCCGCTCAGAGATCCATGCGACAGACTCCACGTGCAACGGATGAATTGCGAATAACGCCGCAACAAAAGCGCTTTGCCACAACGTGCCTGTCATTCGTCGCAGCACGAGAAACAGAAGGATGACAGCGATGGTGTGCAAAAGAACGTTTGTGAAATGATGTCCGGCCGGCTTCAAACCGTATAGCTGACAATCCAACATGTGCGAGATGACCGTCAGCGGATGCCAGTTACCACCTACAGTGTGCGTAAAGGCCCAAAGCACGCTCTCTGGTGAGAGTCCTGCGGCAACCTGTGCATTCTCGTAAACATACTGTGGGTCGTCGTAGGTGACGAACTGGTGCGCTACGGTTTGACCAAAAACCAACCAGGTAATCCCGGCGAGAACAGCGCAAATCCCGAAAATCACCCCCAGCTTCGGGATGACTGACCGCACAGAAACGTGTTTTGCCATTTCCTAAAGACTAGATCGACCACGTGTAGCCCACGGCACTAGATCTATCAAATCACTAGCAGGCAGCCGGGCCGGCGCATTCGAGAAGGCTATCATGTATCGTTGGCTACGATTAAAGGTCTGGTTCGGGTACGCCGGCTGAAGAAACGATTCTACGCACGGAGCAGGATAATTCACAGCAATCCAACGACGGACTTCGAAGATTGCGATTCGCTCGCGAATCAAGAAATGAACTTCGTGTCCACATTATCAGCAGCGGTTGAGAATGATCTAAGGATTGATTTTCGCCGCGGTTTGAGGAAGACTTGGTTCCGCCAAAGCATGCAGCACGTTTCTGCATTCTCATCTCCGCAAACTGTCCCGGCTGTGCCTGGTCCGGCAACCGGTGGACGCAAGCCTAATTTGTGGATTCTGGACAGTTGGCGCGACTTGATTCTTTACGTCTGTACGCCGCTCTTGCTGGTGCCCGTCTTTATCGGGGCCCAGGGACTCTGGGCCGCCGAAGACATTTATCTTTTTGTCGCTGCGTTCGGTGCGATGGGGCACCACTTGCCAGGCATGATTCGCGCCTACGGTGACCGCGCCTTGTTTCAGCGTTTCCGATACCGATTCATTTTCGCACCGATTTTCCTCGTAGTGGTTTGCGCAGCTTTTTCTCTGTGGGACCTCAAAGGCATCGTGCTTGTCGCGTTTGTCTGGGGCGTTTGGCATGGAATGATGCAAACATACGGGTTCTGCCGCATCTACGACGCGAAGGTCGGCTCGTTCGCGGAGCTAACGCGACGCCTTGATTTCGCTCTGTGCGGGATCTGGTTTGGGACCGCTGTGCTTCTTTCGCCGCAGCGGATGACCGACACCTTGGAAAGTTATTATGCGGCCGGAGGACCTTTTATTCCGCCCGCACTCCTTCGGGCAGCGCAGCAAGGGCTGCTGGCGTTGGCTTTGGCCATTTCAGGTGTATTCCTGGTGAATTTCGTCTGGATGTGGACGCAAGGGAAGCGCCCAAGCCCGGTCAAGCTGGTGCTTCTTGTCACGAGCATTTCCTTTTGGTGGTACTGCAACAACATCGTAGCCAGCGTCCTCGTCGGCATCGCGTTATTCGAAGTGTTCCACGATGTGCAGTACCTCTCGCTGGTGTGGATCTATAACCGTAAACGAGTCGAGAGCGACAGATCGATCGGTGGGTTTATGCGTTTCGTGTTCCGCCGCAGTGGCGCGCTCGTAGGCGTTTATGTAGGCTTGGTGCTCGCCTACGGCGGGCTGAGCTTGTCCAAATCGTATGTCGGCATCGATGCCGTTAAGCGCATTTTAACCGGCGTCGTGACCGCGTCGGCACTGCTCCATTTTTACTACGACGGCTTCATTTGGAAGGTTCGTGAGAAATCGACGCGACAATCTCTCGGCATCACCGGCGGAGCCACTGATCTTTCAAAAAACGCTTTTTTGTCGAGTTGGGCTTTGCACGGCGCGAAATGGGTAGCGGTCTTTGTAATACCCCTTGTAGCGCTTTGGTTCGCGGAGGTGCATTCTGCCCAGGGTAAACTTGAGCGTTTGTCCTCGATCGTTGCTGACCTTCCGTCCAGTGTGCGAGCGCATTTCAATTACGCGACGGCTTTGCAAGAGGCTGGACGAACCGATGAGGCAGCCGGACATTTTTCCGAGGCGCTACGTTTGAATCCTAATTCAGCGAAAGGCCACGTTAATCTGGCAGGCCTCCGGATGGAGCAAGGAAAATTGGACGACGCGCAAACGCATTTTGAACAAGCGTTGCGCATTGATCCCAATAATGCCGAGTATCACTCGGGCTATGCTTATCTTCTGGAACAACTCGGTCACGACGATCAAGCGGCTGCCGAATCCGAAGCCTCCATCCGACTCGCCCCCAAGTCCGCCCAAGCTCACTACAGCTATGGCGCGTTCCTGGAAAAACATGGCAAAATCGAGGAAGCAATTGGGCATTACCGCCAGTCCCTACAACTCGATCCCCGTTTGGTCGATGCTCATATCGACCTCGGCAGTTTGGTTTTTGATAAGGGAGATCTATCCGAAGCAAAGGAACATTTTCAGAAGGCATCCAGTCTCAACCCGAAACTCGCTCAACCACATAACTATCTGGGTAAGGTTTTCATGCGCGAAGGCAATCTCACCCAGGCGGTCTTGCAATTCGAAGAGGCGTTACGTCTCCATCCCGACTTTCCGGAGGCCGAGGAAAACCTGCGCATCGCCAAACAGAGTGAAAACACGAACCAACACGAATAAGGCGCGAATTTTTCGTCGCCGTATTCGTGGGCATTAGTGTTCATTCGTGGTTAGATTTTTTGAGCGGCGAGATTGGCTTTGGGGATTTCTGCTAATCGCATTGGTTTTCATCGCGTACGCACCGGTTTTCGGTGCCGGATTTGTCTGGGACGATGAGTCGCATCTGACCCAGAATCCATGCATAGTCGGCCCGCTGGGGCTGAAGGAAATCTGGACCAGCATGCGAGCCGTCTATTATCCGCTGGTGCTCACGACTTTTTGGGTGCTGCACAAGTTCGTTGGCTTAAATCCGCTGCCGTATCACATCCTCAACGTGTTGATGCACGCGGGATCGGCGGTATTGCTTTGGCGCCTCCTTCGACAACTCGGGGTCCGTGGCGCATGGCTCGGCGCAGCACTCTGGGCGCTGCACCCCGTCATGGTGCAGTCAGTCGCCTGGGTGACTGAGCTAAAGAACACCCAGTCATGCCTGTTCTACCTCCTGTCGATTTTTTGCTTTCTAAATTGGGAAGAGCACTCGCAGACGTGGAAAAATCCTATAAAGAGCGCGTTGCTGTTTAGTTTGTCCCTGGTCTTTTTCGTACTCGCGACGTTAAGCAAACCTTCGGTGGTCATGTTGCCCATCGTGCTCGCTCTCTGCGTCTGGTGGCGGCGAGGGCGGATCGGATGGAGAGATGGAGTACCGCTTGCTCCATTCCTGCTCATTTCAGCGTTTGCGAGCGCCTGGACAATTTGGGAACAGAAATTTCATGCAAGCGCAGTTGGCCCGGAGTGGGCACAGACCTCGCCAGAGCGTCTGATCATCGCAGGACGAGCGATATGGTTTTACCTGGGCAAACTTGCCTGGCCTCATCCGCTCATTTTCATTTATCCGAGGTGGGAAATTCATTCATGGCAATGGATGGCGTACCTGCCGTTGCTTGCAGCAACGCTTGGTTTGATCGTCCTATGGACGCTGCCAGGAAGAGCTGGCCGCGCTTTGTTCTTTGCCGCTGCGTACTACGTCGTCTCATTGTTTCCGGTGCTCGGCTTTTTTAGTGTCTATTTCTTTCGTTACTCATTTGTAAGCGATCACTTCCAATACCTTGCGAGCATGGGGCCGCTTGCTTTAGCTGGCGCGGCTATTGCAACGCTTGTAGGGCGTTTCTGTGAAACGCCGCTTGAGTTGGCGTCTGACACAGACGCCCTACAATCATCGAGCGATAACATTGGTGTAGCCCGAGGGAGATTGTTTCTGGGCTCGTTGGGTTGCAGCATCCTTCTGTTGGCGCTTGGCTTTTTAACATGGCAGCAAGGTGCCGTTTACTACGACCTTATAACCTTTTACACAAAGACCCTCACAAGGAACCCCGCCTGCTGGATGGCGCATTACAACCTTGGAATCGCTCTTCAGGATCATGGCGAGACTGATCAGGCAATAACTCATTATCACCAGGCGATCGAACTGCGGCCAGGTTATGCGGAAGCGCACTATAACCTTGGCCGCCTCTTGGCTGAGAAAGGCGAATTCAATGATGCCATCACGCATTACGAAGCAACGTTGGCGATTACTCCTGCCGATGCCGAAGCGCATAACAATCTTGGTGCTACATTGTTTCAAGCAGGGCGTGTCGATGACGCGATTGCGCATTATCAAGAGGCACTGGCGGTTCGACCGGATTACGCGGAGGCTTCATGCAATTTAGCTGATGCGCTTCTTTCCAAGGGCGACATGGACGGCGCGATCACTCATTATCGCACCTGTGTGGCCGTGTTGCCCAATCATGCCGAAGCTCAATACAACCTTGCGAGCGCGCTCCTTCGCAAAGGATCGATCGACGAAGCTATTATACACTATGAAAAAGCGTTGGAGTTGGTTCCGGGGAACGCGGATGCGCATGCAAACCTGGGGAGCGCCCTTCTGGCGAAAGGCCGCATTGCCGAAGCGATTGGGCAATACAAGGAGGCGCTTACCCTCGTACCGGAAAATGTTGCCGCGCAAAGTAACCTCGCGTGGCTGCTAGCGACGTCGCCGGATTCATCGCTTAGAAACGGGTCCGAAGCGGTTCTGCTGGCTGAACAGGCTAGTCGGTCATCGGGTGGGAAGGGGCCCCTTGTTCTGCGGATTCTGGCTGCTGCCTATGCGGAAGCTGGCCGCTTTTCGGAAGCCAGAGCGACAGCCCATGAAGCCTTGCAAGCAGCCGATGACCAGGGAAACTCCGCATTAAGCGACTTCCTTCGAAAAGAGATCGCGCTCTATGAATCCGGGCAGCCTTATCACAAGCAAGCCAGGTAGCTAAGCAAGCACGCTAGCTCGCACGCATGACCGAATCGCTCATGCAAGTAACAGTTCGCCAAGGAATCTAATCTGCGGACCTCGCTGCGCGGAGAGGAACATTCGCGCGATACAGCTCTACATCACCGTCAAGAACATGTGCCAAGCCGGCTTTCCCTTGCACGGTAGCTGTCATCATTGCTTGTCTTGCAGTCGTGATTGCCTCAGAGAACCGGCCGCTCTCTGCGTAAGCAGCTGCGAGCGTCCGGAGAAACTTAGGATCATTGCCACCCGAAAGCTCCATTGCTCGCTGAGCGAACTCTACCGCTTTGATGCCATCACGAACGGACGCATCGGGAGCAGTTGCCAACACCCAGGCCATGTTGATGCGAGAATGGGGATCCTCGGGAGCTAAGGCTATTGCGTTTTCGTACTGGGCGACCGCCTCTTTGACCGAACCTCGCCGCAAGAGAGCGTTACCAAGGCAGGTATGGGCATCCGCGTCATCGGGTCGTATCTGGAGCGTCTTCTCCCAATCTGCCATTGCTTTGTCGATACGGCCTTCTGCAAAAAGAATGTTCCCGCGGTTGTAATAGGCATCTGCATAGTTTGGTTGCGATTTTATCGCCTCGTCGTAGTGAACCATTGCTTCATCGGGTTGTCCTTTTCGGCTCAGAGCGTCGGCGAGGTTTACTTGCACAACAGCTGAACCGGCGCTGTAATGCGGATCCCGCTTACTGGACCTAATCCTTAACGCGGTCTCAAAGTGAGAGATCGCCTTGTCCAGCTCCCCGCGATCGGCGCAGAGGTAACCGAGATTATTGTGGGCAACATCGTTATTAGAAGTCACGGCCAGAGCATGGGTCCAAAGAGTCTCGCTATTGCGCCAGTACGAAGCCTGAATGAAGGAAGCCCACCCCAGGGCAACGATGATTATTACCGCGGATGCTACAGCAACCCGTGATCTTCGTTGGGACACTGCGGTCACATCCGCGACAAGCCACACTGCGAGCACAAACAGACCGATGTGGGGGAGGTACGTATAGCGGTCCGCGTGGCCTTGTTCTCCAACCTGGACGAGGCCGATCACGGGGAGTAGCATGCCGACATACCAGAACCATCCGACGAAGAGATACGGTCCTTTCCTTCGGAAAACGATTGCTGCGATAGTCATCGCGAGAAGCAGTCCAATCGCGAGAAGAATTTCCCAAATTGTCAGAGTATCATTTGGATGAGGGTAGAAAACGGCGAGGCGTGCCGGCCACAATGTTTCCCAGACGTAAATCACGTAAGTCACGACCGCGTTTTCTATGCGCCAGAGGAACGGTAGCGGTGGGATCGCACCAGTAGCTCGTTTCTGCAGGATAAATGTGATGACACAAGAACCCGCGGCGATAGCGAGCAAGGGAACTTTTTCCAAAACAAGGTCTCGTCTTACGCGCCATTGATCACCAGATTTTGCGCCTTTCGCTCTCTCTTTTGTTAAAGAGAGTTGTTCAAAGCGACGTAGTGGCCAGTAATCCAAAAGAAGAAGGATGACGGGTGCGCTTACCAGCATTGGCTTGGACATGAGCCCGGCTACGAATAGCACAGCAACCGCCAGATAACGCGTTACAGACCGTGCGCGTGTGTAACGACAGTATGCACCCAGAATGAGTAAAAAAAAGACGGCGCTTAAAACGTCTTTTCGTTCGCTCACCCATGCCACTGACTCAACATGGAGTGGATGAACTGCGAACAACGCTGCTACAGCGGCACTCTTCCACAGTGCGCCGGTCATTTGCCACAGCACCCGGAAGAGCAACAGCACCGCAATGGTATGCAAAAGGACGTTGGTCGCATGATGGCCGCTGGCCTTTAGACCGTATAGCTGGCAATCCAGCATGTGCGAAATGGTCGTCAGTGGATGCCAGTTGCGTGCGTGTGGGCTGGTAAAAGCAAGCGCCAGCCCTTTTACTGTCAATCCGGCCTGAATCGCCGGTGCCTTATAGACGTATACGTCGTCGTCAAAGTTAACGAAATCGTATCGCAGTGTTTGGCCGAACACGGCCAGGCTGATTGCAATAAGAAACAGGTATATAACAATCGTTGTGCGATGACTTCGAACTCCTTTTGGTAATCCGCGGTGGTTCTGGGCAGATGGCCGCTTGTTTTTATTCACTGTGGGGAAGAACCGCCAGCTGCCAGGCTAGGATCGCGCAGTGGCGTGCCAGTCTGGTAGAGAGCGATGTTACTCTGAAGCTCGGCGGCTAACGCGGAGTTTCCCTGGCTAGTTGCTAAATCGGCGCCGCGCTGCGCACTTTCGATCGCCTGTGAAAACCGCCCATCCTCTGCATATGCGGCTGCTAGCACCCGAAAAATCATTGGGATTTTGCCACCTGAGATACGCAGCGCTTTCTCTGCCAGCTCAACTGCGCGGCGCCCGTCTCGGATGGAATCATCGGGACACGTTGCGAACACCCAAGCCAGATTGCTTGCAGCATTGCCGTTTTCCGGCTCGATCGCCTGCGCTTCCTGCCACTGCTCAATTGCTTCCCGTACTCGCCCTTGCTGGATGAAAGCTGTTCCCAGAATGTTACGTGCCTCTACGTTCGCGGGTTCTATCTCCAAGAATTTACGATAGTGCACCATTGCCTCTGCGACCCGGCCCTTTTGAAGGAGGGCCTTTGCGAGATTGTTATGCGCCGGGCCATTTTCGGGGCGAAGGTCGATCGCTGCCTGTAACCTGGAAATGGCGTCATCCAACTGGCCGTTTTGCAGAAAAATTATACCGAGGTTGTTTTCAGCAACATCGTTGTGTTTGGTCACAGCGAGCGTATGAGTGAACAACGTTTCACTATTGCGCCAATAAGATGTTTGGATCGAGGCGCTACAACTTAACGCGGCAACTACGAGCAGCGCAGCAGCGATTAGAAGTACGCGTCGGCGGCGCCACGAAGCAGTCAAATCGGCAAACGCCCAGGTGCCTGCAATGTAAAGGCCGATCTGTGGCAGATACGTATATCGATCGGCATGCCCCTGCCATCCTACTTGTACCAACCCGATGACTGGAACAAGCATCCCCAGATACCAGAACCAACCCATGATGAAATACGGCGCTTTCTTTCTCAGGATAGCCGCTGCTATGGTAATGCCAATAAGAACGGCCAGGGCAAGGCTGATTTCCCACGGTGACAACCGATTTTCAGGGTGAGGGTAGAAGACCGCAAGGTTTGCTGGCCAAAACATTTGCCGCACGTAAATCACGTAGCTCACCAGGGCGTTGTTAACTCGTGGCAACATTGGCAATTGTTCAGTCCAACCGATTGCTCCTCGTTGCGCCAGAAATGTGACAACGCTTGAAACGGCAGAAAGTGCGAGGAGTGGAATTTTTTCCACGAGCAGGCTTAAAAGCTGATGTCCGGTATGTGATCGCTGATCTGTAATTCTTCCGAGCGGCCAGTAATCCAGAAGTAAGAGCACAAATGGCACCGTCACCAGCATCGGCTTCGACATCAGACCAAGAGCAAACACAAATGCCACTATCACATAGCGCCAGGTCGAGGGTGCGCGCGCGTAATGGACATAGGCGAGCAGAGTTAGCATGAAGAAAACACCGCTGAGTACATCCTTGCGCTCCGCCACCCAGGCCACTGACTCCACATGCAAGGGGTGAATGGCGAACACCGCTGCCACAAACGCGCTCTTCCAAAGCGCACCAGTCATTTGTTGCAGCGCAAGAAAGAGTAGGACCACGGCAATTGTGTGGAAAAGTACATTGCTAAAGTGATGCCCTCCTGCCTTTAACCCGTATAACGAGCAATCCAACATGTGTGTAATCGTCGTCAGCGGATGCCAGTTCTCAGAATGAATATGAGTGAATGCCCAGGCAATACCGGCGATGTTAAGGCCGCTGGTTATCTTGGTATTTTGATAGACATACCGCGGATCATCATAGTTAACGAAGTCGTGCCAAAGCGTCTGGCCAAAGACGATCCACGTAAGCAATGCAAGAAAGATGCAAACGCAGACAATTACCCAGTGACGGCTTGTCTTAGGGAAAGCGATTGAGTTGGAATTGATCCGGTGCACGTGCAACGCTAAACTTTTGTGAGACAACGCTGCTTAACGATTCCGTTCGTAAATCAAGATATAGTTTGTCAGACTCTCGACCGACGGCGGAACGTCCCCAAAGAAATAATCGGTTTGCCGAGGCGTAATATTCACGAGACCGGCTGCAACATAATTTTGCGCCGTATATTCATTCGCCCAAGTGAAGATCAACCGCTCAGATCCCGGACGCCACAACCAGGAATAAAACATTACCACCGAGATCAGATAGTTAGGACGAGCGCGTTCGATCTCCTGGATCATCTCCTCCTGCATTTGTCGCGCATATTTTTGCGGTTCCATCAAGCCGTAAGTATAAATGTATCCGGTCGCCGAATGCCGCTGCGCATAAAAATAAATCTCCGGTTCCGATCCCAACACCGCGATCGTATCATCCGGGCTTGTGTGATCTCGCAGATAGTCTGCGATTTTAACCGACTCGGCGAACGGATTATCGGAGTAAATCATTCTGGAGGCTTCAACTGGAGAGACTAAAAAGAAGAGTTTCTTCTCCCAGAAAATTGGCAGGCCAAGGGTCACGCCGAGCAGAAATAGCGGCGCGAATCTAACCACAATCATCCGGCTGGCCAGAAGATCGGACAGGTTGCTAATTGCGACGCCGACAAGCAGCGAGACCGCCGGAAGGATCATAATAAAATAATGCGGTCGAAAATAAAATCCCTGGCATACTGCTAAAGCCGAGAACACGAGAAAGCCGAGCAGAAAAGTTGTGCTGGAGCGACTCCTCCTTTCCCAAAGTCCGACCATCAAGCCGAGTCCAGCCAATGCCCACAATCCCCAGGCCACTCCAATGGCTTCTGTGATGCTCCGACCAGAAACCTGCATGGCCCGGTATAAAGGCCACTTGCCAGTGTATATCTCACCCATAAGAAAAGTGCCGTATTGGGCAGCGTACCTAACTGTCCAGAACCAGAATTTATCGAATACGCCTGCGTACCAAAGAATGAGACATGTGATTCCGAGGGGGACAATTGCAGCAACCCCGAAAATCAAATTTCGTAGAAGGATTTTTTTCAGGATAAATCGCTGGTGGACATCGTTCCAGAGAAGGTGGATTGCTCCAAACGGGATAAACAACAGCGCGGGCTGCTTCATCAACGCGCCGATGCCAAACAGCAATCCACTTGCGGATAGTCGTTCGAACGAATGCCGCTCTGACTCCGACAGCCTTAGGATCAGCAACGTCCCACCAAGAACGAATACCATCACAAAATTTGTGGCGTGAGTAGCTAAACCCAGGACCGATGGACTCATGGAGAGAACGGCATAGCTCGTTGCTGCGGCGATTCCTACAGTCGAATCTATTAGCCGTCGCCCTAATAGGAAAATCAGCGCGACTGTGATGGCATTGACCAGGAGCAAACCCAGATGAATTCCAAAAATTGTTTGTCCGAAGATCGACATAATCACGGCATAAGCGGCGTACGTTCCCGGAAACTTCATGTTATAAGCGAGCTTATATGGAGGGATGCCTTGTAACATTAGTTGGCCGGCATAAGCGTATTCGCCTTCGTCGCGCTCGAGCGGAATCCCCAGGAGCCGAATTCGGATTGCGAGGACGAAGCCGAAAACGATTACCGCCAGGATGCACCACCCAAGACGCAACGCTTTGCCGTTCATTTCGATCTTATCCGTCACGAAAGGTGTTTCCCGGATTGGCTACGCACAGCTCTCAAAGCTCGTCGCGCAGAGTTTCGAAAACAACTGTGCTATCAACTACTCCTTGCAGCGCGTCTGTTCCTGGGCCGCTGCCGAACACGACGACGTCTTCAACCGTAACCAATGCGGATTTCGTGTAGAATGTCGCCGGCTCGGGGTCTTCCGATTGCTGCGTCTCGGCTGCATCTTTCTCCGGTATTTTTGCCGGCCCATACGACTTGGTGCCGTGGGGGCCGGTTGCCCAAGTGATCCAAGGCTGTCCGGCTGAATTAAAACCCAGCAATGCGATCCCGCTGTCTTTGCGAAAAGGAAAGCCATTCAAGCTCAGTCCACCGATTGCCACATCACCGCAGACTACGATTGTCGATCTTTGCCCTCCATAGCTTCGAGCAATGCCGACTGCCCGGTCTAGTTCGACTGTTTGGCTTAGGGTCCTTTCTCCGTTGTTTTCCTGTGCTGCTTTGCGCATCAGCCCTGCATCGATAACCAGTAAATAGCCGCCCGGATTATATTGAAGTAGTTGGATGGCTCGCCGTACCATATCTGAAAGGCTGGGCTGGTGAGTTCTCTCTTCTACCTGGTTCGTGAATGCGAGATCGCCATCACTGAAAACACCAAAGAGTTTCGGCCGGCGCCACGCGGGGATCGTTTCCAGCTCGGCTCGTGTCCGAACAATATCGAATCCGTTGCCCCGAAGTTCGAGCAACAGGTCGCGATTGTCTTGCCTTTCTCCCCCTTTCGTGACCGGACGAAATTGCGCCCCGCCGCCACCCATTGCGATGTCGATGTTCGCACGATCCACGAACTCAGCAGCGATTTTCTCGAAATCGGTCGATTCGGCCGGGTGCGCGTAAAAAGCCGCGCTGGTCGGTTCAGTAAGCTTTGTATCCGTCACTAACCCTGTGGCTCGTCCGTATTCGTGCGCGAGCTCGACGATGTTCTTGATAGGCTTGCCCTCACCATTGATAGCAAGGGCGCGATTGGCCACCCTTTCACCTGTCGCGATTGCGGTTGCGGCAGCTGCTTGATCGGGAGCGGCGAAATCCTTCGAGTAATTCATCACCAAAGCTGCATGAGGCATCGAGTCCACGCTCAGGCGCGTGCCAGCGCCACCGGCATAAGTGCGCGTGGGGCCCAGCCGAGCTGGCGAGAGACCTTCTCCAACAAACACAATGATTCCAAAAGGCTTGCGAATGACCCAGTGTTGAAAGTAAAGAACCCCAACGCCGGCAAACGCGAGAAGGCAAAAAAGCGCGAGCAACTGGTTGCGCCATTTCACGAGGCCGATCTAGGCGCGCGTTTGTCCGGTTGTCAACGAAAGAACCGCTTGTCGGTCTTGGCATTCACCAGCAAAGTGCGCGACGTATGGCTGGTCCGGTGATGCTCATCATTCGCGACGGCTGGGGCATAAATGCAGGCGGCTGGGACAAGCGTAATGAGAATGGAGACGCAACGCTCCTCGCGTCTACCCCTTTTCACGACAAGCTCTACCGGGATTATCCATCTTCTAAATTGAGCGCCAGTGGCGTCGATGTCGGCTTGCCGAAGGGACAGATGGGCAACTCGGAAGTGGGCCACCTTAATTTGGGAGCAGGTAGAATCGTTTATCAAGATCTGACGCGAATTAACAAAGCGATCGAAGAGGGCGAACTAACTCGTAACCAAGTTTTACAAGAAACATTCGCAGATGCGCGCGGTCACCGGCTTCACTTGCTGGGCCTGGTTTCCGACGGCGGTGTACACAGCCATTATTTGCACATGATCGCGCTTGCTAACGCCGCCCGTGAAGCAGGCGTAATGGAAATCTTCGTCCATGCTTTCACCGACGGGCGAGACACGTCACCCACCGGCGGAGCTGGTTTTTTTAGAACCTGCGAAAAAGAACTGGGGAAGAGCGGCGCCAGGATAGTCACCGTGATTGGCCGCTATTTCGCGATGGATCGTGACCGACGCTGGGACCGCACGAAAAAAGCTTGGGACGCAATCGTTCTTGGTCGCGGTGAGTTCTGCAAATCATCACCTTCCGCAGCGGTTGAGCGACAATACTCACTTGGCAAGACCGACGAGTTTATGCCGCCTCTGATTTTCTCGCACTTCAACGAGCAGCGGGTGCGCGATGGCGACTCAGTTTTGTTTTTCAACTTCCGCGCCGATCGGGCGAGGCAATTATCGCAAGCCTTTTTGCTGAAGGATTTCGACGGCTTCGACCGCGAGGTGTGGCCGCAAGTCCATTTTGTCAGCCTCACGCAATACGACGTTCGCTTCCCGTCGCCATTCCTTTTTCCGCAGCAAGAGCTTCGCAGCATCCTGGCTGAGGTCGTGAGCGCTGCAGGCAAATCGCAACTGCGCATCGCTGAGACGGAGAAATACGCGCATGTGACTTACTTTTTTAATGGTGGAATCGAGAAACCGCTTCCCGGCGAAGACCGCAAACTGATTCCCTCACCAAAAGTCGCTACCTACGATTTGAAACCGGAGATGAGCGCCTCTGAGGTCACTGATGAAGTGCTCGCGCTCATGGCGAATTATGATCTGATCGTGCTAAACTTTGCCAATCCCGATATGGTCGGCCACACCGGCGTGGTTGAGGCGGGAATCAAGGCCGTCGAAACCGTGGATGAATGCATTGCGCGAATTATCCCAAAACTTCTCGAGCTGGACGGCAAATGCCTAGTTACCGCCGATCACGGTAACTGCGAGCAGATGCGCAATTCCGACGGCTCACCTAACACCGCGCATACCAGCAACCTTGTGCATTTCACTTACGTCGCCAAAGATGCAGCAAAGTTTCGCTGCGAAGACGGAATTCTGGCCGATGTGGCGCCCACTCTTTTGTTTTTGCTGGGACTGCCGCAGCCAAAAGAGATGACCGGACACAATTTGCTCGTGCCTATTCAGTCGCCGGGCTAGCTATCCTGCCACGATCGGTCACAAACGTCCGGCCGCGACTTGGTCCCATCCGATTTCCAGCTGTCGATTTAGCACTCGGGTCCCGGCAATGGCGATTCGCTGTAGAAGATCAATTCGATCCTCGGCTGTTGTGTCACGCCATGTTGGTTTTCGCTTGAGTGTGAGAGCGCCATTTGATTCCACGAGCGCGCCCCAGCCGACCGGGATCTCCGGTTTGCGGAATAACTCTTCAGGCAGAACAAGGAAAAACAAGTTCGCGCAGCGGTAGCGGATTAATTTGTCGAACTTGGTGCAGTCGTAGAGGCGATTTTGCAGGGCATGCATGTCACGCAAAAGCCGCGCGTAACCAAGGTGACCGATCGCGGTGAAGTTCTCCGAGTCAAACTCAGGGAAGAGCGAATCGCCATTCCGCAGGTTTGGATAGTGCTCGCGTAGGCGGGATTCAAGAATTTGGCGCCGCTGGCAGATCAAGTCGAGACGCTCGAGCGCAGCTTTGCTATGACAATTGTCTCGCCGCAAGTCGCAGAGCGCTTGTTTACATTCGAAAATCGCTGTCGATCCAATCTGTTTTCGCTGCCATCGATGGCCGGCCACGTCGGCACGGTACCGACACTTTGGCAAAGTTACTTCCATCGCGCATGCAGAAAATCCTTGCGCCTGCGCCCAAATAAACGCGAGCCGCTTTAGCCGCGCGTGTGTTTCCGTTTCGTTGCGCGGCTCTTTGGAGTGCGGCGACATGTCGCCGCTTTTGAAAGCGCGGACATGTCTGCGCAGTCCAAAGTCGGATTCGCCGTGGCCGCTTGTTACTCCCGCAGCCATTTCGCGAGTTCGCGCGCCCAATAAGTGACGATGACATCCGCGCCGGCGCGTTTGAGCGCTGTCATGATTTCAAGAACAGCGGCACGCTCATCTAAGAGCCCTTTTTCGACAGCGCTTTTGACCATCGCAAACTCGCCGCTGACATGATAAACGGCAGTCGGTTTTCCGAAGCGCTCACGGACGCGCCATAAGATATCGAGATAGGGCAAGGCTGGCTTTACCATCACGATGTCCGCTCCTTCATCGATATCCAGGGCTACCTCACGCAGGGCTTCATTTGCGTTGGCGAAATCCATTTGGTACGAACGGCGATCGCCAAATTGCGGCGGGCTTTCGGCTGCCTCGCGGAATGGTCCGTAAAATGACGAAGCAAACTTGGCCGCATAACTGATAATCCCAGTTTGATCGAAGCCTGCGGCATCAAGCGCCTCGCGAATTGCGCCAATCCGGCCGTCCATCATATCACTCGGCGCGACCATGTCTGCACCCGCTGCCGCGTGAGAAAGCGCCGTTTTGACCAAAAGCTCGACGCTTTCGTCGTTGAGAACATGGAAATGGTCTCCGTCCATACGTGTGACGCCACAATGGCCATGGCTCATGTATTCGCACAGGCAGACGTCGGTAATTGTGACCAAATCCGGACATTTTGATTTAATGGATCGCACGGCTCTTTGAATGACTCCATTTTCTGAGTAAGCGCCGCTGGCCTGTTCGTCTTTGTGTTCTGGAATCCCGAAAAGAAGGACTGCCTGGAGCCCGAGATCTTGAGCGCGGCGCGCTTCATCGGCAATCTGTCTTACGGGCAACTGAAAAACTCCCGGCATGCTGACGATTGGCCGACGTTCATCCAGTTTTTCGCTTACGAACAGAGGCAGAACAAAATCGTAGACGCTCAATTGCGTCTCGCGGACAAGATTTCGCAAAGGTGGGGAACGCCGCAAGCGCCGCGGGCGATGCACCAATCTTCTCATGAGGCGAGGCTACGCGCGCGACGCAACTGTCGCAAGCAAACGGCACTTGACGCTGGAAACCCTTCCATGTAGCGCGTGCATAACACAGCTGTCTTGTTTTAGTGTGTCTGGTTTCCACACGAATGACCGACTTTTTGTTGATCGATATCAGTAACTCGTACGCAAAGTTTGCGTTTGCATCGAAAAAGCGAGTCTCGGCTCCTGCCCGGATCAGTACTAGCGACGTCACAAGCGCCGTCGTCGCGCGATTTTTAAAAAAGAGAAAGGTGCGGAAGGTGGTTCTCTCTTCGGTAGTACCGGAAAAAAACTCTGCGGTATTAAAAGCGGCAAACAAAAAGGCCAACGTGCTCAGGCTGGATTGGAAGCTGAATCTCGGTGTAGGAATTGATTATCCAAAGCCGCAGTCGATCGGCGCGGATCGACTGGCGAACGCTGCGGCAGTTACGGAGCTTTATGGATTTCCCGCGATCGTCGTGGATTTTGGCACAGCCGTGACTTTCGACATCGTTTCCGATCGGCGCACTTACGTCGGCGGCGTGATTGCACCAGGACTCGAAGCGATGACTAACTTTCTTTACCAACAAACGGCGCTTCTGCCGAGGATTTCGTTGAAAGAGCCGCGACACGCGGTCGGTAAATCCACAATCGAGGCGATGCTTTCTGGCGCGGTATTCGGATTTCGTGGATTGGTTAAGGAAATCCTTGCCCGAATCAAGGCAGAGCAATTTCCGCGCAAGAAGGTTTACATCGTAGCGACAGGCGGTTACGCGCGCCTCATCGCCGGATGCTTGCCGGAGATCGGTGTAATCCATCCCCATCTGACTTTGGAAGGTTTACGGATCGTGGCCAATCTCAATGACTGAACCTGCACGAGGAGATCACAGTTGGTTTGCGGTTTTTCCGAAGCGCGCTGAAAAATCGACTCGGATGAACAACTTTCCACTTGTCAGATGCCCTGAACAGGGCTTCAATCGCTACTCCATGAGATTGTGGGGGATGGCGGCGGTGGCCGCACTGGTGGTTGGCTCCTTCGCGGCAAACTTATTTGCGGCGGATAACGTCGCACCGACCAAAGCCGAGCTGGAGGAGATGTACAACGCCGCTTACAAGGCGTTCGATTCAAACAAGTTTCCGGAGGCGTTAAAGCAACTCGACGCCATCGATGCCCGGCAACCTGATCTTGCCGCGTCAAAAAATCTGCGCGGTGTCATCCTGATGCGGCAAGGCAATTACGATCAAGCTGAAACCGCATTGCAGGAAGCCGCCCGGATCGATCCGAAGTTTTGGAATGCGCGCTTCAACCTGGCGGAGATTCCGTTCCTCAAAAAAGATTGGCCAGAGGCGAGGAAACGCTTCGAGCAACTGCTTTCCACTGGTGGCCCCGATCTGGCAAAAGAAGCTTCGCAGCTGATCCAATACAAAATTCTTTTGACCTACCTGATGGAGGGCAAAGGGAACATGGTCGATTCCATTCTGGCCAAGTTGGAACTTTCGCCTGATACGCCGGCTGTTGATTATGTGAAGGCAGCCGTCGCGCTCCAACAGAAGAATCAAAATGAAGCGAAAGATTGGATCAACGCAGCAGAGAAGAATTTCTCGCCGCAGCTGAACAAACTTTTCGCGGAATCACTTTATGAAGTCGGTTGGTTGGAAAAGCCGGCCGGCACAGCCCGACCTTCGCTGCCGCTAATGACAGCCGCCGAGCGCACGGAAAAAACGAAGGCCGCCGCCCGCTCAAAGTTCGAGCAATCCCAGCAGGCACTACGCCAGCGCGATTTCGCGACAGCGCTTAAATTTGTGGATCAAGCGGATCAGGCTGACCCGAACCAGCCGTCGACGCTTAATTTGCGTGGTGAGATTTTGATGCAGCAGCAGCAATTTGATCAAGCCGAGGCTGCATTTAAGAAGGCAGCCAAGCTGGATCCGAAGTTCCGCGAAGCCCAATATAATCTGGCGCAAATTCCCTTTAAGAAGAAGGACTATGCAAAGGCGCAGGAGCGTTTCGAGACATTGTACAAGCGAACTCCGGGTGGCGATAAGAATCAGGCGGCGGAGCTGATCAAATTCAAAATTTACATGACGCTTTTGCTCCAAGGCAAAGAGAGCCGCGCCCACTCGATGCTGGAGGAGTTCCAATTTACCGGCGATACGCCTGCGCTTTATTATGCTCAGGCAGCGTGGGAGTACAAGCATAACAATGCCGAGAAAGCCGCCGACTGGACCGGTTCGGCGAACAAGATTTACTCGCCAGCGCTTAACAGCGTGTTCGCTGATGCGTTTTACGATGTCGGGTGGATGCAAAGGCCCGAAGGTTCCACGGCCCCAGCGGTCGCGTTCGACACGTCCAACACCGGAGCCTCCCAGGCGGAGGGCGCTCCAGCAGTTGAGCCGAGTGCGATCCCGGACCGTGTGTTCGCTGCAAATAAACAAGGCGAAGCTTCGAAGGGAGAGACGCTTTCGTTGGCGCCAGCCGCGCCGGGAGAAAGCCCGGCAGTTGAACTTGCCAGTGCGCAGCAGACACCTGGACAACCAACCACTTCTCTCTCGAATGAACCCGCTGCGGAAACAAGCCCTCAGGCACAACAACCAGTGTCGGAATCCGCGGCAGGTGCCGGTGCGCCAATAACTGCGGCGCAACCTGCAGCGGCTGAGACGCCGAACGCGTCGTCTGTTTCCAACGAACAGAATAACCAGCCGGCCGCTGTCCAAACGAGCCCGTCCGAGAAGTCGGCTGTGGAAGCAGCGCCTGCCAAAATCTCGTCGCTGCTTTCTGGTGGAAGAAGAATGTGGATTGTCGCGGGATTACTTTTGGCGGCTTTACTGCTGCTTGCTTCGGTGATCGTGCCCGTCGTTCGCAAGCATGCTTTTAACGTTCCGCGTCACTTGCGACTTGAACCGCCGTCTGGCGGCGCTACTCCCGCTCCCGCTACCGTCGTCAAACCGAGAGTGGCGCCGGCGCAAACGAGCAATGTACAAGCCAATGGCTTAGTTGGCGGACCCCGTCAAGTTTCCGTCCAATTGAAACCGTGGAAGGCTCCGTTGCGACAGACTGTAGTTTCCCCAGTGAGATCGAGCGGTGCGCTTGATCGGCTGAAAGAGCAGAGATCGAAGACCTCACACATGCCCGCTCCTCCCGAGCCCGATCGCGAATTCGCCCCGATTGCCGAGAACGACTTTGAATCATCTGATGTCGGACCGGTGCTCGAACAGACAGCGGACACCCTGCGCCCCGCAGCACCCTCCGAGGCGGCTGAAAATATTACAGCTCGCCTGAAAGAGCAGAGACCGAAGACCTCACACGTGCCCGCTCGCCCCGAGCCCGATCGCGAATTCGCCCCGATTGCCGAACCAGACTTTGAATCTGTCGGACCGGTGCTCGAACAGACAGCAGAGACCCTGCAACCTGTAGCACCGTCCGAGGCGGCTGAAACTATTACAACTCCTGCAATCAGTGAGTTTGCGGAAGTTTCTTCGGCTGCAACGCCGAATGAAATTTTTGATCGGGCAGAGCAAGAGACGATCTCCTCAGAAGAAGCGGATCAATTTTCCGGAGATACGAAAGAAACGGAACCAGTATTGATCGCGGAGGAGCCGAGCGAGAGTCTCAGGGGTGAAGAGTTCGCATGGCCGGAAATAGAACCATCAGCGCATTTTGCCGTCGAACCGATGAGCCAGGAGCAATCGCATCAACCCATCTCCGCTGCGGCTCTACCTCCAACAAAAGAAGCGACGACCGAGCCCGTGTCTGATTTTCCAAGTGCTGATTCCACTGAGCCCGTATTTCCGAAAATAACCACACCCGCAACCATGCCAGAAACAACCCAAACTCCAATCGCCCCAGTAACCAAAGCCCCGGCTCCGCCCGTGGCAAAGCCGCAACCTCAACCCCAACCACCTGGTGCCGCGATGCAGACATCCGTGCAGCTCACTTTCTCTTTCGAGATTGCCGCCATGCAATTGACACCAAGCTTTAAGATGGGTGTCTTGAAAGTGCGTCCGATATCGAAGCTCGTCACGATGCGTTTACCCTCGCCTCAACGCGCTCAAACGGCGTTGAATTTGCAGGTCGCCTTCGAAGTCCTAAAGATTCAGCCTGTCGCTGGTGCACTGGGCACTATTCGCGTGATTCCCTCACAGCAGCAGAGGCCTACGATGGCTGGCATGCCCTCATTCGCAGTCGCAGGATTGCAAGTCGTGCCGAATTCTGAAACCGCACCGGTTCAACTAACCCCATCGCAGCAGGGACGTGCGTCTGTGTTCATCACGGTGCCATTTCAGATCACCACTCTGGAGTTTTCGCCCTCACTCGAAATTGCATCCGTCATCCTGAATTCGAACTCCAAGCAGGTGGTCGTTCAGTTGCCTGGCGCTGGATCGGGGCCAACTGAAGGAGCGCCAATGTTTGAAATCGCGAATCTCGAACTTAACGAAGGCGGCGAGATCGCCATGATGCAGCTCAACCTTCTTGGCGGGCCGAAGCGAGCCTGATCAGGCGCAGGAGTTACTGGGAAGGCAAGTCTGCTGGCATCGTTGCCAGAGCGTGATCCCGATCCGTTCGCGCTGAGAAAGGTGGATCGGCTTGTCCTCAAGACGATGGCAGGCGCACCGCTGAAGGCGCAAGTATCCAGGCGGCAAAGCCGCATCTTTCGCCAACGCATTGAGGAGTCGCCGCGGCGACGGTTCCACCTTAGCTGCGTGGGGCGACCGCCGGGCGCGGCACAATCGCTTCGCCCGGCATTCGCGGGCGGCGACCGCTAGGACAGATTTGTCTAATCTCCGCCGAGGAAAGCTGGCTGCGACGCTTTTCCGGTCCATACCTGACCAAGACGCACGGCCTGCAACGTCGTCGCCTCAGCCGCCGGCCTTACCAAATCGTATTTCACGACGCTGCCGTCCGCACCGCCGGACTCGACGCCGCTGACGAGCAGGTGCGCCCCTTTAGTCGTGCTGATGGTGGCAACGCGCGTACCGGCAGACCCTTCGAAGGGCTTGAAGTCGGCGATCTCGCGGAATTGGGCGCCGTGACCGTGGTGCATGGGGCTTTGCAGGTACAGCGACGGCCCGCCGTCCAATGCCGAGCCGCTCGAGAAGATCTTGACGGCACCGTTGCCGGCGAGCTGGCTGACGACGATTCGCTTGGCACCGCCGAGCGTGCCCGCGAGCCAACCCGTCGCCAGCGAAACGCCATCGCGATAGTCGTTGCCGAACGGGAGGAACGAGGCGGTAGTCAGCGGTTGGTCGATTCCCGCCCCCGGCGCAGCCGGGCCAATGGGCTTCAGCAGCGTGAAGGCGAACACCTTGACCTCGGCCGGGCTGCCCGCACCGGGTGCGGTAACGATGCTGTCGCGGCCTGTCGAGAAATCGACGAAGCCGGTGGCAATGCTCACGCCGCTGCGATCGTCGCCGTAGGGCTTGAACGTCGAGAAGAGCGGCGGCGCGACACCGGTCGCGGACGGCAGCGCGGATCGATACACCTTCACCTCGCTCGGGATGCCGGGACCCGATGCCACGACGATATTGTCAACGGTCGTCCCGTCGATCTGCGCAGCGGCCACGCTGACGCCGCCGCGTCCCGCGTCGAATGCCTGGAAGTGCGCGATCTCGGTGCCGAACGCGCCCCTGCCCGCTCTCGCTGCCCCGGTAAACGCAACGACTTCCGGGGCGTGGTCCTTGCCGGCGCCCACGATGAGGTCGAGCACGCCGTCGCCATCGACGTCTCCCATCGCGACATGCACGGTGCCTTCGAATCCGGGGAACGGAATGACCGTCGCCACAAACCGGTCGTCCTTGCCGTCGTACAGGCGCACCTCGGCAGGCTTGCCGGGGGCCCCGGCAACCGCCACCGCGTAGATGGAAACCGCCGGTATGACATTGATGAGCCCCATCAGCCCGTTGTCCTCGTGGTTGAGGCGATGGCAATGCATCACATAGAGCCCGGTGAATTCCTCGAACCGGGTGCGGATCGAGAGGATGCCGGGTTGGATCACCGCCTCTTCGGCTCCCATGGTCGGCGCCGGCGCATTGGCATTGTCGATCGCAAACTTGTCGGGGCCCGTCTTGAGACCGGTCGTCGGGTCGAAGTATTCGATCACCTGGATGTCATTGACGTGAACGTGGATCGGATGCTCGTCGTTGTTGTGGTTGACGAACCGCCACTCCTCGACCGAATTGAGCCGGGCCTGGATCAACGGCACGTTGGGAAATGCGCCGCCGTCGAACGCATACACGAACGCTTTTGGATCCTCGTTGCTCGCCATGTTGTTGAGAAATCCGCCGGAAATCACGATCTGCCGCTTGACGTCCGGCGGCGTGTTGGCGAGGTCGGTGAATGCCGTGTAGGCACCGAGCGCGTGTCCTTCGACGAACGCGGTCGTCACGCCACGACCTTGCGCGGGCGTGGCTCTCGCCAGCACCTGTGTTGGAAAGACGAAGAATCCATCAGCGTAGCTGATGGCCGAGGGCAGGACACTCAGATTCCCCAGCACGGCCGGGGGATTGTCGGTTCCGTTGCTGGTATAGAGCACACCGGGCGCCGACAGAGTCTTCGCGCCGCCTCCACGCTCCGGCATTTCGAGCACGAGCTCGCCCTCGGCCGGTATCGTCACTGCAATCGCGAACCGGCTCGCGGGTGGAATCAGCAACCGTGTACCCTTGTCGGTGGCCGGATAGGCGACGGTGGTGTAGGGGTTTCCATCCTGGCCGACGATCGCGATCGGCGGATGCCGCCCTGTCGCGGTTTCCGTGAGCTGGACGTTCATGTACGCAACGTCGCTCACATTCGCGAGCACCCAGATCTCGGTCTGTCCGGCCTTGCTCTTGATCACCGGCTGGAACTGGCCGTTGACCGTGAATTGCACGTCCCGCTTATAGTCGGGGAGCGACGGATTCGCCGGCAAATCCCTGTCCGCTTTGCCGCCCGCCGCGGTGAAGCGCTGCAGATTGCTGGGGATGAACTGGAGGAGCCCGCGAGTGTTGTAGATGGAAAGGGGCCCCGCATACCACACTGTGGGGTACTTCGTTCCCGGCTTCGATGCGCTGAAGTTGACCGGCGCGAGCGATGGACGGTAGGTGCCGTTCGCCAGTTCGTCGCCCTTCGGTGGCGTTATCGAATTGGCCCATTGGGGCCAGTACGGATTGTTGAGCTGCGCGAGGCCGCCCGCGCGGTCGAAGACGAAGTTGTACTGCAGCGCCATGTTCCGGATCGGAATGTTCTTCTCCGTGACAATGGGCAGGTTGCCGTCCGTGCGCCCGATGGCGAGCAGGCCGACGAGCCCACCATAGACGTGCGCCGCCGTGAGCCCGTGAAGATGGCTGTGATACCAGTAGATTCCCTGCGGCATGTTCCTGGGGATTTCGTAGGTGTAGGTGTTCGACATGCCTGGAGGGATGTGCAGTAACACGTTGTCGGCATTTCCCTTCGGACTGACGTGCAGCCCGTGCGTGTGAAGGTTCAACGGGGACGAAGTCATCTGCTCCGGGTAGATAGGAACGGGTTGACCCTTGCTCGTGTATTGCGGGGTGAAGAAATCGCGGATGGTGAGGCCGCTCAAGTCGTTCCCGAAGTGGACGATCAGCTTTTCGCCGGGAAATACCTGCAACGTCGGCGCCGGATAGAGATTGCCGCCCGACGTCTTGCCGTCCGACGCGCTGCCGCGAATCACCTCGTAGTCGAAGAGAAGGAAGTTCTGGACCGGCTTGGCCACCGTATCCAGAGTTGCCTGGCCCTGCCGCGCGACGAGCCGGACTTCGAGCACGCCTTCCTTGCTCGCCAGGGTGACGGGCTCCCGAAATTCCGGCCGAACCGCGAGATCGGTTCGTCGCTCGCCCGTCTGCGCCGACGCAGCCGGCCCGGGACATGCCAGTGCGGCGAGGAAGGCGACGGTCCCGAGCATCGATACGCAAAACAGGCGCATAGAGGTTCGCCTCGTCAACGTCGGTGACCCGAACATGCGCGAGGATAGCACGGACGGATAAATGGCTAAAGCAGCCACCCGCGAGCTCCGCACTCAGATGGCCGCAATCACTGAGCCACAAGAGTGAGGAGCCGCGTTGTACGGCGTAGAAATTAACTTATACAACTCAGGAACAGAATCCTGACACCGAGGAACTACATCTTACGCCCGGGAAACAGAATTCTAAGACTGAGCAACCCGATGGTACGACTGGGGAACAGAATCTTAAAATTGATAACCGATTAAGTTTCTCGCGCGCGGATTCACGCGCAAATCACTTCCAGTTTAGCGAATGCAGCTGGTTCGGGAGAAACTTTCCATTTTTCCGAACCAGTTTGCCGTCGAAGTAGATTTCGCCGCCGCCGTAATCCGGACGCTGGATGCTTACCATGTCCCAGTGAACCTGGCTCCGATTCCCATTGTCCGCTTCCTCGTAAGCTTGTCCCGGAGTGAAATGAAATGAGCCGGCGATTTTCTCGTCAAACAATATGTCACGCATCGGTTGGAATACCCGCGGATTAAAGCCGAGTGAGAACTCGCCGATGTAACGCGCGCCGGGATCTGAGTCGAGAATTTTGTTCAGCTTTTTCGTCTCGTTGCTCGTCGCATCTATGACCTTTCCGTTTTTGAATTCCAAACGGATGCCATCAAAAGCGATCCCCTGATAAATGCTTGGCGCGTTAAATGTGACATGGCCCTCGACAGAATCCTTCACCGGTGCAGTGAAAACTTCGCCGTCGGGAATGTTGCGGTCGCCGCCACAGATGACGGCTGGAATTCCCTTTACGCTGAAACGCAGATCGGTGCCTGGCCCTTTGATTTGGACACGGTCGGTCTTTTCCATCAACCGCTTGAGGGTCTTCATTCCGGGCAGCAGTTTGCGATAGTCCAGTGTGCACACATCGAAATAGAAATCTTCAAATGCTTCCGTGCTCATTCCCGCAAGCTGTGCCATGGAAGGAGTCGGCCAGCGTAAGACTACCCACTTGGTTTTTTTGACCCGCTGGTCCTGCACCCGCCGCATTTTTCGGCCGATCAACTTCATCTTCTCCGGCGGCACATCGGACAATTCCGTGATGTTGTTGCTGCCGCGCACTGCGATATATGCATTCATTTTTTTCATTCGTGCGAGCTCGTGGCTTGCCATCAGATTTAGCTGTCGATCTGAGGCTTCGAGCGCGAGCGCGCGGTTCACACGGGTATAGTAGGTTTGCGCGAAGGGCACACCGCCTGCTTTCCGCACCGCGCGTATCAGGGCGATGGTCATTTCGTCGGGAATATCGAACGCTTCGACCAGGACCGTTTCATTGCGCTTCAGACGAATGGAATATCCCACCAGAAGTTTTGCGAGTTTTTCGAATCGGTCGTCGTGCATAGGCGCTTATCATTCCACCAGCCGCGCTGTATGCAACTTAGCCGCGCAGGTCGAGGCATGAACCCTACGCGGATAGGTAGGGCGGGCAGTCCTCTGCACGCCGTCTTAGGTCCACGGGCAACGGCGCGCAACAGGCGATCGGAAGTCCGGCATCTTGCCGGACTCGGCTGGCAGGCTGCCAGCCTGCCGAGACAACCTGGCAGGTTGTCATCCGAGTGACGCTACCTAAAGCGAGCATTAGGCGGTCCGAATAAAATTCGCCGCATAAGCGCCATCAAAACCATCGCGAAATGGCAGCGAAGATCTTTCCGTTTCTAAGCTCAAACTGGACGTTTGGGCGAGGCTGCGACGAACGACCTCCTTGTTTTCTTCCGGCTCAAGACTGCATGTGCTGTAAACAAGCACGCCGTTCGGTTTTAGGAGCGGAATGAGAGCACGAACGATCTCGATTTGCAACTGTTGCATTCGGTCGAAATCGTTTCGTCGCAATCGCCACCTCAAGTCTGCGCGCCTGCGCATTACTCCGGTGTTGCTGCACGGCGAATCAACCAGAATGCGATCGAATGGCGCCAACGTTGCAATCTCTGGCGGGACATGACTGCTTGTCCAATCGTGACGCAGAATGTGCGCAATTACCACACCGAGGCGCGCCATGTTCTGCTTCAATGTTTCCAGCCGCTCAACGTCGCGATCGCAAGCCACAATCATTCCAAGGTTTCCCATGAGTTGCGCGATGTAGCCGGTCTTTCCGCCGGGCGCGGCGCACGCATCGAGGACCCGTTCTCCGGGCTTTGGATCCAAAACCTGGCACGCGAGCAGGGTACTCGGATCTTGAATGTAGCAGTGCCCCCGCGTCAGAGCGTTTGTTGGCAGTGAATCAAATTCCACAAATTCAAAATCACGCGTCAACGGCCGCGCGCCTGAATAGAGCCGGAGAAACTCGTCACGGTCGATCCCAAGCCCGTTAATCCGGCAGTAAACTGGCGCAGGAAGGTTGTTCCATTTGCACAATGCTTGGGTGTGTTCTACGCCGAAGTGCCGCTGCCAGCGTTCGACAAGAAATTGCGGGTGCGACATACGAACAAACAGGGGCTGCGCATTCGCGGATGCGCGCAGCTCACTCCGCCGCCGCGTTGCGGCCCGCAACATGGCATTGATGATTGGTCGCTGCCTTTTCGAGCCAAGCTCCACCGTCTCATGGACTGCCGCATGTTCAGCGGTTTCGAGAAAGAACAGTTGATATAAGCCTAGTCGCAGAATATCGCGAAGATCAGCGTCAACTCGCGAAACGCGCAGGCAAGCGATCCAAAAATCCAGCAACGTTAAATTGCGGAGCGCGCCGTAGAACAGTTCCAAGGCAAACGCGCGATCGGAAGGAGTAAGCCCCCCTTTCGCCAAAAGCTCAGATACGATGGAGTCGGCGAAGCGTTTTTCTTTTCGCCACAACCGCAAGGCTGCCAGCGCGATTTGGCGAGCAGAGAGCTGCGCCATATTTTCTGCGCGCTACTGCGGCTTCACGTTTGCGCGTCCAATAGAATGATAGTGAAACCCTAGTCGCCGCATCGTTTCAGGATCGAGGAGGTTTCGTCCATCGAACACGATCGGTGTTCTCATTTTCTCTTTGACGACTGCAAGGTCCACATTGGCAAATTCATTCCATTCTGTGGCGATGATCAGCGCTTCTGCGTCAGTTACGGCGTCCAGAGCCGATGAGGCAAATTCTGCGTCGGCAATCGCTTTTATCGTGCGCGCTTTTTGCATTCCCTTCGGGTCGTAGGCAACCACGTGCGCTCCGTCGCGCAAGAGTTTTGTCACCAGTTCTATTGCCACAGAAGAGCGGACGTCGTCTGTGTCTGGCTTGAATGTCAGGCCCCAAACTGCAATCCGCTTCTCGCGCAACACCCAGAGGGTCTCCCGGATTACCTTCAGAAAAAGCTCTCTTTGAGCAGTGTTTATGCGTTGGACTTCCTTGAGCAGGTTGAACGGAGTGCCAAGCCGCTCGCTGATCGTAATGAATGCGGCAATATCTTTGGGAAAACAGGAACCGCCGTAGCCGATCCCAGCGCTGAGGAAATCACGGCCAATGCGATGGTCCATTCCAATTCCGTCGGCGACTTTTTCGACGTCAGCGCCGCTCGCCTCACAAATGGCCGAGACCGCGTTGATATACGAAATCTTCAGCGCCAGGAATGAGTTCGCGCAATGCTTGATGAGCTCGGCGCTGCTAATATCAGTCACCAAGATAGGCGCCATAAATGGCTCATAAACCTTCTTCATCAGATCGATGGCATGTTCGCTTTGCGCTCCGATAACAATGCGATCGGGATGCATCAGATCCGCTACTGCACAGCCTTCACGCAAAAATTCAGGGTTGCTGACCACATCGAAGTTCGCGCCGTGGCGGTTGTATCTTTTGATTGATTCGGCCACTTTCTCGCCCGTTTTCACAGGTACTGTGCTCTTGTCAACAATCACGCGATAGTCAGTCAAGACGCCGGCGATTTCTCGCGCAACCTTCTCTAGAAAACTGAGATCGACATCGCCATCCGCCTGCTGGGGAGTAGGAACAGCGATGAAGACGATTTGTGAATTGTTTACTCCCTCTTCGATGCTGCCCGTGAAGCGCAACCGACGTGCCGAGACGTTGCGATGAATAATCTCTTCTAGGCCCGGCTCATAAATTGGCACCTCGCCGGCTTGCAGTTGTTTGATCTTTTGCGCGTCGTTATCGACGCAAATGACATTATGGCCGACGTCGGCGAAACAGGTGCCCGTCACCAGGCCAACGTAACCTGAACCGATGATTGAAAGATCCATGATCGAAGAACGGTGCGGGCGAATCAACGGCAGCACAAGTGGCTGCAGGAAAGGGGATCACGTTGTTCGTGGACTTCGGGTCATTGCCCTTGTGAGCCAGGGTCGAAGTTTAAGTCGAAACCAATTTTCGGGAATGCTTTAAGTGTTATGGTGAATAGAACGCCGTATTCATTCACTGCGCCGTTATCGCGTATCACTCCCCCGAACGAAGCTACCCACGCCGACAGATCGCGGTAAACAGAATAGCGCTGCTCCTCGAGGATTCCGGTCGTAGCTTCATACTGTTCCTGAACTCCAACACCCCAGTTATCATTGATTCGACAATATCCACCGACAACAAACAAACTGCTGTTCTGAAAGAACGGATTGCCATTCAAATAGCGATGTCCGACGGTCAATTGCACATTGGACAGCGGCTGAACGTTCGCCTGCGTATCGACTTCCGTAAAACCCTTCGCGAAAGCGGGCACCTGCGAGTTTACCGTAAACGACATCCACGGCAGCGGTGAAAACCGGAGATTATTAAAGAAGTTTGAGTAGTCGGTGCGATCGTACGGATTCTCGAAGTTCACATCCAAGAAGGTATCGAGTTCGAGCCAGGTGACCGTTTGATCGTCGCG
>Ga0193730_1000019_pt1 | contig 64189 bp, 67 predicted proteins | sample U1a1metaG_FD_144919 | JGI IMG/M metagenome (GOLD analysis project Ga0193730, IMG submission 144919) | Soil microbial communities from a riparian zone of the East river system, Colorado, United States - U1a1 | ecosystem: Environmental > Terrestrial > Soil > Riparian zone | place: USA: East River...
GGCGCACGAGAAGGACCGGCGCATGCTCCACGCCCTCGGCTATGCCCAGGAGCTACGGCGTGGGATGAGCGGCTTCTCGAATTTCGCGATCTCGTTCACGATCATCTCGATCCTGTCCGGGACGCTCACGCTCTACGCGACGGGTATCAATTACGGAGGGCCCGTCGAGGAAGCGTACGGCTGGCCGATCGTCTCTGGCTTCGTGATCATCGTCGCCCTCGGCATGGCCGAGATCGCGTCGAAGTATCCGACGGCAGGCGGTCTTTACTACTGGGCTTCGAAGATGGGCGGCCCGGTGTGGGGCTGGTTCACAGGCTGGTTCAACCTGATCGGGCAGATCGCGATCACCGCCGGGATCGACTACGGCGCGGCGATCTTCACGGACGCGCTGCTGAACCTGCTGTGGCCGGGCACGTTCCACGCCTCGCCGCACGAGATCATCTACGTGTACGCCTGCATCCTCGGGCTGCACGCTCTGATGAACATCTTCAGCGTCAAGCTCGTAGCGTTGTTGAACGACATCTCGGTCTGGTGGCATGTCTTCGGCGTTCTGATCATCGTGGGATTCCTGGCGTTCAAGCCGGATCATCACCAGTCGGTCGGCACGGTGTTCTCGAAGACGATCAACAACAGCGGCTTCTCGCACCAGTGGCTTTGGTTCGTGCTCTTGCTCGGATTGCTGCAGGCGCAGTACACCTTCACCGGTTACGACGCATCGGCACACATGAGCGAAGAGACGCAGGACGCGTCACGGTCTGCAGCGCGGGGCGTAGTGATGTCGGTCGTCGTGTCGGCGATCTTCGGCTACATCCTGGCTCTCGGCATCACGTTCGCGATCCAGAGCTTCGCCAGCACGACGGGAGCGGGCATCTTCGCCGTGAAGCAGGTCCTCCTCGACTCGCTCGGGTTACGAGCGGCGGAGTTCCTCCTGTTCATCATCGTCGGTGCGCAGCTCTACTGCGGGATGTCGTCGATCACCTCTGCCTCGCGGATGCTGTACGCCTTCTCGCGAGACGGAGCGACGCCGGGTCACCGGATCTGGCGTCGGTTGAACGCTGCGCGCGTGCCGTACATGGCGGTGCTCGCGATCGCAGTGCTGGCGTTCCTCTGCGCATTTCCGGCCTTCTTCTCCAAGGACATCGGTGTCGGCGCGGGCTACGTCGCCTATGCGGCGGTGACGTCGATCGCGACGATCGGGCTCTACATCGCCTATGCGATCCCGATCTACCTGCGGCTGCGCTTGGGTGAGGCGTGGGAGCCGGGCGAATGGAACCTCGGCCGCTGGTACAAGCCGATCGGGACGATCGCCGTCGTCTGGGTGGCGTTCATCTCGGTGCTGTTCATCCTGCCGATCACGCCGACCGGGATCCCGTTCAAGAGCGGGTTCACGTGGTTGAGCTTCAACTACGCGCCGATCGCGGTCATCGGCACGTTGCTGCTTGTCGGGGGCTGGTGGGTCCTCTCCGCGAAGAAGTGGTTCAAGGGCCCGGTCTCGCAGGGCTCGGAGGACGACCTCGCCCGGATCGAGGAGCGATTCGGCGAGCGGTCCGGTCCACCTCTGACCACACCAGCGGCGTAGGATCGATGTCAACGGGAGGGGGCCGGAGTTGTCCGGCTCCCTCCGCTTTTCGCCGATGCTGACGCTGGACGAACTGAAACGCGACGTCGAGAGCGGGTCGATCGACACCGTCGTCGTCGCGTTCACGGACATGCAGGGCCGGCTCATGGGCAAGCGTGTGCACGCCCAGTACTTCCTCGACGAGAACATCGCCGACCACGGGGTCGAGGGTTGCAACTACCTGCTTGCGCTGGACATGGAGATGGATCCGATTCCCGGCTACTCGATCGCGAGCTGGGAGCAGGGTTACGGCGACTTCGCCATGCGTCCCGACCTGGACACGTTGCGTCGCATCCCATGGCTCGAGGGCACGGCGCTCGTCCTCTGCGACGTGACCTGGAACGACGGGGAGCCTGTCAGGCCGTCGCCGCGGCAGGTGCTCAAGGCCCAGGTCGAGCGGGCGCGGTCCTTGGGCTACGAGCCGATGATCGGGTCCGAGCTCGAGTTCTACTTGCTCAAGGAGAGCTTCGAGGAGGCGCATGCGAAGCACTACCGAGACCTCACTCCATCGGTGCCGTACATCCTCGACTACCACGTGCTGGCGACGACCTACGACGAGCCGCTCCTCCGCCAGATCAGGAACGGCATGTACGGCGCCGGTATCACCGTCGAGAGCTCGAAGGGCGAGGCCTGGCCGGGTCAGCAGGAGGTGAATTTCCGCTTTGCCGACGCGGTCACGATGGCGGACAACCACTCGGTCTACAAGAACGGTGCCAAGGAGATCGCCCATCTGAACGGCTGTTCGATCACGTTCATGGCGAAGCCCGACCACTCGTGGATCGGCAGCTCATGCCACATCCACGCGAGCCTCTGGCGCGACGGCGAGAACGCGTTCGCCGGCGGGCCCGAGGTCTTCGAGCAGTTCCTCGCGGGGTGGATCGCGGGTGCTGCGGAGCTGGCGGTCTTCCTCGCGCCGACGATCAACTCGTACAAGCGGTACGCAGCCGGATCGTGGGCGCCGACGACTCTGGCTTGGGGGCACGACAACCGCACGTGCGGGTTCCGGATCGTCGGGCACGGACCGGCCCAGCGGATCGAGACGCGCATTCCCGGAGGCGACGTCAATCCGTACCTTGCCTTCGCGGCTTTGATCGCCGCCGGGCTGTACGGGATCGAGCAAGGGCTCGAGCTTCCGCCCGCTTTGGAGGGGAACGCCTACGAATCGGACGCGAAGCGCTTCCCGTCAACGCTGCGCGAGGCAATTGCGGCGCTCGAGGAAGGAACGATGGCGCGGGCGGCCCTGGGCGACGACGTCGTCGATCACTATCTGAATTACGCTCGCACCGAGCAGCGCCTGTTCGACGAGGTCGTGACGTGCTACGAGCGGGAGCGTCTGTTCGAGCGTGGCTAGGCCGGTCATCGGCATCACGACCTACGTCACTCCCGCGAAGTGGAGCCACTGGGAGCTCGAGGCCGCATTGGTTCCTGCCGACTACGTGCGCGCGGTCGAGCGGGCGGGTGGTCGCGCGCTGCTGGTGCCGCCGAGTGACGACGGCGTCGACGAGACGCTCGAGGCGCTCGACGGGTTGATCTTCTCCGGTGGCTCCGACCTGGATCCCGAGCTCTACGGGCAAGAAGCTCATGCGGAGACGCTCGGTGTCGTGCGGAACCGCGACACCGCGGAGCTCGCGCTGCTCGAAGCGGCGCTCGAACGAGACATGCCTGTTCTGGCGATCTGTCGCGGAAGCCAGGTACTGAACGTGGCGCGTGGGGGAGACCTGGTTCAGCACCTGCCGGACGTAGTTGGCGACGAGAAGCACAAGCACACTCCGGGGACGTTCGCGGATCACGACGTCTCGGTCGAGGACGGCTCGCGGCTGGCGTCGGTGCTGGGCGAGCGTGCGCCGGTGAAGTCGCACCACCATCAAGGATTCGGAGAGGTCGGAGAGGGCCTTCGCGTGGTAGCCCACGCTGAAGACGGAACGATCGAAGCAGTCGAAGATCCAACCCGTCGCTTTGCCCTCGGAGTGCTGTGGCACCCGGAGGCCGGCGAGGACGCGCGCCTCTTCGAAGAGCTGGTTCGCGAAGCGGAGCAGTACCGCTCCGCCCGTGCGGACTGATCGGCGAGCCACACAAAGAGCCGGGGCCAACTGATCCACGTCCCGGTGTCGGACATGGTGACGAAAGTGTGACGCGTTCTCCCCAGTTGGCCCCTTCCGGTCCCGCAGCGCGCTAGCTTCGTTTGGAGTGGGACGTGCACTGAGGATCTTCGAGCCCGACGCCTACTACCACCTCGCCGCGCGTGGGAACAACGGCCAGCCGATCTTCCACGACGACCTCGATTGCCTCGACTTCCTGCGCTGGCTTTCACGCATCGTCGCGGAGCAGCAGTGGCGCGTCGTCACCTATTGCCTGATGACGAACCACTACCACCTCCTCGTCCGGCCGGCTGAAGCCGGCTTCGCCGCCGGGATGCGCCTCCTCAACGCCGGGCATGCCCGCAAGATGAACCGCAGGCACGGGCGGACGGGTCATCTCTTCCGGAACCACTACTCATGGTGGCCGGTCGCGAAGGACTCGCACCTCTTGGAGGCCACCCGCTACATCGTGCTGAACCCGGTTCGCGCCGGAATCTGCAAGCAGCCCGAACAGTGGCGCTGGAGCAGCTACCGCGCGACAGTGGATCTCGAGCACCCGTCGGACTTCTTCGCGGCCGGGGAGCTCCTGGGTCTCTTCGGCCCCAGTCCGGCCCGGGCACGGGCCGCCTTTCGGGACTTTGTCGCCGCAGGACACGTCCCGGTGTCGGACACCGTGACGTGAGGAGCCCGCCCGTGGTCAAATGCCCCGATGGCACTCACCGTGACCAACCCGGCGACCGAGGAGACGATCGCCGAGCTCGACCCCGCAGGCGTCGAGGAGACGGACGCCGCTGTCGTACGGGCCAAGGCGGCCTTTCCCCATTGGCGAGCTGTTGCCCCGACCGACCGCGCGCGGCTCCTCCGCCGCCTGGCGACCCTCGTCGAAGAGCACTCCGAAGAGCTCGCGCGCATCGAGTCGCAGAACGTCGGCAAGCCAATCGCCGGGGCCCGCGCCGAGATCGCCATGGTTTCCCAGGTCTTCCACTTCTACGCCGGCGCGGTCGACAAGCACCACGGCGAGACGATCCCCGTCGCGGGCGGGGTCGACCTCACCTTCCGCGAGCCGCTCGGGGTTGTCGGCCTGATCGTCCCCTGGAACTTTCCGCTCAACATCTCCAGCTGGAAGCTCGGGCCTGCTCTTGCCTGCGGCAACACCGTCGTTCTGAAGCCGGCCGAGCTGACACCGCTGTCCGCGCTGCGGCTCGCTGAGCTGATCCTCGACGCAGGCATTCCGGAGGGAGTCGTCAACGTCGTCGCCGGACCGGGCCGCGTCGTCGGGCAGCGGCTTGTCGAACATCCCGACGTCGCCAAGATCGGCTTCACCGGCTCGACCGAGGTGGGCCGTGGCGTGATGGAAGGCGCAGCCGGGACGATCAAGCGCGTCACGCTCGAGCTCGGCGGCAAGTCCGCCAACGTCGTCTTCGCCGACGCCGACCTCGAGCAGGCGGCAGCTGCAGCGCCGTACGCCGTCTTCGACAACGCAGGCCAGGACTGCTGCGCGCGGTCGCGCATCCTCGTCGAGCAGTCCGCCTACGACCGCTTCGCCGAGCTGCTGATCGACGCCACGCGCAACGTCAAGGTCGGCGATCCGGCGGACGAGGCAACCGAGATGGGCCCGCTGATCTCCGCACAACATCGCGAGACCGTCGCGTCCTTCGTCGACGGCGACCCGCTCTTTCGCGGCGAAACGCCGAGCGCCCCCGGCTTCTGGTACCCCTGCACGCTCGTCGAAGCGTCGAACGGCGACCGCGTCGCGCGCGAAGAAGTCTTCGGCCCGGTCGCGGCACTCATCCCCTTCGCCGACGAAGAGGACGCGATCCGAATCGCCAACGACACGCCGTATGGCCTGTCGGGCTCCATCTGGACGGAGAACGGCGCCCGCGCACTCCGCGTCGCGCGCGCACTCGAGAGCGGCGTTCTCTCCATCAACTCCAACAGCTCGGTGCGCCCGTCGACTCCGTTCGGCGGCGTCAAGCAATCCGGCTTCGGCCGCGAGCTCGGCATGCACGCCCTCGACGGCTACTCCGACGTGAAGAACGTCTTCGTGGCGACCGGCTGATGGGGCGGCTCGACGGCAAGGTCGCCGTGATCACCGGTGCCGGCGGCGGCATGGGCCGCGAAGCCGCACTACTCTTCTCGGCAGAAGGCGCGCAGGTCTGCGCAGCCGACGTCAACGAAGAAGCGGCCGCGCAAACTGCCGCCGACGCACGTGACGCCTTCGCCGTCCAGGTAGACGTCGCGGACCCGGCGAGCGTCGAAGCAATGTACGCAGCTACGGCGAAACGCTACGGCGGCATCGACGTCCTCTACAACAACGCCGGCATCTCTCCTTCGGACGACGCCTCCATCCTCGAGACCGAACCTGACGCCTGGGACCGAGTACAGGACGTGAACACACGCGGTGTCTATCTCTGCTGCAAGTACGGGATCCCCCATCTGCTCGAACGGGGTGGAGGCTCGGTCATCAACGTCGCCTCCTTCGTCGCACTGCTCGGTGCAGCGACATCGCAGATCTCGTACACCGCCTCGAAGGGCGCCGTCCTCGCAATGACACGCGAGCTCGGCGTGCAATTCGCCAGGCAGGGCCTGCGCGTGAACGCACTCTGCCCGGGCCCGGTCGAGACACCGCTTCTGCTCTCGATCTGGGGTGACGATCCGGCGGCAGCGGAGCGAAGGCTCGTGCACATCCCGATGGGACGTCTCGCGAAGCCGCGCGAGATCGTCAATGCTGCGCTCTTCCTCGCGAGCGACGAGTCGTCCTACGTAAACGCCGCCACGTTCGTCGTGGACGGCGGGCTCACGGGCGCCTACGTGACGCCCGAGTAGCGGCCCCGGCTACTTGCCCCAGGCGGTCGGGTCGAAGCCGAACGTCTCGACGAGCTCCTTGCGATCTGCTTTGACCGCAGCCGCCCGGCTCGCGCTGTAGTTCCAGACGGTCTCCTGCGCAGCGCCATGGGTCCGGTGGATCTCGAGTGCGGCGGGATCATGCTCCGCGACGAATTCGAAAGCGTGGTCGGCGGTCTCGAGAAAGTTCGCGCTCTCGAAGAGCTCCGTGCGTCGCTGGTACCCGGGCTCGAAGATGACCTCGAAGAGCTTGTAGACCGGCTCTTCCGCCGTCGCCGGGCGGACAACCGTGTGCAACTCGGCTTCGTCCTGCGCGGCCAGCTCGACACCGTGCTGCTCGGCGAGCGCCTGCGCGAGCTCCGCGCCGGAGAGCAAACCGCGCGAGACGAGGATCTCACCCAGACGGCCGCCCTCTTCACGCTGCGCTGCGAGCGCGCGCTCGAGCTGCGACTCCGTCAAGAACTCCATGTCGACGAGGAGCTTGCCGAGTGGGCGCCACGCCTTCTCGGGCTCCGAGGCGACCGGCGCCAGTGGCGCGGGCGCACCCTCCTTGGGCGAAAGCTGGACGCCGTGCTGCTCGGAAAGAACGCGTGCGAGCGAGAACGCGGAGAGGTAGCTGTTGCTGACGAGGATCTGGCCGAGCAGCCGACCGGACTTCGCCTGCTCGGCGAGTGCCTGCTCGAGCTCGTCCTCGGTCAGCAGCTCTTCGGCGACGAGAATCTCGCCGAGCTGACGCCAAGGGAACTGGATTGATGCACTCTCCACGCTGTCCTTATCGGCAGCGAGGCCTCAATAGTTCAGTCCTTCTCCACGGGCGACGACAAGGACGGTTTGGCGCAGGATTTTCAGGTCGTAGCGCACAAGAGCCCAGCTCGAGAGCGTGCCAGAGGCCTCGACATACGCGGAATCGAGGTCTTCATACGGGATACCGGCGCCTTTTGTCACCTGGGCTGGGCCGGTGAGGCCGGCCGGGACGCGGTTCCGGTAGTCCCGGCCCTCGGCGACCTGGCGCCGGACCATGTCTGGGGGCCAGGGTCGCGGGCCGACGAGACTGAGGTCTCCGCGGAGGACGTTCAGGAGCTGCGGGAGTTCATCGAGATACCACGGCTTGAGCAGACGACGACCGGCCCAGGTCAGGTTGTTCGAGTCCGCTTCGGACAGCCGGGCGTGTCCGCCTTCTCGGCGCATCTGCTCGAGTGCCGCTCGCCGGAGGGTCCGGAACTTCAGCAAGCCGAACGTTCGGCCCTGGGAGATCCGTGGCTCGCGATACAGGAAGCCGCCTCGATCGCGCCGCGAGCAAGCCATGTCCGCGGTCATTGCGAGAAGCAGCGCGAGCAGGAGGGGAGAGAGCAGCGCGAGCAGCGCTGCTGCGAGGCTCACATCGAGGAGTCGCTTGGCGATGCGGCGAGCATGTCACGCTCGCGCGAGAGGCGGCTACCGCTGGTAGGTGGGCACGACCGACACGAGTGCGGTCGCTGCCTTGCTCACCGGAATCGGGCGCATGCCGGTGATGATCTTGAAGAACATGCGGGCCGCCGGAGGAAGCGTCCCGAAGCTGTAGCCGCTGCCGCCGCCGATGATGTTCCCGGCGCTGTCGAGCACGACTCCCGAGAGCTGGACGCTCTGAACGGTCTTCGTCGGACTTGCGTTCTGGAGCTCGCCTTCGATGGAGCCGCACCAGGCCGGCTCGTGAGGGTTGGGCATGACGCGCACTGCCGACAGCCCCGGCTTCGTCCGCGTGGCAGGGCCGCCGCCACCCACCTCGACGACCACCTCGAGCCGCGCGATCGGCGCGCCTCCGGGAAAGGTCAGCTCGCCGCCGAAAGCATGCTCGGAGCCGGCGGCCATGTCGCGGATGCGCGTTGTCGCCGATCCGATCAGCCGGTTGTCGTCCATCACGAAGTTGACGAGCACCTTGACGTCCATCGCGTCACGCGTCTTGGACTCGTTCGCGAGAATCACGCCGTAGCTGACACCGCTGCCGCCGTACGGATAGTTGCGCACCGTCCAGCCGGACTTCACCATCTGAATCTTCGGTGGAATGATCTGTCCGATCACCGTGAAGGTCTTCGTCGCCCGGCCGGCCCCGCTACACGTTGCGGTCGCGTGCGCGACACCGGGCTGCACCAGGCGCGGGACCTTCCAGGTCCACGATGCCTGTCCGCTCCTCGCGACGACGGGACGAAGCCCCTTCTGCGCCGCGCCGCTCTTGTAGCGAACCGCGAGCGAGCAGCGCGCTCCCGTCGGAGAGACGGAGACGGCGAGGGTGGCCTCGTTCCCTTGCACGACTCGCGCATTGCCCGCGGTAAATCGGACGCCCTCGGCCTTGCCGCTTGCGGCGCCGGTGAAGGCGCTGAGGACCGCGACCGTCGCGAAACCGATCAGGAAGAGGCGATTGAGGTGGGCTCTGGCGGTCATAGTGCTGGGCGGCGTGCCGCGGCGCCTCTTGTACTTTCGTCCGGTGAGGAGTGGGCGCGACCCTCGAACGGGGGATCGCCGAAAATCAGGTGCGCTGCAAGGCCGCTTTCGCCGCCAGGTGGCCGCAGAGCCCATGTACACCGCCGCCGGGTGGGGTAGACGACGAGCAGAGGTACAGGCCGCGAAGCGGTGTCGAGTAAGGGACGAGCCGCGGCGCCGGCCGCACGATCAGCTGTCCGAGCGTGTTGGCTCCGCCGCCGATGTCGCCGCCGACGAGGTTCGGATTCTCCCGCTCGAGGTCCGCGCTGTTGCGCGTCGCGCAGGCGAGCACGCGTTCTCCGAACCCCGGTGCGAAGCGCTCGATCTGCGCCTCGATCCGTGCGCGCATGTCGAAGGTCGACCCGTTCGGGACGTGGCAATAAGCCCAGGCCGTGTGTTTGTCCTTCGGTGCGCGCGTCTCGTCGAAGAGGCTGTGCTGCGCGAGGAGCACGAAGGGACGTTCTGCGTGCCGGCCGGTCCACGCGGCGCGTTCGGATTCCGCGATCTCGCCGAGTGTGCCGCCCAGGTGGACCGTGGCGGCCTGTCCGACCTCGGACGCCGTCCAGGGAATCGGCCCGTCCAGCGCGTAGTCGACCTTGAACACCCCCGGACCGTGGCGCCACTTCTGGAGGCGCCGGTGGTAGCGGGTTGGCAGTTGGTCCCCGGTGATGTCGAGGAGCCCGCGTGGCGCCACGTCGCAGAGCACGAGGTCGGAGTGCGGCAGCTCCCGTAGCGAGCTCACTCGGTGTCCTGTTTCGATCTCACCGCCGAGTACGCGTAGACGATCCGACAGTGCATCGGCGATCGACTGCGAGCCGCCTCTCGCGAACGGCCACCCGCCGACATGCGCCAGTACGAGCAACACGAGCGCGAACGACGCGGACGCACGCTGCTCGAGGGGAAGGACGGCGTGTGCGCCGATGCCGGCGAAGAGCGCTTGCGCAGCATCGGTTCGAAAGCGAGTTGTCGCCACGCCGCGCACAGACCTCAGCGCGGTCACTCCGAATTGCGCGAGCGACACGGGATGACGCGGGACGTGCACGAGTGGCGCAAGCAGCTCTCCTTCGAGCGCGGGCCAGGCAGCAATCGGCCCGGCGAGGAGCTTTCGATAAGCGTCTCCATCCACACCGAGGCCACTCGTAGTCGCCTCGAGCGAGCGGTGCACCACGACCGCAGAGCCATCGTCCAGCGGGTGTGCCAGCGCGGCTGGAGACTCCACCATTGCCAGGTCGAGATCGAGCCGACGGAAGAACGGCGAAGCTGGGATCAGCGGGTGGATCGCCGAGCAGACATCGTGCCGGAACCCCGGCAGCGTCAGTTCAGCAGTGCGAGTGCCGCCGCCGATCGTCGGCTGACCTTCGAAGATGCGAACCGATCGTCCCGCCTGTGCAAGCGTGATCGCGGCTGCGAGCCCGTTCGGCCCGGAGCCGATGACGACGGCGTCCGTCGCTAGTTGCCGACTACCTGAACGAGCCAGCGCCGGTCGCGTTCGCGGTCGAGTTCGATAAAGAGCACGCGCTGCCACGTGCCGAGGCAGAGCTCGCCGTCACGCACCGGGACGGATTCGCCGGCCGTGCCAAGCAGCATCGCCATGCAGTGGGAGTGACCGTTGCCGAAGTCCATGTCCTCAGGGCAGATGTTCTCGGTGCGTTTGTCCCAGTCGTCGTGCGCGTAGTAGGTCTCGCTCGGAACGAGCCGCCGCAAGAGCTCGGAGAAGTCCTCGATGAAGCCGGTCTCGAATTCATTGACCCGGACGCAGCAGGTCGTGTGCGGGGAGTAGATGCAGGCGATTCCCTCGGTGATGCCGCTTTCCTGAACCGCCTCGTTGACCTCGTCCGTGATGTCCCGAACCGAGAGGCCTCCCGAGGTCCGTAGTTCGGTCTGGCGCTGGAAGACCTTCACGGCCCCCTATCTTGAACGTTCCGGCGCCCGGCGTCCAAATCGGAACCGTCTAGTACCCGGGGCTCCCGCTAGTGGTGGTCGCTCCCGTGGTCATGCCCCCCGAACTGGAGCCGCTCCCCACGGCCAGTGTCCCCGCCATGCCCTGGCCCCGGTGGCCGTCGATCGGGCAGTAGATCTCGTAGGACCCATCCTTGGAGAGGTTCACCCGGAGCGTCGAAGTCGAGCCAGGCGCAACGTCGCCGGTCTTTTCCTCGACCCCGTTCCCTTCGATCTCGAGAGCGTGGGTGATAGTCCCGTCGTTCGTCGCCTTCAGCTCGTAGGTGCCCGTCTTGGCGACCGTGATCTTGCTCGGAGTGAGCGAGTACTCCTTCTCCGAGATCTGGATCGTCTGCAGAACCGGGCCGCCGGTGCTACTGCTGGACTTGTCAGAGGTTCCTCCACAGGCAGCAAGCAGGAGCGATAGCGGAGCGAGAATCAGGAACCGAGGCATGCCAGTCTGTACGAGGCCAGGATGCCGTTCGGTTTGCGCGGTACGGTGTCCCGCAAAGAGGGGCCCGTAGCTCAGCTGGTTAGAGCAGCGGACTCATAATCCGTCGGTCCCTGGTTCGAGTCCAGGCGGGCCCACTCCATCTGGACGTTGCCTCGAGCAGCACACCGGCCAGCAGTTCGCGAGTTGCCTGAGAACCGGAATGCAATTCGAAGTCTGGGTCGGAGGCACTGACCACCGGCCGACCCCACATATCGAGCGCAGAGGAGGCCGACGCCGGCCTGGGATGCGTAAGGGGCCGCTCGCTTTGCGGGCGACCCCTCACGTCGGATACGGGCTCTCTAGGGTCCGTAGGCTCCGCCGCCGCCTTGGGACGGGGCGTTCGGCTTCACGATCTTTGCTCCGGCCGGCGACACCGCATCCCAGACGGCTCCGAAGGCGTTCACGCCCTCACCGTTCGTCTGGCCCGCCTTCGTGTCTTTGACGAACGTGTAGAGCGGGTGATGGTTGTACGTCACCTGGAGGCGTCCGTCGGTGCGCCTCGTCGTCCCGACCAGCGATGCTTTCGCGCCGCTGGTGACGCGCGGCTTCCCGCTCGTGATCAGCGGTGGCCAGAAGGTTGCGCACTGTCCGGAGCACGCGCTTTTGCCGTTGCGGTCCTTCCCGAACAGATAGAGCGTGCGACCGTTCGACTTGACGATGATCCGGCCGAGGCTGGTCTTCGCCGTCGAGACGACGGCCCCCTTCGTTTGTGCGGCGTGCGTCGCAGGCGGATGGAGGGCGAAGCTCGCAGCGGCGAGTGTCGCGAAGACTGCTGCCGCGACGATCATCCGCGGGTGTTGCACTACTGCTAGCAGTTCGTTCGTTCGATGATTCGGTTTCACTGTCTCCTCCTGGTCGTGTTGGTGATGGTCAGCGGACGGTGAACGTCCCCTTCATTCCTGCTTGGGCATGTCCGGGGACGGTGCACAGGTAGCCGTACTTGCCTTTCTTCGTGAAGCTGACGACGAGCTTCGCCGTCTTGCCGGGCTGGATCAGCGGTGTCTTCTTGCCGTGGATGCTGAAGTCGTGCAGGACGTGGCCGGTGTTCTTGAAGACGAACGTGACCTTCCCGGGCCTCGCGGCTGACTTCGTCGAGAGCTTGAAGAAGAACTCGCCGCCCTTGACCTGGACTGTCGTCGCTGTCGCGACTGTCGGTCGGTCGACGTGCGCGGAGGCGAGCTGGACGAGCGCGAGCGAGGCGATCGCGCTCGCGGCGAGAACACTGATGGTGAGCTTTTTCATTGCAACATCTCCTTGCGATGGTGGTTGCTTATGGGAGCGAGTAGGCGATCAGCTGGAACTGAGGCTTCTTGAAGAAGCCAGTCGCCCCGGCGCCGACGAGCAGCGTGTCGCCGTCGATCGACGGGAAGGCGTTGATGCCGGCAGGTGCCTTGGCAGTCCAGAGCTTCTTGCCCGTCTGCGTGTCGAAGGCGTAGATCGTGCCGGCGTAGTCGCTCGTGAAGACGACGTCGTTCGCGACCGTGGCCGCGCCGAAGTCCATCGACGGCAGCTTCTGCTGCCAGTCGACCTTTCCCGTGGCCGCGTCGATGGCGGTAAGGCCGCCCCGGCCGCCGCGGAAGTCGAAGCCGCCCTGCTGTCCGGTCGCCCCTGCGGTGGCCGCGAGATCGAGCCAGGGAACGAAGAGACGATTGTCCGCAAGGGCCATCGGCGTTTCGACACCACCGAGGTCGCCGGGAAGGATCCTGTACGGCTTTCGGGGCAGCGGTCCGGTGTCGTGTAGGTGTGTGCCGACCGAACGCGTCCAGAGCTGCTTGCCGTCGTCGGCCCGGTAGGCGTAGGCCTTGCCCATCTTCCCTGCCACCAGGACGATCTCGGTCTGGACGCCCTGGATCGGTACGGTCGTGACGATCGCCGGGATCATCAGGTCGTAGTCACGAACGTCGTGCGGGACGGCCTGCCGGTACCAGATGAGCTTTCCGGTCTGCCCGTTCAGCGCGATGATCGAGTTCGTGTAGAGGTTGGGCCCGGGCCTGCTCGACCCGCCGGGGAACTTTGGAGTCCCGTAGAGCGGACCGGGGTTGGCGACGGAGATGAAGACGCGACCCTGGCTGTCGACCGAAGGCGGGTACCAGAGGCCGCCGCCGCTGTTGACCTTGGGATTGCCGAACAGCTTGGCGCCGTCGGAGATCGTGTTGAACTTCCACTTCGTCTTGCCCGTGGCGGCGTCAAGTGCCCAGACGATGCCGTCCCCGTTACCGGCGTAGAACGACGAGGGGTTGCCCGGCACGGTGCTGAAGACGACCGTGTTGTCGTACACCTGAGGAGTCATGTCGATGCCCTCGTTCTTGTTGCGGGGCAGCTTGTGTGTCCAGATCTGCTTCCCGGTCTGGGGGTCGAGGGCGAACGCGTCCGATGAGGTCGCTCCGTAAAGCCGGCCGTAGCCGTAGGAAACGCCGTTCGGGCCTTCGTCCGGCTTGTTGAACTTGTGCTCCCAGACGAGCTTCCCCGTATCGCGATCGAGCGCGTATACGTTCGAGTTCAGATCCTGGAAGTAGACCGCGCCGTTGATGGCGATCGGAGACGTTGCGATCGCGCCGAAGGCGCTCGTGCCCTTGATCGCGAAACGCCACTTCACCTTCAGGCTGGCGACGTTCTGCGAGTTGATCGGCGACTGAATCGTGTCGCGCGTGTTCGCCAGGTCGTAGTTATGCGCCGGCCAGGAACCGACATTCGAGGCCCACTCCGGTGGCGGCTGGCCTGAGGCATCGTCGGCCGCCGATGAGCCGCCTGTCCAAGCAACAACCGCAGCCGTCGCGACCGCGGCGCCGACAACTACAAGCGCACCCAATCGATACGCCCGGGGTCTGATCTTGCTTGTGAATGACATGGTTCAAGGACTCCTTCCGTTGTTGAACTCCCAACAACGATTGCGGTGTCGTAGTGCGCACGGCGTCCTTGCCAGCGTCCATTCACACCGCTCGCTTTCCGCAGGGCCGACTGGCGGGCAGCCGCTAGTGCGGTTGGGCGGTTCCCGGGAAGACGTGAGGCTCCGCGCGCGCGAAGGTGTGCAGATGCGGCTCGAACACTCCGATCTCGCGTTCCGAGCTTCTGAGCTCCGAGCGGTCCGCCGGTTTGTCGAGGCGGTGCGGGCGCTGTCGGACAACCCGCAGCCAGAAAACGTCGAGCGGTACCTGATCGCGAGCCGTGCCCTCGAGCACCCCCGCTCGAGAAGGAAGCCGCGCCCTAGTCGCGCGGCCTGATCGAAAGGACGGATATGGACGACTCACTCCAGATCCTCTACACCGCCGAGGCGACCGCCGTCGGCGGCCGTGAGGGACATGCGCGGACGAGCGACGGTCGTGTGGAAGTCGCGCTCGATGTTCCCCGTGAGATGGGCGGCTCGGGCGGCCCGGGGACGAATCCCGAGCAGTTGTTCGCCATCGGCTACGCCGCCTGTTTCCAGAGCGCTTTGCTTCGGATCGCGGCAGGGCGCAAGCTCGACTTGAGCAACTCGCGGATCACTGCACGCGTCGGGATCGGGACATCGAAGAGCGGCGGCTTCCGTCTTGCCGCTGCGCTCGACCTCGATGCACCGCAGCTCACTCGCGAGCAGGGCCTTGATCTGATGAGGCGTGCACACAAGGATTGCCCGTACTCGAGGGCAACGCGCGGCAACATCGAGGTCACGCTGAGCGTCGGCGGGGTGTCCGCAGAGGAGGGTCGCGCGGCCGCGTAACGATTGCGTCGGTAATGAGCGGGCCTAGTCGACCAGCGGCAATTCGACACGCAAGGACGTGCCCGCACCCGGCGGGCTCGTCAGCTGCATCGTCCCTCCGATCGCCTCGACGCGGTCCTTCAGGCCGAGCAGTCCCGAGCCCGCGGCCGGGTCCGCACCACCACATCCGTCGTCGCGGACTTCCACACGAAGGGCACCGTCGTCAACGGCCAAGGCGACGTCGACAACCGGGGTATCCGCGTGCTTGGCTGCGTTCGTCAACGACTCCGAGACGACGTAATAGGTCGCCACCTCCACCGGCTCCGGAAAGCGACCGTCAGCGCGAAAATCGAGGTTGACGCGGAGCGGCGAGCGGGCAACGAGCCGCTTGAGCGCCGGCGTCAGGCCGTCCTCCGAGAGCCCGGCCGGATGGATCCCGAGGGCGACCTCACGGAGGTCATCGAGGGCTGCCGTGAGGCCGTCTACGATGCGGCCCAGCTCGCTTCTGTGCTGCTCGAGGTCCTCGGGAACCGTCGCCTGTGCTGCGCGCAAGGCGAGCGCGAGCCAAACCAGTTGCTGTTGGGCGCCGTCGTGCAGGTCGCGTTCGATTCGGCGCCGGGTTGCGTCGGCCGTGGCCACGATTCGTGCGCGTGAGGCGTCCAGCTCGGCTCGGCCCTCGGCGTTGGCGATCGCCGTTGCAAGGAGCTCCGTGAACTTCTCGAGCCGGTCTTCGAAGTCAGCCGGCAGCGGATCGGTTTCGCGCGAGCCGACGGCCATGACGCCCCAGAGAGCTCCGTCGACGACGACCGGCACTCCCACCGCGGATCGCGCGCCTACGGCCCGCGCAGCCGCTGCGATCCGGCCATGCGTGGGCCGGGTGTAGTCGACGCGTGCCGGGAGGCCGGTCCGGCAGACCACCGCGATCGCGCCGCCGTCATCCGCGACGGGCCAGCTCCTCCCGATGGGGCCGAGGTAGCCGTTGGAGGTTGCAAGGACGGTGGCGGTGCCGACGGCGTCGTAGCGGAGCAGCACGCTGAGGGGGGTGTTGAACATGCGTGCCACCTCGTCTCGGACGCCCTCGAACACACGGTTCGGAGTAGCCCCCTCGGCAACGAGCGTGGCCACCCTTCGCAGCGCCGCCTGTTCGTCGGCGAGCTGCGCGAGTTGCTCGTGTGCCTCGCTGTTTGCGATCGCGGTCGCGAAGAGCGCCGCGAACTCGGCCAGTCGCTGCTCGGTGTCGGCGGGCAGCGGCCGTTCGGTCTTCGAAACAACGGCCAAGACGCCCCACAGGCGGCCGTCGACGGTGATCGGCGCTCCCACGGATGAGCGCCAGCCCATCTCGCGGGCGGCGGCGGGCGCGCTGCCCGGCGCTTCTCTGTAGTTCTCAACGCGTCCGGGCCGGCCGGTCTCGAAGATCAAGCCCGACACGGTGCCTTCGAGCTCGTATCGCCTCCCGACGTAGATGTACCCGCCCTCGGTCGTCCAGCCGCTTACCGCAGTGACCGTCCCGTCTGACTCGTAGCGCGTGACAGCAGAACCGTCCGCGCCCATCAATGAAGCCACCTCCGTGCTCACGGCTTCGAACACCTCTGCTGGTGGCGCGCCCGCTGCAACCAGTGTTGCCACCCGCCGCAACGCCGCCTGCTCCTCCGCGAGTCGCGTGAGCTCCTCGTGGGCCTCGCTGTTGGCGATTGCGGTTGCCACCAACTCCGTGAACTCCGCGAGGTGGTCCTCCAGATTGTCGGGGAGCGGAGCATTCGGTGAGGAGGTCGAGATGACGCCCCAGACTCGGCCGTCGACAATGATCGGAGCGCCCGCAACTCTGTCGAAGCCGTGCTCACGAGCAGCGGCTGCGAGTGATCCCGGCAGATCGCGGTACTCCTCGAACCTCACCGGGCTACCCGTGCGGAGGACCTCGGCGGACATCGACGGGCCATCGAGTGGCCAACGCGATCCAGGGCTGAACACCTCAGGACGATCGCCGAAGGCCGCAAGGACAGTCATCGCCGTACCTTCGTCCTCATAGCGGCAGACCGCCGTATTCGCCAACTGCAAGACCTGCCCGACCTCCAGGGCAACGGCCTCGAACACCTCCGTCGACGACGCGCCGCTCGCCACGAGCGTCGCCACCCGGCGCAACGCCGCTTGCTGCTCCACCAGTCGGTGCAGCTCGCTGCCTGAATCCGCCGATGGGGCGGATGTGCTCATCACGTTACGGTAGCCCATAATCGTTGCGATGAGCACGAACGCGACCCGGGTCGTGCTGGCGGACGACGAGGTTCTCATGCGCGAGGGTCTCGCCGGCTTGCTTGAGCGTTCGGGATTCGAGGTGGTCGGTCAGTGCGGGAACGCGTCCGAGCTGATCGACCTGGTGCGCGACCTTCGGCCTGACCTCGTGATCGTCGACATTCGCATGCCGCCCACGCACACGACCGAGGGCCTCGAAGCCGCCGAGACGATCCGCGAGGAGTTTCCGGGTACCGCCGTCGTCGCTCTCTCCGCGCACGTGCAGGTGGAGCGCGCAACCGCGTTGCTCGCGAGCGGCGAGCGGACCGGCTATCTGCTCAAGAGCCGTGTAATTGACGTCGAGGATTTCGTCGACACGCTCGAGCGGATCGTCAAGGGGGCCTCCGTCGTCGATCCGGCGCTCGTACAGGAGCTCGTTGCCGCACGCGGCGCGCGGGACCCGCTCGACGTTCTCTCGCCGCGCGAGCGGGAGGTGCTCGCTCTCATGGCGGAGGGGCGCTCGAACGCTGGGATCGCGCACACGCTGTGGATCACCGAGTCGACCGTCGAGAAGCACGTCCGGGCCATCCTCAGGAAGCTGCGCTTGCCTGCGGGGGAGGACGATCAGCGCCGCGTGCTCGCGGTGGTCACGTACCTCAACGCGCGCTAGCGTCCTCAATCGGTTCGGGCGCCGGCAAGGCGCAGGACCGCGGAGGCCGACAGCCGAGTCTTGGGGATAAATCCCGCCGCCGCGCTCGCCGCGATCTCCTCGGCGTACTCGCTCTGGGCGTGGGTGGAGATCAGGATCACCGTGCTGCTCAGCCGCCGTGCGAGGTCGAAGCCACTTTCGTCACCGAGCCGGATGTCGACCAGTACGACATCTGGCCGAAGCTCCTCCTCGAGTCGCAGCGCTTCGGCGCTCGTCCTCGCAACCCCGACTACCGCCACGCCTTCACGCTCGAGCAGCAGGCGAGCGGCGTCAAGAAAAGGTTGGTTGTCATCAACGATGAGGGAGCGAATCTGCACCTTGTCAGCGTTCCTCGAGGCGCAGCGGCGCGCGATGCTGCGAGCCGGAATCGTTAGTAGCCGTACCCGCCCCCGCCCTGCGGCTGCGAGCCAGGGGCGACCTTGGCGCCTGCCCCGGAGACCGCGAACCAGGAGCCGCCGAACGCGCTGATCCCCTCGCCGTTCGTGTCGCCCGGGTTCTTGTCATTCACGAAGGTGTACAGCGGGTGCCCGTTGTAGGTGAGTTGGCTGATCCCGTCAGGTCGAGCCGTCGTTCCGACGTCCGATCGCTTGGCGCCGCTGCCGACTAGCGGAGTGCCGCGGACACGCAGCGGCGGCCAGTTGACCGCGCACGCGCCGGTGCACGCGCTCATCGTGCCCGAGTCTCGCTCGAAGAGGTACAGCGTGCGCCCTTGCCGGTCGACCAGAACGTCGCCGAGCCCGGTGCTCGCCACTCCGACACTCGCGGGGCGTCCATTGTTCGTTGTCGGCAGCGCGTTCGACGCGTTGCCGCCGCAGCCGGTGAGAGCAAGCACCGCGACCGGCAACGCGGCGAGGAGGGGGAGTGATCTGCGGCCCAACATGTCCTGCTCATGGTCGCTCGCGGCCCTCACGGACCACATCCCGGCTGCCCAGAACCGCTGCTGGCGGGTACCCGCAGTAACGGCTTGCGGCTGGTCGCGACGTACTGCACTGCGCTGAGCCTCGCTGCGACGCTGTTGGCTTACGCGCTTTCGGCAGAACCGGGAACGGCACTGCGCCGATTCCGCTCGTCTCAACTGGGTCTCAAGAAGAGCCGCAGCGCGAGCCAGGATGCCGGCTGGCCAGGAGACGGATTACGGTTCGGTCGGCTCTTGCTCACGGCCGACGAGATCTTCATAGACGACGAGGCCGAGTAGGGTGGCCGCCAGTCCGGACCACACTGTCAGCGCAACCAGGGCACGTGCCAGGTCCGGAGAGAAAGTCGATAGCACGACACCATGCACGAACACTGGAGTCCTTTGGAGCCCGGCGAACAAGCCCAGAAGGCCTAGTGCCCCGCCTGCGATGCCGCGGGCGGCCGGTGACCCGCGGGCAATCACGGCGACGCCGACGAGGACGAACACCAGCTCATTCCCAAGCTCGATCCACTTGCCGTTCGAGGCGTACGTGTCAAAGGCGAACCCCGCTCCCGACGCGATCAGTCCTGCGGCGGCAACGAGGCCGAACGCGACTGCTGCCATGCGCACTGCCGATCTCCATCGAAGGTAGAGCAGCAGCGAGAGCAAGACGAAAGGCACACCCATTACGAGCCAAGGCCACCGTGCCGGCGCTCGGACACGCAACAGTTCACCTTCGAGCCGCGTGGATCTGCCATCAACGACCAGCGGTATCCGCCAGCGGGCACGATCGATACCCCGGGGTAGCGCGCGCACCCGATTGTCGTGCCACGTGACGCTTCGTCCATTCGAGAGTCGCTTCCAGCCGACGGAATGGAGTGGCAGGTGCGTCAGAAGGCCGGCTCCCCCCGCCGTTGGCGCGGACGCGTTTACCTCAACGCCCATAGCTGTGATGCGGACGAATGGTTCGCGGAGATATCCGAGGACGATCACGGTGTGGCCGCGTACGACTGTGAGACGAATTGCGCGGTCGCTTTGGTAGATCCGAGCTGCGATGACTCGACGCAAGGGTGCGGGCAGTGCAAACACGCGAGCGCGGTAGTCGGTTGCGACGGTGGCGGAGCGAATGTGAGCGTTCGCGCTCGGCGGAACGAAGAGCGCCACGGCCGCCAAGACGACGCACCAGCACGCTTGCCGAAACGGTCTCATGCGCTGCGTTCTCGCTGGCCGACTGTCGTTACGGACTCCGCTGGCTGCGACGGGCACATCGTCGACCAGCAGTCTGCTGTTACCGGGCGGTGGGTGCGGGTGGGTCGCTGGTGACCAGGTCGTTGCTCTCGGGCGCGATCCTGGACGCAATCTAGTGGGGGAAGGAGCACCAGATGATCCGCAAGCACCTCAGGTTGAAGAGATTGGTTCTCGGCACCGCGGTCAGCCTTGCGATCGCAGCGCTCAGCGCGCCTGCAGTGCTGGCGAAGCCGACTAGTGGGTACGGCCCTCTCGATCCATGGGCTTACAGCCTGGTCCATCGGCCGACTAGTGGGAACGGCCCGCTCGATCCATGGGCCTACGGCCTGGTCCATCGGAGTACGCAGGCGACGCCGGCGAACTACAGCGCAGTTTCGGGGCCACTCGGCGTAGCGGCCTATCAATCGTTCGCCGGCATCACACCAAAGCAGGGTGAGCGCGTGACCTCGCAGTCCGGGTTCAACTGGGGCGACGCAGGCATCGGCGCGTCGGTCGCCTTCGGAGCCTTGCTTTTGCTGCTGACCGTTGTCGCACTCGGCCGGCGGTACGGGCCTCGGATCAATCGGTCCGGTCTCGCCACCTCATAGCTGCGACAAGCACCAAAGCGAGAGCGGGTCCATTGGGCCCGCTCTCCTTCTGGCCCGTCAATGGCCGGCGAGGGGACGAACATCTCGGCGCCGAGCGCTTCAGCCCCAGTTCACCGGGACAAGGATGCAGCAAGCCTGGAGGATAGTTTTGGACCGATGCCGGAGACGCACTACACGAAGAGCGGCGGAATCAACATCGCGTATCAGGTTGTCGGCGAAGGCCCGCTCGATCTGGTGTACGTGCCCGGCTGGGTTTCGAATGTTGAGGGCAGCTGGGAGGAGCCTACGCAGGAACGGTTCTTGCGGCGCCTCGCAAGCTTTTCGAGGCTGATCCTGTTCGACAAGCGCGGGACTGGGCTGTCCGATCCCGTTGCAGAATCCTCGCTTCCGACGCTCGAAGAGCGGATGGACGACGTTCGCGCGGTCATGGATGCCGCCGAGTCGGAGCGCGCCGCGGTCTTCGGCTTTTCCGAGGGCGGAAACATGAGTGCGCTCTTCGCGGCGACGTACCCTGAACGCGCGGTGGCACTAGTGGCGTTTGGCATCTTCGCGAAACGCATCCGCAGTCCCGACTATCCGTGGGCGCCCACCGTTGAAGACCGTCAGCGCGAGATCGAACACGTTGAGCAGGAGTGGGGCCGCGAAATGGACATCGACGTGCTCGCGCCGAGCGCGGCTGCCGATCCCGAATTCAAACGGCGTCTGCTGTCATATCTTCGCCGCAGCGCGAGTCCGGCAGCGGCGGCGGCGCTCTTGAGGATGAACACCGCAATCGACATTCGCGGAGTGCTGCCGGCCATCCACGTGCCGACCCTTGTCCTCCACCGTACGGATGATCTCGAGGCGCGAGTCGAGGAAGGTCGCTGGATCGCCGGGCGCATTCCCGGTGCGAAGTTCATCGAGCTCCCCGGCGCGGATCATCTGCCGTGGGTCGGTGACCAGGATGCGGTGCTCGACGAGATCGAGGAGTTCCTCACCGGCGTGCGCCCGATCCGGGACGCCGATCGCGTACTGGCGACGGTCCTCTTCACCGACATCGTCGGCTCGACCGAGAGCGCCGCGAGGCTCGGCGACCGCGGCTGGCGTGACCTGCTTGCTCAACATCAAGCGGCGGTACGGCGCGAGTTGGCGCGTTGGCGCGGAAGTGAAGTTGACACCGCCGGGGACGGCTTCCTCGCGACTTTCGATGGCCCGGCGCGTGCGATCCGCTGCGCGCTTGCAGTTGCGACGGACGCGCGCACCATCGGTCTCGAAGTGCGCGGGGGCGTACACACGGGCGAGTGCGAACTCCTTGGTGGCAAGGTGACTGGAATCGCTGTTCACACGGGCGCGCGGGTTGCATCGCTTGCGAATGGCGGGGAGATTCTCGTGTCCCAGACCGTGAAGGACCTCGTCTCCGGCTCCGGAATCGAGTTTCACGAGCGTGGCGAGCACGAGTTCAAGGGCGTGCCCGGACGATGGCGAGTCTACGCGGCGGCGGGCGGCTAAACCGGTCTTCCGGCTCCAATCCACGGGCGGTCCTGGGCGCTCTGTACAGTCCGGCGCGCCATGCGTCTCGTACTCCTCGTCCTCCTGGTGTCTGCATTTGTGCTCACGGGCTGCACCTCCGGCGAGCCCTCCACCTACAAGGCCGGCCCGTCGGCGAAGTGCCTCAGTGGGAAGGGCTATACCGTCACCACCGACGACGCCAAGGTCGGCGTGGTTGCCGCCAACGCGCCCAACGGGGGCCTGCGGGCGAACGAGCCCGGAAACGCCCTCACGATCGCCTTTGGCGAGAACTCCGACGACGCCATCCAGATCGCCGGCGCATTCAAGCGTTTCGCACCGAAGAAGCTGAAGCCGCACATCACGGACGTGATGCGGACCGAGAAGAACGCCGTCCTCCTCTGGACGGTCACGCCACCGCAGGAGGAGCTGGACAAGGTGGTCGCCTGTCTGAAGGGCTGAGCCCTCCGGATAGAATCACCGGCGATGGCTGAGATCGGGACGATGCGGGTCAAGAGCGGCCTCGCCGAGATGCTCAAGGGCGGGGTGATCATGGACGTCACCGACGCCGATCAGGCGCGGATCGCCGAGGAGGCGGGAGCCTGCGCGGTGATGGCGCTCGAGCGGGTTCCGGCGGACATCCGCCGGGAGGGCGGAGTCGCTCGGATGGCGGACCCGGACAAGGTGATCGAGATCCAGGAGACCGTGAGCATCCCCGTCATGGCGAAGGCGCGCATCGGCCACTTCGTCGAGGCGCAGATCCTCGAGGCGCTGGAGGTCGACTACATCGACGAGTCCGAGGTTCTGACGCCGGCGGACACGGCGAATCACATCGACAAGTGGAAGTTCACCGTCCCGTTCGTCTGTGGTTGCACGAACATCGGCGAGGCGCTCCGCCGCCTCGCCGAGGGCGCCGCGATGATCCGGACAAAAGGCGAAGCGGGGACAGGCGACATCGTCAACGCGGTGACGCACATGCGCTCCGTGTTCGGATCGATCAAGAGACTCGGGGCTATGGACCCCGACGAGCTGTACAGCGAGGCGAAGAACCTCCAGGCTCCCGTCGAGCTCGTGCGCTGGGTAGCGGAGAACGGTCGGCTGCCCGTCGTGACCTTCACCGCCGGCGGAATCGCGACACCGGCGGATGCGGCGCTCTGCATGCAGCTCGGCGCGGACGGCGTCTTCGTCGGCTCGGGGATCTTCAAGTCGGACAATCCGAGCGAGCGTGCGAAGGCGATCGTCGAGGCGACGACGCACTACAACGACGCAGAGATCCTCGCGCGTGTATCCCGCGGCCTCGGCGATGCGATGAGCGGCCTGTCGGCCGCAGCGCTCGCGCCCGAAGAACTCCTCGAGACGCGCGGCTGGTAGCAAGAGCAGCCCGCGGCCGAAGCCGCGAGCTGCCTTGTCGATCTGTCCTAGACGATCCCGCGGGCGTGGAATGCGGCGCGGACCTTCGTGGCCACGCTGTTGCCATAGAGGCTCTGTGCCGTGGCGATCGTGCTATTGGCGAGGTCGGTCATCGTCGTCTCGTGAAAGCCGATCTGGCCTTTGAGAATGATCGTGTCCGCCATTGGGTTCTTGACGGTCTCGTGGATGTCCCAGAGGGCGCGCGACCAGATGCGACCGTCGTCGTGAACCTCGCCGTCGAGGTCGGCGGGGTAGTGCAGATTCGTGTCGAGCCGCCGGAGGCAGTGCGGGACGGTCGAGGTGTAGAACGTCGCGTCCCAGTCCATCACGCACGGCAGCGGCTCGAGCTCGGGCACGCCCATGCGCTTCGCGACGATGTCCGAGAAGTCGACGGCCCAGTAGTCGCCGAAGCCTTCACTGATCGCGCCGGCCTCCTCGCTGCCGAAGACGAAGCCGGAGCCATCGTGGATGGCGTGGCCGTACTCGTGGAGGATCACCTCGGCGTCCTCGGCGTCGTCGACGCCGCCCTTGCCGAAGCGGAGCTGGTCCTTCGGGTGGTCGGTCTCGAATGAGTTGTCCAGCCCCCACTGGTTGATCCGCACGTCCTGCGATTCCTTGTTGACCGCCGGGTACTTCGAGCCGAAGCCCAGGCTCTGGATGTACTTCTGCGCCTCGGTGATCCAGAAGTACGCCATTACCTGCTCGAACTCGTCCTGACTGCGGGTGTAGTTGAACGTGTTCGTGGGCGAGTACGCGGGATTCCCGGTCTCACTCACCACGTTCGCCCAGTCACCGCGCAGGAAGCCGCTGCCGTCGAGATTGGTCAGCGTCACTCCGTAATACGCGGCGGCCGGCACGGCCGAATCGGAGTCCTTCTGGTCGGTGAGCGACTCATCACCCAATGACTGGACCGGGTTGGGCACGAAGACGCGCCCGATCCCCGTGGAAGTGCCGGGACCCGGCTTTGCCGCCGGGACGGACGAGACAAGCACCAGAGCAAGCACGGCGACAGGCGCCAACAGCCACAGACGTTTCACGAATTCTCCTCCCCTTGGAGCCCCTCGGAACGCTCTCAGGGTAGACGAATCTACACTTGGCCTCAAATGCGGATCGGCGTACTGGCAGTCCAGGGAAACTTCCGCGAGCACGAGGCGATGCTGCGCCGGCTCGGCGCCGAGCCGGTGGAGATCCGGAAGCCGGAGGAGCTCGCCGGACTCGATGGGCTGGTCGTGCCGGGTGGGGAGTCCACGACGTTCATGCGGCTGAGGAAGCTGTACGGGCTCGACGAGGCGATCCGGGCCTTCGAGCCTCCGATCCTGGGTACCTGTGCCGGCATGATCGTCCTCGATCGCAATCACCTCGGACTCGCCGACGTGGAGGTCGACAGGAACGCGTACGGCCGCCAGGTGGCCTCCTTCGAGGCAGACCTCGAGCTCGCAGGGGACGAGCGGCCGCTCCGCGGAGTCTTCATCCGGGCGCCGCGGGTGCGTGTGACTGGTGAGGACGTCGAGGTACTCGCCGAGCACGAGGGGGAGCCGGTGCTCGTTCGCGACGGGAGGATCCTCGTGGCATCGTTCCACCCGGAGTTGACGGAAGATACGAGGGTGCACGAACTGTTCTTGACTGCAGTACGGGAGGCGATGAGTGTCCGGGCATAGCAAGTGGTCGTCGATCAAGCACAAGAAAGGTGCCGCCGATGCGAAGCGCGGCAAGCTGTTCTCGAAACTCTCGCGCGCGATCATCGTCGCGGCGAAGGAGGGGGGACCCGACCCCGCCGGCAACCTCGCCTTGCAAAACGCGATCGAGAAGGCGCGCTCCTATTCCATGCCGAAGGACAACATCGAGCGCGCGATCGCGCGCGGCTCGGGCGCGGACTCCGATGCGCAGGCCTTCGAGACGGTCGTCTATGAGGGTTACGGCCCGAACGGCGTCGCGGTGATCGTCGAGGCGCTGACGGACAATCGCAACCGCACCGCGTCGGACGTTCGGCATGCCTTCGACAAGAACGACGGCAACCTCGGGACCTCAGGCGCGGTCGCCTGGCTCTTCGAGCGCCGCGGCGTGGTCGTCGTGCCGGCGGACGGGGTCGACGAGGACGAGCTGACACTTGCCGCCGCCGAAGGCGGCGCCGACGACGTCAAGCTCGACGGCTCGACCTATGAGGTCGTGTCGGCACCGGAGGCTCTGACGGGAGTGCGCGAGGCAGTCGAGGCGGCGGGCTTTCCCGTCGATTCCGCGGAGTTGACGATGGTGCCGAAGACCACCATCGAGGTCGCAGACGAATCCTCCGCGAAGAAGATCGTGCGGCTGATGGAGGAGCTGGAGGACAACGACGACGTCCAGGACGTCTACGCGAACTTCGACATCCCGGAGCGCGTCCTCGAGACCGTCGCTTCGTAGGGACAGGTCCCAGGGACAGTCCCTGGCACGTGTCCGGAAGGTCCGAGACTGCGAACCATGCTGCTCACTCCGGTTACCCACCGCGCTACCCCGCGCTCAGCAGGTTCGCTTAGCCTTGGCAGCTCGAACGGAGGGGTCGCGAGGGAGCCGCGTGCTCCCTCGCCGTTTTTCTAGACCCAGCCGCGCTGGCGTGCGACGCGACAGAGTGCGCGACGCTTCGCGTGTGCCGGCTGATCCGAGAGCCCGGCCTTTGCGTAGATGCGGCGGAGTGCGGCTTTGACGGTTCCCGTCGCGCCGGGTGTCCCGAGCTGTGCGGCGATCTGCTCGTTCGACGGAAGGCTCTCGAGACTTGCGCCCGCGAGCCATGGTCCGCACAGGGACTGCACGACCTGGCGCTGGAACGAGGACAGCTGCGCGGAATCGGTGGGCGCGACCTCTTCGAGCGGTTCGGTTGTGTCCGGGTCCTCCAGCTGAGCCGGCCAGGAGAAGAGAACCGTCTCCGCGCCGATTCCGATGCGGTCGGCGTGCCGCAGCGGGAGAGGCGTTCCCGGTTGCACTCGGGTCCCGTTCAGGAACGTGCCGTTGAAGCTGCCCCGGTCCTCGACGTACCAGCGGCCGTCCGTGAACGTGAGAGCAGCGTGGTCGCGGCTGACGGTGGCCGACGTGAAGGTCAGGTCGTTCGAATCGTCACGTCCGATCGTGACGCTTTCCTTCAGCTCGTGTTCCTTCCCGTCCGGGAAGGTCAGCCAGATGTCCCCGGGCATGGCCGGAAGGATACGTCCGGGTCACTCCCTAACCTCTGACCGTGAAGGTCATCGGCATCGATCCAGGGACGGCTTCTTGCGGGTACGGGATCGTCCACGAAAGAGACGGGCGCCTCAGGGCCATCGACCACGGGTGGTGGAAAACAGCCGCCTCCGAGCGGCCCGAGGCACGGCTGAAGACGATCTTCGACGCCGTGGCCGAGCTCGTCGAGGTTCATCAGCCGGATGCCGTCGCGCTCGAGGAGTCGTTCGTCGGCGCCGACGCCCGCACCGCACTCTCCGTCGGGCAGGCACGCGGGGCCGTCATGGTCGCGGCCGCTAGCGCGGGAATCGAGTGCGCTGAGTATCCGCCGGCCCGCGTCAAGCAGGTGGTCTGCGGCTACGGGCGCGCCGAGAAGCAGCAGGTGCAGAAAATGGTGAAAGTAATCCTCGGGCTCGAGGTCGAGCCTGCCTCGACTCATGCCGCCGACGCGCTGGCGGTCGCGATCTGCCACGCGCTTGCTCCGCCGCTCCTGAGGATCGCGGGATGATCGCGCGCCTTCGGGGCAAGCCCGTGGCGAACACGCCGGACGGGCTCGTCGTCGACGTCGGCGGCGTCGGCTATCTCGTGGCTGCGACGCCTTCGGCGATTCGCACAGCGGATGGTGCGGTGGAGGTCGCGCTGCACACCTACCTGCATGTGCGCGAGGACGCACTGCAGCTGTACGGGTTCGCGGAGGCGGCCGAGCGTGAGCTCTTCCTCCAGCTCCTGTCCGTGAACGGCATCGGCCCGAAGGTCGCGCTCGCAATCGTCTCCGGCTCCCCGGCCGCCGACCTGCGGCGCGCGATCGTGCTCGGGGACACGGCGCGCTTCCAGGCCATACCCGGAATCGGGAAGAAGACCGCCGAGCGGATCGTGCTCGAGCTGAAGGAGAAGATCGGCGAGGCGCCGGTGCCGATCACCTCAGCGGGTGGCAGTGACAGCGGTAGCCAGCCGCACCTCGTCGCCCGGGACGCTCTCGTCGAGCTCGGCTACTCCCTCGGCGAGGCGGAGCTGGCGCTGGCGCGGGTCGATCCGGAGCTTCCGCCGGAGGAACGCGTCCGCGAAGCGCTAAAGGCGGCCTAGACGTGTCCACCCAGTTCCTGGCACCGGCGGTCGTCCCCGAGGAAGAGGATCTCGAGCAGTCTCTGCGTCCGCGACGCCTCGCCGAGTTCGTCGGGCAGGAGCGGATCAAGGAACAGCTCGCCATCTCGCTGGACGCGACGAAGGCTCGCGACGAGCCGCTCGACCACGTGCTCCTCGTCGGGCCGCCCGGGCTCGGCAAGACGAGCCTCGCGTACATCGTCCGCGAGGAGCTCGGCGTCGGAATCCGTTGCGTCGCCGGTCCCGCGCTCGAGCGCAAGGGCGATATGGCGGCGATCCTCACCGGCCTCGAGCGCCACGATGTCCTTTTCGTGGACGAGATCCACCGGCTGAACCGCGCGATCGAGGAGATTCTGTACCCGGCCCTCGAGGATTTCCGGCTCGACATCATCGTGGGTCAAGGCGCCGCTGCACGCACGCTCACGCTCGACCTGCCGCCGTTCACGCTCATCGGAGCGACGACGCGCACGGGCCTCCTGACGACACCGCTTCGCGACCGCTTCGGCATGACGTTCCGGCTCGACTACTACGACGCGCCCGAGCTCGGCACGATCGTACGGCGGTCGGCGCGAATCCTCGACGTCGAGATCGCGGAAGACGCTGCCGACGAGATCGCCCGGCGCTCGCGCGGCACACCGCGGATCGCGAACCGCATCCTCAGGCGGGTCCGAGACGTGGCGCAGGTGAAGCACGACGGCGTGATCACGAACGAGGTGGCACGGGAGGCGCTCGAACTGCTGGAGGTGGACGACCGCGGGCTCGAGCGAATCGACCGCGAGCTGCTCTCGACGATCCTGCTCAAGTTCGGCGGCGGGCCGGTGGGGCTCTCGACGCTGGCCGTTGCACTCGGCGAGGAGCAGGACACGATCGAGGACGTGTACGAGCCGTTCCTGTTGCAGCTCGGTTTCCTTCAGCGCACGCCGCGCGGCCGCATCATCACCGAGCTTGGCCGGGAGCAGCTCGGAGCCCCGCCGGCTGCGGACGGCACGAAGCTCTTCTGACCTGGTCCAGAGGGCGAAACCCGCCGCCCGGGTCCCGCCCTACCACGAAAGGAGGAAGGGCCGGAAACCGCCGCATTTGGTCCCGGCCCTTCAGGAAATGTCCGCCCCGGCCGCAGTGTCTCGGGGCTTCGCTCTGCCGCAGTGCAGAGCGTTTGAGGACAAGTGGTACGTGAGGAGCATGATTCACCCACGCTGGTTGATTCCTCCCCCTTCGGGTGGTTCATCCAGGTACTTCACTTCACCCCCCCGGGGGAGTGCGGAAACGGCTTTTCATCCCAATGTGAGTAACCAGGAGGATCGTGAGGGGCCGCAGCTCACATCCTCCAACGCGGCGGTCGCAGGTTTATCCTGCGACCGCCCATCTTTGAGCCGTTCCCGAACCCTCCCTAGACTCGCCTGAGAGGAATTGAAGGCATTCCAACGGGGGAGGAACTTTCATGAGGGGACGCAGGCTCCTGTGCTGCGCTGTGGTCTTGGGCGCACTTCTTCTGACACCGGCCGCGCTGGCCGCGGGCGGTTTCAGCCCGGGCTCCCCAGGCCTCGGCGATCCGATGTTCCCGCTCGCCGGGAACGGCGGCTACGACGTCGCGAACTACTTGCTCACGCTGGACTACGCACCGGCGGGGAACCAGCTCACCGGCGACGTCGTGATCACGGCGCGTGCGACGCAGAACCTGTCGCGCTTCGACCTCGATCTGCGTGGCTTCTCGATCACCCAGCTGCTCGTGAACGGCGCCGCTGCGTCGTACTCGCGTGACGGGCAGGAGCTGATCGTCACGCCCGCAGCGGGACTCGTACAGGGCAAGACGTTCACCGTCACTGTCGGTTATACGGGGACGCCGAGCGTCGTAACCGACCCGGACAACTCGATCGAAGGCTGGGTGCCGACCGACGACGGCGCGTTCGTCGTCAACGAGCCACAGGGCTCTCCGGCCTGGTACCCGGTCAACGACAATCCGCGAGACAAGGCGACATACGACTTCCGGGTCAGCGTCCCGGCGGGTCTGACGGTGATGGCGAACGGTGTCCTCGTCTCACAGTCGACGAGCGGAGGCAAAACCACCTGGGTCTGGCGCGAGACCGATCCGATGGCGCCGTATCTGGCGACCACGACGCTCGGGAGGTTCGACCTCACGATCTCGAAGACGTCGGCGGGCATTCCGTCCTACGTCGCGGTGGATCCGCAGCTCGCAAAGGGTCAGGTCTTGTCGAAGCTGCCGGAGGCGATCGACTTCTACACTTCGATCTACGGGGCGTATCCGTTCAACGCCGTGGGTGCGATCGTCGACAGCGCGAAGGTCGTCGGCTACTCGCTCGAGACGCAGACGAAGCCGAACTTCCCCTACGTCCCGAACGAGGCGACCCTCGTCCACGAGCTCGCGCACATGTGGTACGGCGACTCGGTAACGCTGACGCAGTGGCCGGACATCTGGCTCCATGAGGGCTTTGCAACGTGGTCCGAATGGATCTGGAGCGAACACGAGGGCAACAAGTCGGCGCACCAGTGGTTCGAGCAGCTCTACAACACGCCCGCGCAGGACACGGCGTTCTGGGGGCCGGCTGTCGCGAGCTTCACCGACCCGGCGCTCCTGTTCAACGGAACCGTGTACGACCGCGGCGGGATGACGCTGCAGGCGTTGCGGGAGAAGATCGGCGACCTGGCGTTCTTCCAGCTCATGAAGGGCTGGGCGCAGCAGAACCGCTACGGCAACGTCACGACGGCGCAGTTCATCGCGCTGGCCGAGAGGCTGAGCGGCCAGGACCTGACGCAGTTCTTCAAGGTCTGGATCTTCCAGGCCGAAAAGCCCGCGCCCGGAAGCTGGTAGCGATCGTCCACGTCAGACCTGTCCGGTGCCAGGCACGGGACGGCGCCGAAACGGTCGCCACGTTCGCACCGCTGCGAGGACCCACGGTGCGAAGAGGAGGGCCATGACGTCGAACCAGACGTAGCCGGACGCGACGCCGCTCGGCGGGTTGCCGTCGGGGATGCCGAGCCCTGGGAGCTTCTCGGCCCAGCGCCAGGTTCCGATCGCAGTCCCGTAGAGCTCGAGCGCTGCCACGACGAGGAAGACCCCGGCATAGGCCGCTCGTGCCCGCGAGCGCCAGAGAAAAGCGAGCAGCAACGGGAGGCCGAGCGCGCCGGCCGCATCGAGGCGTGGCAGCACCGTCAGTCCGAGCATGCCCCACAGCAAGGCGGCTCCGCCGGCGACGAGCACCAGCGCGCGCGAATGGCGCCGCAGTCCCTCGCTGAGCGCGAGCCCGGCCATGAAGACGAGCCCGTGCGCGGGTGGGACGAACGTCGGCAGGTTGTGCAGGCGGTAGGAATAGACGCCCCAGAGGATCGAGCCGGTCAACTCCGCCACCGTCGCGGCGCAGATCACGACGGCCACCTGCGCGCGTCGTTCTGCCGTTAGGGGCCAGGCCGCGACGATCAGGACGATCCACGTCAATGCGCCGAGCGCGAGCTGGCCGTGCAGGTCGACCTGCGTGTCCACCGCCAGCAACGCCGCCAGGTACGCGGCGATGACAGCGGCGCGAATCACCGACGGAACTGCATCTCGTGCCACGACGGCACGGGTGCAAGCTCCAAGAGTGCGCGGTCGCCGTTCGGATCGCGGTAGCCGAAGTCGGATGAGTCGTCGTCCCACGCAACTTCCAGGAGCCCTTCCTTCACGCGGTGGTCGAGCCAGGCCCCGCGGAAGACGAGCTTCTTCAGCCAGTAAACGAGTGACTCGCCTCCGACGAGCGACACGCGTTCCCAGTGGCGCACGAGGTAACGGCCGAGACCGCTGCGCGGCTCATCGATCCAGTCGCGCTCGACGAGCTCGACGAGGTCGGCAGTCTCGTCGTCGTCAAGTTCATTGTCGCCGACGAGACCGAGCCTGACCGCGGCGGCGGTGACACGTTCTTCGAAGTCGGTGCGATTGAAGGCGAAGCGGTAGCCAAGGAACTCGACGACGTAGTCGTCCCCGGAGACGTAGTTGGCTTCGATCACGATTGAACGATAGCTCCGCGGTAGGCTCGTCTCATGAGTACGAGACTGGCTGCAGCCTCCGGCGCGGTGACCGCTCTCGTGGTCGTCGCCGTCTGGGTGAGCGACCTCTCGTTCGAGCGGGCTGTGCTGCTCGCGCCCGTCCTGGTCATCGGCCTCGCGGCCGTCGCCGGCCTCGTCGTTTTCTGGGGTCGGGTGGGCTGGGAGTCATTCCGGCAGGCTCGCCACCCGAGGCTCGTCGTCGCAGCCGCTCTGGCATTCGTCCTTCTGCTGGTGGGCCTGACGCTGCTCGGCGTCCAGCTGCCTCGCGAGTAGGCCCGATTAGCTGCGGGTCAGGACGGGGGTTGACCGTACCCGTAAACACCGGCTGGCCTGGTGTCCCGAAAGCCCCCGACCTGCGACGGTAACGACATGACCGATTCGACTCTCACAGAGCTCCATCACCGCTCCGCCGACGGCATCGAGGTCTCGTTGCTCTGGAGCCGTGTGACGAACGCGCTGACGGTTGCGGTGGAGGACAGCCGCTCCGGGCAGACCTTCGTGCTTCCGGCACCGGCTGCGAAGGCTCTCGACGTGTTCGAGCACCCGTTCGCGTACGCCGCCGCGGCCTAGAGCAGCGCAGCGAGCGCGACGCGCAGCCGCTCGAGATCGGCAGCGTCGTTGTATCCCTGGAACGACGGACGGATGAAGAGGTCGTCTCCGCGCTCGAAGACCGGGATCTCGATTCGGTGCTCGTCGTAGAGGCGCTCCTGCAGGTCCGTGGGCGCCTCCTTCGGAAGGCGGAGCGCGACCATCTGGCGAAAGAACTCCTTCGAGTCGGGCGTCACTCCTTCGAGCCCGAGCTCGTTGCGCGCGCGGCGCGCGAGCTCGTGACACCGTTCGCGCACCACGTCCCAGTCGTGCTCGCGCTGCCACTCGATTGCAGTGGGAACGGTGAGATACGCCGAGGGATCTTGCGTGCCCTGCTTCTCGAGCCGCGTGACGAATGCCGCGTCGTCTCCCTTGTAGCCCCAACTGATCATGAGCGGGTGCACGTCGCGCTGCAGCTCGCGCCGCACATAGAGGAAGCCCGCACCCTTGGGCGCACAGAGCCATTTGTGGCAATTGCCGCTGTAGTAGTCGGCGTCGAGGGAGGCGATGTCGAGAGGAATGTGGCCTGGGACGTGCGCTCCGTCGACGACGGTTCGGATGCCACGGTCACGCGCGCGCCTGCAGAGCTCTGCGACGGGTAGCACGAATGCCGTCTCGGAGGTGTAGTGGCTGATGAAGAGCACCTTCGTGCGTGGCCCGACTCCAGCCCAGATCGTGTCTGCCATCTCTTCGGCGCTTGTGACGGGCAAACGGATGGGAGTTCTGACGTAGCGCGCGCCGAAGTCGCCGCAGACGTGGTCCCAGGTCAGGTCTAGGGCGCCGTACTCGAGGTCCGTGGACAGAACCTCGTCGCCGGGCCCGAGACCGATTGGCCACGCCGCGATGTTCACGCCGGCGGTCGCGTTCGGGACGAAGACCAGATCGTCCGGGTTGGCGCCGACATGAGCGCCGAGCGCGGCTCGTGCCTCGCCGAGCAGCTCTTCGAGCCGGCGGGCCAGAAAGAGCACCGGCTGGCGCTCGAGCTCGAGCTGCCACTCCTGATAGCGCTCGAACACCGCGCGCGGCACGGCGCCGAAGGAGCCGTGGTTCAGGAACGTCACACTCGGATCTAGCAGGAACTCGGCGCTCAGGGCGGTGCTGTCCGACACCGTTCGTACGGTAGTCGCTGCATGTCAGAGGGCATCTGGACCATCCGTCCGTGCCCGCACCGGCAGGCGAGCGACCTCGCGAAGGAGCTCGACCTCAGCGAGATCACGGCAAGCGTGCTCGTCCGGCGCGGCTACGGCGACCCCGACGAGGCGCGGGCCTACCTGGCCGGCGAACAGCCCCTGCACGATCCACGGCTGCTCGGCGCGATGGATGCGGCGGTCGAGGCAATCAACGCGGCGATCGTGGCCGGCAAGCGGATCTGCGTCCACGGCGACTACGACGTCGACGGGATCTGCGCAACCGTCCTCGCGGTGCTCGTCCTGCGCGAGCTCGGAGCCGACGTCGAGTGGCATCTGCCGAGTCGCTTCGACGAGGGCTACGGCGTCAGCGGCGAGACGCTCGAACGACTCGCTGCGGAAGGTTGCGGGCTCGTCCTCACCGTCGACTGCGGCATCACCGCTGTCGAGGAAGTGCGCCGGGCGCGCAAGCTGGGTCTCGACGTCGTCGTCACCGATCACCACCGGCCCGCCGACGAGCTGCCGGAGTGTCCGATCGTCGCGACTCGCCCCTCCGACTACCCGTTCCCGGAGCTTTGCGGCACGGGCGTTGTCTACAAGCTCGGCCAGGCGCTCCTCGGGCCCGAGTCCGACTTTCTGCGGCGTCACCTCGACCTCGTCGCGCTCGCGACGATCGCCGACGTCGTACCGCTCGTGGGCGAAAACCGGTCGCTGGCGATTGCAGGGCTCCGAACGCTCGCCCGCACGCAGAAGCTCGGCCTGCGCGCTCTGATGAAGGTTGCGCGCGTCGACCCGGCAGCAGTCGACGCCGGCAAGGTCGGGTTCCGGCTCGCGCCTCGCATCAACGCGGCGGGCCGCCTCGGCCATCCCCGCGCTGCGCTCGAGCTGCTCCTGACCGAAGACGCCGACGAGGCGCGCCGGCTTGCCGATCGTCTCGAGGAACTGAACGGCGACCGGCAGGCAGTCGAGAACAAGATCCTTCGTGCCGCAATCGCACAGGTCGAAGAGTGGCCCGAGTCGAAGCGATGTCAGCGCGCGTATGTCGTCTGGGGAGAAGACTGGCACGAAGGCGTGATCGGGATCGTGGCTTCGCGTCTGGTCGAGCGGTACAACCGGCCCGTCGTCCTGATTGCCGGCGGCGAAGGCCTCTGGAAGGGGTCGGGCCGCTCGATCTCCTCGTTCGACCTGCACGGCGCCCTCGGCGCCTGCTCGACATTCCTCGAGCGCTTCGGCGGCCATCGAGCGGCCGCCGGCCTCTCGATCGCACCGGAACGGGTCGAGCAGTTCGCGGAGGCGTTCGCGAAGCAGGCCGAGGGCCTGCTCGACCCCGAAGACCTCGTGCCCTCGACCGTGGTCGACGCAGTGCTCCCGCGTGGCGCGAAGCTCACGCTCGAGCTCTGCGAAGAGCTGCGACAACTTGCGCCGTTCGGGCTCGCGAATCCTGACGTCACGCTGCTCGCACCCGGCTGCGAGCTCGGTGAGCTGGCGACCGTCGGTGAAGGCAAGCATCTGCGCTTTCGCGTGCAGCGCGACGGTCGCGATGCGGGAGGTGCGATCGCATTCGGCCAGGGCACGCAACTCGACCGCTTCCGGAGGGAAGGCCGCTACGACGTGGCGTTCCGCCTGCAGGAGAACCACTGGAACGGCACCGTCTCGCCACAGCTGCTCGTCCGCCGCGTCTTCGACGCCGACGATCGTTTCGACGAGGTGTACGAGTGGCTGCGCAAACAGTGGCACGCACCGTCACGCGACGGCCAGGCACAGGCGATCTTCGACGAGCTCGAGGTCGAGAAGGGCGGACCGAAGCGGCATCCGCTCGAGTCCGAGACGTTCCGCTCGCTGCTCGCCGAGCCGGCGTTGCTGCGCGCCGCGTGAAGATCCGCCCCGAGCGGGATGGCGAGCAGGCCGCCCTCCGGAAAATCAACGAGCAGGCATTCGGCAGGGCGGTCGAGGCCGACCTCGTCGACGCGATTCGCGTCTCAAACCGATTCGTCCCCGAGCTTTCACTCGTCGCGGAAGACGGCGGCGAGCTCGTCGGGCACGTGTTGTTGAGCTACGTTCGGATCGAGCCCGGGGGACATCCCGTCCTCCAGCTCGGTCCGCTCGCGGTCCTACCGTCGCACCAGGGCCGCGGCGTCGGCAGCGCGCTGATGCGGCACGCGCTTCGCGCTTCGGACGCGCGCAAGGAACCGCTGATCCTGATCGAAGGAAACCCTCGGTACTACGGAAAGTTCGGCTTCGAGCGCTCGACCCGCGCCGGCATCGACCCTCCGCCCGGCGTGAACGGCGAGTACTTCATGGCGCGCACGCTGAGCGCGCACGATCCGACGCTCCGCGGGCAGGCGATCTATTCGGACGCGTTCCTGGCGGCCAGCTAGCGCGCGTGGCCGAGCGACGCCCGCCGTACGCGGCGCGCCTTTGGCCGGGAGCCGGACAGTGCGTCGAGCGCGAGGATCAGGCGCGCTGCGCGCGCTGCGGCCCTGCGTTCTTGTCGGCGTCTGTACCAGTGCATGGACGAGTCCCCTTCATCATCGGAACGCCCATTCCTGCCCTTTAGTTACGCAGCCCCGACCGGGGGAGGGAGCCATGGAACCCCGGAGTACACTGAAGGTATGGCGGTCCTTGAGACTCACGAGAAGCATCAGGAGCTCATCGACGAGCTGATTGCGGACGTCTCCGCCTACAACGCGGAGGTCGACCGAGACCTGCTCCGACGGGCTTTCCTCTTCGCTGCCAACGCCCACGAGGGGCAGCAGCGGCGCTCGGGCGAGGACTTCGTGCTCCACCCCTGGGGTGCCGCCAAGATCTGCGCCCAGCTCCGTCTCGACGACGAGACGATCGCGGCCGCCCTGCTCCACGACGTGGTCGAGGACACCGAGGTGGTCCTCGACGAGGTGCGCTCGGAGTTCGGAGACGAGATCGCGAAGCTCGTCGAGGGCGTGACGAAGTTGACGCGCGTGCAGTTCCAGAGCCGCGAGCAGGCGGAGGCGGAGAACTACCGCAAGCTGATCGTCGCGATGGCCGCCGACGTGCGCGTCATCCTGATCAAGCTCGCCGACCGGCTGCACAACCTCCGCGAGATCGAGTACCTCGGCAAGCAGAAGCAGATCCAGAAGGCGAAGGAGACGCTCGAGGTCTACGCGCCGCTCGCCCACCGGCTCGGCATCCACGCGATGAAGTGGGAGCTGGAGGATCTCGCATTCGAGACGCTCCATCCTCGTAAGTACGAAGAGATCAAGGCAATGGTCAGCGAGCGCCGCGCCGACCGCGAGGGACACGTCGCCGAAGCCGCGCGCGTCCTGCAGCTCGAGCTCGGCAAGGTCGACATCCCAACTGAGATCGCAGGCCGCGCCAAGCACTTCTATTCCATCTACGACAAGATGGCGAAGAAGGGCCGCGAGTTCAACGAGATCTACGACTTGACGGCGATGCGCGTGATCGTCGAGCGCTCGGGCGACGAGGGAACGCGCGACTGCTATGGCGCGCTCGGACTGATCCACTCACTCTGGAAGCCGATGCCCGGCCGCTTCAAGGACTACATCGCGATGCCGAAGTTCAACCGGTATCGCTCGCTGCACACGACGGTGATCGGACCCGAGGGCCGTCCGCTCGAGATCCAGGTGCGCACACGCGAGATGCACGAGACGGCCGAGCTCGGCATCGCCGCGCACTGGCGCTACAAGGGTGGCCGCCGGCTGAAGACCGACGAGGCCTGGGAGAGCTGGGTGCGGCAGCTGATGGAAGCGCAGCCCGAGACGATCGACGAGCCCGGCGAGTACAAGCGCGCATTCCTCACCGATCTCGTCGACGACGAGGTGTACGTCTTCACCCCGAAAGGCGAGGTGAAGACGCTTCCCTCCGGCTCGACTCCGATCGACTTCGCCTATGCGGTGCACACAGACGTCGGCCACCGCACGGTCGGCTCGAAGATCAACGGCCGGATCGTTCCCCTCCACTACCGGTTGAAGAACGGCGACTTCGTCGAGATCCTCACGTCGAAGGCCGGCCGCGGGCCCTCGCGCGACTGGATCTCGCTGGCTGCCTCTTCGCGCGCGCGTAACAAAATCCGCCAGTGGTTCTCGCGTGAGACGCGGGAAGACCAGGAGCAGAAGGGCCGCGACGCGCTCGAGCAGGCACTGAAGGCGGCGAAGCTGCCGTACAGGAAGCTCGCGGGATCGGCCGTGCTCGCGGAGGTCATCCGGGAGATGAACTTCAAGAAGGCGGAGGACTTCTATCTTGCGCTCGGCTCGGGGAAGATCGGTTCCCAGCAGGTCGTGAACAAGGTCCTTCAGCGCCTCAAGACCGAGCAGGTCGCCGAGGAGGAGGCCGTTCCACTCAAGGCGCCCCGCGCGAAGCACGCGGTCGGCAGCGAGAACTACGGGATCAACGTGCACGGCGTGGACGACGTGCTGGTCCGGCTGGCCAAGTGCTGCACGCCGGTGCCGGGCGACGAGATCGTCGGTTACATCTCGCTCGGCAAGGGCATCACGATCCATCGCGGCGACTGCCCGAACGTCAAGGCGCTCGCGCGCCAGCCCGAGCGCTTCACCCCGGTCAGCTGGGACGGCGGCGCCTCGCAGAGCTTCCGCGTCCAGATCGCCGTCGACTCGTGGGATCGCCCGCGCCTCCTCGAGGACGTCGCCCGGACGTTCGCGGAGCACGGCGCCAACATCGTTTCGTACGGCGGCACCGTCGAGGACCAGATGGCGAAGAACTGGTACGTCGCGGAAGTCGGCGACGTGAAAGAGCTGCGCAGCCTGTTGACAGCGTTGCGCAACATCGAAGCCGTGTTCGACGCGTACCGCGTAACGCCCGCGTAACGGGCTCCCTCGTTGGAGGGATCATCCCTCGTATGGGCGAGGTACCTCGTTTCAGGGATAGCGCCCGCTCGAAAAGCGACTACAAAGAGTGCAAGGGGGAGAGGGCACCAAGCTGCGGCGCCCGACCGTTCTGAGGACAACGGGAGGGCGCGCGGCCTCTTCTAGATTCGCTTCGCTCAGGTGAAGCGTGACCCGAGCGAAAGCTTCGCTTTCGCTCGGGTTCTTTGGGTAGGGCGCTCCGCGCGGAACGTGCGCGGGCGGAGCCCGACGGCCGGCGTTGAGGCGGGTCACGGCGACCACACCTCGCCGCCTGTGTCCCAGCCGACGAGGCAGTACGGCGCGATCAGCTCAGCCACCTGTTCGAGGGACGTCCGGTTCTGCACGTCACCGCTGACGCCGAGCTCCGCGACCACCTTGCCGTCGTAGGAGATCGGGATCTGCGCCGACTCTCCTGTTCGCTCTCCCTCCGAGGGGCCGAGCATGAGCTCACCTTCCTCGACGAACGAGATGCCGACCCACGGATAGCGCTCGTGAAGGATGGCGACGACTCCTCGCAACAACTCGTCCGCGTCGCCGCCCTGCTCGATGAGCCGGCCGACCGCCTCGACCTCGCTCGAGTGCGTGCTCACACCTCGAGGGTCTCGCCCTCGAAGGAGCGGATCGCGTCCTTGTACGACTCGGGAATCGGGACGGCCTTGCGCTCGTCGAGGTCGACGAGTACGAGCGTCTGCGTTGCGGTCACCATCAGCTCGTCGTCGCGGGCACGGTACGCCGCCAGCTCGTAGGTCACGCTTGTCCGGCCGATCCGCGCCATGCGGACATACACCTCGATCAGGTCATCGAAGACCGCCGGGGCGAGGTACTCGATGTTGCACGCACGCATGACGAACTCCTGGCCCTCGTCGCCGATATCCATCCCGAGCAGGCCGAGGTTCCGGTGGTACTCGACCCGCGCGAGGTCGAAGTAGGGGAGATAACGGCCGTAGTAGACGATCCCCTGCGCGTCCGTGTCCGAAAAGCCGACGCGCGTCTGCGCACTGAACCTGAAGGGAGGCTTCTCTTTCACGTGCGGATCACGTCGAGGACCTCGTCGCGCTTGCGCTCCATCAGTTCGGGCGAGAGCGCCTCGAGGTTGAGGCGGAGCAAAGGCTCCGTGTTCGACGGGCGGACGTTCATGTGCCACTGATCGGCCTCGACGGACAAGCCATCCAGATGCGAGACGGTCCCTTCCGGGCCGAAACGCTCCTTGAGCTCCTGCAGCTTCAAGGCGACGTCGTCGACGGGAGTGTTCAGCTCTCCCGTGATGAAGTAGTGCTCGTTGTAGGGGCGCAGGATCTCCGAGAGCTTCTGGCCGCGCTTCGAGATGAGCTCGAGCATGAGCAGGAACGGCACCACGCCGGAATCCGCCTGGGAGAAGTCGCGGAAGTAGTAGTGGCCGGAGACCTCGCCGCCGAACACGGCGCCTTCCTCGCGCATGCGGTGCTTGAAGAACGCATGGCCGACCCGGTTGACGAGCGGGATGCCCCCGGCGCGTTCGATCGTCTCCGGAACCGCCCAGCTCGCGCGGACGTCGTAGAGGATCTTGGAACCGGGATCCCTCTGGACGATCGACTCGGCGAGGAGCGCCGTGACGAAGTCGCCGGGTACGAACTCACCGGTGTCATCGACGAAGAAGCAGCGGTCGGCGTCGCCGTCGAACGCCACCCCGATGTCGGCGTGTTCCTCCCTCACCTTGCCGACGATGAACTCCCGGTTCTCGGGCAGCAGCGGATTCGGTTCGTGGTTCGGGAACGTCCCGTCGGGCTCGAAGAAGCAGCGCACGACGTCGATCGGCAACCGCTCGAGTACGGGCGGCAGCATGACCCCGGCCATGCCATTTGCCGCGTCGATCACGACACGCAGCGGCTTGACGGCATCGACGTCGATGAACGAGAGCACCGCGTCGACCCAGCGGGGCCAGATGTCCTCCTGCCGGACACGTGCCAGGGACTGTCCCTCGGACCTGTCCTCGAGGGACGCCGCCCGCGCACGGATCTCCATCAGCCCCGAGTCGCCACCGACCGGAAGCGCGCCGCGCCGGACGATCTTCATCCCGGTGTACTCCTTGGGATTGTGCGAGGCGGTCACCATGATCCCGCCTTCGAGGTCGAGCTCGCCGACGGCGAAATAGACCATCTCTGTGCCGACCATTCCGAGATCGATGACGTCGGCGCCGGCCTCCGCTGCGCCGCGCATGACGGCCTCCGCCATCGAGGGCGACGAGACCCGCATGTCACGCCCGACGGCGAGCGATCGAGGCTCGAACTCCTCCACGTATGCCCGCCCGATCGCGTAGGCGCCGGCCTCGTCGAGCTGGTCGGGGTAGATCCCGCGCACGTCGTAGGCCTTGAAGACCGTGGGGTCGAGCATGCGCGGGGATGCTACTGGCGCGACACCGCGGGAACCCTTTTCCGGCGGCAGGTGTAAGGCCGTCATGAAAGCTCTCCTGGTGACTCTCGGCGCCGCCTGCGCGCTCGCGGTGGCGACCCCGGCTCAGGCGAAGGAACTCTCGGCCTTCAAAGCGTGCGGTGCGGCGGGGTGCAAGACGGTGAAGGACATCTCTCTGCTGCGGAGGCTGATCCGCTCGGTCGAGGCTCAGGGCAGCCCGGTCAGCGTCCCGATTCCGGCGCCGACGGCGTACCTTCGGCTCGAGTTCTGGGTTCGCGGCGACCCGGCGCACGGGCCGAGCTTCGTCCAGTACTACGCGCCGGCGCGCGGCCTTGTCTCGCTCCAGACCGACCCCGACGCCTGGACTTGGGTAAGGGCCGGCGACCTTCGGCCCTTGCTCGACCGGACCACCCTTGGCGTGACGCCGTTCGCCAAGCCGAGGATCTCCCGTGTCACGATCGGCGGCAGGCCTGTTCAGGGCCCGGCGTCGTACGCCCGACTCTTCACCCTGCAAGGGAAGGCCGTGAGCTTTCCGGACGAACCGGACTGGCAGCCGATCAGGATCGACACGGGCCGGGCCGGCCCGTGGAGCTCGAACGCCGCCACGCTCGAGTACTCGCCGAGCAGGAACGTTCTCTGGCGAAGCATTCAGTTCGTGAAGGTCCCGAATGACCTGGCCACGCGGCTCGAAGCGGGGAAGTCTCTCAATGCTCCGAGCGGAGACTCCTTTCCCTGGGCTCTGCTCCTCGGTGGAGTCGGGACCGCGGCCGTGATCGTTCCGGGCACGTTCCTCTACCGACGCCGGGAACCGCGCTAGCCAAGCACAGGGCCGCCTGAGGCGGCGCTGTGTCTGTTTCAATCCGGATTTCGCCGCGGTGACCTCGTGGCGCATACCTAGAATTTGGGCATGGAGCGAAAGCTCGCAACGGTCATGTTCGCGGACCTGGTCGCCTCGACGGAATTGCTGGCGGCCCAGGACCCTGAGATCACGCGCAGGCGCGTGACGAACTTCTTCGACGGCGTTGCTCGTTGCATCGAGCGGCACGGCGGCACGGTCGAGAAGTTCGCCGGGGACGCAGTCATGGCGGCCTTCGGGATTCCGCGCGCGCATGAGGACGACGCCGACCGGGCGGCGCGCGCCGGGTTCGGGATCCTCGAGCACGTCATCGACTTGGGCCTCGAGGCGCGCATCGGCATCGAAGCCGGGGAGGTCGTCGTCGACGAGACCGATTCGACTTTCGCCACGGGCGAAGCGGTGAACGTCGCGGCCCGCCTCCAGCAGGCGGCGGCGCCGGGAGAGATTCTCATCGGGGAGGCTGCGAACCGCCTCACCGCGGGACGCATCGAGACGGAGCCCGCAGGTCCACTCGAGCTTCGCGGCTTCCGCAAGCCGGTGATCGCGTTCCGCGCGCTTCGAGCGATCGACGGCCCGCCCCAGCCAAACGCCGTCACGGCGCCGTTCATTGGGCGCCAGTCGGAGCTCGACCTCCTCGAGAACACGTATGCGCGCACGCTTCGGGACCGCCGGCCGCAGGTCTTCACGATCTACGGCGAACCGGGAGTGGGGAAGAGCCGGCTCGCACGCGAGTTCCTCGCCGGCGTCGAGGGCGCGACGATCCTCACCGGGCGCGCGCTTCCTTACGGCGAAGGCATCACCTACTGGCCGCTCGCCGAAATGGTCAAGGCGGCTGCAGGGATCACGGACGACGACCCGATGGAGACGGCCAAAGAGAAGCTGATCGAGTGCTGCGGAGACGAGGCGATTGCCGAGCTCCTCGGGCTCGCCTCCGGTGTGATGGAAGCCGTCGAGGGCGAGCGCGGCCAACCGGAGATCGCGTGGGCAGCGCGTGAGTTCGCGGACGAGCTCGCCGACGTGCAGCCGCTGATCATGGTGTTCGAGGACATCCACTGGGCCGAAGAACCACTGCTCGAGCTGATCGACCACCTCGCACAATGGGTGCGCGAGCGCTCGCTGCTTCTGCTCTGCCTGGCACGGCCCGAATTGCTGGACGTGCGGCCGGGCTGGGGTGGAGGGCGTGTGCGTTCGACGGCGATCGAGCTCGAGCCGTTGCCGCGTGACGAGAGCGAGCAGCTCGCCGACGCACTGCTTGCAGAGCACGACGTCTCGCAGAAGGTTCAGGCGAGGTTGCTCGACAAGACCGAGGGCAATCCGCTGTTTGTCGAGGAGACCGTGCGGATGCTGCTCGAGGAAGGCACCGAGCACAGCGATCGCATCCCCGACTCGCTGCAGGCGCTGATCGGTGCGCGCATCGACAGGCTGCCGGCCGGCGAGAAGATCATCCTGCAGCGCGGCTCCGTGATCGGCCGCGTCTTCTGGGCAGGAGCCATCGATTACCTGTCACCGGAGTACGACGCAGACGAGCTCGAAGACATGCTCGACGACCTCCTGCTGCGCGACTTCGTTACGCGGGAGCCGCGCTCGACGATCACTGGCGAGTCGGCGTATCGCTTCAAGCACGTGCTGATCAAGGAGGTTGCGTACGGCGGTCTCGCGAAGTCGGGCCGGGCCGAGTACCACACGCGGTTCGCCGAATGGTTGCGGGAGCGCGCGGACAAGGAGCTGCTCGAGATCCGCGCCTACCACCTCGACCACGCCTGTGCGCTCTACGCAGAGCTCGACGGCAGCCCGCCGCAGGAGCTCGCACGCACGGCGGCGAAGGCGCTCGAAGCCGCAGGCAGGCGCGCGCTCTCGCGTGAGTCGAACGTGTCGGCGCGAAAGCTGTTGCTCCGCTCCGCAGAACTTGAATCGAGCCTTTGGCGCAGGTTCCTCGCGGCTCGTGCCTCCTGGCAGCTCGGCGACCTCCCCGTCGTGCGCGACGAGATGAAGGACATCGCCGAGGAAGCGGCCGTCGAAGGAGAGCGCGAGATCCAGACCAGGGCCCTGACGGCCCTCTCCGAGACGGCACTGTCGCTCGACGGTGAGGTGGGGCGTGCGGAAGAGCTCGCCGACCAGGCGTTGCAGGTCGTCGAGCCGGACGACCACGAAGGGCGCTTCCGCGCACTCGATCGCCGAGCGCGCGTTGCGCGCTGGGCAGGCCGCCTCGCGGAGGCCGAGGAGTTCGAGGAGAAAGCCCTCGAGGCAGCCCGTGCCGCCGAGCGAAAGGACCACGAGGCGCGAGCCGCGCTACAGCTGGCCGGCATCCACATCGTCCGGATGGAAGAGGACAAGGCCGAGCCGCTGATCGCCCGCGCGCTCGAGCTCGCGGACGCGAGCGGCAGCATCGTCGCGCGTGCGAGCGCCGCGCAGTCGAAGGGCGACCTCCATCGCGTTCGCGGGCAATACGAGGAGGCGGAGGGCTGGCTCACGAAGTCGCTCGACCTCTATCGGGAAGCGACATCCGCGTCGGGCATCGCGTGGACCTCCAGGCAGCTGGGCCGGGTCGCGTGGGAAACGGGCAACCCCGCAAAGGCGGAGAAGCTCTTCCGGGAGTCGATCCGCACGCTCGCGCCGATGCTCGAGCGCGGGACGCTCTGCGAGAGCCAGCGCCTGCTGGCACAGCTCCTGCTCGCAGAAGGCCGGATCGACGAAGCCGAGAAGTTCGCGCTCGCCGCACGCGAGACCGTCAGCGCCGAGGACGTGACCTCACGCGCGACGACGCGCGTCGCGCTCGCGCAGGTGCGCGCAGCACAGGGCCGTTACGAGGAAGCCGAGACGCTGTTCGCCGAGGCTGCAGAAATCCTCGCCAACAGCGAGCACTGCCGCATCCTCCTTGACGTGCTGCCTCCTTACGCGGACTTTCTGCGCGCGCTCGAGCGCGGCGACGAGGCGGCGGAGCTCGAGGCGCGGCTGGCCGCGCGCGTTCCCGCCGCAGCGTAGAGCTCTGCTCGAATCGCCTCGTCGGACGCAGGGTCCGGCGCTTCGGTGATCACGGTTGCGGGACGGTCGAAGTCGCGCAGCGCTTCGCCGAGCGGCGCGACGCGCAACGTCCCCTCACCGTAAGGAAGATGCTTCGTCTCGTTTCGGTTCGCGTACGCGATGTCGGAGAAGTGGATGTGAAACGGCGCGTCGGGCTCGAGCACCGCGTCTGCACCGGCAAGGATCTCCGTAAAGGCAGACGTCTCCGTGAACCCGCCGTCCGTGACCGCGTGCAGATGTGCGAAGTCGAGCACCGGTCGAACCCAGCCGCAGCGCGCCGAGATCGCGAAGACGTCGTCTGCGGTCCCTAGCTCGCGCACGCGGCCCATGATCTCGACGCCGAAGGGAACCGCCCGGTCCTTCTTCTCCAACCGCTCGCGCAGCTCACCGAGTTGCTCGACGACCGAATCGATCGCAGCTTCACGCTCACGCCCGAGGAGAAAGCCGGGGTGGAAGACGACGACTTCGGCGCCGGCGGTCTTCGCGATGCCGGCCGAGTGGTCGAGCATCCCGACTGCCATGTTGAGCTTCTTGCCGCGCTCCGCGTGTCCCATGAAGCCGGCGATCGGGGCGTGGACCGAGAGCACGATCCCCGCGTCGCGCGCAAGCTCGCCGAACCGCTCGGCCCACGGGTAGTCCATCCAGAACTTGCCTTCAAAGTCGATCTCGCAGGCCGTAAAGCCCCGTTCCTGGAGCAGTTCGATGGCCTTGTCGGGACTCTCGCGGGAGGGCACCCGGGCCGGGCCGAAGTGAAGCTCGCCCATCTCATGAGGGTAACCCGAGGCGCGTACCCGAGGCGGGCCGCCGGGCACCGACAGTTAGGCCATGTGCCAGGGACAGTCCCTGGCACATGGCTCTTCCGGCCCTGTCACGTGCCTGGCACCGGACGTGTCCCGTTAGGGGAGGCCTACTCCCAGGGCAGCCCGGCCCAGCTCTTCGGCCGCCCGGGCAGCCACTTCGGGAACGGCGCATACGCCTCCGCGGGCGAGCTCGTCTCGGTCTCGACGCCGGCGCCGTGCCGGAGCGCCAGTTCGGAGCGCGGGTACACGGTTCCCGTCTCGGGCCAGCCCTTCCGCGCGCCCGTCATGAAGATCACGCAGGGGCCGGTTCCTCTACCGACGAAGGCGTGCTCGGTGTCCGCCGGGCAGTGGACAAAGTCCCACTGTTTCAGGGGACGTTCCTCGCCCTCGATCAGGAGGATGCACTCGCCGGCGAGAACGAGGAAATTCTCCTGATTCGCCTCGCGGTGGTACCTGCCTCCTCCCGACCCCGGCTCGAGCACCCCGATCGTGAAGCCGACGTCGGGGAACGGTGCGTCGTCGCCCTCGAAGACGCAAGCGTCGCCCAGTACCTCGTTGGTCACCCAGGCCGCGTCGGGGACGCTCACGACGAACCATCCGTCGGTCACAGGCGTGAGGCCCGCGTCGAGCTGCTCGAGGCGCGCTTCCTCGACCATCAGCCGCGTCTGGAGCGGAGGGAGGCCACGTCGAGAGGGTACTCCTGCGAATGCTGTCCGACCCGCTTCCTACCCTCGGTGCATGGTCAATAAGCCGTCTCGTATCGATCTGCTCGAACTCGATATCGACCTCCGCCTGACCGATCTCTGGCGGGAGGCCGGGGAGATCACGGAATGGAACCTCGACGTCGTGGCGGCCTTCATGCGAGCTGCCTATGGGAAGGGCTACTGCGACGCCCTGACCGAGGACGCGCCGGGCTCGCTGTGCCACGACCACGGCTATCGCATTCCGGGGCGCCGCCCCGCCCCGGCACACGACTAGTCGCGGACGAGTCGGCCGAGTAGGCCACGTCTCTCCCAGCCGGTCGAGGCCGCTGTCTCACCGGCAAGCGTCTGCGCGCAGAAGAGGCAGTTGCTCACGTGCAAGTCGATCGCAGCGAGTGTGTGCGCCGGAAGTTCGCGCGCCACGTAATCCTCGAGAATGTCACCGTATAGATGCATGGTCATCACCTCCTTGACCGAGGAGGCTAGGCGGGCGCTCTAAGAACGCTGTGAAAAACGGGGCCTTTCGCCTAAGAGCTACGTAAGAGTTGTGGCCCGACGGCAGAGGCCGTGCGAAAAAGCGGCATTCGCAACGAGAAAATCGCCCCGGCGGTGCCGTTCTTCACAGTGCAGCGGCCTCCATGCGCCTTCGCGATCGCGTCGACGATCGCGAGGCCGAGGCCGACGCCCCCTTGAACGCGAGTCCGCGCGGCGTCCGCACGTCCGAACCGCTCGAAGATTTGCGCGAGCGCCTCCTCGGGCACGCCCTCGCCACTATCCTCGACCTCGATCACGACGTCTCCGCCCGATGCACGTGATCTCAGCTCGATTGTGTCGCCGAGCTCCGTGTACTTCACGGCGTTCTCGAGTAGCGCGTCCAGCGCGGTGCGCAGGCCTTCCGGATCGACCGCTAGCTTCCCGGCCGCGAGCGCGCCTAGCTTCCAGGTGCGAGGCGCCACCTCGGCCCAGCGCATGAAGACATCCTCGAGGCAGGGCTCGAGGTCAACCTCCTCAGCGACGACGAAGTCGGGCTGGTCTGCTTTCGCGAGCAACAACAACCGCGCAAGAATCTGTTCGATTCGTGCGAGCTCGTCCAGTGCGACGTCGATTTCCAACGCCGCGTTGCCGTTCGTGCGGCGATGGACCTCGAGATGACCGCGCGCGATCGTGACCGGCGTGCGTAACTCGTGCGACGCGTCGTGCAGGAAACGCTCTTGCCGTTGCAGCAGCGAAGCGCGTTGCTCAGCCTGACGCTCGACGATGGCGAGAGCGTCCTGACGGCGTCGAGCGTGCCAAACCATCGCAAGGAACATCGCCGACATCAACGGCACCTCGAAGAGCTCCCCCCAGAGCTGGTCGCCGGAGAACGCGTCGCTGAGGATCAGCCAGCCCGTCACGGTCACGACCGCGGACAAGGTCAGGTACGTGGCGGCAGGCCGCCAGACCCGGAAACCGTAGAGCAGGGTCAGGCTGATCCAGACGAAGTGGAATGGGATCGTCTCCCACCCGGGCCAGAGCACCATCGCGGCGAAGTTCGCGATCGCGAACGCCGCCCACGACGCCTCCGGCCAGTTACGCCGCAGTAAGCCGATAACCCGCATGGCGAACGGTCTCGATCGGCGCTCCGGCACCGAGCTTCTTGCGCAGACGGCGGATGCAGACGTCGACGACGTTCGATCCGGGATCGAAGTGGTAGCCCCACACCTCGGAGAGCAGCCGCTCCCGGCTGATCACTTCGCCCTGGTGCTCGACAAGGTGGTGCAGGACGCGGAACTCCCTGTCCGACAGTTGGGTCGTCAGAGCGCCCAGGCTCGCTTCGCGTCGCGCGAGATCGAGCACGAGTGTGCCCGCCCGCACGACGTGCCCGTCGGAGCCGAGCGTCGAGCGGCGGAGCTGAACGCGAATCCGTGCGAGCAACTCGTCGAATGCGAACGGCTTGCTCAGATAGTCAGCAGCCCCGAGACCAAATCCCCGCAGCTTCGTGGGCAGGTCGGAGCGCGCGGACACGATCACGACCGGCAGTTCGGGCAACGTGCGATTGAGCTCGCGCAGGACGCTGAGACCGTCCAGTCCCGGCAAGAGCAGGTCGAGCAGCACTAGGTCGTACATGTCGCGCTGCGCCCGTTTGAGACCCTCGCGACCGTTCCGCGCGCCGTCGACCGCGAAGCCTTCTGCCTCGAGCCCTCTCGCGAGGAATCCGAGGATCCGAGGCTCGTCCTCGATCACCAGGATCCGCATCGAAAAGCGACCATAACGCAGCAAAGATGACCGGGACATGACTCGCGGATGACAGTTCGGTCATTCCACGGTCTTTTCGCCGTCAGGCGGCATAGGTTCCGACGCGCGAGATGTCCGAGAGGACGACAAGCCCGGGCGCGGAGGTACTTGATCCTCCGCCATCCCTGAGCGGTAGCGCGGAACGCCCGTTTTCGTTTCCCGACCGCGCAGCGAAGCACTGGCTCCTCTCTGCCATCTTCTGGCTGACCGTCGTCGACCTCTTCGGGCTGGTCCTTGCGACCGAGTTCGTCGCGCCCGAGGCGTTCGGCGGGATCTCCTGGCTGAGCTTCAGCCGAATCAGGCCGGCTCACGTGAGCGGCGTGATCCTGGCGTGGCTGACGATGATGTACTTCGGCGCGCTCTTCTACATGCTGCCGCGCCTGGTCGGAACACGCGGACTGTGGAGCGAACGCCTGGGCGTCTGGTGCGCATGGGCGTGGAACGTCATGTACCTCCTCGGGATCATCGGGCTGCTGACGGGCCACAGCCAGGGTCGCGAGTACGGCGAGTTCATCTGGCCGATCGACATCGCCCTGCTGGTGATCTGGCTCGCGTGTGTCGTGAACATTCTCGCAACGGTCTCGCTACGCACGATTCGCCCGATCTATGTCTCGGTGTGGTTCTTCATCGCGAGCCCGATCTGGCTCGCTGTCGACTATGCGATCGGCAACGTCATCTGGCGTCCCGGCAACATCTGGGGCGCGCCGTCGGGAGCCCTGGGCGGAAGCCTGTCGGACGCCATGTTGAACTGGTGGTACGCGCACAACCTGTTCGGGCTCTGGCTGACGCCGATGCTGATCGCGATCACGTATTACATGGTTCCGCGCATCACGAATACGCCGCTCTACAGCTACACGCTGTCGCTCATCTCTTTCTGGGGAATGGCGTTTCTCTATACCGGCGTTGGCGACCACCACATCCTTCAGTCACCGACTCCGTCGTGGCTCAAGACGATCGCAGAGGTTTCGTCGTGGGCGCTTCTGATCCCGGTCTTCGCCTTCACGATCAACATCCTCGGGACGATGAAGGGCAACTGGGACAAGTTCTTCACGAACTTACCCCTGCGTTTCACCCTGACGGCCTTCTTCTTCTACTTCCTGGTCAACATCCAGGGCGCCTTCGAAGCGATCCAGCCGTTCAACAAGCTGCAGCACTTCACGAACTTCGTCGTCGCCCATGCACACCTCGCCCTTCTGGGTGCGTTCACGATCCTCGGCATGGGCGTGATCGACTACATCGTCGCCCAGGTGTACAAGCGGCCGTTATGGAGCCGCACGCTGACCGAGTGGCAGTACTGGCTGGTCACCGTCGGGTTCACCGGGTTCTTCAGCGTGTTGACACTCGCCGGATTTCAGCAGGGGTTCAGCTGGGCCGAGGGGATCCCCGAGGTGAACGTGCTGCCGCAGTTGCACGCGTACTACATCGCGCGGGGGATCTTCGGGGCGATGATCGTGTTGTCGGGCATCGTCCAGATCGGGAACGTCGTCATGACGATCTTCACGGACACGAACGAGCGCCGCCGCCGGGAGACCCTCAAAGTTGCGGAGGCCGTTGCGCCGCCGCTGCCGGGATAGCTGATGGCCGACGACGACACCCGCATCGAGGAAGAAACCGGCACACCGCGCGGCTGGTCGCCGCACCCACACGAGCGGATGCTCATCACGCCGCTCGTCGCTGGGCTCGGCGGACTGCTCGCTTTCTTCACGGTCGTCTTCATCGTCGTCTGGCTGCCGATTCACACGTTCGATCCTCCCGCGTCGTACGACTGGACGCCGCTCTCCGATAGCGCCGTCAAGGGTCGCAACCTCTTCGCCGAGAACGGCTGCTACGTCTGCCACTCGGGGTACTCCCGTCCGCAGGACGTGCGCGAAGCTCTGTACTTCCTCTATCCCAAGGTTTCGCAGCCCGGCGACTTTTACGGGAGTGACCAGTCGCCCAACCTCCTCGGAACCGAGCGCACGGGCCCCGATCTGTCGCAGGAGTCCGGCTGGCATCCGGACGACTGGCAGCGAGCGCACTTCTACGACCCGCGGTTTGTCGATCCGCTTTCGTTGATGCCTGCGATGAAGTCGCTCTTCTCGGACACGCAGATCGAGCACGTGATCACATACGTCGAGACGCGAAGTGGCAAGTCGGGGCTGCTGCGTTACGCCGGCCAGCTCTACTCGAAGCACGTGGTTACGACGAATCAGGGCTTCACGCCGGCTCCAACCGGCTTCGAAGGCGCACACTCAAAGATCCTCGAGGGCAATGACAAGATCCTGAGCCCGCCGAAGGACCAGCTGGAGGAGGCGCCGAACCTGGCGCAGATCGACCGCGGCTACTGGCTCTCCGGCGATCCGCTGCCGGTGACCGAGCAGAACCTCTTGCGTGGCAAGGAAGTGTTCCTCCAGCGCTGCGTCGGGTGTCACGGCATCGCCGGCGACGGCAAAGGCCCGGGCGCCAGCTTCATGTCGCCCGCGCCGGCGGACTTCACGGACGCAGACGACGCGTGCTGCGGCGGAGACACGGGACCCGGCGACTTCTACTACCGCATCCTTCGCGGCTGGCCGGGGACCGCGATGGAGAACTTCGGCGATCGACTCTCCGTGAACGACATCTGGCGCGTGGTGCTCTTCGTCAAGACCATCCCGAACCACACGCTGCGGAAGAACGTCGTCCCCGAGCCTAAGGACTACATCGCGTGGCAACCGTCGAAGGAGCTTGTCGCCTGGCTCAAGAGTCGGCAACAGCTCACCGACAACGCGTCGTTCGCGAAGAAGCAGGTCACCGATCCGTTCCTGAAGGAGGCGATGAGCGTCTTCCCGGGCCTCGCACCAGGAGACAAGTTCCTGCTCAACGACGGCAAGACGCCGCTCTCGCTGAAGGACGCCGCGGCCGGCATCAAGGCGATCTACGAGGACCTGCTCAACCGCGCGTGGAACGAGGCACGCGCACGCGGCGACAAGCTCCCCGACGAAAGCCAGAAGCTGATCCCTCCGACCGTTCCCGGCCAGCAATGAAGCGCCTCCTCGGGAGCGTCGCGGTCGCCGGTGTCCTCGCCCTTGGAGCACCGGCGGCCGCGTTCGCGCACGAAGCACCAGAGACCGCGCAGTCGCGCTGGGTGATGGTCGACTGGATGCTGGAGTCGTTCTTCGTCTTCGCGGGTTTCGCGCTGGTCGCATTCATTTGGGCCTGGAAGGCGGGTCACTTCCACGACCTCGAGCAGCAAGCGGCCATTCCGCTTGCGATCGAAGAGGAGGACTACTACACGCCGGAGTGGGCGTACGACGAGGAGGAGTGGGACGAATGAGCTTCCCTAAAGGTGACTCGCCCGAAGACGTTCGCCAGTTCTACCTCTATCTGAACGGCCATCAGGAGACGACACATCCGGTCCAGACATGGCACGTCGATTGGCTGTCGCTCGCGTGGCTCTGGGGGTTCGTAATCGTGCTGGTCGTCGTGCTGCTCCTGTGGGTGAAGCAGTACCGCACGACTCGCCAGCGCACGGGCATCTATCCCGTGGACAGCTTCGGCGGTTGGACGACGGAGGGCGCCGGGCCCGCCACTGTTTCCTTTCTCCTGTTCACCACGGTCATCGTCGTTTTCGCGATCGTGCTGATCGTCGGTCACATCGTCTACGGGCAGAAGTTCTGATGGCGATTGCAGCTCCGCCGTTCGTCTCGTATTCATCGCTCACAGAGGCGGAGATCCCGGCGGCGCAGTGGCCCACCGTCTACTCCTCGCTCCAGGCTCTGAAAGGTCACGTCCAGGAATACCCCGGCTGCCAGAGCTTCGACGTCTTCGTGCGGGCCGAGGGGGCGGGAGACGTGCTCGTGCACTGCTACACGACGTGGGACACGCCGGGCCAGCTCGAGGTCTTTCTCGAGCGCGGCTACACCTTCGAGCGGCTGCTCGCGGATATCGGCAGCGGTCTCGAAGCGACGCGAAGCCTCGTGATGGAAAAGGTGTTCTGATGGCGCAGGGCCCGAAGTCGCCACGCCCTGCCCGCCCGCTCTTCGGTTATCGCGACATCGGCGAGGACGACGTCCGCCACAGCCGTTCTGCGCTGCGACGGGCGTGGATCGTGCTCGCGATCCTGATCGTCTTCTATCTCGCGTGGACGCTGACGATCTACTTCCTCGAGCCCGGGCTCAGGTAAGAGATGTACACCCAGCGTCTCTCGTCGCTCGAGTTCTTCACGTACGCGGCGTTCCTCACCATCGTCGTGCTCTCGATCGCCTCGATTCTCCCAGGTCGAAAGCCACCGATCCGAACCGAGCCCTACTCCGACGACGAGCTGCACGCTCACGATCGCCGCCTCCCCAAGTACTTCCTCACGGGCGGCGCGTTCCTCGTGCTCGGCGGGCTACACATGGTGCTGAAGAACCTGCCTTGGACTGCCGAATGGCTCGCGAGGGCCGGATATGCGGGGCATCTCGTCCGCGACCTCTCCAACACGCACGTGATGATCGTCGGCGGAGGAACGCTGATCTCGACCGGGCTTTGCTGGTACGTGCTCCCGCGGATCGTGCGGCGGCCGCTCGTGAGCCCGGGCCTCGCTCAGGGCGCGTTCTGGTTCACCGCGGTCGGTCTCCTCGTCTTCTACATCGCGCTGATCGCCAACGGCATTGCGATGGGTCGCCTCGTCTCGAACGGCTGGGACTACGAGGCAGCCAAGCTCCACATGGGCAAGGCCTATCGCGTGCCTGTCGGGATCGGCGCAGGTGTGATGGGGCTCGGCTACTGGTGCTTTGCGGCCAACGTCTTCCTGACGATCTTCCAGGCGCGGCTCGTGCGCGTGCCGAAGCCGAGCGGACACCTCTGGAAATTCCTCGCGACCGGCGCTGCCGGGCTCACCGTCGGCACCGTGCAGGGCGTCATCCAGGTCCAGCCCGCGCACGCCGCCTGGCTGTACCGCGCCGGCCACGCGGGTGAGTGGATCGATCCGATCAGCCACGCGCACATCAATCTCGTCACCGGGCTCACGATGCTGACGGCAGGGGCGATCTTCGCGCTTGCTCCGAGGCTCGGTGGTCAAGCGCCGAGCCGGCGTCTGGCGAACACCTGCTTCTGGTCTCTGCTCGGCGGCTCGCTCGCGTTCTACGGCGTCGCGCTCTACCTCGGCTTCCACGAGGGCCGGCTCGTCGTTCGCCACGGCCTGACTCCCGAGCAGGCGGAGGAGGCCACTCGACTTCATCCGTTCCTGATCATGGGTGCAGGGATCGCCATGCTCGCGGCCTTCTGGCTCCTGCTCGTCACTCTGGTGCGGTCCTTCCACAGAGCGCGACACCCCATGCGCGCGTTCGTCCTACTCGGGTGCGGAGCGCTCGCGCTCGGAACGCTCCAGGGGCCGGTGCAGGCGTTCCCGGCCGTCAACGAGCTCCTCGACCGCGGTGGCGACGCGGGAGACGTGATCGTGAACCTGCACGCTCAGCTGAACATGCTCGGTGGGTTGATGGTGATCCTGATCGGCGCCGCGCTCTCACTCCTTCCCGGCGGACTCCGCTCGACACGCGCGATGCTCGTCGGTGTGGGGGCGGGGATGGCCGTGTACTACGCCGGAGGGATCGCGTTCGCGGCTGTGGCTGCGCACCGCGTCGCCGGCGGCGGGTCGTTCGGCTCTGCGGTCGCCGCGTTAGAGCCCTGGCAGGCGCTCGTGCTCGTCCCCGCCGCTCTTGCCGTCGCGCTCGGCTTCGGCGCGTTCGGACGCGCTGCCTGGGGCGGCACGGCCGCCTACCGCACAGAAGGGCGGAGGTGGCTCCGGCGCGCGCCCTCGGCGTACGCCGGTCGCATCCCGAAGCGCGTTCGCCGGCGCCGGCCGGTAGCTGTCGCTGCCTACGAAGTGCCCATGGGCCTGCTCGGGTTCCCTGGGCTCGGCTGGCTCTTCGCGGGTTATCCGCTTGCCGGATCGGCGCTCCTGCTGATCGGTCCGGCAATCGCCTGGGCCGCGATTCCGCTTGCGTTCACGCCCTTCGCGAACGGTCCGCTGCGTCCGGTGGGTTGGCAAGCCGAGTGGATCTGGTTGCCTGCGAGCACGCTGGTCTCGACGGCGCTCCTTTACCGCGCACATCGCAGGAGGCGCTTGCGGCTGCTCGGCTCACCGCCACGAGGCGGGAGGTTGCGGCGGAGCTACCGGACCCGAGTCGCCGTGTCGGTCGGTGCAATCGGCCTGCTCCTCGTGGCCCTCCCGTTCGTGCCGGCTGTCGCAGGAATCGGCGGCGCCTCCGTGCGCTACGCCTACCAGACCGGATTCACGCGTGAGGTCACCGGGCAGTTCATGGTGACATCCCGCGGGACGATCAAGCTCTTCGCCTGGAGCGACCCGCAGAGCACATTCCCGGCCGACGCACTCCGAGTGCATGCCTCCGACCTGAGAGCGCTGCGCGTGCGCGCCGCAGCAGTCGACGGAGCGCCTGCGTACCAACTGTTCGATCTCGACGGGAAAGCGATCCCGTTAGTCGTTCGCCAAAGCTCGCCGCGCGAGCTGATCCTCGTGCCCAGGCGGCAACTCGCCGTTGGCAGCTACGTCTTCGCGGCGAGCCACGAAGGCATGTTCGGGGGTCGCGACTTCGCGTATGTCCGGGTCGTCGCGCCGGGCGAGCCGGTGACGCCGATCTCGCGTCGTGCGCACACCTTTGCGCCGGCAGTCGCGCATGCGCTGCCACCGATCGCGGCGGCCCTCCTCGCGATCGCCTTTGCGCTCTTGCTCGTTCGCTCTCTGCTGCGCCGCATGGCGGGGCAGAAGGCTCTGTGGGCGATCGGCTTTGCGCTCTTCGCGGTGGCCGCGGTGAGCGAGGCCCTTGCCCAGCGCAGTGGCTGGAGCCCCGGCCTGTTTCGGACGTACTACGTGGCGGGCGGTGTGTTGACCGTGGCCTACCTCGGTGCGGGCTCCGCGTGGCTGTTGCTGCCCAGGCGCGGTCGAGACGTGCTCACCGGAGCACTCGTGGTTGCATCTGTCGCTGCGGTGACCGCGGTGCTCCTCGCGCCGGTGGATGCGCAGGCGCTCGCAATCGCTCCGACAGGGAAGCCACCGCCGAACGCCGTCCTGGGAGGACATGCGTTCCTGTGGGCGATCACGCTCAACTCCGTGGGAACGGTCTTTCTGGTGGGCGGGTCGCTGTTGTCGATCCTTCGTCGTCAGCGTGTGCGCGCAAACGTCTGGATCGCTTGTGGCGCACTCACAGTTGCCGCGGCCACGGGCGTGTCGCGAGCCGGCGACACCTCGCTCGTCACGCTCGGCGAGCTGATCGGAATCGCACTGATGTTCTGCGGCTTCACGCTGAGCGCGCCCGCGAAGAAGGTGCCGCGACCGGTGGAAACACCTGCCTCCCCGGTGGTCCTGGCACGGTGAACACCGCGGCTTTTCACCGACACGCCGAGATCGTGGTCGAGCACGAGCTGCGCCGGGCGCGACGGCGGCTGGCGGGCCTCCCGCACAACCGTCGAGGAGAAGTGAAGGAGCTCGCGCTCCGGGTAGCCATCGAGCTCGTCGACGGCATGCTCGATGAGGCGCGAGAGGATCCGATCCTCGAGCAGGCGCTCAGGTCGATCTACGGGCCGCCCCCAATGGGTCGGGAGCTGCGGGCCCTCTCATGTGTCTCGGACTAGAATCTCGGCGTGGCCCGTAGAGGAAGCCCGGCGCGCCTGATCGTCGCACTCTCGGTCGCGGCTGTCCTTGCCGTCTTCTTGCTGTACACCTCGATCGCCGGGGGTGGCACGCCCTCGCTCCGCCCGAGTCAGCTCACGGGCCACACCGGCAGGGTGTCGTTGATGGGCCAGGTCGTCGGCAAGCCGACCGGCGACGCACACGGTGCCGGGTTGCGTTTCCAGCTCCGAGACGTCAAGGGGCACACGACCGTGCCGGTCATCTACAAGGGCTCGGTCCCGGATCTCTTCCGAACCGGTCGCGACGTCGTCGTCGACGGACACCTGCGCAACGGCGCCTTCGTCGCGGTGCCGGGCACGCTCGTCACGAAGTGCCCCTCGAAGTACTCGCCTAAGACGTAGCTATGGCCGATCTCGGCCGAGCGGCGCTCGTCACGGCGTTCTTGCTGCTCGTGTACGCACTCGTCGCAGGTTCGCTTGCGGCGTGGCAGAAGCGTCGCCGGCTCGCCGAGTCTGCGCAGAACGCGTTGCTCGCCGCCTTCGGCGCGACCCTCATCGCGTCCGCGGTACTGCTTGCTGCACTCGCTCGACACGACTTCTCGTTCCAGTACGTCGCCGACCACACGAGTCACGAGCTGCCGCTCGGCTACACGCTGACCGCTTTCTGGGGTGGTCAGGAAGGGTCCTTGCTCCTCTGGTTGCTCGTCCTCACCGGCTATTCCGTCGCGGCCGTGCTGACCGGACGGCGCGCAGGCCGCGAGGTGCTCGCCTGGGTCGTGCCGACGCTCGGGCTCGTCGGCACGTTCTTCGCGATGCTGCTCGTGTTCGTCGCAAGCCCCTTCGCGACGCAGGCCGCGGCCGCCGACGGCGCCGGCCTCAATCCAAGCCTGCAGAACCCGTACATGGCGATCCACCCGCCGATGCTCTACCTCGGCTACGTCGGGCTCACCGTGCCGTTCGCCTTCGCGATGGGTGCTCTGCTCGCACGCCGCACCGACGAGCGCTGGATCGTCGCCACCCGTCGGTGGACGCTCGCCGCTTGGGCGTTTCTCGGAGTCGGCCAGCTACTCGGAGCACACTGGGCCTACGTCGAGATCGGCTGGGGCGGCTTCTATGCCTGGGATCCTGTGGAGAACGCCGCGCTGATGCCCTGGCTTGCGGCAACCGCGTTCCTCCACTCGGTGATGATCCAGGAGAAGCGCGGCATGCTGAAGGTCTGGAACGTGCTGCTCGTCGTGCTCGCGTTCTGCCTTTCGATCTTCGGGACGTTTCTCACCCGCAGCGGGATCATTCAGTCGATCCACTCGTTCACCCAGAGCTCGATCGGCCCCTGGTTCCTCGGTTTCATCTGCCTGATCACCGCTGCGTCGCTCGCCCTGATCTTCGTCCGCCTGCCGCTCCTGCGCTCGAAGACGCGGCTCGAGTCCCTCGTGTCTCGTGAAGCGACGTTCCTCTACAACAATCTCCTCCTCGTCGCGCTCGCGCTGACGATTCTCTGGGGCGTTGTCTATCCGATCCTCTCCCAGGCGGTAACCGGCGAAGCCGCGACCGTGAGCAAGCCGTACTACAACTTCTTCCTGCACACGTTCGGGCTGCCGCTCTTGCTGCTGATGGGGATCGGGCCGCTCGTCGCGTGGCGTCGCGCATCCTTGCGCGCGCTCGGCCGCACATTCCTCTGGCCGCTCGGTGCTGCCGTCATCGCCGGCATCGCACTGCTCGCGGCGGGCGCAGGCTCGTCGCGCATCGGCGTGGTCGCCTACACGTTCTCGGTGTTCGTGCTCGCGTCGATCGCGCTCGAGTTCGCACGCGGCACGGCTGCGCGAAAGGCGCTCGGCGGGGTCGGCTGGGGCGGTGCCTTCTCCTCCCTCGTGGCACGGAACCGGCGGCGCTACGGCGGCTACGTCGTGCACGCGTCGGTCGTGCTGCTCGCAATCGGCGTCACGGGTGCGAGCGCCTACCAGACCGTTCACGAGGCCCGCTTGAAACCGGGCCAGTCGATGTCGGTGGCCGGGGACCGCCTCGTTTTTCGCGGCTACGAGACGAAGACGGAGTCGAACCACCGCGCAATCCGGGCGCTCGTCGACGTGTATCGCGGAAACGACTACCTCGGGCGCTACAAGCCGGGCAAGAACCAGTACTTCGCGGAGGACCAGGTCTCGAACGAGGTCTCGATCCGTCACGATTGGCTCACCGGCGGCGACCTCTTCCTGATCGCCGACCAGGTGAACGCGAACGGCAGCATCGACCTGAAGGCACTCCAGAAGCCGCTCGTGAACCTGCTCTGGCTCGCAGGGATCGTCTTCATCGGCGGCTCGCTGATCGCCCTCTGGCCGGATGCGAGGGAAGCGCGGCGCCTCGCCGAGCGCTACGCCGACGGGGTGGTGCGGATTTGACTGCGGCGCTCGTCGTCGGCGCAGTGCTCGCCGTCGCCTGCGTCGTGCTCGTCGCTCTGCCCTTCCTGCGCGAGCCCGCCGCACGCGACGACCGGCTGACGTCGCCGGATGAGCTCGAGCAGCGCCGCCTGAGCCTCGCGGAAGAACGCGACCGCGCGCTCGCGACGCTCAAGGAGCTCGAGTTCGACCATCGCACCGGCAAGGTCTCGGACGACGATTACCGCCGGCTCGTCGGCCCCCTGCGACAACAGGCAGCGCAAGCGTTGCGAGCCCTCGACCTGCGCGCCGAGCAAGCCGCCGACGAGCGTGTGCCCACTCGTGGCTAGCTGTGCGAACTGCGGATCGAACCTCGCGAAGAAGGCGCGCTACTGCCCACAGTGCGGACAGCCCACGAGCGCAGGCGAGACAAAGGTGATGGACGTGCCACCCGCTGAGACCGGCCGCGTCCCGGTGGAGTACGTCAACGCAGAGCCGCGCTACTACGGCGTTACGCCGACGACGCTCGTCCTCGTCCTCGCCGGAGTCGCCTTCACGCTTGCGGTCGTGCTCTTCGCGCTCGGCCGCTGGCCGTTCGGGCTCATCGCCGTGGGCGCCGGCGTTCTCCTCGTCCTGATCTTCCTCGAGGCCGCACGGCGCAAGCCGGACGGGGTCGTCGCCCGTTCGACCACCGATGCCCTCGACGGTTTTCGGGCCCGCGCGGGGCTGGCCGCCGACTCGCTCGCGACGAGAGGCCGTGCGGCCCGCCGCGTGCTCGCCCTGCGCCGCGAGCTCCAGCGAATGAGCGCTCTCCGGGCCCGTCTCCTGCTCGAGCTCGGAGACGCCGTGTACCGTGACGACGACGAAGCGACGGAACGAGCCCGCGGGCAGGTACGAGAGCTCGACAAGCTCGCGGCGCAGAGGGGGGCCGAGATGCAGGGAACGCTCGCTCAAGCCCAGGACCGGCTCCAGCGGCACCGGCTGGAGGTCCAGCCGACCGAGATGGTCGAGCTGCCCGACGAGCCCGGGCAGGGCGATCCGAGCGGTCCCGCGGTCATCCCGGAGCCCTATCCGCCCCCCGACGAGGGCTCTCCACCGGAGCCGGCGATCATCCCCGAGCCAGGGCCGCTGGCGCCTGATGAAGGGCCTCAGGAAGGCCGCCTGAGGGCCTGAGCGCCCTCCCTGCGGCAGGGACGTCCGGAGCCCTGCCGAACCTTCCGTCCATGGGCCGCAGACTCGTCGTCGTCCTCTTCGCCGGGCTCGTCCTCGTCGCTCCGGCCTCGGGCGACAACAGCGGCAAGCTCAGCGACATCCAGACACGGCTCGCGGCCGCCCGCGCAAAGGAAGCGCGCCTCACGGCCCAGATCTCCGGGGTCACGACCCAGATCCGCTCGCTCGAGCGGAGGGTCGGGGACGTCTCGCAGAAGCTCAACATCCTCGAGCGCGATCTCGCGCTGCACCAGCGCCGTCTCGACAAGCTCAACGAGCTCTTCGACTTCGAGACCGAGCGGCTGAACTTCCTCCACCGGCAGTACGCGAAGGTCTTACGCGAGTTGAACCTGCGCATGATCGACATCTACGAGACCCAAAGCCCGACGCTCGTCGACGTGATTCTCGAGTCGAAGTCGTTCCAGGACGCGCTCGACCAACTCCACTACCTGGACGCGATCGCAAGACAGGACAAGCGAATCGCCAAACAGGTTGGAACAGCCCGTGACCAGGTTCACGTCGCGCGCGAGCGCACAAAGACGGTCCGCGCGCGTGTCCACTCCGAGACGCAGGTCGTCGCGGTTCGCACGCAGCAGCAGCGCACCGTCAAGAACGATCTGCTTGCGAGCAAGAGCTCACTCGCCGGCAAGCGCGCCAGGCAGAAGGGGCAGTTGGCCTCGACCAGGGAACAGGAGAAAGCGTTCATCGCCGAAGCGAACGCGCTCGCCGCTCAGGATTCGCGGATCCGCGGACAGCTCGCCGCGGCGCAGGGCGCATCGGACACGACGCCGTCCGCGTCGGGCCTGATCTGGCCCGTCAGCGGCCCCGTGACGAGCCCGTTCGGCTATCGCTGGGGGCGCCTGCACGCCGGCATCGACATCGGTGTGCCGTACGGCACACCGATTCACGCGGCCGCGGCCGGCACGGTCGTGATCGCCGGCTGGGTCGACGGCTACGGCAACTACACGTGCATCGACCACGGCGGGGGCATGGCGACCTGTTACGGACATCAATCCGCGTTCGCCGTGTCCACGGGAGCGCACGTCTCGCAGGGCCAGGTGATCGGATACGTGGGGAACACGGGTCACAGCTTCGGGGCGCACCTCCACTTCGAGGTCCGGATCAATGGCACCCCGGTCGACCCGCTCGGCTACCTCTAGCCTTCCGGCCGTATCCAGATTCTGAGCCGCCCCTCGATCAACCGCCGAGGGCGCCGAAGGTCTTCGCCAGCAGGAAGACGTTCAGCCCGGAGATCAGGGCAGCGACGACGATCGCAGCGAAGATCGTCGCCTTCCGGTTGACGAGCACACCCATGACGTCACGCCGGCTCGTGAAGATCACCAGCGGGATCAGCGCGAACGGGATTCCAAAAGAGAGCACCACCTGGCTGATCACGAGCGTGCGCGAGGGGTTGAGGCCGATTGCGATGACGACGAAGGCGGGGATCATCGTCACCAGCCGGCGGACGAAGAGGGGAATCTGCCGCTGGATGAAACCCTGCATGACGACCTGGCCGGACAACGTGCCGACCGTCGCGCTCGACAGCCCCGACGCGGTCAGAGCAAGTGCGAAGAGGACACTCGATGCACCGCCGAGGATCGGCTCGAGCGTACGGTGCGCGCCCTCGAGCGAGTCGACGTTCAAGAGACCGCTGCCGTAGAAGACGGTCGCGGCGACGACGAGCATCGAGATGTTGATGAGGCCGGCGATCACCATCGCGATCAGAACGTCGATCCGCGTGTAGCGGTAGAGAGTCTTCGCCTCTTCGTCATTTTGCGGGACGATGCGCTGCTGCGTCAGCGCGGAGTGCAGGTAGATCACGTGTGGCATGACCGTCGCGCCGATGATCCCGACAGCGAGCAGCACGGACTCGTTGCCGGCGAACTCGGGCACGACGGCGTGCTTTGCGACAGTCCCGAGCGGCGGGTGTGCGAAGTAGAGCTCGCCGAGGTAGCAGATGCCGATCACGAAGACGAACGCGGTGATCACGGCTTCGAGCGGCCGGAACCCGAAGCGCTGCAGGCCGAGGATGAGGAGCGTGATCACCCCGGTGATCACCGCCGCCGGGAAGAGGGGGATACCGAGCAGGAGCTTGATGCCGAGTGCTGCGCCAAGGAACTCGGCGAGGTCGGTCGCCATCGCGATGAACTCGGCCTGGATCCAGAGCCCGATGGAGGTCTTGCGGGAGAAACGCTCGCGGCAGACCTCGGGCAGGTTGCGGCCGGTCGCGATCCCGAGCTTCGCGGACAGCGTCTGGATCAGCATCGCCATCAGGTTGGAGGCGACGATCACCCAGACGAGCGTGTAGCCGAACTTCGACCCGCCGGCGATGTTCGTCGCGAAGTTGCCCGGGTCCATGTAGGCGACGCACGCGATGAAGGCCGGGCCGAGGAAAGGGAGGAGGCGCCAGCGTCCCTGTCCGCGAAGGACACGCTCTCCTGCCCCAGGCAGGTGCGGGCCCTCCTCTGCGCGGGTCGCCATCATCCCGCCACGAAGTTTAGCCTAGGCTAAACTTCTGAGCGGAGCACGTGGAGATCGGGGAGGTTCCGAAGCTTCTCGTGGAGGTCGAAGCCGTAGCCGACGAAGAGCTCGTCGGGCACGGTGAAGCCCACGTACCGGACCGGCAGATCGTCCACGAGCCGCCGGTAGGGCCGGTCGAGCAGGGTCGCCGCAGCCAGTGAGGCAGGGCTGCGGAGGGAAAGCGTCTTGCAGAGGTAGTTGAGCGTCAGGCCGGTGTCCACGACGTCCTCGACGATCAAGACGTGCCTGTCGGCGAGGTCGGAGTCGAGGTCCTTGAGCAGCCGGATCCGCGCCTGGCCGCCGGTGTCTGCGCCCGAGGCGTAGCTCGCGAGCTCGATGAAGTCGAGGCCGTGGTGGATCGAGAGCGCGCGGGAGAGATCGGAGACGAACACGAGACTCGCCTTCAGTGGGGCCACGAGGAGCGGCTCCTTGCCCTCGTAGTCCCGCGAGATCTCGGCGGCCAGCTCTCGGACACGCGAGTGCAGCTCCTCACGGGTGAGGTAGACCTCTCCGAGCCGAGACTCGGAACCTACGACGCCAGCTCGAGCTGGTATCTCTCCGCCAGCCGCTCGATGTCGCGCTTGTAGAAGAGCTTCACGCGGATTTCGGGATAGCGCTCGCGCAGCTTGCGCAGCTTGCGGTTCTTGCGCGTCACGAGCGACTGCTTCATCACCGTCACCTCGACATAGAGGTTCTGCTCAGGCAGGTAGAAGTCCGGCCTGAAGGCTTCGAGGACGCGGCCGTCCTCGTCCTCTTCGAGGACAAAGGTCGTAGGCTCGTAGTCCCAGGGCACACCGTAATAGTCCAGAACCTTGGCGCATTCGAGCTCGGCCTTGTTGGCGAAGCGGGGAGGTTCCTGGCCTCGATATGCCTGGAAATCCGGGGTTTCCAGTATCACCTGCATTCAGCGTAGCAATCGGTCCGGACGCTGAGAATGCGGCCTCCCGTGGCCGCCTAGACTTCTCGCATGGCGACCCGGGACGGCACGTTCACGATCATCCAGATCTCGGATCTGCACTGCGGGACGCAGTTTTTCCTGCCGAACCTCCTGGAGCGCGCGATCACGGAGGTCAACGACCTCGAGCCAGACATCGTCGTCTGCTCCGGTGACCTGACCACGTTCGGGTTCAAAGAGGAGTACGCGCTCGCCAAGGATTACCTCGATCGGATCGACTGCGAGTCGGTCGTCGTCATTCCAGGGAACCACGACTCCCGCAACGTCGGCTATGTCCACTTCGAGGAGCTGTTCGGCGATCGCAACTCCGTGATGCGGGTGGGCGGCGTCACCGTGGTGGCGGTCGACTCGACGGAGCCCGACCTCGACCACGGCCAGATCGGCCGGGGCCGGTACCACTGGATCGAGGAGAGCTTCGCCGATCCGGCGGACCTACGGGTCTTCGTCTGCCACCACCATTTGCTGCCCGTACCGGGTACCGGGCGCGAGCGGAACATCATCTACGACGCCGGAGACGCGATCGAATGTCTTCAGCGCTCCGGTGTGAACCTCGTTCTGTCCGGGCACAAGCACGTGCCCTATGCCTGGCGGCTCGAGGATCTGTTCATCGTGAATGCCGGAACCGTGTCGTCACTCCGTCTCCGCGGGAACTCGCGTCCCTGTTACAACATCATCGAGTTCTCGGGGACGCACGTGGATGTCTGGCGCAAGTACCCGTTCCACGGGCAGGAGAAGATCATCCAGTTCGCGGTCGACACGCTCGAGTTCGAGAAGTACACCGCACGCATCGAGGGCGAGGTGACCTCGCGGCGATGACGCCCGCGATCGTCGTCATCGACGGCGAGCACTACCCGCCGGTCGTGCGGGATGCGATCGCGGGGCTGCCGTACGAGGTGATCGGCGCCTGGCTCGCGGGCGGCACGGAGAAGTTGCGCGGAGAGCCGAACTA
>Ga0193730_1000020_pt1 | contig 61230 bp, 45 predicted proteins | sample U1a1metaG_FD_144919 | JGI IMG/M metagenome (GOLD analysis project Ga0193730, IMG submission 144919) | Soil microbial communities from a riparian zone of the East river system, Colorado, United States - U1a1 | ecosystem: Environmental > Terrestrial > Soil > Riparian zone | place: USA: East River...
GTGGTGTCGTCGCCGACATCGATCGTACGAACCACGTTTCCCGCCGCGAGATCGACAATGCTCACCGAATCCGACAACCAGTTGGCGACCCAGGCTTCGCGATTATTACGCACGGCGACACTGACCGGCTCCAGGCCGACAGGAATCTCGGCGGTGAGAACCGGCGACCCCGACACGAGTTGGAAAATCGATAACGTCGCGTTTGGAGTGTTGACCGCAAGCAAACGAGTCCCGTCTGGCGTCAGACCCAACGGATGAATCTGTGGTCCCTCGAAATTTCGATACGTGCTCGGCGAACCCTGGGCAGTAACCACCCGAGAAAGCTCTTCGCTGACCAACCACACTGCGACTAGTGAAAGGACTATGAGAGTAGCGATGCGCAAGCGAACCGCCCAAACCGGAAGCGAGGAAATCATGGGGGACTCCTTGAAGATACAAATTATGCCGCTATGGTGCCCCGGGTTAGCCTGTTTCGCGTGGGCATAATACACCCGAAAGCGGGTCCGGCAAACAATAAATAAGGCCGCCGGGTTCGGAGTTGTTTAGCCAATAACTTCTAAGGGATTACCTGAATTCGTGCCGGCAGTTGCTTGAATCTTGGATCCTCGCGCAGCGATGCCAGCGTCGGATCGCGCTCGAACCAGGGCGCGTTCTCGTTGCCGAGCGCAATCGATCGCTGCAACCACTTGAATGCTTGATCCAAATCATTTTCCAACGCGTAAATCGAAGCTACGGCGTACGCGATATCGGGATCGACTGACGCGGTGCGCTTCACATCCTCATTCAATTCCTGGAGCGCCGCGTCGTGCTGACCTTGCTTGCTCAAACACATGGCCAGGAACGGCCGCACCCCATGCAGGTTTGGATTTACCGTCAGCACGTCGCGCAATACCGCGTACGCCTGCTCGACCTCTCCGCGGTAAAACATTACCAGTGCGCGCACGCTGCGCAGCAAAGGATTGTTCGGTTCGATCGACGCTGCCCGATCCAGTTCCCGCATCGCTTCGTCATACTTGCCCTGATAAAGAAAGATCAGCGCGCGGTTGTAGCTGACGACGACGAAGGCTGCGGGGTCAAGATGGACCAGCCAGTCATAACTGCGCAGTGCGCGATCGTATTCGCCGTCCAGGCGATGCAGGGTCGCCTTGACGAAATGAACGACCGCCTCGCTCGGCGCTTCGCGACGCATCCGCGCAACTTCTTCGCGGGCTTTCTGCTTCTGGCCACGCCACAGCAGCACAAACACCATCAACATTCGGGCTTCGATAATGTTTGGATCTATCGTCAGGGCGCGTTTGAAAGCAGCTTCTGCCTGCTCGAAATCCTCAACCCCGCCCAATCCTTTGAAAACGCGATTGACATGACAGGCGCCGAGGCCGTCATAGGCCAAACCAAATTCGTGGTCCAACTCGATCGCACGCGTGAAGTGTTTGATGGCTGCCTCACAGTCATCAGCCGACACGGTGCGAAAGATAAAGCGCGCAAAGCGATCGCGACCGCGCAAATATTCTTGGTAAGCCTCAGCGTTTACCGTCGCCGGTTGCGCCAGGACCTTCTCTTCATCCGGACTCAGTTCCAGCCGCAAGCCATCCACGATTCGTTTTGTGATTTCGTCCTGGACGGTAATGATGTCTTCAGCGGTAGCATCGACCCGATCGCTCCAGATTATTTCGCCGCTCTTCACATCGAGCAGTTGCGCGTTCACCCGAAAGTGACCGCCCACCGCGAGAAAGCCTGCCGACAAGACCGCGTCGACATTCAATTCACGTCCTACGTCTGCCGGGTCGACTGCCTGCCCCTGGTACTTCGACATTACCGACGACGGCCGCACCACGACCGAGCGAATACGCGCCAACTCAGTAATCACCGCGTCAGCCAAAGCGAATTCATAAAAGCCGGTCGCCGGATCGTTGTTGAGGTTTTTGAAAGGCAGCACCGCGAGGCTCTTCTTTTCGCGATCGGCGATAGTTGTGGTCAAAGATCTTTCATGCGTATCAGTTTGGGCGTGCGAAGTAAGTTGCGGCGAACTGGTTGGGCTTTCTTTTCCACCGCCTACTTTTTTCAGCCAGCGCATGGCGCGGGTCACGGGATTCCCGCCGCCGAGATGGCGCGGCGCCGCGGCCACCTCCATCGGAACGCCTGACGAAACATCTTGCAGCACCTTGCGCAGCTCGTCGCGCAACTCATCGATCTTTTGATAGCGATCGCGCGGCTCTTTCTGCATCGCGCGATCGAGAATCTGCTGTAGTCGCGCCGGCGTGGCGCCCGGCCGCATCTCTGCGAGCGTCTTTGGCTGATCGTAGATCACCGCATGCCGCACATCGATCGCCGACTTGCCGCGAAACGGCCAGGTGCCCGTCAACATTTCGTAAAGCAATACACCGGTCGAAAAAATATCTGCGCGCGCATCGACTTTGTCGCCACGCGCCTGCTCTGGCGCAGCGTACGTTGCTGTCCCATAGGGCACGCCGACTTCGGTTAATTCTGTTTGATGAATTCCGCTCGTCGCTGCTTCCTGTTCATCCAGCAGTTTCGCCAATCCGAAATCCAGAATCTTCGCCTGGCCGAGGTCGGTCACCATCACGTTGCCCGACTTGATGTCGCGATGAATAATGCCGCGCGCGTGCGCCGTCGCGAGCGCGTCGGCAACCTGGATCCCGATGCGCAAAGCGCTGTCCAACTCCAGCGGCCGTCCATTGCAAAGTTGGCGTACGTTCTTGCCTTCAACATATTGCATCGCGATAAAGTGCAGGCCTTGCGCCTCATCCATATCGAAGATGGTGCAGATGTTCGGATGGTCCAGAGCGGAAGCGAGCCGCGCCTCGCGCTCGAATCGTTTCAGGTTGGCTTCTTTAACAGTAAGTTCGGCGGGAAGAATTTTGAGGACGACAGTGCGGCCCAGTTTCTGATCGACAGCTTTGTAAACGGTGCCCTGTCCGCCCGCGCCGATCTTGTGAGTGATCTTGTAGTTGCCGAAGAGCTGACCGACCATTGCGCGCGTATTCTAGTGCAGAAGTGAAGTCAGTACCATCTCCGTCAGGAGATGGATCAAGCATCAAGTCCGTCAGGGGATGGATCAAGCATTCACGTCATCATCATCCTTGCAAAAAATCTTCCTTGCGCTGTCGCGTATTATGAGTCTGACATGGCCATTTGGAACGACACTGACATTCCGATGGGATATCTGTTGACGTTCCGCACTTATGGCAGCTGGCTACACGGCGATCGGCGAGGATCGATCGATCGGTTTCACAACCGGTACGGTGCACCCTATCTGGGCCCGAGCCAGATCCGACAGACACATGATCAGCGCCTGCTAAAAGGAGAGCCACTACTCCTTCAAGCTGAACAGCGTCAAAGCGTGGAGTCAGCAGTGCGCGAGGTATGCGAACACCGGTGCTGGGTCTTGCACGCACTCAACGTTCGGACAAATCACGTTCATGTCGTGCTCACCATCGGAACTGGGAATCCCGGGCGGGCTTTGAACGATTTGAAAGCCTATACGACCCGGCGAATGCGACGCGACGGTCTCTGGAAAGAGCAACACAGTCCCTGGGCCGACAGAGGGAGCAAGCGATACTTATGGAGTGAACGGAGTCTCGTCTTAGCGAGTGACTACGTAGTCAACAGCCAGGGCGATGATCTGCCGAAATTTGAGTGACTGATCCATCCCCTGACGGGGATGGTACTGACCTCGATTAGCCGCTCCGGTAATCTCCGCGCCGCATCCGATACAGAATGATCGCAACGCCGATCAGCAGCCCCAGGCCCGGCACAAAACAGATTGCGTTCAAGGTAACATCGCGACCTGAATCTGCCAGCCGCGCATTTTCCGGATCAGCAGGATCGTAAAGCAGGGAAACGGCGTGGCCCTGTTCGAAACGACTCCCGGTCGCGGGTGGATGTGCGCGGATGATCTTTCCGCTCAAATTGAACTCGACATAATAGTTGTAGGTATAAGCCGGGCCCCAGGGAAAATTGGTGGTGGCGGTGCGGACGTTCAAAATGTAGGCGTCAGCGTGAAGGGCCTTTCGATGAAAGAGGATCGAATCGACATTTGAATAGAGTCCGATCAGAAACAAAGGGATTCCGGCAGCGATTCCGACTACCACGAAGATCAATCTCGCGGCAGCACGATTAATTGGCATCGGCTGAAGATTATATCGCGTCTGGAGTTGGTTAAGGCACATTGGCTCGGGATCAAGTTACGAATTTGGCGCGAGGTCCGGAGGACCTCTGCATTGCAAGTAGCACCGCAGATTCGAGGATTCCTTTGGAATGGAACGTGGTACGACCAGGGTCTTACGATCAGGTAGTTGCTGCCCGTGAATGACATCAATCATTCACGCGTTATCTGCTGCTATTTGTTCGACTTCGCATTGACTTTCACTGCTCGCCGTTCTAATCTTCGCGAACATTTTACAGCTGTTTTTCCGGCGCGATCGACGTGCGGATCAGTTCATTCGACGACGCACTTTGCGCCAGACGCTTTTAGTTCGAGTCTCAGTTTTCTATGGCAGTCGCAACGCGCTCGATCTCGTGGCCTCAGCGCCTTGCTTAATCTGCTGAACAAAGAGGTAGCTCGTCCGATGCCCCATCTCGCACTCTCGACGCCTCTTACGCGTCAACACAGTTCTGCCGAGCACAGACTCGTTTTCCTGCTGTCTCCTGACTGCCGTCTTCTGTCTCCTGTATGACGATGAAAACCTCGCGCCCCATCACTGCCAGGTCATACGCTCCGGCGACAGCAGGCGGGCGCGGCACTGCTCACCGCTCACTGCTCACTGCTCACTATAACGGTGCTGTTCGTCTGACTTCGCTCCTTACTCTTTGCGCTTTGCTGGCGGCTCTTTGCGTTCTGCCATTCATCACGAGTACGCGGGCCGCTGACTCATCGTTTATCGATTGTCACGCATCACTGGGCTGGATCAGTGATCGAGCCTGGATGCACGGGCCACGCTCTTCGCCCTCTGCTCTTAACGCTTTGCTCGCTGCCCGCACATTGAGGCCGACCGCATTTGTAGTGCCGCTGACTGGAGGTGGCAGTATCACTGCATTGGGTTCGCCTCTGACAGAGAACTTCGACGGTCTTTCTTCAACTGTTGGGACGGGCGTAGCTTGGACGGACAATTCCACGATATCCGGTGCTTATACATCCCAAACGACTTACAATGTTGCGACGGGAAGCTCAACTACCGGTGCGATGTATAGTTTCGGAGTTGCGGGAGCTAATCCGGTTACAGATCGTGCTCTAGGGGCCATTAATTCAAATACTACAGGAGACATTTTTTACGGTTTCAAGCTGACGAACAATACTGGTGCCAACATCGGTGCGCTCGTAGTCAGCTACACTGGCGAGCAATGGCGCGATGCTGGAAACAACCCTGCGGTCGCCCAAACGATCAACTTTGGTTATCAAGTAGCAACCGCGGGCGTTGTTACCGATGCAAACGTACCCACCACGGGTTGGACCGGTGTAAATGTTCTCAACTTCACGAGCCCAAAGTTCACTACGACAGCTGGCCTGCTGGATGGCAACACGGCCGCCAATCGAACGGCAGTCTCAAGCACTATCGTGTTTCCAACACCGGTGGCGAATGGCCAGGAAATTTGGATTCGTTGGCAAGACCCAAATGATGCAAATAGTGATCATGGTTTAGCGATCGATGACCTCAGCATTACCGCGCTGGCTCTTGCTCCAAACACCATCAGCGGCCAGGTCCTCACACCGGGCGGCCTCGCCGGAATCGGTTCGGGACGAACGGTTACGCTGCTGCAAAACGGAACTGCCGCCGGCAGCGGCACAACTGATGTCTCGGGCAATTATTCAATCTCTGGTGTGACGCTGGCGAGCGGCGACAAGCTGGCCGTCTTCATCGATAACGCTGCTGAGTTCGGCGCGACGGTTACGCTCTCCGGCACGTCGGACATTACTACTCTCAATATCTGGCAGAACTCGCTGATTGTCAGGACTGCGTCAGGCACAATTACTAACGCGAACCTAAAGAGCGCGCAAGGCGGAAGTCCTGATGCGGATCTGACGGCCATCTACACGGTGGATGGGAGCAACAACCTGACCACACCAGCAGGGGTAAGCTTACAAATCTGGAGCAGTAGTAGCTATGCGCCGGGCGCGAACATCAATGACGGCGGCGACTGGACCAACAACGGCACGTTCACTGCGGGAGCATCCACGGTCAAGCTCAACAGCAGTGCGGGTAATCAAGCCATCGGCGGAAACTTTGATTCGTTCTTCAGCTCACTGACGATTGATAACGTCCCGGTCAATCCCACGCCGAGTACGAACAACGTCATCACGCTTAAGGTGAATACGCACGTCACCAGCGCGCTAAACGTTACTCATGGCGTCTTTAACCAGGGCGCGAGCGCTTCAGACGATTTCACCTTGACCACGAACACCGTCACCGTTGGCTCGGGGGCGACGTGGCAGAACCTGGGTAAGGGTGACCTGACGTTGTCGGGTAATGTTTCGAACGCAGGCACGATCACTTTCAACGCCAACGGCACGCCGTGTGGTGACGCTCCGAATAACGACGACATCCTGATTCGCTCTTCAGACAGCGGAAGTCCAACTCCGACGCAGCGCATTTGGTCAGGCACGGGAACCTTCTCAATGACTGACGTGAACGTCAAAGATCAGAAGGTGCCGGGTCTTCCAAATCCTCCGCTCTCCATTCTGGTTAATAGCGGCACCAACGCCGGCAATAACAATGGCTGGACTTTCGTCGATCAGTGCACGTCGGGGACCTACACCTGGATCGGCGGCACAGTGGGCGCGGCGACGGACTGGACTATTGCCACCAACTGGAATCCGACGCGGGTGAATACGGCGAATGGCGACATACTAATCTTTGATTACGACTCGACACCTTCACCAACCGTCACCAATGTGCCCGCGCAACAGATCGCCGCGCTGCATTTAACGAACAGCGACCCGGTTAATCGACTGCTCAGCTTGACGTTGAGTGCGGGCGCGGATGGAAACCTGCTCTCGCTGGCCGGTGGGACCGGTGAGCTGTCGGTTCCGGCCGGAACGCTCCTCACGCTGGGCGGCAGCAACGCGCTGAAGATCCAGGTAGCCGACTCGAACCAGGGTTCTGTCGGCGGACAGATTATTTTGCAGGGCGGACCGCACCGCATTCTTGGAGCGGAAGGATCCCCCGATTCGGCGTCAATTAAGTTCACCAGCGGTTCAATTTTTACCACGGGCGCAGGTTTTACCGGCAATCCGTTTGGCGATGGCTCGGCAGGTAACGGAGCAGATCGCTCGATTGAATTTCAGAGTGGATCGGAAGCCGATTTCAACGCCGGCGGCGATCCATTCGGCACGGCGGCAAGCCCGGTGGTGCTGTTTGATTCCGGCAGCAAACAAAAGTTCTTTGCGACAAGTGCTCTTTCGTACAATGGACGCACGTATGGCAACCTGATTCTCGACGGCAATCAAACCTACGATGGCGGCGCGGCCACGAACCCACTGACGCTTTTCAACAGTTTCACGCTGGTCAACGGCAGTTCTTTTGCTTTATCGAGCGGCAGCGGCGGCGACCTGGTCATCGGCGGTGACTTCAGCGATAACAACACCGATGGCGCCGCGTTCAATCAGCGCGGCCGCACGCTTAAATTCGAGGGCACCAGTCTGGTAGGTGGATTAACTCAGACAATTACGAAGATCGCCGGAAGCCTGGGGAATGTTGAGATCTCCAAGTCCGAAGCGAATGGATTCGTCCAGCTTGGTAACGCGCTGACCATTGACGGAGCGTTGCAGTTCAAGGGCACAGCCTCAGCAATCGACGTGCTTAAGTTTCAGTCCAGGGCCCTGAGCTTGAACGGTACATTTTCTGATAACACCGGATCGGCCTCGAATGGATTTCAAGGCGACAACGGCGCCAGTTTGATCGTCGGGGGCACCGGCAACCTCGGCACTCTGAATTTCCTCAGCAGCGCGCGAGCCCTTGATGCACTGACAATAAATCGAACCAGTTCGGGCTCGATGAGCTTCGGCAATGATATGGCCATTGGAACGAGCCTGACCCTGACCAACGGCGTAGTCGATATGGGTGCCTTCACCTTAACCACGAACGGGAGCGTCGCGCGCACTAACGGCTGGATCATCGGCAACGAGCAACGCTTTTTCTTATGCAACACCATTTGCACGATCCCGTTCGATGTTGGCACCACGAATGGTTACTCACCGGTCAGTGAAGTGTTCCACCCGAACGCCAACACGACCTATCACCAAACGATCAAGGCGACTGAGGGGCCACATCCGTCCATCCCCGGCGCGAATGCGCTGCAACGCTATTGGACATTGAACACGCCAATACCTGGGATCGGTTCAGCGGACATCACCTTCCAGTATCGCGGCAGTGCGTCGCCAACCGGCGACATTGTCGGCACTGAAGCGAACTATAAAGTATTCAAGTACAACGCCGGCTTTACCCAGCCAGCGATCCAATCGATCGATACCGGCGCCCACACGGCGACGGTCACTGGAGTGACATCGTTTTCTGACTGGACGCTGGCGGAAACTACGGCATTCATACCAAAGATAGACGTCCAGGGTAATGGCAATTCAATCGCTGATGGCGATTCGGTGCCCAGCGCCGCTGACGGAACTGATTTCGGCACAGTCAGCGTGGGCAACTCACTAAGCCATACCTTTACGATCCTCAACAGCGGCGGTGTTGCGCTCAACCTGACGGGCACGCCGAAGGTCGCTATCAGTGGCGCGAATGCAGGTGACTTCGTCGTAACCTCGCAGCCCGCCTCACCTGTCGCCGCCTCCGGCAGTACCACTTTTACGGTTCAATTCACGCCTTCGGCTTCCGGCGCGCGGGCGGCTACGATCAGCATTGCCAACGATGATCCGGACGAGAATCCGTATGACTTCGCGATTAGCGGAACCGGAGACGTCTGTCATCCGATCCTGACCGTCAATGACTCGGGAGATGAACCGGATGCCACACCGGGAGACGGAATTTGTGAAACCGCGACCGGCAACAGAGTTTGTAGTCTCCGGGCGGCGATCATGGAATCAAATGAGCTTAGCTCATGTGCGCCCTTGACGATTAACTTTAGTCTGCTGCCGGGTTCCGAGCCGCAACAGATAGCCCTCGAAGGGCCGCTGCCGACGATTAGCCGCAGCGTGACAATTCAGGGTCCGGTGGGCCAGATGGTTTCGGTTGATGGAAACTACAGCTATCGGATCTTTGACGTGGACTCAGGTATTACGGTCAACATCTCGAACCTAATCATTACAAATGGATCAGACGCCAATGACGGTCCCGGGCTGCGCAACAACGGTGGCACGGTGAACATCTCGAACTGCGTCTTTACCGGGAACCAGACGAGTGACGCCAACGGCGCCGCCATCGCTAACGCCTCAGGTACCTTGAATGTCTCGAATAGCACATTCAGCAACAATCTGGCGAGCGACTTTGCTAAAGGCGGCGCGGTCTACGTCAACAGCGGCACGGTCACACTGACCAACGATACGATCAGCGAAAACACAGCGGACGACAATGCCGGCGGCGTCTACAACAACGCCGGCACCGTCGACGTCCGCAACACGATCATTGCGGGCAACTTCTCACCGGGTAACTCTGACGTCCAGGGAACCTTTGTTAGCGAGGGGCATAACATCATCGGCGCCGGCGATGGCGCCACAGGCTTTGTCGACGGCAGTAACGGCGACCATGTCGGCACTGAGGCGAATCCGTTCGATGCGGGTCTCGGTCCGTTCGACGATTACGGGGGAACGACGCTGACCTACGCACTGTTGGCGACAAGTCCGGCGGTTGAGGGCGGCGACAACTGTGTCCTGACTGGATGCAGCACCACGAGCCCGACCATTGCCACCGACCAGCGCAATGTGACCCGGCCGCAGGGCGTGCGAGTAGATATCGGCGCCTACGAAATGGATACCTACGTGGTGAATACCACCGCCGACCACGCTCCGGGCCCTTGTGAGCCGCTGGGCCCGCCGGGTGCGGACTGCACTCTGCGCGAAGCGATCAATGCCGCGAATACGAGCACAAATCCTTCGCAGATCGCCTTCAACATTCCCACTGACGGCAGTGATGCGGGTTGCGTCGGCGGGGGCTGCACGATTGCGCTGGATAGTGGTCAGGGAGCTTTGCCGGCGATTACCCAGTCAGTGCTAATCAACGGCTACACGCAGTCGGGCGCGACGCCGAACACTCAAAATCTTTCAGCGGGTGACGATGCCGCGCTCAAGATCGTCTTGAGCGGATTCGCGAGCCCCGGCCTGATCGGATTGGACTTCTGTCCCGGTTCGACCAATTCAGCGGTCAAGGGCCTGGTTATCAATAACTTCGAGGGTTCGGGAATCCGACTTAAGAACGACGGCCTTAATTTGGTGGCCGGAAACTTCATTGGTACTGATGCAACCGGCATGAACGCAGTCGCAAACGGCAATGGCGTCGCGATGGTGGATGGAATCTTTAACATGATTGGCGGAGAAGATCCGGCGGACCGCAACCTCATCTCCGGTAATACCGGCGATGGTGTTCGAATTTCCGGCTATAACACCGGCATCAACTCAGTTGAAGGCAATTATATCGGCACCAAGAAAGACGGCGATTCGGCGCTGGCGAATAACATCGGTGTGAACATGTTTAAGTTCACCGGCGGTAACACCATCGGCTGCGAAACTGAAAACGGCGACAACGTCATTTCAGGAAATACCATCGCCGGCATTCGCATCAATGAAAGCAACGAGAATACGATCGAGGGCAACCTGATCGGCACTGACAAGGCCGGTGCGCACGCGATCGCGAACGGTCTGGGAGTCGATATCTGCGACGCTTCCGACAATGCGGTTGGCTATTTCGGATTTGGCAGTGTGATTTCCGGGAACACCGGCCCGGGGGTGAGAATCAAAACTACGGCGAACTCAAGTTGCCCGAGCACCGGAAACTTCGTCTACAGCAATAAGATTGGCACCAACGCAGCGGGCACGGACAAGATTCCAAATGACACCGGCATTCTGATTCAGGACTCTTCGGTTAATGACATTGGCAGTGGCGACCCAATGGACAGCAACCTGGTATCCGGGAACAGCAACGAGGGAGTTCGTTTGGAAAACGCCAATCAGACGATAGTCTTTGGCAACTTTATCGGCACGGATGTCACCGGCGCGGCGCCGATTGCAAACGCCGCTGGCGTTGAGATCAGCGGCGGCAGCGCCAATGAAATCGGTTGCACAGTTCCGGGCTCTAATAACGTAATCTCCGGCAATACCGGTGACGGCGTTGAAATCACCGGCTCTGCGAATGGCAATTTCGTACAGAGTAATTTGATTGGCGTCCAGGTCGACGGAACCAGTGCGCGGGCCAATGGAGGAGTAGGCGTCGAAGTCTACACCGGCGCGCATGACAACGTCATCGGCGTCGAACCCCCACGTGTGATCATAATTGGTGAACGCACATCACCCGACGGCGCGCAGGCTAAAGCTCCCGCTGGCACTGCGGCCCAATCTCGCAATGCCGTGACCGGAGGCGGCTGTTCCAAACGGGCCACCGCCAATAACCAGAACACCGAAGCCTTTAAGACGGCGGAACAACTGAAAGCCAGGGGGGCGAAGGCCGTTCAAAACTCTTCCCGGTTCCAAAACCGGGCAGCGCTGAACGGACGGGCAATGAAAGACATCGCCGATTCGGCAACCTCAAAGAAAGCCAAAGCTCCGCGTAATACCGGGGCCAAAGTTCAAGGCATTGCCGGCAAGGGCCTAACTCCCAGCTTCACGTCGATTACCGGCGCCAATGTAATCGCCCACAACGGTAAAGATGGTGTGCGCGTCAGTAGTAACCTTGATTTCAATAACCTGATCAGTCAGAACTCGATCTTTTCGAATGGCGATCTGGGAATAAATCTGGGGCCGGAGGGCGACGGCGTAACGCAGAACAATTTAGCCGGCCATAGCGGACCAAATCATTATCAGAACTTCCCCAAGATCAACTTCGCTAATTCGGACGACCAGAGCATTAAGTTCGACATTGACGGGACTGGCGGTTCTGAGCCGTTCACCATCGAGTTCTTTGTGAACTATGCTTGCGACGGCACGAATGGGGAAGGAAAGACTTTTATCGGGTCAACGACCGTCAGCAGTGGCGACAACCAAACCTATGTGGTGCAGTCGCCATACTCATTTGCCAATGGCCAGGTCATCACGGCTACCGCCACAGATTCCGATAACAACACGTCAGAGTTCTCCGTCTGCTTGACGGCGGGACCGAGTACGCCGACAACACCCAGTGTAACCGTGGCCACGCCGTCGCCGGACACCGTTGCCGAAGATGGTGGGGGCACTCTCGTCTACACCTTCAACCGCACTGACTCTACCGAGGTTATTACTGTCAATTTCTCTACGGGTGGATCCGCCGATCCAACCAATGATTATTCGGTGACTGGCTCCGGCGTGACGTTTAATAGTGCGAATGGCACGGGGACGATTGCCTTTGCCGCCCAGATATCGAGTGTTGACGTCATTGTTCACCCGACTTCGGACACCAAGCCCGAAGGCGACGAAACCGTCACGCTAACTGTGGCCTCTGGAACCGGCTATAACGTCGGCAGTCCGAGCTCGGCGACTGGAACGATCCAGGACAACGATCCGTGTCCCACAGTGTTTACGGTCACGAGCAACGCGGACACCGACGATGCGGCCAAAGGCGATGGACATTGCGATATTGACGGGAATTTGGGAAATGGCGATCAATGCACCCTGCGTGCTGCTATTGAAGAAGCTAATATCCTAGTGAATTGCGCGGCCACTCCAATAGAAATCGACTTCGCGATCGGATCTTCCACGATCACGCTGACCGGTGGTGAATTATCGATCGAGCACAACGTCAACATCGTCGGACCGGACGTCAACTCCGGCAACTCGATAACCATTGATGCTCATGGCGCAAGCCGCATCTTCCGTATTGGTTCCGACAACACGGTTTCCATTTCAAATCTGAATCTGACTGGCGGCAACGGCACGGGCGGCAGCGGCTCGGGCAACGACGGCGGAGCAATTAAGAATTCGGGAATTCTGACGCTGACCGGCGCGGCCCTCTATGGAAACACGGCGGTGAACGGCGGCGGTATCGCCAGCGTTACCAACAACTCCATCACGCTGATCAATACGACGATCAGCGGTAACACTGCGAGTGGAAACGGCGGTGGTTTCTACAACGACAGCGACACCGGCCCGCCAACAACGCTCACCAACGTCACGATTGCGTATAACCGTTGCGATAGCGACAGCACCCCACCGGGATCGGGCGGCGGCGTTTTCGTCGCGAGCGGCGACGTTCTGTTGCACAACACGATCGTGACCGACAACGTCACCGGCACGAGTCCCAGCACCACCGCCAATGACATCGACGGCAACGTTCTGGCTGCCGGCTCTTACAATGTGCTCGGAACTGTCCCGGTCGGTTTCAACCTGACCAGTAGTGACGGGCACAATAATCAAGTCGGCGTCGCCACCGGTCTGCTAACTTCGCTCAAGAACAACGGCGGACCAACCTTAACGCACGCGTTGCTCTATAACAGTCCCGCCGTCGATGCGGGCGACAACTGCGTCGTTTCTGGTTGCACCGGTAACAGCCCAACCGTCGCGACGGACCAGCGCGGGCGAGATCGAACGCCACTGGTGGACGGAGACAATAACGGCAGCAGCGCAGTGGATATCGGAGCCTATGAGCGCCAGACAACTGAGATTCGCGATGTCGGGACTGGACGTCCGGTGCCGGTGGATATTGTCGATGCGACCGTGACTTTCCCGTGCGTACCCAGTGGCAACTGCTTAGCCGACAGAAATCAGCCGGACGGCGCGCGACGCGAGCGTGACGGAATTCAGAACGGAGACTCACCAATCGTTTCGTTGAAAGAGATTGACCCCAATCCTCCGTCACAACCTGCCCCGCCGACGGGCTTTGTCACCGGCAACAACTCGACGCCCGCGCTGCCGGCATTCGACGTAACGCCGGCTAACGTAAATTATGGAACGCCGGTAACGATCTGCTTCTACCTGCCCTCGATCAATGACCAGGGATTCTTCAATAGCTTGAAGGTGTTCCATAATGAAAGCAACGTCCTGGTCGATCGGACCTCGAGTGTTACTTTTGCGACCAGGCTTGTGTGCGCGCAAGTCAACTCGTTCTCACCCTTTGTCATCGGTCATTCAGTAAGTCCGACCGCAACCAACGGCACAGTCAGCGGGCAGATTCTCGATGACCACGGCGCCCCGGTTGAAGGCGCGGCGGTGCGAGTGAATGGCACGCAGAACCGTCTGACTATCACCGATGCCTCAGGTAACTATCACTTCGACGATGTCGAGACAAACGGCTTGTACGTCGTAACCCCGTCGCGATCCAACTTTACGTTCAGCCCGGTCCAAAGGACCTTCAGTCAACTGGGCGCGCATACTGAAGCCACTTTCACGGGAGCGGCGAGCGCCAATGGTTTGAATCCGCTGGATGCGACTGAATACTTTGTGCGGCAGCAGTATCTCGACTTCCTTGGTCGCGAACCTGACGACGCCGGATTTAACTTCTGGGTCAATAACATTGATTCGTGCGGTGCTGATGGCAACTGCCGCGAAGCCAAACGCGTCGACACTTCGGCAGCGTTCTTCCTTTCGATCGAATTCCAACAGACGGGATATCTGGTCTATCGCGCATACGAATCTGCATACGGCAACCTGGATGGCGCGCCGGTGCCAATGAAGTTGAGCGACTTCAGACCTGATACGCGGGAGATCAGTAACGGAGTCGTCGTGCTCCAGGACGGTTGGCAACAGAAGCTCGAAAGCAACAAGCGCGCCTTCATCGCCGAGTTTGTGCAGCGCCCGCGGTTCGCCAACGCTTATGCAATCAGCATGACGCCGGCACAATTCGTCGACAACCTTTTTGGGAACGCCCACGTCCCTTCCACTGACCCTGATTACGCCGCCGCTCTCACAGAATTTGGCACGGCGTCTGACACGTCTGACCTCGCGGCTCGCGCGCGGGTCTTGCGACGGGTGGCCGAGAACTCGACCCTGACGCGGCAGCAATTCAACCAGGCGTTTGTGCTGATGGAATATTTCGGATACCTGCAACGCGATCCGAACTCGGGCCGGGACGTTGACTTCACGGGTTACAATTTCTGGCTTGAGAAACTCAACCGCTTCAGCGGCAACTTCGAAAATGCCGAAATGGTCAAGGCCTTCCTGTCTTCGGGCGAATATAGGGGACGCTTCCCGCGATAGTTGGCAGCGGCCCCCAGCTTCTTTCAATCTGGCGCAATTCCTTTAGGCATGGACTTCCCGGGAAATCCTTGACACCTCGCAACTTTCTTTGCTAAAAGGCACATCAAGCTTGAAGTAACTATTTGTTTACAACCCGATCGCGGTTTCTTCCGGCCTCGCCATTCCGTTGCCAGTAACCGCGGCCCACAACCAATAGGAGGTCCCGAAAATGAAACACAGACAATCTCTAGTTCTAGTAATAGTCGCGTTGGCCGCATTAGGTCTGGTCCAATTTGCATCCGGTCAAACGGTAAACGACGGCAAACTCGCAAACATGTCGGTTGGCGGCGGTGGCGTCAGGTGGGACACACTTGTCTCGCATAGCGGCGGCACGCTAACGGTCACTGCTCCCGATGGGCGAGTATTCCGTAGAGTCTTTCGCGCTGGGGCATCACCCGAAATCAATCTTAGCGACAAACAGCTCGATGGTTTGCCGGACGGCGTTTACAACTATGAACTGCAACTAACGCCAGTCCTCACAGGCGCGCAGAAAGATGCGATCATGAAGGCGCGCGGCAGCGATGATGATCCTGAAAACGAGCGGGCTGCGCGCAAGCGCCCGTCCGTCCCGGCGATGAGTCAGTCGGGATCGTTCGCAATAGTAAATGGCATGATCGTTGGTCCGGGAGCCGTCGAGGGGCAACGCGCAGCATCTAAGCCGGCGGGACAAGCCACGCAACCCTCGCGTGTTTCCGCAAACACGGTCGAAAGGTTGCGCAATCACCGGTTCTCCCTGCTGAGCGCTCCGGACATTGTCCAGGCAGACGATGTGATCATCCAGGGAAGCCTCTGCGTGGGTCTCGATTGCGTCAACAACGAGAGCTTCGGTTTCGATACGATTCGCCTGAAAGAAAACAACACTAGGATCAAGTTCGACGACACATCCACGTCCGCCGGCTTTCCGAATCATGATTGGCAACTTACGGCGAACGATTCGGCCAGCGGCGGAGCCAACAAATTCTCCATCGAAGACATCACGGCCGCAACAGTGCCCCTCACGGTAACGGGAAGCGCACCAAACAATTCCCTGTTCGTGGCCTCAACCGGAAAGGTTGGCTTCGGCAACTCAGCGCCTGCGCTTAACCTTCACGTGACTGCCACCGACACGCCGGCTATTCGGCAGGAGCAGACCAACGGGGGCGGCTTTACTGCCCAGACCTGGGACATTGGAGCGAATGAGGCCAACTGGTTTGTGCGCGACGTCACCGGCGGTTCACGTCTGCCATTTCGCATTCGACCGGGGGCGCCAACCAGCTCGATCGACATCTCAGCCAGCGGCAACGTCGGCATCGGCACGGCGAGTCCGGGGGTAAAACTGCAAGTAACGGGCACGGGTGGCGAACAATTGCGCGTGACGGGACCAACAAATCCCTTTTTGACCGTCACTGACACCGGTGGAGTCACGGCTTTTCTCCAAGCATCAAGCGGGGCAAATAGCGTGTTATTAGGTTCTTCCACGAACCACTTGGTTTCGTTCCAAACGAATAGCATCGAGAGGATGCAGATTAGCCCGGCCGGCAACGTTGGCATTGGGACGGCACCCGACCAGAAACTGACTGTCAACGGTGATGCCGACAAAATCGGCGGCGGATCGTGGCTAAGTTTTTCAGATGAGCGCCTGAAGAACATCAAAGGTAGCTTTAGCAGTGGACTCAATGCCGTGATGAGGTTGCAGCCAATCCGCTACCAATACAAACCTGACAATGCTCTGGGCCTTAAATCTGAGGGAGACCACATCGGCTTTGGAGCTCAGTCACTGCAGAAAGTCATTCCCGAAGCAGTGACCAGGAATAGCCAGGGTTACCTGATGGTTAATAACGATCCTATCCTCTGGACCATGCTCAATGCGATCAAAGAGCAGCAGAAAGAGATCGAGCAACTGAAGGGTCAAATCCGCAAGTTGCGGGCGGCCCCGCATCACCGGCGGCGATAAGCCTCGTCGGTAGCAAGACTAACCATTAACAATAAGGCGCAAGCAGCAACCGGGACTTCGGATGCTCTTGCGCCTTTCGTCTATTGATAACGCGAATGTTCCTTCGCTTAAGGAGTTCGGCCGCAGCCCAATCAATTCACAAATCTTCTCAACTGTACGCTAATCGCGAATCCAATCGCGATAAAGGTCGCAAGTACGGAAGACAAACCCGCGCTCATCAACGGCAGAGGGACTCCAATTACCGGAAGGAACCCCAGCGCCATTCCCACATTGATAAAGATTTGAAAGATCAGTCCGCCCACGATCGCCATGATTACCAGCATGCCGGTGCGATCCCGCGAACGACGCGCATCGTTAATCAATCGCGTCAGGAGCAATGCGTAAGACGCCAGCAACAGCAGACAACCCAGGAAGCCGGTGGTTTCTGCGGTGACGGCAAAAATAAAGTCGGTGTGCGGCTCAGGTAAAAATTTCAGACTGCTTTGCGAGTATTCGCTGCCATGTGCTCCGGTCAGACCACCCTCGCCGACAGTCACCATTGATTGCCACGTGTGATAACCAAACCCACGCTTGTCGGCATTTTCCGGATCCAGAATCACGTTAATGCGCTCGAGTTTGTATCCGTGCAACAGCCCGGTTTTCACGCCGACTGTATAAGCCAGGGGCGCGCCGGCGATACATGCGACCAGGGCGGCGACGACCATCCACATGCGCACCGAAGACAAGAACAGCACAATGGCGAGCAAAGGCAAATAGGTGATCGACTGACCGACGTCCGGTTCGAGCAAAATCAGCCCCATCGGCAATCCCAGGATCACACAGCCCATGAAAAGTTCTTTCCACGTCAGTAACCCCGTGCGGTGCTTGCCAAAATATTTGGCGAGCATCAGCACCACCGGGATCTTCACGAACTCAGATGGTTGAAATTGACCCGCGATAGGCAGCTTGATCCAACATCGCTGGCCGTTAATCTTCATGCCCACATGAGGAATTAGCACAATTACGAGCAACACCAGGCCGAAAATATAGAGAATCGGCGCCAGCTCAACCAGCCGGCGATAATCACTTAAGGCGATTGCCAGCATCGCCACAATGGCGATGCCCAAACCGATCAGTTGCTTCTGCCAATAGGGCTCCGTCGGTTGCGCGTTGCGAATTTCCCAAGCGCCAAACGAAACGATCGCGATCGCCAGCAGCGCAATCAGCCAATCAAAATCTCGCAGTTTACGTTTTTGCAGAATTGCTACCATGAACTAAAACCGACGGTCGGGGAGATCTAAGCAGTGCCGGGTAAGACCGGGACGCTATCGAATTTTCAAAGCAATATTATTCTCAGGCTTCTCTTTCGCAGTACGCGTTTTGGCGTAGTAGACGTCATAGATCGCCCGAACGGCCGGTGCGCCGAAGCGGGAGCCGAGTCCGGCGTTTTCGATCAAAGCTACAACCGAAATTTCAGGCTTGTAGGCCGGCGCATAGGAAACAAACCACGAATGATCCTTGTGCTCGCTGCCTTCTTTTCCCAGGCTGACTACTTGCGCGGTACCGGTCTTGCCGGCGATGTCGAACCCGACCAGTTTGATTCCAGTTGCGGTGCCCCCTCCGTTCACGACCGCCCACATCGCCTGGACCACCACGTCGCTTTGGTCCGTCGGGATGCCAAGGTTTTTCGGCTCGGCCCGGTCGAAAGTATGGACGGGCCGCGCCGGCCGATAATCGGAACGGGTCGGATCGTTTCCGACGGCAGCGATTTGGTGCACCTCTTTCAATAGGTGCGGCACGTACATTCTCCCCTTCATACCAATCGAGGAGTGCGCGCGCAGTAGAGCGATCGGCGTCAACACGTCTTCGCCCTGTCCGAACGAAGAATAAACCGTGTCGATGTCTTTCCATTCGGGGTCCTTCGGATAAAGCCGGGCTTTCAACTCTCGCGACGGAGTCGTGCTGAGGACTTCATGTGGAAGATCGATGCCGGTGCGCTTATCGAGTTCGAACATATCGACCATCGATTGAATGCCTTCGAGTTTCATCTTAAGCCCCAGGCGATAGAAATAACCGTCGCACGAATGCTCAATTGCGAAGTGCACATTGGGCGAGCCGTGATTGCCGCCCATGCAGCGCGTGAACTTGTTGCCAATCGTAATGCCGCCGCCGCACACCAGATTCGAGTTGTCGATCGTAATCGCTCCCTGTTTCAAGCCGGCGGTGGCCATCAAAGGCTTCCAGGTCGAGCCGGGCGGATACTTGCCCTGGATAGCGCGATTGATAAGCGGGTGATCGGGATCGTTGAGCAGCTTCTGATATTCGGCGCGTCCTTCTTTCGTAGTGATGCGTTGAGAGAAAAGGTTCGGATCGAAGGTCGGCGCGGAAGCCAGCGCCAGGATCTCTCCGTTGTTCGGATCCATCGAGATGATCACTCCGCGGCCTTGCGGTGACTTTCGCAACTGCTCCTCCGCGGCTTTTTGCAAATCGAGATCAATCGTAATCACGATGTCCTGGCCCGATTGCGGTTCGACCCGCTCGACTTCGTTTTGAATGTGCCCGCGGCTGTCTACGATGACTTTGCGATAGCCATCTCGGCCTCGCAAATATTCGTCATAGACGGCTTCCAAACCTTCCTGCCCGATGATGTCTCCTGGTTTGTAACCCTTATCGCGATATTCGGGTTGTTTGAGTTGCTCCGGGCTGATCTCGCCGACATAACCCAGGGCGTGGCACAGCAGTCCATTTTCCGGATAACGACGTTGTGGTGTTTCTTCGATTCGCAACGTGGGAAATTCGAGTTGATGCGCATCAACCCACACCAGGTCCTCCTGGGTTGCCCCGGCTTTGATCAGGATTGATTCGAAGGCCGGCTGCATTTTCACCTGATCAAAGCGCTCGTGCAGAATCTCGGAATCAAGTTGCAGTCCCTCTGCCAGTGGTTGGATTAAAGAATAATCAATGCTCTTGGTAATTTCTCGAGACAGGATGATGCTATATATGGGACGTGAATCGACGAGTTGATTGCCGTTGCGATCAAAGATGGCGCCACGTCGTGCGGGTATCGGCAAGAGACGAATGCGCTGGTTCTCGGCAACCTCCGCATAACGCGCGCCGTTGACGATCTGCAGCAAATAAAGACGCACGCAAAGCACGCCCAGCAGCACCAACACCAGCACCTGGATCAGGCGCAAGCGCACGCGTAGATTTTGTGAATCGTCAACGAATTTCATCTTCTTCTCGCTGCGGCGGACGGCCGGCGCGCGACTCTTCGCCGCACCGTGAATTGGCGGCGCTGTCTGGCTTTACCACTGAAATAGGAATCATACAAGTAAAGCAGAATCGTTCCGGCCACGGTCGTCGCGATCAACTTATACGACAACGACTGCACAAAAGGCATCGGCGGACGCTGTCCAAGTAATCGATGCATACCAACATAGACAAGGTTGTCAATCAGACTGGCGCAGACCAGCACCGGAATGCGGAGCAGAGTCGTGTCAAGCATTACGCGCGAGGCGACAAAGTAAACTGCGTAAGCCGTGATTACTTTTGCAAATCCGCCCGCGCCCAGCAACGCAGGCGGACCACTTATCAAGTCGAGCGCGAGACCGGCGGCCGCCGCAGTAATCAAAGCCAGCAGCGGTTCGCGCTGCAATGCAAAGTACACTACCAGGATCAGCGCAAAGTCTATGAATCCGAGGGGCTGCCATACAGCGCGCAAGGCTGACTGTAGAGCAATGGCCACGATTAGAAATATCGCGACTGTCAGTTGGCGCATGATCGATCAGTAGGCAGTGAGCGGTAAGCAGTGGGCAGCAAAACCAAGCGGGCCGCAGGAAGAATGCGGGCGATTTCCAAAGCAAACGATTGAAGGTATTTACTGCTCACCGCTCACTTCCTGCGCCTACCGCTCATTGCCTACTGCTTACTGGTTTTCTTTTCCACGTTGGGGAGAGTTTGTTCGGGTTCGGCGCGCTGAGGCGCACGATACGTGAGGACGGCAACTTCTTTCACTCGTTCTAATCCGGCGCCTGGTCGAATGTGAATCACTAATGCCTGGGTAGCCGAACCGGGTCGCACTTCGATCACTTCGCCAACATTGTAACCTGCCGGATAGATACCGTCCTGTCCGGTCGTTACCACGGTATCGCCAGTCTGTACTTTTTCCAGCCCGGACACGTAACGCATTTCCAACAAGCCGACCTCGCCCATGCCTTTTACGGATCCCATCGCAGTCGACTGATTCAGTTGCCCGACGACCGCGCCGGCGCCAGAGCGTTCATCAGTCACCAGCATGACTTGCGAACTCAACGGACTGGTCGATACAACTCTGCCAACGATTCCGCCCGTGGTAACGACCGGCATATTCACTTCAACGCCTGCCCATCGTCCCTTATCAATTGTTAGACCGTCGAACCACATCGAAGGGTCGCGCGCGATCACCCGCGCCGCGATCGATTTGTACTGGCTCGTTTCCGCCAACTTCAACAGTTGCTCAAGCCGGCCGGCCTCTGCCGCGCGTTCGCGAGTTTCGCGCAGCTCGGTTTGCATGTCCGCAACCTGTTTTCGCAGTTGTTCGTTTTCAGTAGAAGCCCGCCGCAGCTCGCCAATGTTCCCAAAGAGCCCCCCAAACCAGTTCGCACTGCCAGAGGTTCCACGTTGCAAGGGGTACATCACCATTTGCGCAATCGAACGAATCTTTCGCTGTTTGGTGTCTGCGTCGCGGGCGTCATAGGTCATCAGACCAAAATTAAGAGCGAGCAACGCAAACAACCACCACGGTGCACGCTGGCGAATTTCTCTTTGGGTGCGAATTGCAGCCATCGTAAACCAAAGGTCAGAGATCGGATATCAGATGTCAGCGTTAGATGTAGAGCTTGCCGCTACCGACTTCTGATCGCTGACTTCTGACCTCCGCTCTTAGGTTCCCGTCGTCAAACTATTGTCCCACTTCACGCGTTTCAACAAATCGAAATCTGAAAGCATCTTGCCAGTGCCCAGCACTACCGACGCGAGCGGGTCTTCAGCCAGAGAAACAGGCAGACCTGTTTCGATCGACAGACGTTTGTCCAGGTTCTTCAGTAAGGCGCCGCCCCCCGTCAAGACAATTCCGCGCTCAACGATGTCGGCGGAGAGCTCGGGCGGAGTTCGCTCAAGCGCAACGCGCACTGCGTTAATAATCGTCGACACTGAATCGGCGAGCGCTTCGCGAATCTCTTCATCCGAGATCGTGATCGTCTTGGGGATTCCTTCGATCAAATTGCGGCCGCGCACCTCAAAAGAGAGCTCTTCATCCAAAGGAAATGCCGAACCCAATTCGATCTTGATCGCTTCCGCGGTGCGCTCACCGATCAGCAGATTGTATTTTCGTTTGATGTATTGCGTGATCGCTTCGTCCATTTCGTTGCCGGCGACGCGTACGGAACGCGAATAGACAATACCGCTTAAACTGATCACGGCGATGTCGGTCGTGCCGCCGCCGATGTCTACCACCATGTTGCCGTGCGGCTCGGTGATCGGAAGTCCGGCGCCAATCGCGGCGGCCATTGCTTCTTCAACCAGGTAAACCTCGGATGCTTTGGCCCGATAGGCGGAGTCCTCGACCGCGCGCCGCTCGACCTGCGTAATCTCAGACGGAATTCCGATCACTACGCGCGGGCTGACCCAGGTCTTCCCGTTGTGAGCTTTGCGTATGAAGTGCTGCAACATTTTTTCAGTCACTTCAAAGTTTGCAATCACGCCGTCCTTCATCGGACGAATCGCGACGATGTTCCCGGGCGTACGGCCCAACATCTCTTTGGCATCGCGGCCGACTGCCTCGACGGCGTTGGTCACCTTGTTGATGGCGACGATTGACGGTTCCGAAACTACTATGCCCCGGCCTTTGGCATAGACGAGTGTATTGGCGGTTCCGAGGTCGATAGCTAGATCGCTCGAAAATAGACTAAAGATAGATTTTAAAGCCATTTGTAATCGATTTCCCTGACGGAAAAATGAGTTGTCTGAAGAGGTGAGCGGCTAATCTGAGTGCGGCTGGACGCCGCGACGGGCGCAAGCGACCTGGCAAATTAATCAAACGACTCACCGGAGCAGAACCGAACGGACAAAGATACAACGATTCGTTTCCGAACGCTATCACGAAATTAACCTCTCGTCGGGAATTCTTTGAAATTGTTTGCCGCCCTGTGTCGGGTCGCGCAACTCATCGCCAGATTGTTCCCCTTCGGGCTCTACGGCAAGCCGGACACAATTCTTGTTTGCCGCCTTGGCAGCGTACATCGCCTGATCCGCGGACGAGACGAGTTGATGCGGCGACAGCGCGTTCTCAGGAAAGACGGCCACGCCGATGCTGGCCGTCAAAGAGATGAGCAAACGACGTCCGCCCGTAAAGCGATGCCCTTCTATTTTCTCGCGGATCCGGTGGGCCACCGCTGCGGCATCTGCGGAACCAGCTTCGGGCAAAATCACAACGAACTCGTCACCGCCGTATCGAACTACGCAATCAGTGTCGCGGACTGAGGGCAGTACCAACGCCGCCACCTCCATCAAACAATGCGACCCCACCAGATGTCCGTGCCTGTCGTTCACCCGCTTGAAATCATCCAGATCAAGAAACAGCGCCGCCACCCTCGTGTGATATCGCCGGGCACGCTTGATCTCGTTCACCAGGAACTGCCGAAGATAGCGGGCATTATGAAGTCGCGTGAGCTCGTCCGTTGACGATAAACGTTCAGCCTCGGCGATGCGAACCGAATTAGACAGCGCCATGGCGATCGCGGGCGCAACTGTATTCAATAAAGCGAGCTCGGCCCGTGAGAATATTCGCGAATTTGGAGCGCAGCGTAATCCTTCCAGAACGCCAATAACTCGATCACCGTTGATTATCGGCACGGCGACGATCTTATTTCCTTTTTCGGACCGCTTAACTGCCATCATTTTCGTGACAGCTTCTTGCGCGGTTCGGCCGGCAACGGCCGTCACCGAAACCGCACTCTCAAGTAGCTCCCGCTCCCATTCGTGATCGAACGACCAGGAATGGCCGCGTGAGAACTCTCTCGCGATTACGGATCCCAAACTCACCCTGTCAGATCGATTCTCTCGCGCCAGATAGATGGCCCAACGGTCCGCGCTGATTAATCGGCCCAAGCCACTAACGGCAAACGACGCGGCCTCGTCCTCGCACGTCGCACGATGAAGCGAAGCAACCAGAGTGAACGCCCCGCGCAACTGTTGCTTATGCAGTGACGCGGGAAGCGCAAAAGGAGCTTGCGCAGGCAAGTGTTTGAATGGTCGAGATAAATCAAGCGACTCTGAACTCTCTTCAACTTCACGTAACAATGCGGGCAATTGCGCTGCACTGTCGGCGATGGCGTCAAAGTCAGAGCAGGCAACAGTCTGGCCCAACTTGTTCCATCGATGAGCAGTATTGAGACACGCGATTAGCGGGACCGCCGGCCATAAACAGCGCGCATTGTGAATCACCTGACCAAGACTCTCGCTCGAAACAAGCAGCGGGACTTCATACACGACAGCCACGACCGTCGCCGGATCGTTATTGGCCGACTGCTGATCACGCGCGGAAGCATTTAGCCGGCCCGTTTGGACCGCTATTCCTGCATCGTGAAGAATCGATATTAATTCAGTCGAGACCCCAGCGTTTTCATCTGAGATCGCTACAACGCTTTTCTTCATCCGGCACTTCGTCCTTCACTTACTTTTGAGGATTTCGGTGGCCGGGGCGTGCCTTCGTTTACTTCTCTGGTTCGCAGTCTAGCTGGTCCTGGTGAGTGCGATCCGGTAATTGCTTGTATTGCCTTGTGAGTCCGATGCCTGCACGGTGACTTCGTGCACGCCGCCGGGCGCGGTGATTTGTACTTGAAAACTTCCGTCCGCTGACGACAACGTTTCGCGTCCTGAGACGCGTATAGCCACACCTGGCGAAGTCGTGCCGCGAATCAAGTAGATATTCCCGCCCAAAAATACGGCCGTTAGATTTGATACTGAAACGGCGGAGACATTTGCGCCTGATGAGGTAACAAAGAACTTTAGCGGTTCACTCCAATCACTCGTTTGCCCCGAAGTGGCCGTGCCTCTGATTCTCCAGAAGTACGAACCCGACCGCAGATCGGTCGCATCGAATCGCGTCACCGCTAACCGATCACGTTCAATTACTTTTCCTTCCGGAACAAAGAAAGGAGAAGTCGCCACTTCGACTCGATAAAAGGCGGCGTCTCCTGATTGTGGCTTCTGCCAACGCAGCGCCACAGTCGCTGAACCATTGGTGCTGGCCGTCACTTTCGCCATGTCACGAGGTTCCAATGGCTGCGGAACATCCAGTAGTCTTTGCGGCTTTGAAATCGTTCCCGCCTGATTAACTGAAACGTATTCGCCGCCTTGCAGTGACAATCGTTCACCTAAGCGGTTCGCGCTCTGCACGGCGCCGCTGTTCACGCGTATCTCTTCAGTGCCTTCAGGAGCAACGCCAAAACTCGCCGCGGTCTGGCCCGCGATCTGATTCTGAGTCTTCGGCGTTTCGATCACACTTTTATTGTCTTCACTTTGCTCGGACGTGCGCACCAGCATTTGGCCGCTATCGACTACGACGTGAACGTTTGAACGCTTGCCGTTATCGGCGCTTTCATTATCACGAATAATGATCGTGCTGTTGGGACGCACGACGACAGTTGAACCGTCAGCCATGCCGATGCGCGCGCGGCCATCGGCTTGAGTTTGGACCGTATCGCCGGGATAGAGCTGAATGTCGTTGTTGGCGACGATTACTTGTCTGGTCGCCGAACGAATCACGCGCACGTCGCCTTCGAAAGACATAAAGCGAGCACCCGCCAGCGCATCGGATTTCAGCGCCACGTTTCTTAGAGGATTGCCGTACTTCCAAACATACAAGGCGCCGCCTGCGGCCATTGCGCACAGGACAAACATCAGCACCGCGACATAAACTGCGCGCTTCTGAATTACCCACCAGTCAAGTTCGAAGTGGCTGACTCTGGTTGCTGCCATGTCTTATTAGGAACGTGAGATTGGGTGCCGGGGAAGACTAACAACGCCAAACACAGATTAACACAGAGGTTCGGGTACTTCAATACTCGATTCTATCGGGATTTTCGCTAAATCTATCTGAGATAGACCGGATTGGAGATTATCCAGGGCTTGCCAAGCGCCGGTGCGGGAAGATTATCAAGATAGATCTCAACCCTGTAAACACCGGGTCCAGTCGCGAGGAATTGGGCATTTGTTCCTTGCCTTTGGTCAACGATGTTTCCGTTTTTGATCATGACGATGCGCGCGGCCAGGGGAACCTGCACGTCTAATTCTGAGTTCGTGGTTGACGCAATTTCATCGCCCATGATCATATCCGAATTCTTCACACCGAAAGTGAAACCGGCGGCTTCTCCGAACAAATCGAACGAGATGTAACAGTGACCCTGAGACAACGCCTGCAGAACTGATTCGCGCGTGAGGCCATTTCCCTTCTTGATCAGGACGTGGGTACGGACGGTGCGAAAGCTTCTTTCATACGGATCGAGTTTCACGCCAATCAATTGCTTGCCGGAATCATCATTGAGGCTCACGCCAACATTTGAGTGCGCGTCGTTACCGGCCGTCGCTACCAGTTTGCGATTCGTATTAAGCATCGCAGTGTCCCATCGTCTTAGATTGTCATCCGGTCGCTGAAAGAAGTTCGCGAACATTAGGTCCGCATAGCTCCGATAGGACCACAGACCATCAAAGAACAGGACGATGGGCCTGATCTGACGCGCGTTCGTAAACAAGTTGTAGACTTCGACGCCATCAACCGCGGACGATTTCCAGGTGTCTGAGTCAGAAGGATAAGCTGCGAGCGTCAGTCCGCCATTCAACTTTTGCTGTTCGATAATTTGTTGCGTTGATTGAAGGTTTATTGACGCGGCGTTCGAAGTCCCCGGAATCAGCAGCAGGCGGTCACCGTTCGCACTCGCTACTTCATTACCATTTATGAACAGCACACCAGCGTGAGTTCCGGTCAGCGTCATTGCGAACGTGTCGAACTCCGCCTGCGGATGCTCAGTCATGATCACAAAATCAAGCTGGTTGGCTTTCGCGGCCGCGATCAATTCCGCGAACGTCCCGGTGCTGTGCCCGCCCAAAAAAGAGTGAACATGGATGACGCCATTGTAATCGATGTATTCATTCTCAGGTGAGGGAGGAACCCGCTGCGCGGCAAGTTGCTGAATTGTGTTGCGCAGACGACGCAGACAATAGCGGCGGTAAGCAAACGGGACCTGGGACAAGATAACGAGCCCCAAAATCACGATCAGAATCTTGCGCTTCATATTGGAGCGCAGGCATCTTGCCTGCAGTTCGCGAGCATCCGCTCGCGGTTTTGTCGGCCTACTAAGACCCGGCAGGATGCCGGGGAACCGCAGGCAAGATGCCTGCGCTCCCACTAATCTTCGAAATCGACCTTCGCCATCGTCTCAACGATTTGGCGCCCGAGTTCGACGACTTTCACATGTTGAGGATGCACGGTGTAGGCGTCCAAGACCGAGCGATCCCGGAATTGGGCCCACAATCCAATGTCATACGAATTTGGTGCGCGGAGAAAGTCGAAACCCACTGTCAGGCTTTCGATGCCGGGTACGATATCTCTGAGCGCGCGCAGTTGCGCCTGGTGATCTTCACGGACGGCTTGCGGAGTGTCTGCACGATATTTCCAAACAACAATATGAGTGACCATAAGATTCTCGCTGATGAAGTTCAGTTTAGACGCCGTACTTGTGCGGCGCTAATCATTCGGCGGACAAGTCCGCCGTCTAAAAAAGCACACAGCATCACTTCAAATACTTATCAAACCAATCCAGCGTCCTCTCGAGCGCATCCACGCGATGCTTCGGCTCGCGAAAGCCGTGGCCCTCGCGCGGATATCGCACGAACACAGTGTCAACACCTCGCCGTCTCAGGGCCATGTACATCTCCTCGGCCTGTGTGATGTGAACGTCGTTGTCCTGTTCGCCATGAATGAACATCGTTGGTGTTTGCGCCTGCCGCGCGTAGCGAAGTGGCGACCACTGCCAAAGCGCGTCGTAATTGTCCCACGGAAAGCCGCCAAACTCCGCGTGCATCAAATCCTGATAAAGCGACGTCGAATAAAAACTGATCAGGTTGCTGACGCTCGCGACCGAAACAGCAGCCTTAAAGCGCGGTGTCTGGGTGATGATCCAGTTCGTCATGAAACCGCCGTAACTTCCACCGGTAACGCCCATGCGATTCTGATCGATCCATGAATATCGTCGCAGGGCCTCATCGACTCCGGCCATCAGGTCACGATAATCGCCGCCGCCCCATTCGTTGATTGTGCCGTCCGCGAACTTTTGACCATAGCCGCTCGAGCCGCGGGGATTCAGGTAGAGTACCGCGTAACCGCGCGCAGCATATACCTGAAACGATGAGTTGAAAGCATATCCGTACATTCCATGTGGGCCGCCGTGGATGCTGAGGACCAGCGGATACTTTCGATCCTCGCGCCAACCGACAGGCTTCATTAGCCAGGCCTGAGTTTCAGTTCCGTCTAAGGCCTTGAAGCGAAACTCCTCCGTTTCAACGAAGCCAGCGCCGCGCCGAAAGTTATCGTTGTGATTTGAGACGCGCGTGAGCATATTCCCCCGGCCTACCCAGACTTCGCCCGGATGAGTGGGATCGCTGATGATGCTGGCGATTGATGCCATGTGAATAGGATACCGGTTTGGGCCCGCCTCTAATTCCCCAAAGTACAACTGATCTGAAATGCTAAAGCTCGTCACCTGAATTCGCTGATCGAGGATTGTAGGCGCCGTGGAATCAAGCGAGCCTTTGAATTCACTCGGGGTACTCCTGATTTCATCGATAGCGCCGAAGACCGGCACTACCTTGTCGTTGGTTAAATCGGCCGCAAAGACGAGAGTCTGGCCATGATCGTTCGCCAAAAAAAAGACGGCCCGGCTGTCAGACTGCCAGCGTGGATTGCGCGCGCGCCGATCTTGCGAAGCCGTGAGCTCACGACGAGTGTCACCACTCGCTGATGTGATCCAAACGTGCGTGTCTTCCGCCACGCTATCGATTGTCGTCACATCACGCTTGGTCGCTGTATAAGCAATCCATTTTCCGTCGGGTGACCAGGTGGGCTCGTACTCGCAACCCGCCGTCGCCGTAATCTGCCGAGTCTGACCCTGCAGGTTCACCGCAAAAATATCTGAGTTGTTGTTCGCATCAGGATCCGCTTCGTGATTCGAGAGAAATGCGATTTCGTCGCCCCGGGGACTAAAGCTCAACGCGTGATCATAGAACAGACCTGACGTAAGTTGCCGCGGCTGTGGCGCATCAACATCCGTGAGCCAGACGTGCGTGCGTAAACGATCTGAAAGTGAAGTACGTGACTTGTACTGGATGCGTTCAATCACGCGCGGATCGTCGTCCTTATCAGTCTGTTCTTCACTCGCCGAAACATACGCGATCATCCGGGAGTCAGGCGACCATGCGAAAGGCTCTCCAGCATAGGTTATGAAAAAATTTGTTTCGCGTATTGCGGTGATAAAGCGAGGCACCGCTCGCGTTGGTCCGGTGATCCAAATGCCACGTTGTCCGTCGCGAGTGGCCAGGAACGCAATGTTCTTACCATCCGGTGACCAGCGCGGATTGCTGGCGTTCCATGCCGGCGGCAGCAGCGGCCGACCCAGGTAGCGCAACGTCTCCCAGTTGCGGCGTTGTTCTGGTTGACGGGCTGTCGGCGGCACCGATGACGAACGCTCACCAACGCGCACGATCCATAAAGTGCTGATCGTTTGATCGCCCTCGACTGACGATACCGAATAAACGATCCACTCGCCGGTCGGCGAAATCTGAGCGTCACTGACAGTTGCGACGCGCAGAATGTCTGCCGGGCTGAAACGCCTGGGCTGACCCTGAACGGTTGTGAGAATTAATGAGAAAGTGAACAGAAGCGCGGTTAGCAGCGGGTTCCACTTTGACTTCATCGGGTAATGAAAAAGCATGTAGGCCAGGTAATCGCGGCACAGCCGCTCGGGAAATACGAACAATTCACGAAAGTTTTTTCAACTGAACATTCAACAGGTCCCACGCTTCCTTCACGTGCTTTTCAGTCGTGCGAATGTTTCCGATGGAAAGCCTGAGCGTGAGCTGGTCGTTCAATTTTGTGTGCGACAGAAATGCTTTTCCAGTCGCATTTACACCGTGCATGATCGCTTCGTTAAGAGCGTCCAATCTTTTTCCACGAATGTCTTCAGCCTCGGCATCAATCGCGGGACAAGCGCGAAAACAAACCAGCGCGAACGGCGTCGGCGCCATGATTTCCCAATCGTCCGCGGCCGTGACCCAAGAAGCAAATAGTTGCGCCAGGCGGCAATGCTCGCGGATTCGTGCCGCCAAACCTTCATGACCAAAGTAACGAATGATCATCCAAAGCTTCAGCGCACGAAAGCGGCGGCCGAGCTGGACGCCGTAATCAGATCCGCTGCGAACTTTTTCCTGTTCCGGCGTGCGCAGATATTCAGGCACCAATGAAAAGGCGCGGCGCAGCAAATCGAGCTGACGGCAATACAGAACCGATAGATCGAATGGAGTGAAGAGCCACTTATGCGGATTCAGCACGAGTGAATCAGCACGCGCGCAACCGTCGAGAATGTGACGCATCTCCGGAACGACCGCGGCTGACCCGCCATAAGCCGCATCAACGTGCAGCCAAAGTTTGTGCTGCTCGCATATCTCGGCGATCGCCTGAACGGGATCGATGCTGGAAGTTGAAGTGGTGCCGACTGTGGCGACCACGCAGAATGGCAGGATGCCGTTGCGCTTGTCCTCATCGATTGCGTCCGCCAGAGCTTTCACATCCATGCGAAATTCACCATCAGCAGGAATCTTTCGCAGCGATCGCTGGCCCAGGCCGAGGGTGATAATCCCTTTGTCGATCGAAGAGTGTGCCTGCTCAGAAGCATAAACCCTTAGCAGCGGCAGATCTTTTCTTCCACTCATACCTTCCTCGCGAATCCGCATCTCGACGCTTTCGCGCGCCGCGGCGATCGCGTGCATGCTGGAAACTGAGGCGGTGTCATAGATGAAACCGCTCAGGCCTGCATCAAGACCCATCATCTGGCGCAGCCAATCCAACGCGACTTCTTCCAGTTCAGTTGAAGCGGGAGACGTCCGCCACAACATCGACTTGACGTCGAAGGCTGCGCTCAGCAGTTCACCAAAAATTCCCGGTGCGGAAGTTGACGTGGCGAAATAAGCGAAAAACGAAGGATGGCTCCAATGTGTTAGAGCGGGAACAATCAAACGATCGATGTCAGCGAGAATCGTTTGCATCGACTCGCCCTGTTCAGGCGGGGAGGATGGCAATTGCGCTTTGAGATCGCCCGGCTCAATCTGAGCGAGCACCGGCAACTCTTCGATATGTTCGAAGTAATTCGCGATCCAATCGATTATTTCATAACCATAGCGCCGGAATTCTTCGGCGGACATGTCGCCGAGGAATGGCGCACTCAGCCCTTCAGTTGTGCTTGTTTCGTTCACGAGGAAATCAGAGAGATCCCGTACTTCTATCTCAGAACTCAAAATCCCAAGGGCTGCAACGGTCGTGGAGCCGTGCCTTCAAAGAACCAACTCGCACCGACCCGCAGCCGATGATGCCAGGTCGGCAGACGCGCGGTGTACATCGCGAAGCGCGCCTGTCGCGCCAGTGGGCCACCCATTACTTTGCCTGCTGACAGGACAGCGGCATGTTCGGTTCCCAGGCTGACCGCCTCTCCCAGCTCCACGAAATGTTTGGATTTCAGCTCCTCACCTTCGATAAGCGCGCGCACGTTTCGCGCACAGAGATGCGCCTCCTGTAGCGCCAACTGCGCTGTGCCGGCGAGCGTCGGTGCCACATTACGATAAAACGCAACGTCGCCCAGCGCAAAAATGTTGGGACGGCCGCGCACCTGCAATGTTGGTTCGACGACAATCAAGCCGCGACGATCTCTTTCGACGGCGAGCGAATCAGTCAATGGATTGGTCTGCACGCCGGCGACCCAAACTACGCCGGCCGTTTTTATTTCCAGACGTTCGTTCTTGTGTTCAAGCGTGATTCCGTTCTTAGTCACGCGTACGACGCGAGTCTCCGTATGGACTTCGACGCGTTCATTCTCCAGGGCGTCTTCGACGAATTTGCGAATTTCTTCTCCCATTCCGGGCACGAGTCGATCGGCCATTTCAATAATCACAACGCGCGGCTCGCCGCGCAGAGCCCGTCGCTTAACCGCGTCGCGCAACAGCGCGGCCATCTTGGTCGATAGTTCAACGCCGCTGGCGCCGCCACCCACAACCGCGAAAGTGAGCGCGCTGCGCGTGTCCTGCGGAGCCGCGTCAGGCTGTACATGATCGAGCGCCTCTGTCATTAGGCCTCGCAAATGATTCGCATCGTCCAGCGTGCGAAACGGCAAAGTGAATTTCTCAGCCCCTTCGACTCTGGCGTAGTTCGTTATCGCGCCGGGCGAAAAAACCAGAACGTCGTACGCCAACTCTTTCTGATCCGCCAGACTGACAGTCTGGGCATCAAGATCGATGCCGGTCACGGTGCCACGGATGAACCTCGCTCGATTGTCCAGCAGTTCCTGGCAGTCGGGCGCGATGTGCCAGGCCTCGACCTCACCGCTCAGGTACTCATAGAGCATCGGACGGAAAAGAAAGTGGTCCTCTTCATTAATGAGCGTGAGATCGCCTGTGCCGGCGAGATCGAGTGCAGTAAACAGACCCCCAAAACCGCCGCCAATGATAAGAATCTTCGACTGGTCTTTGCCCATTTTTGACCTCGCAAACGGTAATAACGCGCAGATGTTAGCAGACAAACTTTTCACGTGCACGGTGAACCAGCGTTGCAAATGAATGGATCCTATTTGTCTGAATTCGTTAGCGCCTTGATAAGAATTTTTACTTGATTGGCCTGCTAGTATTGCTTAGTGCGACCGACACAACTGATATTGCAAACCGACGGCGAGGTTATTATGATGCCAAGCATGTCGCGCCACGCAGGACAAGCAGTCGCACTCGCGCCCCAAGTGGTGCCACCAAACGGTGACTCACTCTACAAACCTATTAGCAGTGTATGGGAGGGAAGTGACGGCGAGTTGATTGAAGCGATGCTCAACTTCTACCCGACGATCGCGCCAACGCCGATTTTAGATGCCACTTACAATGCCGGCCGATTTTGGAAGGGATCTAAGAGACGAGTCACTTCAATGGATATTGATCCACAATATAACCCTGACATCATATGCGATAACCGCGAGATGAAGGGAGTTAAGGCCAATCGGTTTGGTGTTGTGGTTTACGATCCCCCCCACGTTGGACCGCAAGGCAGAGACAAAAGTAGAAAGCGATTTGATGTGGACTTCGGAGCTACGATTGAGTGTGGCAAAGAACATGATTGGAATCTCAGTTATCTCTATCCGCCATTCTTAAAAGAAGCGAAGCGAGTTCTGAAACCTGACGGGTTGCTACTTGCCAAGATTACTGACATGGTGAACAACCACAAGTCGAAGTGGCCGCACGTCGATTTTATCCGAATGGCAGAAGAGGTCGGATTTACCGTCTGCGATCTAATCGTGAAAGTTCGCGTCGGACCGATGCAATCAAACAAATGGAAAGTGGCCCATCACGCACGGAAGCGTCACTGCTTCTGGATTGTGTGTCGCAATGGTAAAGAATGCGAGCGTGAGACCAAGATTACTTCGGCGGATAGCGTTCGTTCCACAAACTAATCCGATGAGTACCTGGGCGTCCTATCCCCGGCGTCTTACTACCAAATCCACTCCCATTCCATTCGGGTTCGTAATGAACCATTAGAGCAAACTCAGCCGCGAACACCCACCATTCACTATCGAACGTCAAGTAACGACACTCCATTTCTTCGACGCTAATATTCTGACGACGAGAAATTTTGGCACGATGTTCATTAAGGCGTTCACGTAGCGTGCGCCCGCTTTTGGTCATCTCTTTGGTCGCCTTGCCGATATAGACGAGATTGCCTTTGTGATAAAGGGCATAGATTCCGCTTTGCTGCGGGCCCACACTTTTAGCTAGAGGAAGAAGCGGACTGGACTCTAGCTTTTTGACAACCTGATCGCGGATGCCGCGATCCAAATCGAAATCAAAGTGATGAGGACCGTCGTGAGTTTCGGCGGTTCGAAAGCCGATTGGCTCTGACGCTTGTTTGCTGCCTCGCTTAGCCAAACGTTCTAGTCCCTCTGATCTTGTCTTTCTTGGGCGGTTTTGTGGAAGCCCGTACTTGCACAAGCTTGTAATCCATTACGGAGCGACTTAGAGCAGCTGCCTTTTCCTCCGGCGTCAACTCATGAGCTGGAAACTGAGATTCGAGATCTTTACGAAGAGCGTTGAATTTCACTAAGGCCTTTTTTTCCACCCTCGTGCGCAGGACCTCTCGCGCTTGAACGGTAACCACGTAAGTACCATCCCGCTCTTGGTTAAGATGTAAGTTACCGGGTAAGAATGATAATTTCATCGTCGGGGACGGATGCTACCATTGCCGCGACTTTGCCAGCAACATGGAATTGCTAGCTTCCGGATCCCCGGCTGGACAGTCGCGCAACCGAAATGTTAACGTCACGTGCGTAATTCAACTTTCTTGCGGTTTTGCTGCGTTCGCAGCTTTACTGCGGTCTGGGAGGACCATTTCTAGCAGTGTTAGCAAGAGAAGCAAAAGAAAAAATCGTCACTGACTTTCGAGCACACGATACAGACACTGGGTCGCCCCCGGTCCAAATCGCCCTGTTGAGTCAGCGAATCAACGAACTGACGGAGCATTTCAAAACGCATAAGAAAGACAATCATTCGCGGCGAGGACTGTTAAAGATGGTCTCGCAGCGACGCAGTTTGCTCGATTATTTGAAAAAAACCGACATCCAGCGTTACCACGAAGTTGTGGGGAAACTTGGATTGCGGCGATAACAAGAGATTTTACGACCAGAGAATCTTCGAACTCTCTCAGACAAGGCACGCGTTATCGAAGAGCTTGATCCGAGCCGAACGTGACGGTGATACAGGACACAAGACGACGCGGGCTGCCTTACAATATTAGAAGGCGGTAAGAGCTTCACGGCCAGGCTCTGCCGCCTTCTTTTTTCATGTTTGGAGTTCCGCCTTCAGGCGGTTCTAACAGTCAACGAGCCGCCTTAAGGCGGGACTCCGAACATAAAATCGCAGCGGATGAGACGTTGCGTGTCGGCGCTTCCCGCCGACATCGTCAAAAGGAGACGAACTAAAATGACAGTTAAGAAGTATTTGAAAGAATCAATCAGGGTCGGCGATCGGGACCTGACCGTAGAAGTCGGGCACGTCGCCAAACAAGCCGACGGATCATGTGTGATCCGTTACGGCGATACGATGGTTTTGTGCGCCGCTGTGGGCGCGCCGACACCGCGCGAAGGCATAGATTTTTTTCCGCTAACGGTTGAATACCGTGAAGCGAACTATGCGGCCGGACGCATTCCGGGCAATTATTTTCGCCGGGAAGGACGGCCGAACGAAAAGGAAGTTCTGACCAGCCGCATGATCGACCGGCCCTGCCGACCGTTGTTTACCGATGGTTACCGAAATGAAACTCAAGTGATTGCCTCGGTGATTTCAGCTGATCCGGATAATAACCCGGACGTCATCGCGATCACCGGCGCGTCGTGCGCGCTCTACCTTTCGGACATTCCCTTCTCGACTCCGATCGCCGGTGTGCGCATCGGCCTGATCGAAGGACGCTATGTCGTCAATCCAACTTACGATGAAATTCGTGATTCTCAGCTGAATCTGATTGTCGCCGGAACCGAAGAAGCAATAGTGATGGTCGAAGCGGGCGCCCAGGAAGTGACCGAAGCGATCATGGTTGAGGCCTTAATGCTCGCACATAAGGAAATCAATCGGCTTTGCCGCTGGCAGAAGGAACTTTACAAAGCGCTGGAGATCGAGAAGCGCCCAATCCAGCCGCCGGCTTTGAACGAGGAGATGATTGGCGAAATCGAACGCAACTACGCGGAACGATTGCGGGCCGCACTCGACACGACGGGCCAGGAAAAACGCGCCAGTTACGCCGCGGTTGATGCCTTAAAGAAAGAAGTCGTTGAGAGCTATCCAGAGGATCAGCCCGAGCAACGTGTGATGGCGAAGAAGTCGTTCGATCACCTGAAGGAAAAGATTTTCCGCGACGATATTTTGAACCACCGTCGTCGACCGGACGGCCGCCGCTTTTCGGAAATTCGGGCGATTAATTGCGAGGTTGGCTGGCTGCCGCGAACGCATGGTTCGGCGCTGTTTACTCGCGGTGAAACTCAAGCGCTGGTCACCGCCACGCTCGGCACAAAAGAAGACGAGCAGTTCATGGACGATCTCGAAAAAGGTGAGGTCAAACGCAAGTTCCTGCTGCACTATAACTTCCCGCAATATTCAGTAGGCGAAGTTGGTCGCTTTGGTTCTTCATCGCGCCGCGAGATCGGACATGGCGCGCTGGCCCGACGAGCGCTTGAGGCTGCGCTGCCTGATGACACTCAATTCCCTTACACGATTCGGATCGTTTCAGACATCACTGAATCAAACGGATCGTCGTCGATGGCGAGCGTATGCGGTGGGACTTTGGCGCTGATGGACGCAGGCGTACCCATGAAAGCTCCGGTTGCCGGTGTCGCGATGGGCCTGGTCATGGAAGGAAACAAGTACGCTATCCTTTCCGACATCGCCGGCGCTGAAGATCATTACGGCGACATGGATTTCAAAGTGACGGGAACCCGTGAAGGCATCACTGCGCTGCAAATGGACATTAAGATTGCCGGCGTGAACGCGCAGATCATGGCTGAGGCTCTCGAGCAGGCAAAGAAGGGCCGCTTGTTCATCCTCGATGTGATGGAGCAAACGCTGCCGGCTGCACGCGAAGCAATCTCGCCGCACGCACCGCGCATTATCAAAATCAAGATCAATCCGGACAAGATTCGCGACGTCATTGGACCAGGCGGTAAAGTCATTCGCGCGCTGGTTGAAGAGACCGGCGCGAAGATCGACGTCGAAGATGACGGCACCGTTTCGATCGCAACCGCCGATGGCGCGGCCGCGGAAGCCGCCGTCGCTCGCATTCGCGGATTAACAGCAGAGGCGGAAATCGGGCAAACATACGTCGGCACCGTTAGCCGGATCGTCGACTTCGGAGCGTTTGTCGAGATATTTCCGGGCACTGACGGTCTGCTTCATATTTCCGAAATTGCTGATCGTCGTATTCGCGACGTCCGCGATGAGCTGAAGGAAGGCCAGCAGATAATGGTGAAGTGCATCGGCAAAGAAGGCAATAAGATCAAGCTTTCGCGCAAGGCTGTTCTGCACGACGAGAACCCTAACGCCGAAGCTGCGACGAATCAGGATTAGCTTCGATCTTCCGCGGGCGATGCTTCGGTATCGCCCGCTTTTCCGCCCAATAAGCACGCTAAATCCTTTTCTGAAACTGGAATACCCTCCGCATTAGCTCTGTTTTCCTAACAGGTAAAACAAGCCATATTAGGTTTTAGAGGCTTGTGCCACAGCAGGCTGTCGGCTGTGTCTGCAAAAATCTGCGTTCGAGTGCCATGGACGCAGGAATATCAGTCGCATTGCTGCTTTGCTTTAAATGACTTCAGGAGGGAGTTCCTAATCAAATGAGGACTCGGTTTTTCCAAACTTTTTCAACGATGATAGGTCTGTTGCTGTTGGTAGCTGTACCGACGCAGGCCGGTCCAATCAAGTTCGTTGATGTGATTAATGTGATGGGCGACCTGCAAAACGGCGGTCAGTCGCAGCAGCTTAAGCTGCGCGCTGCGTTGCAGGATCCAACCACTAGAACACAGACTGCATCAACCTCGTCAACTACCGGTGTAACACCGGCAATCGCCGCTGATCCGCTGACGGCAAGTACTGCGGCGGCGACGCAAGCGGTCGCGCCGGCATTGATGGCGGGGACTGAGGTAGCCGCGCAACAGCCGCAGAGCGACGTCCAGGTCTTCGAACAGGATTCAGTCGACGGCACGATCTGCGATTGTGGCGAGATACCTGCAGTTGGTGGCGGTTTTCCGAAGTGGCCATTCCTGGCACTGATTCCGCTCATCTGTGTGACGGGAATTTGCACCCATCATCACCACACAACTCCGCCGCCTCCTGAGACTCCTCCGCCACCAGTGCCTGAGCCGGCTTCATTGTTGTTGCTGGGAAGCGGAATCGTGGCCTTGAGTGCGGGTGCGCGCCGTCGTTACGCTAAGATGCGTGCCAACAAACAAGCAGCAGCCATGACGGAGGTCTAATGATGAATCGCAAAACATTCGTGGTTGCCATGCGCCCAAACTCAAAACTAATCAAAGTCGCGGTTACCGTTCTGATCGCAGTGACATTCGCGCTTGCTTCTACTTCCGGCACCGCTTATGCGGCGAAGAAGAAGAAAGTTAAGCACGGTCAAATCGAAATCTCGACCAATCCCGGTGGCTTTCCGCTCAAGATCGATGGACAAGCCCAGGGCGACACATCACAGACAGTCCGCGTGATCGAACTCGAGCCCGGACATCACAATCTCGAGATCCTGCTGCCAAACGGTGGTCGTTGGGTCCGTGACTTTGAAATCGAACGCGGCCGAAAAGTGTGTGTGAACCTCAACTATCATCCGAAGAAGTTCACCGTCAACGCGTCTCCATGCCCCTATCCGGTTAACATTTCAGCGCCCGTCAGCGTTAACGATGGCGATCTAATTACGTTCACCTCGGACGTAGCTTATAGCGGCTCAAAGCCATTGAATTACACATGGACCGTTTCGCCTGCCGGAGCTCGCATTGTGAGGGGCACAGGAACGGCGACGATCACAGTTGACTCGACCGGACTTGGCAGTCAAAGGGTCAGTGCGACGCTGGTCGTAGACGACGGTTCAGGCGATGCAATGTGTCGTCAGAATGCTCAGGCTTCGACAACGGTCGTCGGCAGAATACCGCCGCCGGTTGAATGCAAAGAATTCGATCAATTCCTGTCGGTGGCCTTCGACGATGACAAGGCGCGTTTTGACAACCTGGCGATCGCCTTGCAGAACTCGCCTGACACGACGGCTTACATCATCATCTACGCGGGTCGAACCAGCCGTACGGGGCAAGCAGACATGCTTGGCCGCCGCTCAATGGATTACCTGACAACTGCGCGCGGAGTCGATGGTCAGCGCATCGTCATCATCAATGGTGGCTATCGCGATGCAGACTTCATTGATATCTGGATCTGTCCGCCAGGAGCCAAGCCCCCGCAGCCGACGCCAACCGTACAACCCGGTGACGTGCAGCCTGCGCGGGAACGCACTCGGCCCAGAAAACCACGTCGACCAAGTAGCGAATAAGACGTCGACAACATTTGCGCCCTTTGGACGTGGGGCCTTAACGAACAGGTGACAACCCCCCGTTGTCACCTGTTCTATTTTTGTCCCGAGTTTGACCTTCCGTTTGACGCTATGTTAAGACTTTGAGTGCAATAATTTCCCCCTTTTTCCTCGACCCCCTAGTACCAATTCAAGATCATTTCTCCTCTGGAGGGATCAGAATGGCTAACAACGGTGATGGCGGCAGCAGCACTGGTGTCGTTGCAGTGCTCGTGATCTTCATAATTGTGATTGTGCTTGCCGTGCTCGCCTGGCGAGGCGGTCTGTTCGGTGGCAGGAGCACTAAGATCAACGTCAACGTGGCCGTGCCTCAGGCTTCGCAACCCAAACCGGCCGCACCACAGAGTTCGCCTTGACGATGCTTCGATAGAGGCTTACGCAGGAGGGCAATAAGATGGGTGACAATGGAGGTGGCGGCAGCACCGGAGTCGTAGCGGTGCTGGTCATTTTTCTAATCGTAATCGTGGCGGCGTTCTTTGCCTGGCGCGGCGGACTGTTTGGCGGCAAGACGACGAAAGTCGATGTTAATGTGACAACTCCGCAGAAGTAAGGTTAGGAGTTCGCAGAAGGTTGTTCCGGCGGCTCGGCGCTCTTTAGCAGGCGGCCTGTTTTGACTGGCTCGGTGAGTTCGTCGAGATTCAGTCGAATCGAGCCGCCGGCATCCGAATAAGCCGCCGCCCTCTGCGCTCGGCGATGACGAAAGAGCATCGCACCGAGCAGTCCGCCGACGGCGAGACATAGAATTAACGACAAACCCGAACTCTTCAATACTGCGACCAGAACGCCGGCCGAGGTTTGCGTGAAATACCTTTGCAGGCGCTCGGCCAAATGCGGATCGTCGCCGAGCCATTGCACGACCTGTTCGTACTTTACTTGTTCGACAAGTGCGTTCGCCGATCTTTCGTCCGGCGCATTAAAAACAAAAACCGAATAGTTGCCCACGCGGCGATAAGCCGTGGGCGTCGGCTCGCCTTTCGCTTTTAACTCAGCAATCCTGGTCCAAATTCGCTGATCGTTGTCAATCGAAAACTGCGGTGTGGTGAATTCGACGATCACTAATTGCGATTGCCCGTAGTTTGCGGTGACAGCCTCCGTTCCGCCGTCGAAGCTGACCATGTCCAACACGGGTTGATTCGGAACGTTGTCCCGCAACGTGTCGATATTCACGGCATACAACGCATGCTGTCGTGCATTCTGGGAATCCGGAAGATGCGCGACAAGCACAGGAATTTCGTCTTCACCCTTATCCAATCCGACCGCTAACAGCCGCGCAAATTCCACAGCACTGGTCACGTTGTTCGACGTTTCATTTGTAACTTGAACGAAGGTTGTGCCCTTGAAAAATACCACTCCGCGATCCCGAACAAAACTAGCTGTTCCTACGTCGCCCGCTTTTATGACGGCCAGGTCCTTGATTCTGCGGGCCGCGAGAGTAAGCAGCGAGTAGGCCTGGGAGTCAGATTGAAAGCAAACCAATTCAACTAACAGCTTATCACCGGCAGGCGAAACGTATTCCGTTTCCCACGCCGCAAACGATGGCGTCGATTTACCGTCCACCTTTGTCGGACCTTCGTCCGCGCGCAGAAGTACTTCCTTCACCGGGATGCTTGAAGGCTTCGGGGCTGTCGTCTGGTGGAATGTAGCGATCTCGGATGAGAGTATTTTGGCCACGTCTGCTGGTGGCACGTCTGCGCGAACGGCGGCGAAAGAAAGAAGTAGCGTGATGGCTAAAGGGCATCGCGTCAAACTCTTTCTATACTTATTGTTCGTCGACAAACTCATAGGCCTGATTAGAACCCGAACGGCCGTGAAATGTTTCCTGGGTCGAAAACTAAGATTGCAGCCTAAGTTTAGTGCCACTGTCGCAGTTGCCGCAAAATCAGGTCGGCGTAATGACGAGGGTTGTTGATGTTGTGAAGAACGGTTGTGCCGCCCAGTTCGCTGGCATTGTCGACGACGACATCGCCAAAACCCAGGATGCGCTGCAGAATCGAAGCAGAAACCGTGACATCCTGGATCTTCGCAAGCGGAATGTTTCTGGTCGTGCGCGCAATCAAGCCATAATCGATTTCAATTTTTGAATCCGTCAGCGTGTAGCGGACCATGTTTCGTTTCAGGTGGTAATAAGCAGGAATCAAAAGCAGGGCCAGCGCTAAAGGAACTGAAACGTACAAGGGAATCGCGACGAACTTGATTAAGTTGAGCGCAATGACGAGCAGAATTGCTCCAATGACTGCAAGGCCGTAGCCAATCTTAATGAAGAGCATCGTTGGTCGCGCAGTGAGGATCACACTTTCAATGTCGGCATCGGCATAATGAGACGGTGGGCCCGCAGCCTGGCGCGCAATCCGCGTTTCTTCGGCATCATGCGTCGGCAATCCACATTGATTGCAGAACCGGCTGTTTGGGTCCAATTGCGCACCACAATCAGGACATCGCATTAACTCTCACCTCTTTGTGCGTCATACGCTTCGACTCGCGCCTGAGATGCGTGAATCTTCGGGGACATCATACTAGAAGCCGCTGTGCCACCAAATAAGAAAGCGGCCGTCATTTATGACGACCGCCCCTGGAGCACAAAGAGGACTACGGGATTACTGGCTCATCAATTGCAATTTGCCATCAGGCAATCGCACCGTGGAAACGGTCCGCTCATAAAGAGCCAACGGAGTCGGTTCTTTTGTTCGCAAACGACTAAGTTGTGTCCGGCTTACCGGGCGCGCATAGACCGCGGCATTTGGATCCTGAAGCAACGAGTAACGTTTTGAGATGCGCCGCACATATTCCTGTGTCTCGGCATACGGCGGAATTTGCCGGCCGTATTTCTCTACGGCGCCTTCACCCGCGTTGTAGCCGGCCAACGCAAGATTCACGTCGCCATCAAAACGATCCAAAAGGAATCTCAAGTATCGCGCGCCGCCTTCAATATTTTGGCGCGGATCGAAAATATTCGTGACGCCGTAACGCATTGCCGTCCCCGGCATCAGTTGCATCAATCCACGCGCGCCCTTGGGCGACACCGCGTGTGACTTGAAGCTCGACTCCTGATGCATCACTGAATAAAGCAGGAGAGGATCGACTCCACTGTTTGTTCCCGCCTGAACCAGATAACCATCGACCTCAGAACTGCCGGTTGTATACCCGCGCAAGGTCCCGGCATTTGTGGATGGTCCGGGCGTCCAGACTGTTGGCACAACCAACTGCGATGCGGCACTCGAAAATGTCTGGGTCACCGCACGGTCGTCTCGCCTCTTTGCGGTCCTGGCTGTTCGCTTCGCTTCCGGCGTCGCAGCCGGCTGCTCCGCTTTCACCCCGTTGCGAAAGTCGAAATTGTCGATCGAGTACGTTGTTCTTTGAGCGTAAGCCGATAGGGGCACTATCAGGAACGCGATGACGCCGAGAGGGATTCTTATCATGATAATGAATTGGGTTCGTTTAGTTCTGACGGGCGGGAAGCGGGAAGCCTAATATCGCCAAACTGATAATAACAGATGTGTTTAATGTTTGCCAAACATTTTGGCCATGCCGACACCCAACTCTGCAAAACTGACCGGATCAGATGCTAAGTTCAACTATTTCTTCACATGCGGGCAGAGGCCAATTGAGGTTGACAGTGAAGATATGATGACGCCGACGGCAAACAGTCTTTCAATTTCGGCGCGCAAGCGCCTCTAAGCAGGAGAACAAAGATGAAGAGACTCCCTTGGGTCGTACTTTCCCTTTTGTTAGTGCTTTCGATCGCGATGGCGCAGAATTCGAATACGAACGCGAATAAGAACACCAACAAGCCCGCACGGAACAGCAATGCGAACCGCGGCCCGATCTTTCGCGCGAGTGCGGAGCAGATCAAGCAGGCTCAGGCCATGTTGAAGCAGAGGAGTTTTTATAGCGGCGAACCAACCGGCAAACTAGACACCGCGACTCGCGCTGGTTTGAAGCAATATCAGCAGGCGGAGAGTCTAAAGGTAACCGGCACGCTTAACAAAGCAACGCTTGAGAAAATGGGCATCGCGCTGACTGATAAGCAGAGATCAATGTAGTCAGGTCTCGCCCCCACGGACTCGTCGGGCTGCGAACATCAACTCGCAGCCTGACATTCCATCCATTTGCCTACAACAACATGGCGTGTCGCTTATTCGGCGCGAACATACTCTGCGCCAATATCTTCAAGCAACGTCTCGAGTTTATCGACTTCTTCGCTCGTTTTCGTTTCAATGCCGAGTAAGATGCCACCGCCTTTAACGCCGGTTTCGTAGACTTTGGCGCGATGTTCAGGAATGCCGGTGCCGATCAGCATACCAATTAATCCGCCAGTAGCCCCACCCGCTCCCGCGCCGGCCAGCGCGGCCGCGATTGGACCTGCGACAACTAAGCCAAGTCCAGGGATTGCGATTGCGGTTCCGACTGCCGCAATCGCAGCTAGCACTGCCCCAACCGTCCCGCCAATAGCGCTGCCCACTCCTAATCCATCGGCGGCATGCGACCGCGTCTGCACTGCGAACTCTTTATTCTTCGTCGAATCTGACATCAAAACGCTGATGTCGTCGCGCGTATAACCGCGCTTGATAACTGCGTCAACGGCAGCCTCGGCAGCTGCGCGGGTTTTGAAAAGGCCGGTTACAAAAGTCTTAGACATTCCGAGTCCTCCTACCATCCAGGTTCAGCTAAACTCATTGGGGAAAGCAACCGGCATCGACTTTGCCGATTAATTATTAAGAGGGATTAAGGGGATGAAGCTATCTTGCGGGAATGAAAACGCGGTGTCAAACGTCCACTCGAAAATGAGCATGGTGCGTCGACGTGAGTTAAACAATTATGCCGCGGCTCTTGATCAGATTGAGCAGCGTCTCGAGATCGGACGGTAATGCGGAGGTGAACTTCAGACTCTGATGAGTGGTTGGTTGTCTGAAGCCAAGCTGGGCCGCATGCAGGAACTGCCGGCTGAGCTTTGCCACTAATCGTTTGATCTCGGCATCCGCGATAGTCTTGTCGCGCCCGCCACCATAAACGTCATCACCGACGACGGGGTGTTTCAGCGACGCGAGATGCACGCGAATCTGATGAGTTCGTCCCGTCTTTAGCTCAACATCAAGCAGGGTAAACCGGTCAAAGGATTCTCGGACCTTGTACATTGAAAGGGCTGGCCGGCCCGCCCGTACGACTGCCATACGAATGCGATTGCGCGGATCGCGAGCGATTGGCTGATCGATTTGACCTTTTCGCTTTTCGACTTGCCCATGGACCAGCGCCACGTAGGATTTGAAAACGTCGCGGGCGCGGAATTGATTGGACAAGTCCTCGTGCGCGAATTCGGTCTTCGCCACCACCATTAGCCCCGAAGTTCCTTTGTCCAGCCGATGCACGATGCCAGGGCGTGCCACGCCACCCGCCGTCGACAGCTCGCGAAAATGAAATGCGAGCGCATTCGCGAGTGTTCCACTCGGATTTCCGGCGGCAGGATGCACTACCATGCCGGCGGGCTTGTTGATAACGATCAGATCCTGGTCTTCGTAAACAACGTCGATGGGAATATTCTCAGGAACAAACGATTCGGACGGTGAAGGCGTCAGCTCAATCTCGATCTCATCTGCTGCCCGAACTTTGTAAGCAGGTTTTGCCGTCTCTCCATTAATCAAGACATCGGCGTCTTCGATGAGCCGATGCAAGCGTGCGCGACTCCAACCTTCCACTCGCGCTGCCAGAAACGAGTCCAATCGCTCGCCTGCTGCTTCGGCTGTAACAGAAAAACTAAGGTGAGAATTGTGATCGATTTTAGAGTTCAAGCGCCAGTCTGTCGTTCGGAGTTTGCGTGTTTATGCGGCTTTCCGCCTGCAGGGCGGCACTACGAACCTATTGCTTACACGGAGTGATCACGGCGTTTGCCGCGAGCCGATCGTGAATGAACTTGTCGACGTCAGCCTCGATAAGTTCGCCATTAACGACCCAGGCTTTTTCCATCAGCACGTCGCCGTTTGAACTGCATTTCGACGGCTCAAGAAAAATGTTCCACGGTGAACCCCAGCGGCGCGTATCGCCCGTCAGTTGACGATAGCCGTAGTGCGCTGTCTTCTCGCGATCGTCGCGAGACTCAGATTCGGTGACGATTGGATAGGGCGGACCCGTCGGACCAAAGAAATTCTTCACGTCGTCGCGTGGTCCATATTCGCTGACGCCCACAATCTCGAAGCCCTGCGATTTGTACTTGTCGTAGAGGCCGGCCGCGACCGGCGCTTCGTTCTTCCAATTCGGACACCACGGCGCAAAGTAAAGCACCATTACGAGTTTCTTGCCGGTCATCAGAGAACGTAGATCGGTCGCCTTATTATTGGCGAGATCGTTAAGGGTCCAATTCTTATAATTGACGGTCTTTTCGACCAGCGGCGAATATTCGTGATTGCCCTGCCCGTGCAATGCGGCCGTTGATAAAACCAGGAAAAGTGCGAATAAAATAAGTTTCTTCATAGCTTGCTCTCCAATCGGGTTACTTCTGAGCCGTCGTTTGACCTTCATCAAGCAATGGCTTAATCACTGATTCAAAAGCTGCACGGGTCCGCTCGCCGATCATCTTATCGCGAATGCGTCCCTGGCGATCGATTATATATGTTGTCGGTAGGGGTGACGCGGGTAGTTCAGATCCTACTTCGCGACCGCCGAGCACGATTTGATAACTTTGCGGAATGTCCTTCTGAAACTCCTGCACCAGGTCGGCAGTATCGTCATAGGAAACGCCGACGATACTTAGACCACGCGCGTCTAAATCTTTCTGCATCGCGCTTAACGAAGGAATTTCGTTGCGACACGGCACGCACCAGGTCGCCCAAAAGTTTAGCAGCACCACTCGCCCCTTGAGATCATTCAAGCGAAAAGGACTGCCATCAAGTTTTGTGAATTGTACATCAGGCGCCGGATTGTAAGTTTGGTTCAGCGGCGCTGCCGGCGGAGTGTCAGGTGGTTTCAAGTGCACAAGCGATTCGAGATTTGGAATCAGCGCGGCCAGACGGGAACTGGCCAATATGGTCACGCGATTGCTCATCACCAGCACCCCAATCAAGATCAGGATGACGCCTGAAACGACCTCGACCTTGTGTAGGTGTTGACGAAACTTTGAATAGAAACTGAGGAACTGATTGATGGCAAGTCCTGTGACCAGGAACGGAACTGCTAAACCTGCGGAGTAAAAGGCGGAGAGCAACAAGCCGCTTTTCCAGCCCCCACTCGTAGCCGCCAGTCCGATGATGCCGCCGAGGATTGGACCAATGCAGGGAGTCCAGCCGGCGGCGAAGGCAATTCCGAGCATCAATGATCCGAGGATGCCGCGCGGCTTCTCGTTCGAGAACTGACGCGTGTCCCGGTAAAGATATTTGATCTTCAACAAGCCAATCAGGTGCAGACCGAATACGATAATTACCAATCCACCAATCACGCGCACCCAAACATTGTTGATGATCGCCGCGCCCACCAGTCCGGCTGTTCCGCCCAACGCGAGAAAGATCACTGACAGGCCCGCATTGAACGCCAGCGAGTTCGCAATCACTGCTCTTCTCGAGCCTGATGCGCCCTCCGCTTTCAAATGATCGATGCTGACGCCCGACATCAGCGAGATGTAACCGGGGACCAGCGGCAGCACGCATGGCGATAAGAACGACAGCAGCCCGCCCGCAAACGCGATGAGAATGTTAACGAGGGATATGTGCATTGATTAACTTCGCCTGGATAGTTTCCCAAACCACAGCGTCAAACTCAAATACAAACCGGACAGCGCTGACAAACCCGCGAGCGCCGACAGTCCAATGAGCATCGTCACCTGCCATGAACCCGCGAAGAAGTAAAAGTGCGCTTGTCGAAAATACCGGGTCAAAGCAGTGGGGGGCGGCGTCTTGATCACCGCGCCGCTTTCCGCGTCGACTAGCAATGAGTCCGCACCCATTCCGCCGATTGCCTGATAGACCGGCCGGCCTTCACGCATAAGCAATGTCAGTGCAGTGATCGGTAATTTCTTTCCGGCAAAATCGTTTGCCTTCAGCAAAGCATCAGACGGTGAAACATGAATTCGGGTTGCGTCGATGCTTTCGATTTTTCCGCCTTCGACTGCGTTGGGCCATGCGTATAGCAACCCGCTGGACGTCCATGCCAGGACCGGAACAGCTACAATAAGTGCCAGCCACACATGTGCTCGATAGATAAGACTGCGCATCTTCTCAGTTGGCTGTTGAACGGGCGTTCGTGGCCGGTTCATCAATCAGCTTTTTGATCATCTTTTGCAACGCCGCAGCTTCAACATCACTTGACCCGACGCTGATAAACCGGACCACCCCGCGACGATCGATTAGAAACGTCGTGGGAATACTCGAGACGGAATAGTTCACATCGTTGCGTGGCGCGTCTGATATCGCAAAACCGTACCGTAGGCTGAACTTCTTCTTGAAGTCGCGCAAGTAATCCAGCTCCTGCGCGCGCGTCAATTGCTTGCCGTCGGCGTGACCTTCAAAAGTTGACAGACCAATGATCACCAGGCCTTTGTCTTTGTAACCCTCGTACCATTTTTCAAGCCGCGGAAGCGTGGAACGACATGGCCCACACCAGGTCGCCCAAAAATCAAGCAAGACAACCTGTCCGCGCAGATCCGCAAGCTTCGTCGGCTGACTGTCGATCCATTCGGTCGCGATAATGTCGGGCGCGGTCGCGGTGGAGGGGGCTAGTTGTTCCACATTCTTGAATGGATCAATCGCCGGATCTATTTGAAGCTGCCTCCGCAGCGCCAGCTTGTAAAGATTTCCTGACGGCAGGGCGAGCGCCAACTTTCGCAGTTCCTGCATGACCGCGATCGCCTCGTCTTTCTTCTTAAGCTTCAAGTCAATCTCTGAGAGCGACACGGCCGCATCGTTCAGCATTGAATCGCGCGCAAACGCCGGCTTATCTTTAGCTGCAAGTTTCGCCGCGGTCCACAATTGCTCCGCGTGCGGCAAAGCATGTTCGTAGTCCTTCGAATTGAAGTAGCCCACCCTCAGCCAGTTTTCGAGCGAGTACCGATCATCCGCCACTTGCGGTTGGTTGTCCGCATAATCCCTGAGTCGCACTTCTGCCTCACTCAACAAACCCTTCTTCGCGGCTTGAATCACCACGATCGCGCGCGCGTTCTGGGCCGGCTCGCCCGTTGCCGTGGGGTTCTCGTTTAGAAAACGCTGCATCGAGTCAAACGCACCGTCGAATTTTCCCGCGAGGTTGTAAAGCAACCCAAGATAATAAACATCATTGCCGTTCAACTTGCGCGCAGCCAGCGTCGTGGCATACCGAGCGGCGAGGTCGCGCTGTTCTTTCTCGATCTTTTGTTTAGGTTGATCGTCGTATGGCATCTTCAGCTTTTCAAAGGCTTCGAATTTCCGGCGTGCATAATTATCAGCCTCATCGAAGAGCTGGCCGGCGGACTTCGCCTGGACCGCATCAGCCGTTTGGGCGTCGACACCTTTGCTCGATTCAGCGCTCTGCACAGTATCGGAATTCTTCGTGCGAGCAGATTGCGCAGACGCTGTGGTGAGCAAAAGACAACAACAAAAAAGGGTGAACGAGATGGAAAATAATTTCATGTGATCGCTAAAGGATCGTGACGCGTGAACGGAGACTGGAACGATGGTAGGACAGGGTCGCGATGACTGTCAAAATAGGGCAATAACATACTTGATTCATCAACCGCACCTTCGTGTCTTTTCGTGATTCATGGTTCGTGAGATTTCGTGGTTTGTTGTTTGTTGATTCGTCAGCAAAAGCACACCACGAAAAAACGCGAACTACAAAACCAATCCACACGAAGGCGCGCGTTCTTGTTCTTTCTCTGCGTCTCTGTGGGTGCTCGGTGCCTCTGTGGTGGAACTTATCTCTGAAGATACTCACCACAGAGACACGGGGGAATCACGGAGGCACGGAGAAAAGCAAACCGCAGTTAACGACAATCGGATCTCGTGCTAAACCAAATGAAATCTGTCAGGTGAGAAAGCCGCCAGCGCCTCCGGAGTTTTCCGGGACACGATTATTTCCGCAATCAACGCTCCGGTAATCGGCGCCAGGAGAATGCCATTTCGATAATGCCCCGTAGCGTAAACCAATCCGTCGATCTCAACTGAATTTCCCAATACCGGCAAATCATCGGCGGCTCGCGGCCGAAAGCCCGCCCATGAATCGAGCAGGGGAAGGCTTGCGATCGCCGGCGCAATTTCGCGCGCCATCGATGTGATCTTGCTCACGCCTTCATCCGTTACACTTTTGTCGAATCCGACTTCTTCGGTTGTCGATCCGGCCAGCAATCTTCCATCTGCGCGCGGAATCAAGTAGCCCTGCGAACTGTAGATAACATGACGGGCAATCCGTGGCCGCGCCTGGAAGCAAAGCATCTGTCCGCGCACTGGTTCAACCTGAATTTGTTTTGAAGGATCGATCATCGACGACCATGCGCCGGCGGCAATGACTACTGACGAAGCGCGGATGAAGCCCTGCGATGTGTTGACACCCTGCATTGTTCCGTCCACGACCCGCACATTTTGCACAGCACAACGATCTATTAGTTGAACGCCGAATTTTTTATTGCTGGTCAGCAACGCTTGCACCAACCTGCGATTCTCGACCTGGAGATCGTTCGGAAATCTGAGCGCGCACCGAACCTGCTCAGACAGGCATGGTTCAAGTGCCCGCGCCTGGGCGCCGCTCAGGCATTCCACGTCAAGCCCTTCGCCGCGCTGCCAATCGTAACGCGAGCCTAAGTCCTGCTCCTCTGCTTCTGTGAAAGCAACGCACAACGTTCCGGTCAAATCGAGCTCGACGTCAACTCCCGATTCATCCAGTAAATCTCTCGCGAAATCGCGATACATGTCACGACTGGCACACGCCAAACGAAAGAAATCATTCGAAGCATCAGCTTCGATTTGCGGGGCCAGGATTCCGCCCGCAGCCCAGGAAGCTTCTCGTCCAAAGTCATTTTTTTCGATGACAATGACATCGCGCACGCCGCGCAATCCGAGCGAGCGAGCAATGCTCAACCCGATCACGCCGCCGCCGATGATTACAACCTCAGCGCTCGCAGCGGAATGGATTGCTGGTTGGGACATGAGAGGGTTTGACTACTGACTACTTACTACTGTCTACTAATTTCCAACTTATGAAGCATCGTATCACACTGATTCCGGGCGATGGCATCGGGCCTGAAGTCGCTGCCGCAGTCGTACGCATCATTGAAGCGTCCGGCGTCGAAATTGAATGGGAAGAACACCTCGCCGGTCAGCAGGCGCTCGAGAAATTCGGCAAGACGCTGCCCGACGAACTCATCGAATCGATTCAACGCAACAAGGTCGGATTGAAGGGCCCGATCACGACGCCGGTCGGCAAGGGCTTCACCTCAGTCAACGTCGGTTTGCGCAAGACGCTTGATCTGTACGCTAATCTTCGTCCCATACGCGCGCTGCCCAACATTCCCTGTCGCAACCCCGGGCTCGATCTGGTCGTGGTTCGCGAGAACACGGAAAGTCTCTATTCGGGCATTGAGCACGAAGTGGTGCCCGGCGTGATCGAGAGTCTAAAGATCATCACCGAGAAAGCTTCCACCCGCATCGCGCGGTTTGCCTGCGCTTATGCGCGCAATGAAAAGCGGAAGAAGATAACTTGCGTGCACAAAGCGAACATCATGAAGTTGTCTGACGGACTGTTTCTGAAATGCTTTGAAGACGTCGGCAAGCTTTATCCGGAGATCGAACGACAAAGCATGATCGTCGATAATACTTCGATGCAGCTGGTAATGCGGCCCGAACAGTTCGACATCCTGCTCTGCGAAAACCTCTATGGCGACATCATTTCTGATCTCTGCGCCGGATTGATTGGCGGACTGGGATTGGTCCCCGGCGCGAACATCGGTGAAAAAGGCGCGGTATTTGAAGCGGTACACGGCTCGGCGCCCGATATCGCCGGCCGTGGAATTGCGAACCCAACCGCACTCTTACAGTCGGCAATTCTAATGCTGACTCACATCGAAGAACGTCCAGCTGCGGAGAAAATTGAAAACGCTCTGCTGAAAGTCTTTCAGGAAGGCGAAGTACGGACGCGCGACATTGGTGGCAGCGCAACGACAGATGAGTTTGCTGACGCGATCATCTCGCAACTTGGTTAAGCAAGCGCGCGTATATGATCTTCGCCCCAGCGGGGCGAGACATTTATAGATTCGGCGATCAATAAGGTTTGGCGGCGAAAGAGCGAACTCGATTCGCTCTTTCGCCGCCTTATCTATTAGGAATTCGGAACTATGAATATTTCGCGCCTAGCGGCGCTTTATCGTCTTTGTTGCGCTGACCTTTTCAAGCTCCGCCTTCTTTTTCTTCGGCAGTTTCTCAATTACCAGATCATAAGAGTTTTTCAGTAGTGCCTTCAATTCTTTCTCTCCCAACGCAGCGAAACTCTCCAGCGCGACCCAGTGATAACGCGCCACGTATGGCGCGGGCACGACGCCATTTCTTTCGATTAACTCCGCAAACTTTTCCGGTGTGCACTTAAATGACATGCAATGATCTGAAGCTGAGTCCAATCCAATTACGGCGAACATCTTGCTGCCGATCTTGAAAACCAGATCATTGCCCCACAGGACCTCTTCGGTCACATGTGGGAACGAAAGACAGTAGGCGTGAACCTGGTCGATATCCATCGCGATTTATTGATTCATTAACTCATTGGTTCATTGACTCATTGATTTTGAAATGGATCAATGGATCAATGAACCAATGATCAAATTCTAGAGGAGCGGCCCATCGCGACCCATCAACTCGCGTCGCACAATCTTGACTGGCGGGCTGCCGGCTTTAATGAAGCGATCGTGAAAGTCCTGAAGAGAAAATTGCGCGCCCATTTTTCGCTGGTAAATCGTCACGCAACTTCATGATCTCAAGTTTACCGAGCGTGTACATCAGGTAAGTTGGATCGCCTGTGCCGCGCTTCGTCTCCATCTCTCCGACCACCGGCACCTGATGCCCTTCTTTGACAAAGAATTCCCTGGCCTCTGCCATCGTCATGCCCTGCGTGTGCATTCTAATGCCGACGATATAGCGGCAGTCGCGCAGCAGGGCGTCCACCAACTGGGCCAAACGATAACGCGGATCATTGTTGTAGAGCCCTTCGTCGAGCACCATCTGCTCGCTGTAATGGGCCCAGCCTTCGGCGTTTGATCCGGCAGCCGTAAGCTTTCGCACCTTTGAAAGATCGGGGCTGTTCTTTACCCAAAGAAATTGCGTGTAGTGACCGGGCCATACTTCGTGCACGGACACGTTGCTGAGCAAAGGAAAGTTGTAGCCGTCGAGATATTCTTCCTGCTTATCTTTGGGCCATGAAGGATCGGGAAGCGTGATGTTGTAATAGGCTTCGGTTGCTTTCGTTTCATAGGGCCCGGGCGTGTCCATCGAAGCGAACGTGGTCGCGCGCTGAAATGAGGGCGTTTCCACAACTGTGGCCTGGGCGCCGCCGGGAACGGTGATGATCTTTTTGTCGATCAGGAACCGCCGCAGCCCGTCGAGTTGTTGTTGCGCGGAAGAAAGTAATTTGTCGGCGGTCGGATGGTCCTTTTCCAGCTCTTTCAGGACATCTTCCGGCTTCTTATTTGGATCAATGCGGCGCGCAGTATCGACGAATGCCTGTTGATCCTTATGCAACTGGGCGTACCCCATCTCAAGCAGGCGCGGCAACGGCACGTCGACCATCTCGTCATAGAGAAGTTTCAGTCGATAATTCTCGGCGCCGATTGCAAAGGCGCCGCGGGACTTCGGCAGCAGATCCTTTTGCAGCCAATCCTGGTAATTCTTCAATTCCGAAATCGCGGATTCGTTAACCCGTATGAACTGGGCCACCAGATTTGTGTCTTTCACGTCCGTGAAAGCAGCCGTCAGCGTGTCCTGAAAGAAATCTATATTGCCCGGCATCTGTTCGATCGCAATGTCTGTATAAATCTTCGGTGGATTACTCAGCACCACTCGCGCCTGCATTAGCGCACGGGGAATCTGTTTCTCACGCGCGATGACCGAACGCAGACGATCTTCCGGCGAAGCAAAGTTGCGCTTAATTAACGAGAAGATGCTGCTGGTGACGGCGCTCGAATAGTTATCCGGATTCTTGCGCCACATCTGCACACGATTTTCTTCCAACAGGGCGCTTTGGATTGTCGCAATCATGATCTCGCGATCGTCACGATCGAGTTGGGACAGCGTTTGCGGATTGCTCGCCTGAAACTCGGCCAGATACGCCATCAACCGGCGGCGATTGCGTTGATGAGCGGCCAGCGAAAAATCTTCCAACTGATCGTCGTATTGATGAAAGCCTACGCTGGTCGCTTGCGACGGATTCGCTTTGAAGTAATCGTCGAAATACGCATTTACCAGCTGATGAAACGAGCGTGGTTTGGCATGGGTCGAAGTTGTCATCATCAGAACGACCAGAGCAGCGAACATCAGGAAGTAACGATACTTCATATTCTTAGCCATACAATGATTTGCTGAAGAGGAAGAGAAACTTTAGACGTACTAATTGCTTGCGCCGTTACTTCGACTGCCAATTTCGCGAAGACGGGTCACCACTTGGTCGATTAACCAGTTCGGCGTCGATGCCCCGGCCGTCACGCCGACGCGCTTGGCCTCACGCAAATCCGACGGGTCGATCTCATCCTGAGTCTCGATCAGAAAACTTTTTACGCACTGTTCCTGACACACCGCGAGCAGCTTGATACTGTTCGAAGAGTGTTTGCCGCCGATGATGTAGAACGCGTCGACCAGACCGGCGAGAGCGCGTGCGGCATCCTGACGATCGCGCGTGGCGGAACAAATTGTATTGACGACCTGCGGTTCGGCGTCGGCTATTGCCCTTACTGCCTCGGCCACTTCCAAAAACGTTTTTAGCTTGAGGGTCGTCTGGGAAACCACCAGCGGCGCGTGCAGTGGCGGAAGATTCTTTACGTCTTCTGCATCTCTGACCACAAAAGTATTGTTGGGAGCGTACCCGACTACACCAATCATCTCCGGATGATCAGGACTCCCGGCCACAACGACGTGGCGCCCATCTTTCGCGGCGCGCTCTGCTAATCGTTGGACACGAGTAACAAAGGGACAGGTCGCATCGACGACTTGCGCGGCGCGCCTTTCCAATTCTGCCTGGACCTGCGGCGTAACGCCGTGCGCGCGAATGACGGCAATCTCGTTCTTGGAAACCTCCGCGGGATCCTGAACGGTGGAAACGCCTTCGCATTCCAGGCGCTGCATTTCCTGCGTGTTGTGAATGAGTGGGCCAAGTGTGCGCACCGGCGCGCCTACGCCGAGCGCGTCTTCAACCATCTCAACCGCGCGCTCAACGCCAAAGCAAAATCCGTATTCGTTAGCTAATAAGACTTCCATTTTGTTTTCTGTTTTAGACTAATCCCGCAAATAATTCATCGACCGATACGCGCCAACCGTTCAGGGCGCGCGATTCTGCTACTTCACCTTTTTCGTATCGCACAATTTCCCACACCGGAAAACTGTCTTTGATAATTCGATGACGAACTTCGATGGTCACGCTGTCAGAGTCAATCAGCCAAAGTTCCTGCACGCCTAAAGCGAGATAGGTATCGGCCTTCGTGGTGCGATCATAAATGGCTGACGATTTCGAAAAATATTCGAAGACGATGTCCGCCGACGTGCGGCGCTGACCCATCTCTTGGCCGAGTTCATTCGAGACGTACATCATGTCGGGTTCGAGGTAAGTATCATTAGTATAAATCGGGGCTTGGGGGTGATAGACATTACCTCGCGAACCTTGAGCCTCTAAGAAAAGTACGAGCCACCTGTTCATGCGCGCGTCGACATCCTCATGCGGCCAGTCCGGTGGGGGGACCATAAACAAGTATCCTCCTATGAGTTCATAGTGCGACCTACCTTCTGGCTCAGGCAAAGCCCAAAATTCTTCAAGCGTGTATTGCCTCACCAACGGCGAGAAGGACATCGGACTTGTGGCTGGAGCATCTATGACTTGCATCTTTTCCTCGGGAAATTTGATTCTAACACAGTCAACATAATGAGTCTTGGCAACCACGAAGCTGGAATCCTAGACGCGCTTTTGGATCGGTGATATAAGCCGTGACGTGGTTCTTGACCGCCTAAACGCACACAACACTCCAGTTCTCCTTGCTATCCTTGCGGGCCTGACAATTCTACTAGGCTTCTATGTTCCAACTCATTGGCAGACATGGAGACATTGGAGTTGGCTTGGAATTCTGGGTCATTTCGTAGCCATAGGCTTTGCTGTGTTCTTCGTCTGGGGATTGTCTTTTGAAGCTGCGGAATCGATGATGAAAGACAAAACTGGAAGCAGAATCAACCGCAGTAGACTTGCTTCGTACGGCTTGTGCGTAATGTCCGTTTTGTGCGGCGCGGTTCTGTTTGGTCTCGTGGCTAGTGCGGGCGTTGAGCCCGGTGACGAAAATGAATCGACTGGTCAAGTCGCCACCGTATACCAGCCACCGATGCCTTGGGTAAGCGAGATAAACTTATCGAAAACACTTTCATCGTAGCCCTCTTGCCCGCCCTGTTTGGAGTACGATGCGCGCTTGGCCCAAAGAAAAAGGAATACTAACGCGACACCATCATCTGGCTACCCGAATTCCTTCACCGCACCGGTTCGCGCAGGATAATTTCCGCTGCTTGCGCGGCCAATTTCGCGGCTTCGGCGTGCGTTTGTCGCAAACCGGCAATTTGCAGCAGCGCCTCTCCCGTTCGTGACAACAGTCTGATTAGATCGCCTTCTTCAGCGCGCGTCTGATGGACCAGCGTGGGCCAATCGGCGCCGCGCACCCACATCGCCGCTGCTGCCGCCGCCGAAAAATTAATTTCCGGCGCCGCTTCAATTCCCTGCTTCCATTCTTCGTTCGATACTTCAAACGAAACTTCTTCGAATTTGACCAGCAAACTGACGATTGAGTCGTCGAGCTCCAACTCTCCATAGTCCCGATCCTCGTCAGCAGCCAGCGCCGCGACCAACGCGGCGACCTCGATTTCACTTAGCGACGCAAACAGGTTGCGTTGCAAAGCTTCGCCAACCAGCAAAGGACGATCGACGCGCAAATCCGCTAGCCATTTTCCCCGCTCAGTTACTCGCTCAGCCGCGAAGTCGAGATATCCAAAATGATCGAGGACGTGGGCGCAACGTTCGAATGGTCCCCATATCTGGCTCCGCAACTGATCGATCTGACGAGACCCGCGTTCGATCTCAACCGCTTCGGGTTGGACCGACCATAAGAACTCGAGGGCTGCACTATTCTGACCTGGCGACAATGAATCGATTAGATCGTTGACTAGTCTAATCGCTTCCCCCTCGCCGGCTTGCATATCGCGCAGCCGAGGCTCCGGCAGAGCCAGCTTGTCGGCGTGATCATGCACCTCGTCAAAAGCGTCATCTATCCGGTCGGGCTTCGTCGAAAACGACGGCGCAAAGACGCGACCAATTCTTTGCAAGGGAAATGAAGCGGTGCGTCCGTCCTCACGCATTGCCGTCACGCCATCCCGTCCACGCGCCGTTACCAACGCCAGACGTTTGCCGCTGCGGCCAACTGCCACCACGCGACCGGGCTTCACCACTTTATCCAGCCAACGCTGCCGCATTTCCCGACGCGTCTGCGGCGCGCCTTCGATCAGACGCGAGCGCGCGCTCGCGAGCCGTTCCATTCCCAGCACCGCCGAGATGGGCAAATCGATCGCTGCTTGTTCAAGTCGTTCGCGAATCCGCCCTTCATTCTGTTTGCCGCTTTGCTCGAGTTGACGAATGCGCGGCAAGAGATTTCGATAAGCAAAACTTCGCTCGGCGATCGCCCGCACTTGCGCAAAGTTTCCGAAAGCGTCAAGTAAATTCAAAAGCGACGTGTAAGTCGCGTGAAACTGACTTTCGAGATCATCGGGCGGCGCCGCGAGTAATTCAGCAATCTTCTGCGGATTCTGATGCGGTCCGGGCGCGGCAATGATGAAACCCACGAGATCTTTTCCGCGACGTCCCGCCCGGCCGGTCATCTGTTGCAACTCGGACGCGGTCAGCGATTGCCAGCCGTTGCTGGTGCGACGATCGGCAACGGTCACGACCACTGTACGCGCGGGAAAATCGACGCCTGCGGCCACCGTCGCGGTGGCGAAGATCGCATCGAGCAATCCAGCGCTCATCATTTTTTCGATTACCAGCTTCCACGCCGGCAAATGCCCGGCATGATGAGACGCAATGCCACCGCGCATGATCGTGTCCCAGTGACGATGTTTACGAATCTCGGGAAATTGCTCGACCAGGCTGTTCATGAAGTCGCGGCGGACTTCGCGGCGGTCATCTTTTGAAGTACGCCGGCTCAAGGCAGCTTCGGATGCAGCTTCATCGCAGCGCCGGCGAGTTGGCAGGAAGACTATCGCCGGCAACAAATTGTAAGCACCGAGGGCCGCGAGCAATGTCGCCGGCGGCATTTCCGGCATGCGAAGTTTCATATGTCGCTCTGTAAAACGGCTATGCCGACTGATGTGCGGTAAGGCTTTGCCTTACCGAAAGCTCGCCAGGAAATCTAAAAGGGCTATGTCCCAGACCGTGGGCGTAGCCCAAACTCAGGGATTCTTGTCGGAAAGTCAGAGACTTTCGGCACATCAGTCGGCATAGCCGCAAAGAAAACTTCACCGTCGTCGGTAAGAATCCCGATGCGATCGCGATTCATCTCGCTGCTCAATCATCGCGGCGAGTTCACGATTCAATTTTCCGTTCTCACCAAGCATCGGCACGAGTCTCTTGTCCGGCATCATGAATGCGGCGCGCAGCGGCACGGGTCGATTACCGGGACGAGTTACCACCCGGCAATGAACGCCACGCAGCTCGCTGATCCAGCCAGCAAACTCCTGCGCGTTTCCGATCGTTGCTGAGAGCAGCAACATGCGAATTCGTGACGGTGTCAGGATGATTGCTTCTTCCCAGACATGTCCGCGATCTTCGTCAGCCAGATAGTGCGCCTCATCAAACACAACCAGATCGGCACGCACTTCTTCGCCGCCGCGCAACGAGTCGAACAATTGATTGCGAAAGATCTCAGTCGTGCCGACGACGAGTGGCGCGTCTGAGTTTTCCTTTCGATCGCCGGTGAGAATGCCGACGCGTTCCCCGCCAAACTCTTCGCTGAATTCAGCGTACTTTGAATTCGTCAGCGCCTTGAGCGGCGTCGTATACCACGCTTGTTTTCCGGCGCCGAGCAAGCGCCGAATTTCTTCGCGCGCGATCCAGGTTTTCCCACTTCCGGTCGGCGCAGTCACCAACACATCTTCGGATTCGAGCGCAGCCAGGGCTTCAAGTTGAAATGGATCTGGTTTGAAAGGCGCCGGCTTTGGCGCACCGATTCCGGCGAGCAACTCACGCAATTCCCGATTGAAGGGCCCCAATTCACGAGATCGCTCGCCGCCCCGATCGCCGGCAGCTTTTGTGGCTGGGTCTTGGCGCCGCGGCCGCTTGCGATCACCCCGACGTCGCTCATGAAATCTATCTGAACGCGGCATGCATACATTCTAGGGCATGGTTCCTTCCGCACACAGCCACGAATGCTCCACTTCCGGAACGAAATTTTTGTGATTTGGTGACGTGGTTGCGACGAAACTTTGGCTGACTTACTATCGTTGTCAGCGAATGCTGCGAACATAGCGAGGCGGGAGCTCGCAACGCAACAGTCGCGGTTTGCGTCAAAGTGCCGACGCTGCAACGATAAATCTAATGCTGAATTTTGCTGACACCGGTGGTTTGTTCGATCATTTCGAAGTTAATCGCGAGCCTTTCTGGCCGCGCATCGTCTGGCTGGTTGCCGGTTCCGGCGCCTGGCATTTAGTCATTCTCGCCTTGATCATGTTGATTCCTCCGGTGCGTGACGCCTTCAGTATCACGGCGATGTTCAGAGACGTGGGCTTCGTCGATCGGCCCTATTCACGGACCGAGATTGGCGACAATGTCGACATCCTGGATTACAGCACGGAAAAATTTCATTATCCCGAAGGCTACTGGGCGATGGACCAGCAAGGCATGCCGCCGCTGCCCGCGTTTCCCGTAACACCCGCGTTCACACCGGCATCCGTTACACCTGCTTTCAATCCCTCGCCAATTCCGAGCGTCACTCCAACACCCACGCCGCCAGTCCTGATCGCCGGTAACAATAGGGACGGCAAGACAACCCCCGGCAAAGGCACCGACCCGAAAGCGTCACCGACCGCAACCCCTGACAAATCTGTAGAGCTGGCACAAAAAGAGTTGGAAGAGGCGTCAAAGAAAACCGGGATCGAAATCCCTGAGGAAGGTGACATCAATAAAGCGCCGTTCAAAGCACTGGCGATGTATGCGACCGATTTGCGCGATCACAACAAGCTTGATTTCGACAAATCATTTGAAATATCGATCGAGACGACACTTGATAAGGACGGAAAGTTAGTCAAGCCAACTGTGACTCGAAAATCTGGTGACGAGACCCTGGTCGACCTCGGGAAAGAACTTGTTTCCGCAATGAATGACAGTGGAGTTCTGTTTTATTTGAAGAAAATAAATGAGGACAAGCCAGGCACGAAAGTCACCTTCACTATCAAACAGGACGGTACTGATGTTGAAGCGATAGTTGAATCGGAAGTTAGTTCGCCGGACAGCGCAAACAAATTGTCGCGCGGCTTCGGGTTAATGTTGCTTGCCGGTGCTGCCTCGCGCAAGGGGCATGATGAAGAAATTCTATTGAAAAGCACCAAGGTTTCCGCCGACAACAACAAGATCATTTTCAAATTGACTATGGCGCATAAGGACGTTGTTGATATCGTCCAAAAAGGAATGGGAATTTCGTCGCCTACACCGACGCCGTCGAACTAGCTTCCGGGCAAGGGCAATCGTGAACAGGAAACCAAAAGCAATAACTTTGCTGTTGCTGATGATGATACTGGTCGTTACCGGCTGCGCGACTCGCCCCCAGGTTTCGGCGCAGAACTCAGCGCCAACTTCGACGCCGCAATCGACCAACGTTTCGATCAAGCTCACCAGCACGGCCTTCAAAGAAGGCGAACCGATTCCACGTCAATACACGTGCGATGGGGTGAATGTGTCGCCATCTTTCGAATGGAGCGGCGTGCCGAAATCTGCAAAAACACTGGCGATTATCGCCGACGATCCGGATGCGCCCGCGGGTACCTGGGTGCATTGGGTGGTCTACAATCTTCCCGCCGACAATATTGGAATGGTTGAGAATCTTCCGGCGACTGAGAATCTTAAGGCGGGCGGTTTTCAGGGCAAGAATGACTTCGGAAAGATCGGTTACGGTGGGCCATGTCCACCTTCAGGAACGCATCGCTACTTCTTCAAGATTTATGCGCTCGACAGCGAGATGCCCTTAAAAGCGGGCGCCACCAAAGCTGAAGTTGAAAAAGCGATGGAAGGTCACGTCGTGTCGCAGGGACAATTGATGGGAACGTATAGAAAATAGCGCAAGTTGTTAGCTTGCGAGCTGCTGTCGCTACGACGCAAGCTGAC